>Ga0183097_10085_pt1 | contig 343254 bp, 262 predicted proteins | sample BioMet8_FD_128883 | JGI IMG/M metagenome (GOLD analysis project Ga0183097, IMG submission 128883) | Microbial communities from bioreactor (seeded with sewage sludge) at Lawrence Berkeley National Lab, California, USA - Biofuel... | ecosystem: Engineered > Bioreactor > Anaerobic > Unclassified ... | reverse complement strand
TCTTCCCTGCTTAAGTCGATCCTGATGATTTTCATTCCGGTGGCCTCCTGAGTTCTCCGGAATAATTTATCACCCGGTTGCCGGACAAACAAGATTTATTTTAAATATATTTTTGCGTTTTTGCTTAATACAGTATATAAGCGGCAAATTTTGAGAAGATTGGCGTTTTTGATTAATTTCCCGCGCATTCAAAACAATGCATCTCTTTCGCTTTTAATTCCTTATCATTTTACGGGCAGGCTCTAGATAAGGCGAAATGGAATAAAAGTTTTGCGGGGTCAAAGTTGGGGTGTGGGGAAGAAATGGGGCGCTTCTTCAAACACACTCCGTGTCTTCCCCGCTACCCATGATTGGGGATGGTTTCCGGCGGCAGACGGAATACCCAGCCGTCGCGGCCCTGATAGACGATTTTATAACCGGTCCGGGCCATATCCCGTGCCAGTTCCCATCCGGCGGCGGAGACAAATACCAGTTCGCTGCCGGTAACTTCCCGCAGCTGCGCCGGCGTCAACTTCATCCGTCCGGTCCGGAACAGTTCCAGCTTCCGAATCCGGTCGGGAAGCGCCGCGTAGCCGAACATCGGCTCGATGCCGTGCAGATACCGGTATTCCGGTGCGCTGTAGTACAGCGCGGGAAAATCCGACCAGTTGACGTTGGCAATCACCGTGCCTGGCGGAATTCCGGCCCGGCGGGCCCAGACGGCAAAATCATCGTCCGGGTGTTGCGTTCCGACGGCGGCATGGGCGAAGCACCAGACGGTATAAAATCCCGTCGCGGCCAACAGCACCAGGAATCCCGTCCGGACCACTCGCTTTATCGACCGGTCATCCTGTCGCAGACCGGCGGTGAACAGCAACGCCGACGCCAGCACGTTGAACGGCGCCGCATATTCCACCAGCCGTCCGAACAGCAGCATTCCGACCAGCGTGGCCAGCGCGGGCAGCAGCAGCGCCAGCCGCAGTTCGCGGTCGCGTTGCTCGCCCCGGCGCCACAACGCCAGCGCCAGCGTCAGATTGACGGCGCCGAGCGCCAGCAGTCCCGGATGGCGCAGCCAGTTCCGCCAGCCGCCCATGTAAAGTTCGTCGCCGAAGCCCAGATAGGGGGCGTTATAGCGGGCCAGCAACACGTCGACGCACTGGGTTTTCCAGTTGAGCAGCGTATTGGGAAATTGCGGATGTAAGGTCAGCCCGACCAGCACGCCGAGGAGCGCGGTTACGGGCAGCAGCACCGCCAGTTTCCGGTCGCGCGGCCAGACGGCCACGGCAAAACCCGCCGCCGGCAACAAGATAAAGTGCGGATTCGAATACGACCACGCCATGACGAATCCGCAGAGGAACAGCAGTCCGCAGCGCCGGGGCCGGTCACACCAGGCCAGCGCGGCGCAACTCAAAATCAGAATGGACATCGCCATTACGTAGGGACGCAGCATCAGCACCCGGCAAGTGTATTCCGGGTCGAGCGCCACCAGCAGCAGCGGCCAAAGCCAGAGCCAGCGGGCGTGCAGCCGTCCCAGCGTAACCGCCAGCGCCAGCGGCAGCAGTCCGGCAAACACCAGCGCCGGAAAATGAAACGGAAACACCGCCGGTCCGCCGCCATTTTGCAACTCGAGCAGGCCACGCAGGAAAAGATGATAGAGCAATTCCCGATCGCTGAAGGACGTGGTCCACACGGACATGGTCAGCGTGGGAAACGCCGGAGCGGCAAACACATTCCAACCCTGTTGGACAATCGCGACATGAAAAAAGCAGTCCACATCGTTTTCGCCCGTGCCGAACGTCAATAACCGGAGCGCGACGAGCGCCAGCCACGCGCCGATCACGCCCGGCAGCCATGACCATTTCCACGCGAATTTTTCCGTCATGGCCGCGCTCCTTCCCGGCCGGATCAGATGCGGCAGGTCCGGATGTCGGTGACGATAATGCCTTTGGCGCCGAGCGCTTCGAGCTTGTCGACCACGCTGTTGATGTCGCCGCGGGGGGTCATCGCCTTGACCGCCGCCCAGTTGTCGTTGCTGAGCGGAGAGACGGTGGGGGCTTCGATGCCCGGGGTGATTTTACAGGCTTTGGCGAGTTCGGTTTTGGGAATGTCGTATTCGACAATGGCGTACTGGCGGGCCATGATGATGCCTTCCAGCCGCTTGATGATGCAGGAGACTTCCGGTTTTTCGCCGGTCTTTTTTTCGCGGGCGATGAGCAGCGCTTCCGACTTCATGACCGGTTCGCCGACGGTTTTCAGGCCGGCTTCTTTGAGGGTCAGACCCGATTCCACCACGTCGGCGATGGCGTCGGCCACGCCCAGGCGGATCGAGATTTCCACCGCGCCGTCCAGCCGGATGATCTGGGCCTTGAGTTTCCGCCGTTTGAGGTCGTTTTCAACGATGCTCGGATAGGAGGTGGCAATCCGCAGACCGCCGAATTCGTCGGGCGTCAGTTTGCAGTGGTTGGGCACGGCGTAATAGAAAGAGGATTTGCCGAAGTCCAGGCCCAGCAGTTCGACTACGCCGGAGCGGCTGTCGAACGCCAGATCGCGGCCGGTAATGCCGAGGTCGAGAATCCCGTTGCCGACGTAGACGGCAATGTCGCGCGGGCGCAGATAAAAGAATTCGATATTGTTTTTCACGTCCATGACGGTCAGTTCGCGGCCGTAGCGGCTGCACTTGTAACCGGCTTCTTTCAGCAGCAGCACGGCGTCTTCCGACAGGGCGCCCTTATTGGGAATGGCGATCTTCAACATGTGCATTTCTCCCGGGTCAGAGATATTTGTAAACGTCGTCGAGTTCGAGATCGTTGGCGATCATCATCACCTGGAGGTGATAAAAAAGCTGGGAAATTTCTTCCGCGGTTCTTTCCTTGCCTTCGTGTTCGGCGGCCATCCAGACTTCCCCGGCTTCTTCGACGACTTTCTTGCCGATGGCATGTTTGCCTTTCTGGAGCATTTTGACGGTGCCGGAATTCGGATCGGCGGACGCCGCTTTCTGCTTTAATTCCGCGAACAGCTCTTCAAATCGTTTCATTTCCCAGACAATCCTGCGTTAAGTTTATGATCACAAGAAATCAGCACGAAATATAACCGTCCAAACGACGGACTGCAATCGCCGCAACCAAAATCCGGCCGGAAATCTTCCCGACCCAAAAAAAGCGGCAAAAATCCGGCCGGGAATTCCGTTGTCCGCTTGACAAAGCGGTACCGTTACGGTTTTTTAATGAGAATTATTTTTTAACGGGTAAAACGGATCAAGTATCCGATAAACTATTATTCGGAAGAGGTCGAGAGAAAAAGAATGGGCTTGGAAGTTGCCGAGGTCACCAAGTATTATAGCGATGTTCCCGCACTGAAAAACGTGAGCCTGTCCGTGGACAAAGGCGAGTTCTTCACGATTCTCGGCCCCTCCGGTTGCGGCAAGACCACTTTGCTCAAAATCATTGCGGGTCTGGAACTTTGCGACAGCGGCCGCATCACCATCGACGGCAACATCGTCACCAAGCTTCCGGCCAATATCCGCAATGTCAACACCGTATTCCAGAACTATGCGCTGTTTCCCCATCTGAACGTCTACGACAACATCGCGTTCGGTCTCCGCAGCCGGAACTTTGACAAACGCCTGATCGACCAACGGGTCAAAGGTTCCATGGAAATGCTCCAGCTGGAAACCATGGCCAAACGCCATCCGGCGCAGCTCTCCGGCGGCCAGCAGCAGCGCGTGGCGCTGGCCCGGGCGTTAGTCAACGAACCGGCCATTCTGCTGCTCGACGAACCGATGTCCGCGCTGGATGCCCGGCTGCGGGCGCAGGTGCAGGTGGAACTCCGCAATCTGCAGCGGCGGCTGGGCAAGACGTTCATCATGGTCACGCACGACCAGGACGAGGCGCTGACCGTGTCCGACCGCATCGCGGTAATGAACAACGCCACGATTGTCCAGTGCGGCACGCCGGTGGAAATTTACGAACGTCCGAAAAATCGTTTCGTGGCCAATTTTATCGGCGACGCCAATCTGTTTGTCGCCAAGCGTCTTGGCCCCTGCGAAATCGAAACCGAATTCGGCCGGTTCATCATGACCATGCCGATTCCCTGGGATCAGGGCGAAGTGATTATCCGTCCGGAAAATCTGCGGATCTGCGAAGATCCGCCGCCGATCAACGGCGTCCGGCTGAAGATTCTGGACAGCATCTATCTGGGCGATCATCAGGAAATCTGGTTTCACCAGAGCGGCCTGAAAGCCAAAACCCACAACCGCACGCTTTATCCCGACAACACCGAGTTATGGGTCGAATTTCTGAAAGACGGGCTGGTGCCGCTGAATGAAGAGTAAACGCATCATCTGGCGAGGTCAGTTAACCACGACCGGCCGTCTGGCCAGAAGCGGATGGTCGTTCATGTTGCCGGGTTTTCTCTGGACCTGTTTCTTTCTGGCGCTGCCCTGTCTGGTGCTGGTGCTGGTGTCGTTTTGTCAACGGGGCGCCTATGGCGGCGTCGACTTCCTGTTCACCGGCGAAAACTATCAGCGGTTGCTAGGCTTTACGCTGTTCGGCTGGACTTCCGATTATCTGATGATTCTGATCCGGAGTTTGTGGACGGCGTTCATTACCACGATCTGCTGTGTTTTGATGGCGTATCCGGTGGCGTTTTTCATCGCGTCGCGGCCCGGCCGGACCAAGTATCTCTGGCTGACGCTGCTGATTGCGCCGTTTTGGACCAATCTGGTCATTCGGACGTATGCGTGGTATCTGGTGCTGGCGCCGGAAATGCCGCCCGCGCAAATCGCCGCGCTGTTCGGTCTGATCGAACCCGGCGAAGCGCTTTATCCCAGTACGTTTGCGGTGTATCTGGGCATGGTGTCGACGTTCCTGCCGTTCATGGCGCTGCCGCTCTACGCCAGCGCCGAAGCGCTTAACTGGTCGCTGGTGCAGGCGGCGCAGGACCTCTATTCCGACCGCTGGCGGGTATTTAAAACGGCGATTTTGCCGCAGACGCTGCCGGGGCTGACCATCGGCATCATTCTGACGTTCATTCCCTGCATGGGCATGTTCGTGGTGCCGGACATGTTGGGCGGCGCCAAATACATGTTGCTCGGCAATCTGATTCAGCAGCAGTTCGGCGTCAGCCGGGACTGGCCGTTCGGCGCGGCGATCAGCTTTTCGCTGATGGTGCTGACCCTGGCCGCCTTGTTCATTCTGCGTAAACGGAGGGTCGGCAACTTATGAAGAAACCCGGACCGGTGCTGGTGATCGTTTCGCTGGCGATCCTGCTGTTTCTCTACCTGCCGCTGGCTGCGGTGGCGTATTTTTCCGTCAACGCCTCGCGCTACGGATTGGTCTGGAGCCATTTCACGTTCGACTGGTACGTCAAAATGATTCACGACGAAGCCATTTTAAGCGCGGCGCTCAACACCTTTGTGCTGGCCGTGGTTTCCACGGCGATTTCCACCGTGCTGGGAACCGCGCTGGCCATCGGCATGGAAAACTTCCCGTGGAGCAAACGGCTGCGCGCCTTCCTCGACAGCATTCTGCAATTGCCGGTCGTGACTCCGGACATCATTCTGGCGGCGGCGCTGGTGGTGGTGTTCGGTCTGCTGCGGGCGCTGATGATGAAGATTTTTCCGCATTCGCCCACGTCGATTTTCGATCCCGGCTTGTTGACGATGATTATCGGGCACATTACTTTTCAGATTGCGTTTGTGGCGCTGGTGGTTCGCAGCCGGATTTTGGCGATCGGTCAGAACGTCGAGGCGGCGGCCCGCGATCTCTATGCTTCCAACCGTTACATCCTCCGCAAAATCACGCTGCCGCTGCTGATGCCGGGGATTGTGGCGGGGGCGATGCTGGCCTTTACGTTGTCGCTGGACGACTTTATGATCAGCTTTTTCACGTCCGGGCCGAAATCGGTGACGCTGCCGCTGCTGATTTATGCGTCGGTCCACCGGGGCGTGACGCCGGAAATCCACGCGCTGTCGACCGTGATTCTGGTTTTGACTGTCGTGCTGGTCTTTGCTTTCGAACGGCTGATGCGGCTGCAGGAGCATCGCCGGAAACAATAATTCTAAAAAACAATCTGCCTCGAATCCGGGGCAGGCGTTCCAGACCATAAACCATTTCAGGAGCAACGTTCATGAGCAAAATGTCCGAGTTTGTTAAAGGGTTTGCGTGTGGGGGGAAAATGGCGAAAATCATCGTTTTCGCGGCTTTGCTGTTGACCGGAGCCGGCCTGCTGGCCGGACCGGAACTCCGCCTCTACATCTGGTCGGAATACATCGATCCCCAGATCGTCAAGGATTTTGAAAAGCAGTACCATTGCAAAGTCATCGTCGACCTTTACGAATCCAACGAAGAAATGGTGGCCAAGCTGATTGCCGGCGGCATCAGCCAATACGACATCGTGGTGCCGTCCGGGTACGCGGTCAAGAGCATGATCAAGCAGAATCTGCTGCTGAAATTCGACAAGAGCAAGGTCCCCAATCTGAAGAACATCGATCCCAAGTTCGACCGTCTGCCGTCCGATCCCACCGGAGAATACTCCATTCCCTACCAGTGGGGTACCGTCGGGTTGATGTACCGCAAAGACAAGGTCAAAGACTTCCAGCCCAGCTGGCAGATGATTCTCGACGGCAAGGAACACGGCAACCTTCTGCTGATGGATTCTACCCGCGAAATGATGGGTTCGATTCTGATGGCCATGGGCAAAAATCCAAACACCACCAATAAGGACGACATCATTGCCGCCGCCAAGCTGCTCCTCCAGGCCAAGAAAAACAAGGATTTCAAAGGCTTTGAAGGCGGCGTCGGCGGGAAAAATCAAATTCTCGCCGGGACCGCGGTTATCGCCGTTACTTACAACGGTGACGCCGCCCGCGGTATTGCCGACAATCCCAACGCGGCCTTTGTCAATCCGAAAGAAGGCGGTCTGATCTGGGTCGACTGCATGGGCATCACCGCCAAAGCGCCGAATCCCGAACTCGCCCATCAGTTCATCAACTTCATTCTGGACGCCAAAGTCGGCGCGCAGCTTTCCAATTTCAACCGTTATCCCACGCCCAATCAGGCGGCGCTCCCGATGATCAATCCCAAAGACCTCCAGAATCCGGCCATCTACCCCGATGCCCAGACCAAGGCCAAGCTCCAGTTTCTCGACGACCTCGGTAAGGACAACCGGATCTACGACGAAGCTTGGACGATGATTAAATCGCGATAAGAGCAGTCCGCATTGTTCGTAAAAAAAACCGGGCCCGTTCGCGGCGCCCGGTTTTTTTGTGGATGGAATCCGTCAGCACGGCCAACTGTCGGTCCGGAACGGCGAGGCCGGCAGCCCGGCCCGGTTGTAAAGGTTGCCGTCCGGATTGTTTGCCCAGTCGTAACGCACCGCCATCGGATTTTTCACATTCGGATGGCTGATTACGATCGTTGTTCCGTCGACAACCGCATTCGCCGGCACAAACGTCCGGTCGTTGCCGGCAAGCAGAAATCCCCGCAGGGTTCCGCCTTTGGCAGTCAGACCGTCCGCGTAATCGAACCGGATCCGAATGGCGTCCGCTTCAATGGTGAAATCCCGGAACAGCGGTCCGGACGGAATGCCCGGTTTGCCATAGGTTTCGGTCAGCGCCCAGAGCGCCAGCCGGCGGCCGACTTCCGCCTTATCCTGCGGATGAATGTTGTCGGGTTCGCCGATGTCGATTGCCGAGGCCATGCCGCTGTTCGGCAAGTCGTGGAAAACCTGCAACTGCGCTTCCCGGATAATCGGCCAGTTTTCCGTCAGCGACGCGTTGAAGTTCGCCAGCTGGACCTGAATGAACGGGAAATCGCCCTGGCCCCAGTTAAAACGCCAGTCGCAGATCATATCGCGCAACATCCGCCGATACTGTCCGGCGTTATTGGAGTTCGATTCGCCCTGATACCACACCGCCCCGCGAAACGCATAGGGAATCAACGGCGCGATCATGTTGTCGAACAGCATCGCGGGACTGTTGGGATTGCCGGGACCGAGTTTCAGCTGCGGGATCGGGGTGAGTCCGAAATTCTGTTCCGTCTGATAATGCCAGCTTCCGGCCAGCGGCAAACTCTTTTTCCCGTTTCCCGCCACGGTCAGATTCATCGTCTTGGCCGGCCCGATCAGTCCTCCGGCATAGATAAAGGAGTACGCCCGGACCGCGATCACGTTCTTCCCGGCTTGCACGAATTTCCCGGGAATCCGATAACTCCGCGGCTGATTCCAGTAGACGGTTTCGAAGCCGCCGCCGGTCGCGCCGACCTTTTTGCCGTTGAAATAAGTGATATCCTGCTTGTCGACCGCGCCGAGGTCCAGCTGCAGATCCTTCCCGGCCCAGGCCGCCGGCACGTTCACCGTCTTGCGGAACCACAACACGCCGCTGTAGTTCTCGCCGTGTTCCTGCCAACAGCTCGGCAGCGTCATTTCCGGCCAGGATTCGTCGTTGAAATCGGGCTTGGCCCAGCCTTTTTTCAGGCCGGTGTTTCCGGCGTCGGCGGGGAGCCTGCCGACGGGCATCTGCTGCCAGTCCGGATGCAGTATCCGGTCCGGATAATCCACCCAGAAATCCGGGCGGTTCACCTGTGCTTCGTAACTCGCCAGGCGGGCCGTCATCTCGGGATTGCGCGCCAGCGTTTCCCGGCTGGTCCAGGCTTCCGCAATGGTGCCGCCCCAGGACGAATTGATGACGCCGATCTTGCCCCCCAGCGCTTTTTGCAGCTGACCGCCGAAATAGTAGGCTACCGCCGAGCAGGAAATGGTCCCGGGCGCTCCGGCCGGAATCCAGCCTAACGCCGGTACCGACTGTTGGCAGTAAGAGTCTTTTCCGTCTTTGTTCCGGGCCGTCAGATCGCTTTGCCGGCCGGGATAAGAATAATGCGGCACGTTGAAAATTCGCAGGTCCGGCAAGGCCCGTTCGGCATCTTTCCGTCCGTTGTCCAGCCCTTCCAGTGTCCATTCCATATTGGACTGGCCCGAGGCCAGCCAGACTTCTCCGATCCACACATCATGGCAAACTGCGGTTTTGCCGCTTTTCCGATCCGTTGCGCTCAGTTCGTACGGGCCGCCGGCGGCCATGGCCGGAAACCGGACCATGAATTTGCCGTCGACTCCGGCAAAATATCCGACGACCTGTTTTCCCAACTTTACTTCGACTTGAGCTTTCGGTTGGCACCAACCCCACACCGGGATCGGCATCCCCTGTTGCAATACGGCATGATCGCAAAACAACGCGGCCAGTTTCATGATACTATTTTTACCTCAAATTCTGTTGTTTGACCGTGATTGGCATTCCATAGCGGTGCGATTCCAGAAGAAAATTCAACGCCTCGTCGGCATTGTCGCAAACCTTAATCAAGTCAAGATCTTCCCGGTCGATTACCGCGGCGCCCACCAGTCCGGTACTCACCCAGTCCAGCAACGGTTTCCAGAATTCCCGATGGACCAGCGCCACCGGAATCCGGTTGATTTTTTCCGTCTGAATCAGGGTAATCACTTCGAAGAACTCATCCAGCGTCCCGAAGCCGCCGGGATAGACCACGACGCCCTGGGCGTATTTCAGAAAACAGACCTTGCGCACAAAGAAATAACGAAAATCGAGGCTGAGATTCTGGTACGGATTGGGATGCTGCTCCATCGGCAATTTGATATTGAGTCCGATCGAGAGCCCGTCGCCTTCGGACGCTCCCCGGTTGACTGCCCCCATGATGCCGGGGCCGCCGCCGGTAATCACCCCATAGTGGTTTTCCGCCAGCAGCCGTCCCAACTTGCGCGCATCCTCATAGACCGGATCGCTTTCCGGCGTCCGGGCGGAACCGAATACCGTAATCAGCGGCTGGTCCACGTTCATCGTTTCGAACGATTCCACGAATTCCGCCATGATGCGGAAAATCCGCCACGGTTCGTCATTGGTCCAGTCGTCGATATTTTTACTCTTGGCCTGACTCTTGCCGATGTTGTCCATAAAAGCGTTGCCTTTCTCTCCGGTTCGGAATTTCACCGTCCATATTAATATGGTCCGCTCCGCTTTTTTTACAATTTGTCGGACGTCAGGTTTCGTCAAACGCATACCCGAATTTTACTTAATGCCGTCTTTTCACCGTGTTCCGGCAGTTTTCCGGCATCGTCCCCGACCGGTTGCGGTAAGTGCTGTTTTCTGCCGACACCGCCAGTAGTACCGGCATAATTCCTTCCGTACGGTTCGTGGCAAAGGTGATGGACTTGATTTCCTTATCGGGATGGGGGTTGCACCAGTCAATAACCACCAAACAATACGGGGTATGGCGTTTATCTTCGCCCCGGTTGACAAGCCGACACCCGTATCCGCCGCAAGCGGCGTTCCAGTCAACGATATTGTTGTTGTATTTCAGCGGGATTGCCGCTTGGCCGCCGTCATGGTAGTTCATCACCAGTTGCCCGATGTCCGGCTGCCGTGTCACCGGGTTACAGCGCAGATACGGTTCTGCATTCTGTTCTGCATTTTGCGGAAGAGAGCTGGTCATAAGAAAAGCCAGTCGCCCGGCTTTCCCGTCAAATGGAATCGTTTGCGGAGTCGCTTCCAGATCGTCGTCTGGGCTCCCGGACAATAATATTCCATAATAAGCGCCGCCGCCGCTTTTCAGCAGAGTAAAGTTTTCCGGTAATTTCTGTAGTTCCGCCGCCAGTTTATGCAGTCCTTCCGGAATGAATTGCGGAAAGGCTTCATCCTTCCTGAATTTGAAATTGACTTGCGGGGCCAAATCTACCGTCCTTACTGTATCGGTCTTGCCTGAGAACGGTTCCGGGGGAGTGGCGTACCGGCGGACATATTCATAGGTCGGATCAAAAGTAATTTTCTCGAATGGTACGGCTTCACCGTTCCAGCAGTAATCGGCCGCCAAGACGGTGGCGGCGAGCGCCAGATGGGAGTCGTTTTCCGGAACAATCAACGTCCCGTTGATATGATGCCAGTAGGTGATAATACAACCCAGCGCGCCCGGGGTCCGCTTGATCAATTGCGGCAAAGTCTGATTGTTGCGCAACTTTTCACAGTAAGAAGCGCCCAGCACGGTAAATTTACGGTCGGTAAAAAATTCAGTCCATTCGGGGCGAGTCCCATTGTGGTAGTCCCAGACGTGAATCACGGTATTCCGGGGAACCCGGTCGATCACTTTGTTGCCGTGAACCTTGTCAACCTTGATTCCGCCCATTTTCTGCGGCAAAAAGACATCATGATAGAAAATCGGGGTAACCTTGTTCCGTTCGGCTTCCTGTTCCAGCATTTTGACCTGATTCCAGAACAATTCTTCCGGCGGCACTTTTCGGCAGCGTTCACATTCATGGAACGGTCCCAGATACACCTCATCCAACCCCAAATGGAAATAACGCGGACGCAGAAGCGCCGCGGTTTCCCGGATTACCCCGGCAATCAGGCGTTGGACCTCGGGGTTGGAGGGACACCATACCGTATTCCATGATTTATCGAGCGAACCATCTGCTCTTTTTTCCAAAATCCCGTCAAAATTGGCATAGCCGCTCATCCACAGCACGTGGCTCAGACATTGCAGCAACGGAATAATTTCCATGTGCAGTTCGTCGGCGTGTTTTTTGATGGCCAGAATATCAGCTTCCGAAAGCTGAAAAGGGCGTTTGAATTTTACGCTTTTCAGCGGAAAGTTATCGGCAAACTCCAAGATCAGCGTGTTGAACTTCAAGCCGGCCAGAAAGGTCATAACCCGTTTGAAAGCGGGTACCTGATCCGGTGGCAACCACCGGATATTCAGATATACCCCGCGCATGCCCAGATCCGGATAATCCTCAATCCGGCATGCCGGAAGTTTATCTGAATTTCGTACCAGATCGGCCAGCGTCTGAACGCCGTAGAACAAGCCGGCCGGCGTTCCGGCGGCAATCCGAATGCCGTCGGAATGAATTGTCAACCGATAACTTTGCGGCTTGTCCGGCAGTACATCTTTATCAATCGTCAATTGCAGAAATGCATTGGGCGCCGTTTTTAGGCGAATACCGCGCTTGGTTAGTTCTTGCTCCAGATTCTCCATATTTATTGTTTCCGGCATACTGACGGTCAATACTTCCGGCAAGGCCACCATTCCGCTTCCCGGTACAATTTTCTGCGCCTGCGGAATAATCAGCGGAAACCCTCCGGCATTCCGATTCGATACGATATCGGCATGAAGTTCGGCGAATACCATCGAACAACTGAATACGGCCAGCATGACGGTCTGGTAAAAATGATAAGGTAACATCCGGAAGATCCTTTTTTTCGCCGTCAGGAAGCATGATGGCGGCGGTTGATGATTTCATCTTGATTTTCCTTGCCCAGGGCGACAAAGCGACCGGAGTAGCCGCCGACCCGCACCAGCAGATGCTCGTAGTTCTCCGGATGTTCCTGCGCTTTTCGCAACTCGGCGACATCGACGATGTTGCCCTGAAACATCTGGCCGCCGGATTGGAAAAAGACTTTCAGCAGCGATTCGACGATTTCCGGCTTGGCCATGGACGGGTCCAGGTCCCAGATGTTGCTGGCGCCGCCCGAAAAGTGCCGCAGCGGCATGGAACCGGCGGCCCGAATCGCCGTCAGAATGCCGTCGGTCATGGCCACGGACTGCGGCGTAACCCCCTGGGTGATGGGCGTTCCCTTCAAACGTCCGTCCGGCATGGCGCCGATGCCCATGCCGGCGAGCGGGGCCATCATGAAGGTCATGATCATCGGCTTGATCTTGCCGCCCAGCCGGTTGGTATAACCGTCATAGATGTCGCAAGTGTCCTGAATGACGCGTGCCGCCATGCGGTCGGCCTCGGCGTTACCCTGCCCGTATTTGGGCAGATGCAGCAGGTGCCGCCGCAAGGCTTCGTTGCCGTCAAAATTATTCTTCATCGCGGCCAGAAGCTCTGCGCCGGAGATGAATTTTTCTTCGAAGACGGCAACCCGAATCGCGGTCAGACAGTCGGCGATGTTGGGCAGACCCAGCGGCGTCGAGCCGAAGTCTTCGTAGCGGGCGCCGCCTTCGTGCATGCAGCGGCCGCGTTTGATGCAGTCGTCGATCTGGCTGGAAAGCAGGAAGCGGGGTTTGAATTTTGCCATGGCTTCGGAGGCGATGTCCATGGCTTTGAAACCCAGCGTCAGGTCGCGCCGCAGTTCCGCGAGGAAGGCCTGATAGAGTTCTTCCATATCGTGATAATCGGGCAGGGATTTGTTCAAATGCGGCATGTGGCGTTCGCCGGTGGTCAGACATTCGCCGCCGGTCAACACGTATTCCAGAATTTTCAGGGTGTTGACGAAGCCGGTGAACAGCATGTCGCCGTTCATGCCCTGCGGGGAGATTTCCATGCAGCCGCCGCACATGTACATGCGGGCGTCTTCGACCGGAATATGACCGTCGCGAGTCATGGCCGCGATGATTTCCCGGTCATTCAGAATCTGCGCCCGGTTGCCGCCGTGGATCAGGTCCCAGGCCGCCAGATGCAGCAGTTTTTCCGGCGTCCGTTCCGGAATCCGGATATAAACCGACGGATGCGCGAGGTTCAGAGCCGCAATCGAATGAATCGCCATTTCCGTCAGCGGCGACCAATAGGCGTCGCCTTGTTCGTCACAGCCGCCGACCACGATGGTTTCGACGAAGCCGTCCCAGCCGAAACACCATCTTTCGTGAAAACGGATAAACAGTTCGTCAATCAGCTCCCGCGCCTGCGCCGGAGTCGTCATCCCGTCGGCCAGGTCGCGTTCCAGATAGGGCCCCAGATGATAATCCAGCCGTCCGGGGCCGTTGCCGCCGTGGGGATTTTCAAACATCGTACAGAGATAAGTGAAGTGGAAAGACTGGACCGCTTCCCGGAAATTGCGGGCGCCGAAACGGGGAACCCGCTCGCCGACCGCGATTTTTTCCTGCAGTTCCTTGCGGGTTTCGCCGGACGCCGTCGCCAGTTTTTGTCTCATGGCTTCCACATGACGATCATTCCAGTTGAGCACGGCCTGCAGCATGATCTTCATGCCGTTAAGGTTTTCCTTGCCCTGTTCGTCCGCCGCGGGTTCGGCCTGTGCGATGCGCCGCAACATGCCGTCGATGCCGTCTTTGAGAATCCATTCCCAATGCCAGCCGACGTGTCCCGGCCAGTTGCACCAGTCGGAAATCCAGCTGCCGACCCAGCCCTGCGGACTGACCAGCGCCTTCATGTCCGGAATTTCTCGTTCGACGCGGGCCATGAATTCCGTCATAACGTCATGGCCCTTCCATTTCTCAACGCCGCCGAAATCGCAGGACGAAGAACCGGGGACCGCCATGTAGACCTGACCGAACAGTAATTCTTCCTCGTGCAGGATGACCGGTTCGTGTTCCAGCGCCCAGGCCATGGACAGAATCTGACGGCGGCGCAACGGCAGATTGGCGAAGAGGTCGAAATAAGCATGCGTCCAGTTTTTTTCTTTTTCAGTGCTGACCGAACCCTTGCTCCGCTCGGCCGCCGCTTTCAGAAAACGGGCGCTGCGCGGGGATAAATCTTGTTCTATGACTTCATTCATGGTAATTAATCCTTGACTTTATGTCGATTGCTGTTACAATGACTTTAAACTGAAATTGCCCAAATCGCAAAGGGTAAAAAATATCATTTGTTGGTAAAAACTATGAATACGATCGCAGGAGTGAAGATTTTTAATCTGTTTCCTTATCAGGCTCCCGCCGGGACGGTGTTTACGCCGCGGCAGATTCCGGCGGGCAAGCAGGAAATTGAAGTGATTGTGTCCGGTTACGGCAGTTTGGCGGTCGCCGATGAAAAGATTCGTCTGGTTCCGGGGACGGCGGCATGGTTCTGCGCGGAAGAGTGGATTCATATCGAGTCCGATCCGGACGAACCGTATCACACGGTGGTTTTTATTTTCGAGCCGGCCGGGGCTTCCGATTATCGCGGCACTTTTGCCTTCGAATGGGAAAGCCCGGCGTCCTGCGGCAACTTCTGCCAAACGGCGTTGGAGTGTTTTCTGCTGAAAAATTTTCCGCCGGAGTATTTCGGCGAGTGTCTTTACGGGCGGATGGTGTGGGAGGCGGAATGCTCGCGGCGGCGGCGGGCGTTGCGCAGTATGCCGTCCGGACTGGAACAGGCGCTGCGCTATGCGCGAGGACACTATGCGGAGCCGGTGACGGTGGCCGACATTGCCGCCGCATGCGACTGCAGCATATCACATCTGCATGCGTTGTTTCAACATCATCTCGGGGTGTCGCCATTTCAATACATTTTGAAACGGCGACTGGATCGGGCCTGCCGACTGCTTGCGGAGACGTCATTGTCGATCAAAGAGGTCTGCGAGGATTGCGGGTTCAGTGACATTAAAAATTTCTGTGCTTATTTCAAGCGTAATCACCGCTTGACGCCGAGCGAATATCGCCGGTTGACCGAGGGCTCTCGGAATCCTGAAAACTAATGGGTTCCGGCCGGAATTCGGCTTCAATTTCGATTCCAGCCACCGATACTGGCAGGAGGTTGATCCGGTGCGATTTTTGAAAGAATTTATTTATTTATCTTTTTGCTGCGCAAAGAGATAAATAACTTGAAAAGTTTGAAAATCAGAAAAAGAGGGCCGGGGAGAAACCTTGAAAAATTCTCAAATTCTTCGGAATTTTTCCCCGGAGACTCGTTTTGAGCCTATCGCATTGCCGGACGAAGCAATTTCGCCGTGCCGAATCCCCGATTGCGGGTTGAATTTCAGCCCGGAACGCAGTACAATGAAGCATGGACCGCCAATTGCAGAAGGGATGGGTGCTATGCCGTCATTTACATTGCAGGAAAGCTTCGGCCGCAAAAGTACGGAAATTGAACTGACCCGAGCCCGGATCGTGATCGGACGCGACTTGGATTGCGATATCGTGCTGCAAAGTTCGGACGTGTCCCGGCGGCACGCCATGGTGGAAATCGTCGACGGCCACACGGTCATCCGCGACCTCAACAGTTCCAACGGCACGTTCGTCAATTCCAAGCCGATCGACAAGGCCTGCGAACTGAAGCACCTCGACCGCATCCAGATCGCCAGCAGCGTGTTCGTCTTCAACGATCCCGACAATCTGACCGGTCGCGCCGCCGACATTTCCGCCGCCGAATATTTTTCCTTCGACTTCCTGCGCGGCGTCATCAACAAGATCGAAACCAACGTGGGCCAGGTCTTTAAAGGCAAGCCGGAAATCATTCGCAACGTCATCGTGGCGATGCTCGCCGACGGTCACGTGCTGCTTGAAGACACCCCCGGCGTCGGCAAGAGCATTCTCGCTCAGGCCCTGGCCAAATCGATTCAAGGGTCCTACAAACGCATCCAGTTCACTCCGGACCTGTTGCCGTCCGACATCCTCGGTATGAACATTTACGACGAGCAGACCAAAGTTTTCAACTTCATTCCCGGTCCGATTTTCGGCAACGTCATTCTGGCCGACGAAATCAACCGGACCACGCCGCGAACGCAGTCGGCGCTGCTGGAAGCCATGTCGGAATCGGTTGTCACCATCGACGGCAATCCGCGGGTGTTGCCGAAGCCGTTTTTTGTGATCGCCACCCAGAATCCGGACGATTATCACGGCACCTATCCGCTGCCGGAACCGCAACTGGACCGCTTCATGATCCGGCTGTCCATCGGCTTCCCGACTCCGGAAACCGAACGGGAAATTCTGGCTTCGCAGGTCAGCAGCCACCCGCTGAAAGATATTTCTTACGTAGTCAAGGCCATCGATATCGTGCAGTGCCAGGCGCTGGTGCGGGAAATCCACGTCTCGCCGTCGATCATGGATTATATCGTCAAAATCGCGGAGGAAACGCGGAGACATCCGGCGTTGACCAGCGGTTGCAGTCCACGGGCATCGCTGGCGCTGATGCACGCCGGACAGGCGTTGGCCGCTTATTATGCGCGGCAGTACGTACTGCCGCGCGATATTCGGGAAATGGCGGCGCCGGTGCTGAGTCACCGGGTGACGCTGAAACTCCGCTATCACGGCGAATGGAATTCTTCCGCCGACGTCATCCGGGAAATTCTGGAGAAGATCCCGGTGGCCGACGAGGAAAAAGGAGTCTGAGCCATGATCAGGCCAACCGGCCGGGGTTGGGTGATGCTGCTGGCGACCGCCGGCTGTATCGGCACCGCGCTGGTCAACGTCAATTTCACGTCCACCGTCATCGCCGCCGGTATGATGGCCATGACCACGTCCGGACTGTTGCTGGCGCTGATGTCCAGTTACCGGCTTGAACTCCGGCGACTGCCCACGCACGACGGCCATTGCGGGCGGCCGGTTCAATTGCCGCTGGAGATCGTCAATCACGGCTGGCAGTGGCGGCAGGCGCTGGTGATCCGGGAATATCTTGACTTCGCGGAAAAATATCCGTTCTACGAAACGGTCGAATCGCTGGCGCCGAAGGAACGGCGGATTGTCAACCGGTCCGTGCCCGCGCTGCGGCGCGGGTTCTATCCGCTGAAACGCATCGATCTGATCGGCGGCGACCCGCTCGGCTGTTTCTGCCGCGAAATCCGCTTTCAGTTGCCGGGCGAAGTGATGATCTATCCGCAGACCTGTCAGATCAACCGGATTCCTCTGCTTCACCGGCGTCGGGGCATCATTTCGGTTACCGGACGTCCGTTGGGGGTGTCCGGGATCGGCCAGGAGTTTTTCGGGGTTCGGGAATATGCGCCGCACGATGAAATGCGGTTCATTCACTGGAAGGCCAGTGCGCGGCAGCATAAGCTGATGGTCAAAGAGTTCGAAGCCAACAGCATCACTCAGGTTTATCTGTTTCTCGATGCGGAAAAATCGTTGATCGGGCAGGATTTCTTTGCCAACAACTTCGAATATCTGGTCAGCACGGCGGCTTCGATTGCCGAATATCTGGGCGACATGCACTGTCGGCTGACGTTTCTTTCCAGTCATCAGTCGGAGCCCATCCGCTTCAGCGGGGAAGCCGTCGGCGTTAAAAAAGACGTCGCCACCTCGCTGGCCATGCTGGAACCGGGCCGGATCGCCATGGAGGAACTGATCGACGGCGAACTCGACCGCTTGATCTACAATTCGGTGGTATACTGCCTCAGCATGAGCGTCACCCGGGAATTGACGGAACGGCTGGAGTTGATGGCCTCGAAAGATATCGACGTCCGTTGGATCTGCGCCCCCAGAAAGAATTTCCCGGTCGTCAAGGCCCGGAAAAAACGCCAGTTGCCGCCGCTGAAAGTCGCCCGGCCGGAAAGCCGCGCTTCGATCCAGCCGCTGTTTGCCGCCTGGTTTACCGAAATCGAAAAATTGTTGAACTATGAAGCCTGAAAACCATCCGACAATCGATCTTCCGACAATTCCCGCGACGCGCGTCCCGCGGCAGCCGCTCTATTTTCTGATGCTGTTTCTGGGCATTATTTCCGCGCTGTGGCTGCACGGACATCCGGTTTATACGGTCACGATTCTGAGTTTGACGGTGCTCTGTTCGACGGTCTGCTGGCTGCCGCCGCAGTGGTTTTCGCTTCGGCTTCGCATGTTGCTGATGACGCTTTTCGTCACCGGGGCGGTGAGCTGGGGAGTCGTGCGGGGCTTGCAGCATGTTCCGCTCGACAAGATTCTGATCGAATGTATCTGTGCGCTGGCCTTGAGTTTTTCCTTTTCGCCGCGCCGCCAGGACTACGGGTACATGCTGCTGATCAGCGGACTGCTTATTTTATACGGGGCGTTGCTGCCGCGCGGCATTTATCTGCTGATCGTACCGGCCGCCTTTCTGCTGACCATTCTGATCCTGTGCGGTTCCCGAACCATCGGGCTGTCCGGCGACCCCGATCTCAAGCCTGGCGCGGCATTTACTTACTGCTGGGGCAAGATTGTCTTTCAGATTCTGCTTGTGCTGGGATTGTTGCCGCTTTTCTATCTCTGCTTTCCGACGGAAGGAACGGTTCGGCACGGCCTTTTTTTCACCTCTTTCAAAACCCAGAATGACAATCTTCTGCCGCCCAATGTCAACACTTGGTTCCGGCCCCAGCAGAGCAAACCGTCGGATGTCGGCGCCGTTTTTGCCGGCAAGCCGCACCGGCCGAAGGCGTCCGACCCTTCCGGCGCTCCGGTTCAGACCAAAACCAGTTCCGGCATGAAAAGTTCCGGCAACGGTTCTTCTCCACCCGGACGCGATCTGGTATTTGTTGCCCGCGCTCCCGCTAAACTTTACTGGCTTGGCCAGCTCTACGACCGCTACGACGGCCAGGAATGGCATTGCAGCGAAGCCTTGAGCCGGCAGCGAACGGTTCCTCCGCAGGACAACAGCCATAGTCTTGTCCAGCAGGATATTACTATTGAAAAATGGATTTCGCCGGTACTTTATTCCGCCTACCGCGCCGATTTCTGCAATGTCGATACCAAAAACATGGAAAATCTGGAAGGTAACTTTTACCAATACCGGTTCCGGGATGTCAACCGATTGCCGGCATTGCCTTTCACGTACAGCATCAATTCGGAAGTTCCCTACCTGAATAACCTGAAACCCAACCCTAATTTCTGGCCGGAACGCATCCGCCGGGAAACGTATCTGAGTCTGCCGGAAAAGTTGATTTCGCCCCGGTTGCGCACCCGGACCGCAGCCATTGTCGCCAAAGCCAAAACCGATTACGACAAGGCCATTGCCATTCGCGACTGGCTCCGCAATTCTTTCTCCTACAAACAAATGTCCACCCCGACTCCGCCAGGCCGGGAATCGGTGGACTTCTTTGTTTTCGACCTGAAAGAGGGCCATTGCGAATATTTCGCCGCGGCCATGACTGTCATGGCTCGGCTGGCTCACCTTCCGGCCCGGGTTGCGATCGGCTTTTCTCCGGGCAATTACAATGTTCTGACCAAAACGTTCGAGGTTTACGAATACCACGGCCACGCCTGGAGCCAGCTTTACATCAAAGGCAAGGGATGGCTCACTTTCGACGCAACCCCGCCGGGCGCGGTGGAATCCCGGGCCACGCCGTTCCTCATCGGGGCGCTGCGGGACCCCTTCGGCAACGAATGGCGAGTCCGTCCGCCGGAGCTGGCCGCCAAAATGCAGGAACATCTCGCCGGCGACGGCATGAAAGAAGAAGATTCGGTGTTGGACCAGATTATTTACGAAGCCGTCATGTTGCCGGAAAATATCAGCCGGGCCGGCAGTAAGTTACAGGAAAAATCTTCCCGCGAATCCGTCCTCTACAAAAAGCTGAAGAAAATCGGCAACGACTTTTGGAAAGACTGTCTCCGCGCGTTTCAGCATCTTAAAACGAAGACCGTAAAATTCTGGTCATGGAGTAAACAGCACTGGCAACTCGTCCTGGTTCTGTTGGTCACACTTGCCGCACTGGCATTTCTGGTCCTCCGGCTGCTTCTGATCGGTCGCCGGGCCTATATTCGATTACACTGTCGGCAACTGCTGCGTACCGCTCAGGAAAGTACCGCTGGAAATCCGGATGCCGCCGTTAAAATGAGTTATCGGGCCGTCCGCAAAATTCTGCACTTGGCCGGCATGCCGCGGCGCCGGAATATCGATCTGTTCGACTATGCGGCGCAGATTCGCGCCTGCGACCCCCGTTGCGGCCGGGCGGCATGGACCGTTTTCGTGCTCTACAGCCGGATCGAATACGGCGGCCGGGACGCGTCGGTTCATGAAGCCAAGGTGGCGCTGAAAGCCGCTTTGCTGCTGGAAGCCGGAATCCTGCGCCATTCGCGTACGTTGCTCAACCCGACCGACAAGTAACTTCAGGTAAGATCGACCATGCGGGCGCCGATCAATCCGGCCAACGCGTTCGGGTCCAGAGTCAGGTTCAGGCCGACGTGTCCGCCGCTGACGCCGATCCAGTCGTAGAGCAGCGCCGTTTCGTCGATAAAGGTCGGAAAAACTTTTTTCATGCCGACCGGCGAACACCCGCCGTGCTGATATCCGGTCAACGGCAGCAGTTCTTTGAGCGGAATCAGTCGGATGCTTTTGCTGTCGGTCACAGTGGCCGCTTTTTTCAGATCGAGTTCCCACGGACCGGGAATCACAAAGACATAGTGGACATGTTCGGCCGACTGCGTGACCAGCGTTTTGAAACATTGTTCGGGGGCGAACCCGAGTTTATGCGCCACGGACACCGCATCGAGCTGGCCGTCGTCCACCGGATATTCATGGGCCTGATAGGCGATTCCCGCCTGATCCAGCAGCCGCATGGCATTGGTTTTGTTCATCGTCTCACCGCTGATTTGCAAACGTCGAGACCGATAACCTACCGGTGCGGCCGCCGGATGTCAAGACCGCCGGTTCCGATCGCGGGCCGCGGGGAAAGACTGAAGGGAGGCTCACATCTGGGTAGCGGGGAAGACACGGGGGGCTTTTGAAACAGCGCCCCATTTCTTCCCCGCACCCCAACTTCGCCCCCGCAAAACTTTTATTCCATTTATCTATTTGCGCAGCAAATAGATAAATAAATTAAAAAGTTTGAAAGTCAGGAAATAGGGGCCGGGGAGAAACCTTGAAAAATTTCCAAATTTTTCAGGGTTTCTCCCCGGAAATTCATTCCGCAACCGCCAACGGTTTAGCGCGGCCCGTATTTTTCATATCCCTGCCGTGGTCCGGCGTAGAAAATCATGGTGTCCGGAGTTTTTTCCGGCATTTTGAAACTGAACTTGTTCGTGTTCTGCCCCAGAATTTCGCCGGTAAACAGATCGACGATCACTTCCGCCTTGGCCGGCAGCGTGAAGCTGCGCGGTCCGCCGACATTCGAGTTGATGCTCAAAAACGGTCCGGCAAAATAATAATGATCGTAAATCATGTCGCCGTCCTGATAGACATGCACGCCCTGCCGCCGCAGCCAGACCCGCAACCAGGCGGCGTTGGGGGCCGGATGGCAAAGCAGGACGGACGTATAATTGGGGAACGTTTTCATCGCACCGGCGACTTTGCCGTCGGGATAGACTGCGATGGTCTTGGCCTGCGGATCGCGGATAAACGTCTGGAATCGCATCGGCGGATTGTCCACGATGTACGGGGCCATGCCGACCGAGTTGATGCGGGTGAAGACGCCGTCGGGATTGAGGGCCAGATCGATACCGGTCAGTTGCCGCGACCGGTTGCCGTCGAAGTATCCTTTCGGATTCACGAGTCCCGGCGCGTAGAGGAACAGCAAGACCCGGCGGTTGTTGGCGACCCGGGCTTTGACCTGCCGGATGACGGCGTCGGACGCATAATAGGAGTTGGCGAAAATGACCACCTTGTACGGTGCGAAATTAATGCGGTCGAGATCGCCGTCCACATAGTAATCGATCGGGGCGCCGATCCGGTTGAACCAGCCGCGAATGCCGTTGCGCAGTTTGGCCAACGCCACGTGGGGTTGATTGCCGAAGTACGGAATGACTTCATCGCTGAGAATGCAGGCGATTTGCGCCCGGCTGCCGCGGCCGGTCTGCATGGCCATGCGGTCGATCTGTTTCAGTCGGGTAACCGCGGCCATATATTTCGCGTCGCGGAACCATTCCTGAAGAAAGTCGAAATAGTAATACGACGCCTGGCGTTCCAGATTGATCATGAAATCGCGCTTGGCGATGGCGATGGATTCGGCCAGGGTATCGGGGGCGCCGTAAATTTTTTCGGCCGCGCCGCTGCGGTTGGTCCGCTGGTCGTTTTCCGACTCCCAGACTTTGTTGTGGAGTGCCACGGAACCGGTTACGCCGTTGACGTCGTTTTCCCACCGGCGGCCGTCGTAGGGATAGGGCCCGCCGAGAAAATCGAGGTAGGGCGAATCCAGATAACGCCGCAGGGCATAACTGCCGGAGTCTTGAAAATGATACGGTCCGGCGTTGTAATGACCGGTGTAATAGTTATAATAGGCCCCGACCAGCAGCCGCGAGTCGGAAACCTGTTTGGCCGCGATGGCAAAAAATTCGATCGTCTCCACCGTGTAGAGCTGGAAGAACCGATAATAGTCGACTACCGGCCGGTCCTGCGGATGATGCCGCAGCAAACCGGGTTCGGACATCCGGGCGGCCCGTCCCGGCACCAGATCGGTGGAGTCGAACGACACCTGCGGATTGTGCCAGGCGGCGCGCAGCGCGGCAACGTTGCCGTAAGTCTTTTTCAGCCATTGGCCGAAAGCGCGCTGCATCGGCAGCGAATAATCCACAAACGCCTGTTCGTGGGCGCCCCAGCCATTCCATTCGCCGCAATTGGCGTAACCGAGCCGCAGGATCGCGATCCGGTCGGCAAACGGCGACTGCCGCAGTTTCGTCAGGGTGGAACGCAGATGCGCCGACAGTTCCTGACGCCACTTCGGCGACGCATACGACGGCTGCAATTTTTGCTTCGGCGCCATGGCCAGCGACTGAATCCCGTTGTCCAGTTTGATCATTTCCTCGGGATAGAGTTCGCTCCATTCCGGCGGGGCATACAGCTTCCAGTGCAAATCAATCACGGCATCGGGATGGTCGCAGACGATCCGGTTCAGGGCGGCGTACAGCCGGGTCAGAAACGCGTCGTCGTCGAGCTGGCCGTTATGGGAAAATTCCCCGGGCTCCACCCAGAGCAGATTGCCCCGGGCTCCGGCGGCGGCAAAGTCGCGAACCGTCCGGCTGCGATGTTGCAAGGTGTCGAAGTCGGTACTTTCCACCGAGGTGATGGTGCCCATCGGCGTTCCATCGATAACGAATGACGGCGTCCCGCCGATTCGCGCCACTTTGCCGGACGGAAAATCGGTCTTTCCCTGGCGGTTGACCAGCAGCAGCCGGGTTTCATAAACCGTCTTTCCGGCGGCGGCGAACCGCAACTGGACCGGACGGGCGTTATTGGTCAGTTTGGACTTCCGCCAGGCGTCGGACAATCCCGCTGCCGGCAGCGTCACGGCCACGCCGCGCGGAACAATTGCTACCGTTGCCGGGAGAGCGGACGACGCGGACGGCTGGTCAATCGGCGCGATCGTCAACTGATAGGTACCGACCGGCAACCCGCTGTTTGCGGAAAGTTCCAACCGGGCGTCCGCCTGAATATCGACCGGAACGGAATAAATCGGCGTCAACAGTTTCAAGCCGCTGGTCGTTTCCTGAAGCGAATGATTTTCGCCGTCCGGCGTGCCGGTCACGGAAAATTCCCGGACCAGCATCCGGTTCCGGTGCGGCCGCAGCGAACAGAATAACTTGCCGTCCGCTTCGAAAGGCCGGATACAGGCGGTGCGTCCGTCGATGGCGACCGTGATTTTGCCGCCGGCCACCGTTGCCGTGAATTCGAACCACTTGCCCGGTTGAACGAAATCGGCGGTATTGCCGAGCGGGGTCAGATCGCCGCCGGACGTGTTTTCGAGAAAGAACTTCCGGTCCCGGTTGTCGAACCCGAACCGGAGGTCGCCGATGCCGATGCCGGCGGCACTGCCCTGATCGGTCGTCGCCAGTTGGAGTACCGCTTTCACCGTGAGACGGTCCGGCGTAAAGAAGTGTTTCGACATGACCATCGTCCCGATGCCCTCGGCGGAAACGCCGTCGGCTACCGTCGTCACCCGTCCGGTGGCGATGCCTTGAGACAACTTTCCCTGCGCGATGACCGACTCGGTGACGGCGGCTCCGGCGGACCAGGTCAACCAGCCGACTAATCCCAGCAGCAGCAGGTGGCGGATCACTTCTTGTCACCATATTTGGCATTATACATGAACCCGGTCTGATTCATATTCTGCTGCCATTCTTTGAAGCTGACCCAGCTGGCGTGACAATCCATGAAGGACATATTCAAGCCTTTGCTGTGGCGGAGCGGAGCGAAGTAGTTGTATTTCACCGAGGCGGAATAGGAGTCGTTGACGCCGTCGCCGCTGCAGTCGACCGACAGTTTGCCGCCGTTGGTACAGGGATTGAACCCGTATAATTGAGCGCCGTCGGCGATCATGCAGAGTTCCGGCGGAATGTTGGTCTGCTTGCGCAGCAGATAGGCGCTGCTGGCGGTGGACCAGATGCCGAACGGAATGCGCGGATTGTTGCTGTAATTGTCGGCATAATTGGCGCCGTACGTCCAGGTGTTGGCCGTAATTCCGGAGGCGGGGCAAAACAGCTTCATCGTATTGGGGTACCCGTTATAGCCGAGAAAAGCGCGGGTATTGTCCCAGATATTGACGCCGCCGCCCCGGGTGTATTGTACGAAGCAAGCCCACCAGGCGAACGCCCGGTTGTCGGTCATCGCCGCGGGAATGTAGTCGTTGTTGTCCAGCGAGTAGAACGCGCCGAGCTGAGCGATGGTTTTGACATTGTTGAGGCAGGCAATGCTGCGGGCTTTTTCGCGGGCGCTGTTGAGGGCCGGCAGCAGAATCGCCGCCAGAATGGCAATAATGGCAATTACTACGAGGAGTTCTATTAGTGTGAAATTTAACCGTCCATTCTTTTTCATCGTTCCGTCTCCTTAGCTTACTTATAATTATATAATTTCCCTAGCGGGTTGCAACCGACAATTCCGGCTTCTCTTCCGTTTTCTCGACGGAAAACGAATCGAGCACAAACGAATAGCCGCGGATAAACGCTTTCTCCGCCCGATCGACAAGATAATTGACTACGTAAATTTCGCCGTCCGGGAACTGCGCCCAGCCGGAATACCCGGTGTCGCTGACCGGCGAACTGTCGTGATCGATCGCGATGATTCGGGTAACTGCTTCGCCGTACGTCCGCGCCAGAACCGAGTTCCGGTCGGCGAGACCGCAGAACAGATTCTGGCACACGCCCCACTGCAATTTACCGCCCTGCATGAACCGGTGGGTAATCATGATCCGTCCGTCAAGCAGAAAGCCGCTGGTGGGCCGGTGACATCCGGGGAGCGGAAACGGCACCGGTTCGCTCCAGGTCAGTCCGTCGTCGGTCGAAAACGTCTTGTAGCAGGGCCGGCCGGCAAACGAATTTTCCCGCATGAACGCCACCAGCGTCCCGTCGACGTTCAGAATCGACGCTTCGCAGAGGTTGAGCTCCGGCGACCGGCCGACGACGACCGGTCCGCGCCAGGAATGCCCGGCGTCGTCGGAGTACCACAGCCGTTCGACCAGCTTGCCGGATTCCGGATCCTGATAATGACAGGCCAGCAGACGCCGTCCCGACGGCAATTGCAGCAGCTTGTCGGGCACGATTCCCCTGGCCGGGGTTTCCAACCCTTCGTTCCAGGTCCGGCCGCCGTCGCGGCTGGCATAGAGGACGATTCGGGCTTCGCTATGATCTTCCGACATCCCGTAAATCCGGTCGACCGTGACATACACCACGCCGTCCGGCAGTACCGCCAGCCGGGCATTATTGTAAAAGTATCCGAGTCCGGCGGTGCCTTCCGTCAACGGCCGCTTCGGACTCCAGGTCCGGCCGCGGTCGGACGATTCCGTCAGCATGATCCGGGTATAGGACCGGTTGCCGTGATGGGTGCATTCCGAGAACACGCACAACAGCCGATCATCTTCCAGCCGGCACAGATCCGGCCACGCCTGATAATAGGCGGCGTCGCGGTTGATCGTATATTGTTTTATTTCCATGGTTCGACTCCTGTATTCACTGCTTTCTTCTGATATAATTATAGCTTTTTTCTTCAGGCTTGTATATAATATTATTATTGCATTAGTTATACTTTTATAACATTATGGAGAAAATGGCCATGGAAGTCGATCGGGAAAAAATGATCACCTTTCTGGACCGGGCCGCTGCGCTTCCGATCCATGAAATAATTTTTGCTTCCGCCCGGCCGTTTCCCACCCTGGAATACAATTGTTATCTCCATCCCTATCCGCGGGGATTCTGGGTATTGAGCGGAGTCAAACACGTGGGGATTGCCCGGCGCGGCCAGATCGAACAACAGTTCATCGAACCCGGCACCATGATTTTCGGACATGACGGCGCCTGGGTCAAGGAATTCTGGGATTCCGCGCACGAAATGATCTGTCTGATCTACTTCAAGGAGATGATTCGAACGCTGTACATCCGGCACAACGGCCGGCCGCCGGAACAAAATGGACCGGATGTGTATTTTAATACCGGCCGGCCGCTTGCCACGCCGGGCGACTATGTGCTCAAAGGGTTGATGACGCTGGGCGGAAAGGTTGGACTGGCAACTCCGGCGGGCGCCCCCGAACTCGCCGCCGCCCTGCTGCAACTGACCCGGCAGGAATTAACCGAGCAAACCGCCAATCCGCAGGGCAAATCGCTGTTCACCTGGAATTGCATCAAGAATTATCTGGAAGAAAACCTGGCCGCCGACTTGTCCCGGGAAGTAGTGGCGATCAAATTCAAGATTCATCCGTCCCATCTGTCCCGGCTGGCGCGCCGTCATACCGGCATCGGGTTCAACGAGTACGTTGCCCGGGAGCGGATGGAGCACGCCGCCATGTTGTTGCGGCAAGGAAGCCTTACGGTCGATGAAACCGCCGCATGCTGCGGCTTTAAATATACGTCTTACTTCATCCGGGTTTTCGAGCGGCATTTTCAGCTGTCGCCCAATACTTACCGGGAACGACAGGGGACCGGAGAAGCGTCTTTGGTCCCCCGTCGCCGTTAGCGGCAGCAGTAGGACGAGAACCTGACCGATTCCAGCGCCCGGGCAATCCGGTCGCTATCCGCCGGGGTCGGTTGCGGCAGCGGCAGTCGAACCGGACCGCAGTCCACGCCGACGAACCGCATCACGGTTTTCTGAACCGCCAGCGGATGAAGTCCCAGCGAGAAAATCGCCTGCAACATGGCATGGACCCGGGTCTGAAGCCGGTTGGCGGCTTCGCCGTCGCCGGCCAGCGTCTTGGCGATGATGTCGAGATAGATCGGCGCGGCAAAGTTGAACGTGCTGCCGACCGCCCCGCGGGCGCCCAGACCCATGGCCGTGTACAGCAGTTCGTCGCGGCCGAACAACATATCGTATTTCCGGTCCTGAAATTCCAGACACTGGGAAAAATCCATCAGATTTTCAAACGTGTATTTGATCCCGGCGAAGTTGGGAATCCGACCGTCGATTTCTTTCAACAGATCGAACATCGGGAAGCCCAGTCCGGTCATGGCCGGAATGTGGTAATAGTAAAACGGCAGTTCCGGCGCCGCCGGCGCCACTTCCGCCAGCCAGGCGGCCAGCATTTTGACGTTGGCCGGTTTGTGATAGCTGGGGGCCAGCGCGCCGCACGCATACGCGCCGTGAGCCTGAGCGTGCGCCAACAGCCGTTTCACGTCCGGCAACGAGTTGCTGCCGACATGGACGATGATCTTGAAATCTTTCGGCACGGCGTCCAGCCAGGCTTCCGTTACCGCCATCCGTTCGGCGGCGTCCATCGACTGGCCTTCGCCGGAACTGCCGCAGACAAACGCGCCGGCCACACCGTTGCGGACCAGCAATGCGGCGTACGATTTAACCATGTCCAGATTGATTTCTCCTGCCGGAGTGAACGGCGTAAACGGAGCGGCAATCAAACCGGTAATCTTTTCTCTTTTCATATCGGGATACCTCATTTATCGTCGGAATTATGGTCTCGGGCAGCCACGGGCTGCCGTTTCGAAATGCTGAAAAAGGTTCTCTCTGCCGCAGCGCAAGTGGTGCCGCATCCGTTCCGCCGCCGCTTCGGGCGTTGTTGCCGTTTGCAGCTCGGCCAGCAACCGCATGTGCGGGTCGTCCACCAGTGGCGAATGGTCCAACCACATCAGCTCGTCGAACACCACCTGCAACTGCAACTGTTCCAACTGTGCGGCCAGAATTTCCACGCCGGTCAGCCGGATCAGCGCCAGATGAAATTCCGCATCGGCATTGCTGCGTTCCCGAGGTTCGACCCGGTCGGTTTTTTCCGCCAGTTGCAACAGTTCCGGTTGTGCTTCCGCCAGATGGGTGTAAGTCATTCTTACCGCCTGACATTCAATTGCTTCCCGCAAAATCAGGTTTTCGTAAAGACGGCGCGGATCGCAGGGCCGCAGCATGGTCCCTTTGCGGGGAATCGTCACAATAAAACCGTCCTGCTGTAAACGGATCATGGCTTCGCTGACCGGCGCAATACTCACGCCCAGTTCCCTGGCCACGCTCCGCCGGTCGAAAAACGATCCCGGTTGCCAGCGTCCGCTGATAATCCGTTCCAGCAGCCGGTGATAGACTTTTTCCGATAGGGATGAATTCTTTTTTATTACAGTAATCATGGTTTGACCTGTCATGTGATATATCAGTAAATATATCATCGATTGTTGGTTTTGGCAATCCCCTTTTGCCGGAAAGTCGGGAAAAAACTTCAAAAACTTCACAGACGGTAATCCCTCACTCTTTTCGGCAGTTCAAAAAAGAAAAAATCGCATAGCAAAACAATCCACCCCCGCAGGCTCCGCGGACCGGGGCCGAGTTGGGTGTCGGGGGCCGACGCGAAGCGGAGTATGCCCCCGGTAATTACGCAACGGGGCGTCTCCGTCGCTGGTCGCCGGAGGCGAAATCCGGCCTCCTCTGGCCATGAGGTTTTACCAAAGTATTTCTGAGCGGTGCTTTTCCCTCGGTAAGCGAAGCGGACTCGAGGAGAAAAACAGAACTGCGAACTTGTCGTTCGCCCGGGACGGAAGCTTCGCGAAAAGAGCGAAACCTTACGCGTGGAGAGTGGGGAAATGGGATGGACTTGAGCTCAAAAAACGCAAAGGATGGATGTTTTTAGCAAATTATGGAACGGTAATATCCATAAATAAAAAATTTATTCGGCGATTATCTTGATTTTTGTAAACTAATATCATATAATTTTAGATAGGTTTGGTCCGGGTGTTTGTTTTCACCTACAAAGTGGAGGTACAGTATGGCGTACATGGTAATCGATGAGCTTCTGTGTACTGGCTGTGGAAAATGTGTTGATGTTTGTCCGACTGATGGGGTGTATGTCGAGGACGGAAAGGCGCATATTAATGAAGATTCATGTATTGTCTGTTGTACCTGCGTCAAGCCGTGTACTACTCATGCCATTTCGCGGGTGTCATCGTAATTTGGACCTCGGAAAGGCGGTTGTGGTGATCTTCAACTGCTTTTCCGTAAAAACGGCATTGACTATTGTTCAAATGATTGAATGATGGGTTTCATTGCCGACCGGTGGCCGTTTTAACTCAACATCGTGTTGACGTTGGAGCGGTTGTCGTTTTTTTTCGGAAACTTAAGCTTAAACGCAAACAATGATTAAGCCTAGTGTCGCGTCAAGGCTGTTACTCAAGCAGTTTTAAGTATAAAATTTGTTACAAAAACAGTGTTGACTGGACACTAGTGTAGTGTCTCACAAATAGGTTCCATTTCTTTCGCACTTCGTGCGCCCAGCGACGGGGGCGCCCCGTTGCGTATTACCGGGGCATACTCCGCTTCGCGTCGGCCCCGGCCCCAACTCGGACCCGGCCCGCGGAGCCCGCGGTGGCGAATCACCAGAGGCTGCCGCCCCTGGACCCCGCTGAACATAGCTATGTTCGCAAGGGACAACCGGACGGTTCCGGTTTTCCCTTTGCAATCCTCTTTCCGAACCCCAAAACATGAACTTATTTAAGAGACACTACACTAGATGTTGTGGATTAAGCTCAAAACCGGGCGATATAAAAGGATTATGAAATAAGCAGGACCGCTTATCACTCTTTCGAATTGCAGATACGAGACTGAGTAGTGATAAAAGAGACAGGCTCCAGCCCCCACCGTCCCCTGGAGCCTGTCGTAGAACTATGCGCCTGTGACATTGGCAATAAAAGAATTACAATAGAATTCCAACTCGTCTATAACTTCATTCAACTTCAAATTATCCTGTTCACAGATTTTTTTCATACGATTAAAACGTAATTCAATTTCTTCTTCTGTTGCATTTTCGATAAATGCATCATCAAAAAGATTATCGAAACGTTGAATTGCACTGAGTGTCTTGTTCTGCACGATCACTCTCTCCTTTTTATTTGACCGACGGAAATGCGGAATGCTCTTATTTCAACCGTTCTATGACTCATGCATAGAATTTTCATTCCGTTCATTATCCAGGTGCAAATATAAACTTTCCAACATAACATCGGACAACCCGAAAACTCCAAAACCTTTCTTCATAAGACTATTCGAGTGCAACTACAAGAATCTTGCACCGCAATTCAAAAAAAAACTCGATTTGCAGAAAAAACTGTCACGGGACGAAAATTTCAAAACGAATTTCCGGGGAGAAATCCTGAAAAATTTGGAAATTTTTCAAGGTTTTTCCCCGGCCCCCTTTCCCTGCCTTTCAAACTTTTTAATTTATTTATCTCTTTGCGCAGCAAGGAAATAAATAGACTACTGGTTTTGTGGGATCAAAGTTGAGGTGCGGGGAAAAAATGGGACGCTGTTTCAAAAGCGCCCCGTGTCTTCCCCGCGACCCGCGATTTGAGACTGCCGTTTTTATCAACTGTCCGATAAAGTTATAAAAACTTTGATTCTCAACTTGTATTGTTTGAAAATTATGACAACAATAAAATATTATTAAGATGAATCCTCAAAAATTTTAAAGAATTGTTCCTGGATGACGATGATTTATACTACCAGAAAAACGTTGCTGGAAGCGATTAAAGACGGAGACGAGGTATCATGGCACGAGTTTTATGACACATACCGTCCATTAATTATTCTGCATGGAAAAGATTATAAATTGTCCGTCGAAGAGAATGAAGAATTGGTGCAAATGATATTATTGGAAATATTTCACAAATGTAAATCCTTCCACTATGATCGTGGTCTGGGCAGATTGCGCGACTATTTGCGCAAAATTATCGGACGGAAAGCGGTTGACATCCTTCGCCGGAGAAAAAATAATCTCGTTTCCGTGGATGTGTTGAATTATCAATTGGCCGAGGAGTCTTTACTGGAGCAGGAGTGGGAAAGCGAATGGCAGATGCATGTATTGTCACAGGCCATCAACATTCTACGGACGCAATTGGAACCGATTACATTTCAGGCATTTGAGTTGCACGTTATTAATGAGAAACCGGTAAAGGAAGTTGCCAGATTTTTGGACATTTCGGTTAATATGGTTTATGTTGCCAAAAGTCGGGCGGTAAAAAAGCTTCGCTCGATTATTCAGGAGCTGCAGGAAGCAATATGAAACACTATACCAGTGAAGAGCTCGATCAGTATCAACATAAAGACATGAATTTCATATTGCGGTTCATCTGCCGCATTCATCTTTGTTTTTGCTCTGATTGTCGGGCGGCAATGTTGCAGTTGCGTCACGATGATACTTTGCTGTTAAAAATAAAGAACTCAATGAACAAGCTGAAGATTGAAGCCAATCCTGTTACTTATCAAAAAATAAACACTACGATTCATAATGGTATAAAAAATGGAACGCCAATTTAAATGGACACGGGGCTGACGCCGATCATTGTACCGGATTATGAACTGATTGCCAAATGCGGACGAGGCGCATACGGGGATGTCTATGTCGCCAGGAGCCTTGCCGGTTCATTGGTTGCGCTGAAGATTATCGAAAAAAATTCTCATTCGGAAAAAGAATTCAAAGGCTTGCACAACTACTGTTCCCGATGCGGCAATTCCCCATATCTGATTAAGATATTTCATACCGGCGAAAGTCAATCGTTTTTTTATTACACGATGGAATTGGCCGACAATTCCGGGGATGAAAATAATTATATTCCCTCCACCTTGGCGCATTATCTGGCAGACCATAAGAGATTGCCGGTTCGCGAGGTTCGTACTTTGGCGCTGAATCTGTTGGCGGGGCTGGACACTTTGCATGGCGCCGGCCTGGTGCATCGGGACATCAAACCGGAAAATATTATTTTCGTCAATAAAGTTCCAAAACTTTCCGATATCGGCTTGGTCACATCGTTTTCCGTTGCTTTCAGTCTAGGTGGAACACTCGGCTTTATTCCGCCGGAAAAATTGAAATCATCGAGCAGTACCAAATCCGCCACGGATGACTTGTATGCGCTGGGCAAATTAATCTATTGCGCCTTTACCGGCAACCCGCCGGATAAGTTTCCTTCGATTCCGCAGGATATCATTCTTGATAAGGAAACGAAAGAGCTTAATGATGTGGTTCTGGTCGCCTGCAATAAAGTCAGCCATTTGCGCTTTCATACGATCAGCCAATTTCGCGCGGCACTGACTACCTCGATATCGCGGAAAAGAAAGACTCTGAACTTTATATGGAAGCATCGTTATTCCTGGGCGGTATGCATCGTGCTATATTTGTCTGCAATTACGGCCTTGCAGATACTCGTCGATAAACTTGAAAACCCGGAAGACAACAATCGTTATAAAAAAACCGTACAGACGGTTTCTCCGGATGTCGTGGCGATTAGGGCTAATCATATTCCCTTTGAAATTGCGGATAATATCGAATCTGGTAATAAACAGTCTTTTCCCAGTTCAAACTTTCTTCCGGCGAAGGTATCTCAGCCGGGGCATCCATCGTTTGCGGCCGATAACCAAAACGTGAAAGCAATTAAGTCCGTACCATTCGAACCCGGCGGTACGATAGTTCCTTCCGTAATCACTGAGTTTGAGTTTGAATCATTGCTGAAACAACCTCTCGATAGTGCTTTTATTTATTTATATGTGACAAGAGTCGACTATTATTTATTGATAAAAGGAAGTCGAAAACTTCCTCGACTGCAAGAAGCGGTTACTGCATATCTGACCCGCTTGGCGATGTTCGAAGCACTGCTGTTCAAGCATATGCCAAATAAAGTGGCGGAAATTAAAACCGTCGCGAAAAATTGTGATGATGCGACGAGCGTTCTGTCCGCATTATTACCCATGGTTGTTGCGAATATAAGAAACAATGAAAAAATATATCAAGCATTTTGCGATTGCGCGCTTCACGCGGAAAACGTAAAAGTGGTTTTTATGGAAGAACGGGATTTGCTTCCGGAAGCAATCGCATGGGATAAATACCTGCGCGCTGTCCGACTGAACGCCCTCTCGGCGGCGGCACCTGTTTATTTTCAAGATCCTTTCGGTGGCAAGGATACCGATTTGAAAAATGTTCTTATTGCTTATCAGAATCTGCTGCAAAATTCTTCCGGAGATAACAAAGAGCACAGCCGATTGCGTGTCGAGCGCTTCTTGAAAGGATTGAAATCCCGCATTTCCACTCCTGCAATTGCGGCCTTGGAAGTCGAATTGCCGCCCCTTAAAATTAGATTGGCGACGGCAAGGGCCATTCGTACTTTCGCGCAAAAAAATATTGACGATTATCTCGCATATAAATATGGCGTTGACATATGGACGTTGCGTGGGTGTTACGAATCGAATTATCCGATGTTCAGAAACAAAATACAAGCGGCTCTCTACGACTTGCCAGCGATACAACAACATCGGGCATGGTTAAAGAATCAAGTGAAAAAACTTAATGAGATGAGAGAGCATGAATTGAAGAATACCGCCGATCCGCAAGTTATTGCCTATTTACAGGCGAAAAACGTTTTGACTCCTTATTAGAGAACGTCTTTGCGATTTCAGACCCGCCATGAGATTACGCCAGCGCGGCAATGTCGCGCTGTTGGGCCGGATGAACTTCGATTCTTCTTCGGAGAAACCTTGAAAAAATTCCAAATTTTTCAGGGTTTCTCTCCGGAATTCCGAACGGAATCCGTTGCGGCGGCCGTTCGGTCATAACTGCCGTTGCGAAATTGCGTCAGGCAGGTCAGCGGATCGTCCGGCGGCAGGTTCCAGGCATGATAATAGGCAATATAGGCGTGGTCGGAATTCGGCGCGGCGGCGTAGGCGGCGGCGGCCATTTTCCGGGCCAGCGTGAGTTTTCCGGTTTGAAGGAAATATTCGGCCAGCGCGGCGGCTTTTTCCGCTTTGGCTTTTTCCCCGGGCGCGACAAACCGGAATACCCGGAACGACGATTCCAGTTTTTTCAGTTCCGCCGGCGGCGCGATCGGATAAAAATAATGCGGTTTGCGGGTTATCGTTTTGCCGCCGTCGGTAACAGTTTCCAACGTGCCTTTCTCCAGAAACCAGGCCGGCGCGGCCCGATTGACGTTCCGCGCCGCTGCCATGTAGCGGGACGAATAGATCGGCAGCGGCTGATCGTAACTGTTGCCGCGGTCGAAAACCAGCACGTCGACGCGATAGCGAAGGCAGAAATCGGTCAGCGCGGCTTCGTCGCCGTGAAACATCAGCATAATCTGATTTTCCACCAGATCGCGAGTCCGTTTCAGCTCGAATTGCGGCTGGGTGAGAATGCGGACGTGACAATAGGCTTTCAGCATCGGCGACAGCGTCATGTCGGTCAGCACCGTCATGCCCTGTACGGGCGCCGCCCGCAGCCACTGAATCAGCATCACTACTTCTTTCAGGCCCATCGAACCGTAATCGCGGTAGAGCCGCTGCGAAACCCGGGCTTCCCAGCCGACCAGACTTACCGCCACCAGCACCAGCAGCCACGTCTGCCGGCGCGAAGTCCGCCATGCCGCCAGCCACGAATGCAGCACCGCGCCGAACAGCAGACACAGGAAGATCACGCAAAATACGTGCGCCCGGACGAAAAATACATACAGCAGAAAAAAGCATACCGTCATATACAGCGGAAAGACCAGCCGCGTCCAATCGCGCCGCCACTGTCGCCGGCCCCGGGCGAAGCATCCCAGGCCTGCGGCGCCAACCAGCCCGGCCCACAGCAGCGCCGGATAGAAAATCTTCGTCATATTCCAGGTGGCGGAATGAAGCGCCGGCGTCCACAGAATGCGGGCGTCGAAATTCAACCGTTCGGGCTGAATCGGTTTGACGTTGAAAAATTCCAATTTGGCCAGCACCAGCGCGCCGAAATGGCCGTAGTTCTGCCCGTATCCGGGCAGCAGCAGCCAGAGCGCTGTCAGCACCGCACCGATTCCCAGCAGCCAGCCCAGCCGCCGTCCCGGAGTTTGGCCCCAGCGGGTCCGACGCAGCAAATAAAACATCGCCAGCAGCGTCAGCAGCACCGGAAGCAACGGCGATGCCAGCAGGCCGTGGTAACGCTGATAGGGAATCAGGATTCCAGCCGCCAGCAGCGCGGCGGTCACGGTCAGCCAGATGGCCGGTTGGTGTTCCGCCGCATTGCGTCCCCGCCAGACCAGCAGCAGCATGACCAGTCCCGCCCAGACGGCGAAAAACATCTGCGGGGCGTCCCAGCAGGCCAGCGCCGCCAGCGCCGCCAGAAACAGCACCAGCAGCTTATACCACCGCACTCGGCGGCGAAGCCATGCCGCGGCTACGACTGCCGCCATCAGAAACGGCATGCAGAATTCGCCCCGCAACAAGTCTTGTCCGGTGTAGCGGGCGATGGCCGCCGGGGCGATGCAATAGGCCAGCGCCGCCAACGTTGACGGCAGCCAGCGGACCCGCATGACGATCAACCAGAGGAAAATCAGCCCCGCCACGGTACTGATCCAGAGCCGCATCTGCCAGCGAATCCAGGCGCTGAAATCGGGATTGTCCTCGTATTTTTGCAGTTCCGGAGTGAGTGGCGGCGCCCCGACGAGGGCGGTTTTCAGTCGGTATCCCCAGCCGAGAAAATACTCCATGCCGAGCAGCATCTGTCGGGACACGGATACGTCTTCCATCCCGCCGAGATCGGGGTCGGCCGGGGCGATCGGTTTGCCCTGTGCGACTTTCCAGGCATAGTCGTACATAATGGCGCTTTCCACCATGAACGGCACGAAATCGGCGCCGACGGCTTTCTTGACTTGTCCGGCTTCGCGTTCGTAGACGGCCGTGCGGACGGCGAATGCCGCGCCGATCAGCAGCAACGTGAGAACAGTCAGCAGAATCGGCCGAAGCCGACGGAACAGGGTTGATGACATCGGGACGATTCCTTTCTTCTCACCGGACGGTGATGCCGTCGACGATCAGGTCGGGCGGTAATTCGCGTTTGGCGCAGGGGGCATTTTGAAGCCAGAGCATTTTCAGTCGCATGCCGTTCAGCGGGGCCAGCGACCGGACATCGGTATAGTTGATTTTCAGAATCTGGAGCGGCATGCCTTTCAGCGGCGACAGATCGACGATGGCGGTCCGTTCGAGTTCCAGCACTTCGAGTTTCATCCCTTTCAACGGGGCAATATCTTCCACCATGGTATTGTTGAGATAGAGGTTTTTCAACGGCAGCCCGGCCAGCGCGGAGATATCGTCGACCCGGCGGCAACCGGAGAGGTCGAGGTATTCCAGCGGCAGGTTCCGGAGGGCTTTCAGACTGGCGCTGGTGACGGGGCAATCCCGAAGGCTCAGCCGTTTCAGCGGCAGGCCCCGGAGCGGGGTGAGGTCGGAAACTTCGGTCCGATTGAGCCAGAGTTCGTCGAGCGCATAGCCCCGGAGCGGGGTGAGGTCGCTGATATGGCCGAGGACCGCCCGGTAGGCGGTTTTGCCGTTGACGGTTTCGCCGGGTTTGCGGTTGCCCAGCAGCAGCCGGTTGCCTTCGAGAACATAAGTGCCTTCCCATTCGGGATTCCGGTATTTCAGATTCAGCAATACGTTGCCCAGATTTTTCCGGAGATCTCGGAACGCGGCCCCGTCGGCAAGTACGATAGCGGTAATATCGTCGGTGAAATTCTTGCCTCGGACCAAACCGGCCAGACTGTTGCCGCCGTTGTCTTTGCCGTCCGGACCCGCCGAATAGATGCGGAGTCCCGACCGCCGGGAGGCGACCAGCGTAAGACCGTCTTTCGTCATTTTTTCCTGCATGAGAGCCTGGAAACGGTCGTTTTTTAACCGTAACGGTTGACCGGTAAAGGGGTCGATGAGTTCGGAACGGGACAGAAAATCCGGGGCCAGATCGGTGACGGCTTCCGGGAATTTTTGATTCTGCCGCTGATACAGCACGGCCGCCGCCGCCGCCCGGGCGATCCGGAGCTGAGCGACGGTAGCGAGGTCGTCGAGGTAGAGTTGATGCGGATCGCCGTAATAGCGGACGAACGGCGTATACCAATGTTGCTGGCGCTGCCATTTTTCCCAGCCGGGACGGGCGTTGGGATAGTTGTCGAAATCGGCCAGTTTTTCGTCGCGGATGGCGGCGACGTTATGGAACATCGCGCGTTTTTCCAGATATTCGCCGGACCAGAGCCGGAGTTTCAACCGCCAGGACTGACGGGGCGAGCCGCCGAGCTCGATCCGACTCCAGAATTCGTCGGTGGCGGCGGCGTAGGCGAGATGCCGGTCGGCCAGCAGAAAGAAATGCAACAATTCGCTGCGGACCACCAGATCGAACTGACGGCGAAAATCCTGTTCCCGGCGATTCAACAGCAGCAGCAGCCGCTGGAGACAGTCTTCCGGAAGATAGACGCCGTTCAACGCCCGGCTGAACGAACGCAGCCAGACTTCATTGCATTCGCGAAACTGCCGGTGATAGTAATAGTCGGGCGTCTGACTGAGCATGTCTTGCAATCGGAAGCCGTCGATCAGCGCGTCGGTGGCGGTGTTGATGTCCCGGTCGGCCACGGCGGCTTCGATGCGTTCGGCATAGAGACGGGTGAGGGTCAGCGCCGGGGGCAGGTTGCGGACGACCGCTTCCGGATCGTCGACCGGACGCGGCAACGGCGGCCGGAAATCGTGAAAATCGGCAATCCGGGCGATAGCCTGAAACAGCAGCGTATTGCGGCTCGCATAGTTGGCGGCGGCCGTCGCCTGCGCCGGGTCCGCCGCGGCATCCAGCCAGCAGCGGCGGCCGATCCCGGCCACGCCCATGAGTTCGTCTTCCTGACGGGTGGACGGGGTCCATAAAGTAATGGCTTCTTTGACCGCCAGCGCCTGAGTCGGCGTGCTGGGCGTGTATTCGGCGGCGGCGGCGAGTTGTGGCGTCGTCATGGGGAAGCCGGCTTTTTCGACCTGACGTCCGAGCAGGACTCCGGCGACAGCCTCAAAGAGCAGCCACGCGGTGGCCAGAATCATACCGGCCGCCAGGGCGATCAGCCAGGGCCGAAATGGCGATGAATTCATCAAACAGCTTCCCTCCGATTACGATTGGTCCGACTGACGAACCAGGGTCATTTCAAGCTTCTTTTTGCCATCAAAGATTTCGCCTGACGGCGAGCAGCGTTTCGCCGCTGCACCGCGCCCGGGGAACCCCCGGTGGCGAATACCCAAGGGCTGCCGCCCCTGGACCCTACGGAACATGGTTATGTTCGCAAGGGACAACCGGACGATTCCGGTTTTCCCTTTGCAATCCTCTTTCCGCCCCCCCCCGAATATTAAACTTATCAGAGAGCATTTCACTAGAGTTTTCCGGCCGTCGCGGGCTTCGTCGCGGCGGGAGGAACCGGGGCGGCGGGGGCGGGGACGGTTTTCGACGGTTCGAAATTCCGGAACGAGGCTTCCATTTTTTTTGCCAGGTCGTCCAACTGTTTCAGGATGGCGGCGCGCTGTTCCTGGGACAACGCGGGGTTGTCGAGTTGCTGAAGCAGTTTCAGGCGTTCGGCAGTGAAATTTTCGCGAATCTGCAACAATACGGCCTCGCGGGTCTGGGTACTGTCGGCGGCCATCCGGGCGAGCTGCTGTTGAAACGTCTGCTGCTGCCGGTCCAGCGTCTGCTGGAGTTTATTCAAGTTTTGTTGGTAATCTTTGCCGGCGCGGTCGAGGTTTACGGTGATGTCGGCCAGCTGGCGGTCGCGGTTCTTCAGTTCGGCGTCGCGTTTTTCGAGTTCGGTGTCGCGGCTCTGGACGGCGGCGGTCATCCGGCGGTTTTCCGTCTGGAGCTTGCGGATTTCGCCGAACGCGAGATAGCCGCCGATGCCGAGGGCGAACAGCAGCAGAAAGGCAAGCAACCACGGGAGCGGCCGGGGACGGGACTGATGTTGTTCGAGGCTGTCGAGGCGCTGGGCAATGGCCTGCAACTGTCCGGAGATCAGGCGGGCGACTTCGTCGGCCTGACGGCGGGCGATCAGCGCGTGTTCGTCGGGCGACGGGGAAACCGGGGTGCCTTCGGGTTCGTCCTCGGAATCGTCCTCGCTCAGCGGGGCGTCGGGCGGCAGATTGGTAATGTCTTCGGGGCGGACGGGGTATTTGGCGGCGAGTGCCTGGTCGATTTCCAGGGAACTCTTGCCGCCGTCGCGCATGGCCACGATTTCCCGGATGATTTCCAGGGTCCGTTCGGAGTAGAAGCGGCGTTTGCCGAGGTTGGTATAAGTCAAATAAGAGGCGTAACGTTCCAGCCAGTCGGTGATGGTGGTGCGCGGCAGGGCCGTGACCTTGACCAGGTCGCTGATTTTATATTTGCCGATTTCTTCCATAGGTTTTCAAAACTTTACGTTCAGGGTTGCGTATTGAATAACGACCGGATCCGGGCGATGTCGGCGGCGATCTGCTGGCGCAGGGCGTCCGGACCGGAAAAACCGCGTTCCGGCCGCAGATACTCCAGCAGTTCGATCTCCAGCGTCTGCCCGTAAAGGTCGCCTTGATAGTCCAGTATATGTACTTCAATCCGGGGATGTTTCAAGTCGGAATAGTTAAAAGTGGGCGACATTCCGATGTTGGCGGCGCCGGCGTATTCCCGCCGGTTCAGATGAACGCGGACCGCATAGACGCCGAACGGCGGCAGGACTCCGGCGTCGGCTTCCAGATTCGCGGTGGGAAAGCGGAGTTCGTCGGTGGCCACGCGATGGCCGCTGACCACGCGTCCGCTCAAACTGCAGGGGCGGCCCAGCAGCGCGGCGGCGTCGTTGAGCCGTCCGGCGGCCACGGCCCGGCGGATGGCGGTGCTGCTGACCGGATTGCCGTCGATGCGGAGTTCGTCGATGGCGGCGAATTCGAAATGCCCGGCGTCGGCAAACTTTTTCAGGTCGGCCACGGTGCCGCGTCCGCCGGCGCCGAAGCGCCACGCCGAGCCCACACAGATGCCGCAGAGTTGCAGGCGTCCGGCGATCAACGTGTCGCGAATGAATTCTTCCGGATTCAGCGCGGCAAACTCGGGGGTGAAGTGAACGGTCACGATCGCCCGGATTCCGGCGGCGGCCAGCAGGTCGGCCTTGCGCGCCGGCGAGACCAGCAGCCGCGGGGCTTTATCCGGAAACAGCACGGCACGGGGATGCGGGAAAAAGGTGAAAACGGCCGGTTCCGCTTCTTGCCGGGCGGCCATTTGCAGCAGATTATCCAGCAGGCGGCGATGACCGAGATGGACGCCGTCGAAAACGCCGACGGCGATGGCGGCCCGTTTGATGCCGTGTTCCGCCAGCGCATCCAGACTGCCGACTTTAATGATGGTTTCGCAATCTCCGCTCATAACTTCGTTTCCCAGTACTCCTTAATGTAAGCGGTTAATATATCCGTAGGGGAGGGAAAAGACAAAGAAATTCCGCCGTAACCGTCGGCGTCCGAAGATGGACCTTGACAGATGCTGCGGATACCTGTATAATAGTGTACTATTGCGCTAATACACTAAACACGTGTTTTAACGGGAAGTCATGTTATGATCGAAATGGTCGATGTGGATTTCGGATATCGGAAAAAAACGGTTTTTTCCGGTTTGAATTTACGGTTGTCGCCCGGCAGCGTCTGCGGTTTGCTGGGAGAAAACGGCGTCGGCAAAACCACTTTGTTATACCTGCTGGCCGGACTGTTGCAGCCGGACGGCGGCCAGTGCCGGGTGGTCGGGATGACGCCGGCGGCCCGACTGCCGGAGTTTCTGGAACAGCTCTATTTCCTCGGCGAAGAAATTCCGGCGCCGGATTGGACCGGAACGGAATATGTACGCCGCCGGGCGGAATTTTATCCCCGGTTCGATGGCGATTTTTTCCAGCGGGCGGTGACGGACTTCCGGTTGGATCCCGGTCAGAACCTCAAGCGGATGTCGTACGGGACGCGGAAGAAGTTTTTTCTGGCGTTTGCCTTTGCCGCCAACACGGCGGTATTGCTGTTGGACGAACCGACGAACGGACTGGATATTCCGTCCAAGAGCGCGTTTCGGAAACTGGTGGCGGAAGTGGTGGGCGAGGACAAGGTCATGGTGATTTCCACCCATCAGGTCCGGGATCTGGAAAACATCATCGATCCGGTGGTCATCCTGGCCGATAAGGAGCTGGTTTTGAATCGGACGATGGCGGAATTGCAGCAGAAGTTGTTGTTCTCGCTGGAACCGGACGAACCGGCGGCGGCGCTGTATGCGGAAAAGGTCCCGGGCGGTTGGGCGGTGGTGTCCGACCGGGTGTCGGCGGCGGGGACTGGACCGGCCGCCGAAGTTCAATTGGAGTTGCTGTTCAATGCGGTCATGCGCCATCCGGACCGGATTCGGGCGCTCTGGGCGGCGGCGACAGAGGAGGATAAGCGATGAGTACAGGAAGAAGGCCGTCATCGTGGAGTCGGTTGCGGCGGCTGATCTGGAATATCGTGCTGGACGAACGGCGGGAAATGTGGTGGTATGGCGGCGGACTGGTGATTTTTCTGGTGGTCTTGCCGTTGCTGCTGGCCGAGTTGGGGCGGACGTACCGGTGGGCGCTGACGCCGGCGCTGTCGAATGCCGATATCTACTGCGGGTTGATGGGTTTGCTGATGCTGATTTCGGCGGTGTTCAAAGCCGTCCATGCGTTTCCGGAAATCCGGAACAAGGCGTCCGCCGCGGCGTTGCTGACGCTGCCGGCCGCCGGATGGGAGAAGGTGCTGGCCCGTTATCTGGTCTGTTCGGTGGGCGTGATTTTGTTCAATCTGGTCATCTGTGGAATTTGTCTGGGGGTGCTGGCAATTTTTCTGCTGGAAGGCGGAGTACTGGTTCAGCGGATTCTGGCGGTTCACTGGGGATCGTTTTTCTGGGGAATATTGGCGATTCAGGGCTTTTATCTGGTCGGGGGGCTGTATTTTCGGCGGAATCCGATTCTGATTACCACCGTGCTGTTGCTGTTGCTGTACATTCTGTTGTTCGGGCTGACGGGGTACTTTCTGCATGGAACTTTTCTGATCTGGCACCAGCTGCCGGCGGGAACGTGGGGCCGGTGGGTGAATCTGGCGGGCGACATCGTGATTTATCTGTTGTGTCTGGCCACGACGTATTATCGGATCAAGGAGCTGGAAATCGATGAGGTTTGACGACCGTCCAACGATTTTTCAACAGATTGCCGAACAGTTCCGCCGGGATATCATGAGCGGCAAATGGGACGGCGGCGAACGTCTGCCCGCCATTCGGGAGACGGCGGTGGAATTGCAGGTCAACCCCAACACCGTGGTCAAATCGTACGCGGAACTGGAAGCGCAAGGCGTGATTTTCAAACAGCGCGGATTGGGATATTACGTAGCGCCGGGGGCGCGGGAACGGATTGCGCAGTTGCGGCGGGAATCGTTTTTTTCCGCGGAGTTGCCCCGGATTCTCGATACGCTGGCGCTGCTGGAGATTCCGCCGGAGGAACTGGCCGAACGCTATCGTCAATTTCTTGTCGAAAGGAGTAGCAGGGGATGAAACTTCATACTAAATTTTTGCTGGCAGTAATTGCCGCACTGGTATTGAAGCTGGTGGTTATGGGGATATTCTATCATGACGCGTTTTCACTGGCTCCTCATTGGGCGCCGCCGCGACCGGTCATGCCGGGATCGGCGTTTCACAAGTAAAAAATTCAAAGTTCGGAATGTGCGCAGTTCAACCCTAAGGGAAAAAGGAAAAAGGTTTATGAGAAAAAGTTTGTTTCTGGCCGTTTTGATGGCGGGGGCGGGATCGGCGTCGGCGTTGGCCGGCAGCGAACAGTTGGCCAACTACTTGCCGGGCAAATGCCAGGCGGTTATCAGTATCGACGTTCAGCGGGCGCTGAACTGCGCCAGCTTGCAGGAACTCCGGAAAAACGATCCGAAATTTGAAAGCCAGCTGGCCGAAATCGACGCCCGGCTGAAACCCTATCAGCTGAAGACGGCCGATCTGGCCAAAGCGGTGATGTTCTATGTCAACGGCAAGAACGACGCCGGCATGGTGATCGAAACGGCCGTGGGCGAAGCAAAACTCAACGAACTGCTGGCCGCCGGATTGGCCAAGAATCCGCACTTCGAAATCAAGTCCGAAAAAATCGGCGACCGTACGGTTTATCTGATGAACCAGATTCCGCCCGCGACTCCGGCCCCCGCGCCCGCGACTCCTGCTCAGCCGGGTGCGCAGCCCGCGCCCGCGACTCCTGCTCCGGCCGCGACTCCTGCTCCGGCTCCGGTCGCACCGGTTCCCGGAATGCCGAATCGCGACAGCGCGTTCACGTATCTCGACGCCACCCATGTTCTGCTCACGCCGAAAGCGCAGCTGACGACGGCGATCGAACAGTGGAAGCAGATGCCGCTGGCCAAAACGGCGGACTTCGGCGAACGGCTCAAGATGATCGATCCCAACGCGATGATCTGGGTGGTCTTCACGATGCCGCCGCAACCGGCTCCGGGGCCGAATCAGCCGATGGGCAATCCGATGGCCGCGGTGCTCTCCAATGTAGTGGGCGGCGGCGTGTCGGTCGATGCCGGTACGGGCAAAGATGTGACGGTGAAGGGGTTGATCCGTTGCAAGGACGGCAATTCCGCGACGATGCTTTCGCAACAGGTTCAGATGATGATTATGCTGGGCGCCAATGCCGCGTTCGGCAAAGATCCGCAACTGGCGATGGCGCTCAGCGGCGCGGTGAAAATCGCTCCGGCCGGCAACGACGTCAAACTGAATGTCGCGCTGACCGAAGCCTTGCAGAATCAGCTTAAGGCATATGCCGAAAAGCAGCGTGCGGAACGGGAAGCCGCGAAAAACGCTCCGGCGGAACAACCGGTCGATCAGTCGGCGGAACAGCCTGCCGATCCGGTCGTGCCGGCGGTTCCGGCAGCTCCCGCAAAATAATCAACTTCCGCCCGGACCGGTGCGGTCCGGGCGGGTTTAACGGAAAACATTCATCATGGCTATTCTCAGGTATCGGCGGGATCGGAAGTTTACTTTGGTGGAGCTTCTGGTGGTGATTGCGATCATTGCCATTCTGGCGGGGCTGTTGTTGCCGACGTTCGGCAAGGTCAAGCGCCGTGCCAAGGCGATCGAATGCGTCGGCAATCTGCATCAGATCGGGACCGCTTTCGCGGAGTATCTGACCGAGTCCCGCGACCTGTTGCCTTACGCGGCGGAAAAACCGACGATCAATCAGAATGACGCCCGGATCGTCGACGTGCTCCGGGAGCATGTGGGCGACAACGTCAAAGTGTTCTGCTGTCCGGGCGACCTGCTGCCGGAGACGGCCTACGAAAGCGGGACGGTGACGAAAACTTTTTATGAAGCGGAAGGGTCGAGTTACGAATATTCCAGCATCTTGGGCGGGGTGAAAGTCAAGGCGAAATTCGGCAAGATGAAGATTCCCGCCACGCAGATGGTCGTGATGTTCGACTATGAATGTTTCCACCGCTCCTCCGGAACGACTGCGGTCGATCAGGGCGGCGGGACGGCGGTCAAGGCGGGCAAGAAGACCGGCGCCAAAAATTATCTGTTTGCCGACTGGCATGTGGGAGATATCGAACTATGAACAACGCTGCGGAAAAAACCGATTCCCTGCCGGTCAACCGTCCGGGCTGGAGCCGGCGGAAGAAAATGCTTTGGGGCGGAGTATTGCTGGCGGGGTTGCTGCTGGCGGGCGCGGCGGTCTGGTATTGGTGGCCGCGCCATGCGCCCGATCCCCGCAAACTGACCGACGATCAAGCCATTCATTATATGGCATCGAAGGCGTTTGCCGACTTGACGGAGAAAGAAAAGCTGACGTTCATGGAACGGATGAAGGGGCGTCATCCCCATCCCGGCCAGGTGAAACTCAGTGCCGCCGAACAACGGAACATGCAGCAGAACATGCAGAAAGTCATCTACAAGATGATTCAGACCCAGTTGCGGCGTTTTTTCGCGCAATCCCAAGCGGAACAGGATGCCGAGTTGGACAAGTTCATTGCAATGATGCCGAAGCCGGGTCAGCGGCCCGGCGGTCCCGGCGGGCGCCCGGGCGGTCCGGGCGGTCCGGGGGGCAAGCCGCCGGCGGGCGCGCCCAGTCCCGGCGCCATGGTCAAGGCGATGCTGGAAGATACCGACTCCTCCACCCGGGCGCAGGGCGTGGAATTTCTTAAACGGCTCAGTCAGCGGATGCAGCAGAAGGGGATGGCGGTGCCGAACCCGCTGAACGACTAAACTTTGGGGTGAGAATAACGAGTTCACTCGTCCTGAACTCTGGCCGGATAGGCACTGCCCAAGTTAACCCATGATAAAGTTAGCTTTTTCTTGGCGTAATAAATCAAAAGTACGGATGTAGGAGACATGAAAAGCCCGGCAAATATCGGGAATTTTTACTTTCGTTGTAGATTGTTGAGCAGAAATCTCTTCAGTGACAATGATACACTGGTCTTTCATCGCTGCGGCAATGAGCCAGGGGTCACCGGAATCAAGAAATTTATCTTTCCCTGCTCGACTAACGTTTATCGTATCAACATAATTTACTATTTTTCGAAATTCATCTTGCGGACTAGTAATGAAATACTTGGCAGGCAGAGATGAAATCCATTCAGATAGTTCATCTTCTCCATTAAGTAATTCATCTTTGATCTGAATGATAGAAAGACCATCATTTATATGAGCGGCAAAGTGTTTCAGGTAATTCCAAAAAGCAGGGCAAAAATCAAAACTGTAATAGCTATTTTTGGCTTGAATGAAAACATTTGAGTCGAGCAGGTATTTCATATCCCCATCCCCAATGCCTCGCCAAACTTCTGAAGACTATTTTTATTTTTCACGCCAAGCAGACGGAACGCATCACGATAAAGCATTTTGCCGACGCTGACTTCGGCTAGAACTAATCGCGACAAAAGGGGACTTACTCTGAATTTAGCTGTGGCAAAAAAATCACCACCTTGGTTCGGTATTTCTTTCTGCCTATTAATCCTGGCATATTCTGCTTTGACCAAATTATTCCATGTTTTGTAATCGAGTAATTTTAAATTAAAGGCTCGATTGATAATAACTAGTCGACTTACTTTAAAAAAATTAGAGATTCTTGTTAAGTTTACTTCAGACTCCAGTGTCGATTCCCATAACAAGAGGAAGCTTTTTTCAGGGACGAGGAACTCTGCTGCTACTTGATTGCAAAAGAATTCAATTTTTTTGTCACCATGTTGAATGACCATGTTGGCGTCAACCAAAGCACTTTGGCCCAATAGAATATGAACGATCTCGTGAATAATGGTAAAAATCTGTGCAGATTTACTATCTTTTCCATTGATAAAAATTAGAGGAGCTAATGTATCACAAAGTGCGAATCCCCTGAACTCATTGGTATCTAAAGGGCGATGGTTATTATTTTTTACTACTCCGTTACGCAGAACTAAAACTCCCGCATTTTCGACTTTTTCCATAAGAAAAATCAGAAACTCTTCATAATTACGGAATTCATCTCTCCGTTTATCTAAAGAAATAGTTAACATATCAGCAACTTTTTGTGCTGCCGCTTTGATCGAATCGGTCATCTTGATAGTATTGACGTAGTTACAGGACTGAAGATTTTCACTAATTACATAATCTCGATACCAGTCTTGCTTTTCTTGTGCATCGTAGATCGTTTCCAATAACTCAGTGCTGGGAGTCGATTTTTCAGGATTAATTGTTCGAAAGTCAGGAATCGGAAGTCGATCGGAAGGGGGATTGTCGGCAAATAACCAACCGAAGGCAAGCAACGCATAATGAGCTAATTTTTTAGCATGTCCTAGTGGAATGGCATCATTTCCACATTCCCAAGCAATGACTTTTTCGATACTGACGTGCAGTCGGTCTGCCAATTCTTCACGCGTTAGCCCGGCTCTTTTTCTGGCCCAAGTGATCATTTCCGGTTTTATGATGGTTTCCATGGAAAAGTAATTTTATCCCATAATGTGGTTTACTCCCATCTCCTATTGAATATATATCTTGAAAGTGGAAAATCAATTTAGCGCGGATGCAGCAGAAGGGGATGGCGGTGCCGAACCCGCTGAACGACTAGATTTCCCGGGGCCAGCGCGGCGTTACCTCGGCCGACAGCGAATTGAAGTTGCGGCGGAAAACGGACGGGCTGACGCCGGTCAGTTTTTTGAACGTTCGGGAGAGATGGAAAGCATCGGCAAAACCGGTCTGGGCGGCGATTTCATCCAGTTTGCAATTGGGATCGAGCAACAGCCGCTTGGCGCGTTCGATCCGGCGGGCGCGAACATACTCCAGCGGCGTTACCCCCATCCGGCGGGTAAACTCGTTGGAAAAATAGACCGGATGCAGAGACACGGTTCGGGCCAGTAATTTCAGCGTCAGTTTGGCGGTCAGCTGGCGTTCGATCAGTTCGAACGCCGGTTTGAACCGCGTTACGGCGGAAATTTTATCTTCATTCTTTCCGGGGCCGGAACGGAGAAACAGCGCAATCAGACTCCGCAGCAGCGATTCCGCTTCCAGCAGGTCGAAGGCATTGCCGCCCTTCAACAATTCCCACAAATGAGCGATGGCCGGGGCGGCCCAGGGCGGACAGTCGGCAAACGCCAGTTCATAGGTCGGCACGATGACTTGAAAAACATCCAGTCCGCCCGCCAGTTCCGCTCGGAAATGAAGCCATTGCTGCAACATCCGGTGGGGACAGGACATGGTGGCGATCGCGGTGCTGGGAATCAGAAACAGCCGTCCGGGCACCAGGTGAAAGGTGCAGTCATGATGGCAGATCCAGCCTTCGCCTTCCCGAACGTGATAAATCCGGGCGAACGGATTGACGAGATCGCGCTGATTCCACCAGCTTCGACATTCGGTGGTGTCGCATTCGAGAATTTCGACATGTAACTCGGAAAGAATGTTATTCATGCCACAATCTTTATTTTATTCATGAAATAATATATTGCGTCAATTCCGATCTTGTCAAATTTGAACTATAATCATTTTCAGGCAAGAAAAATGGCAATTTCCAATATTTATATTTTACAGAGGATTCAGCTATGAAGATTACGGCCGCGATCGGTCATGCGGCACATTCCAAGGCCGCCGATTCGCAGGAAAGTCTGCGGGGAAATATCCTCCGTCCGCTCCATCTCACCTTTATCGGAGCCGGTTCCGGCTTCTGTCCGTCGCTGTGCCGCGACGTACTGCTGACGCAAGGAGCGGAGACGGGGGAAATCCGGTTGGTGGATGTCGATTCCGACCGGTTGGAGATCATGTTCAAGATCATCCGCCAGCTGATTCAGGCCAGCGGCCGGGAACAAGGCTGGCAGGTCCGCGCCTCCGCCGACCGGCGGGAAATGCTGCCGGGCTCCGACTACGTGGTCTGCTGCATTGAAGTTTCCGGCACCGCCTGCATTACCTGGGATAACGACATTCCGCTGAAGTATGGCGTCGACCAGTGCATCGGCGACACCATCGGGCCCGGCGGGCTGTTCAAAGGCCTGCGGACCGTGCCGGTGTTTCTGGACATCCTGCGGGATATGCGGGAGCTGGCGCCGGGGGCGCTGATGCTCAATTACACGAATCCGATGAGCATGCTGGTGTTGGCGGCGGGCCGGGCCGTACCGGAAGTTCCGGTGATCGGGCTCTGCCACAGCGTCCAGAACGCCAGCCATCAACTGGCGGACTATGCGGAAGTTCCGTATGCCGAAATGGAATGGGAATGCGCCGGCATCAACCATCTGGCCTGGTTTACGACGCTGAAACATAAGGGCAAAGACCTTTATACGACCGTGCTCTATGAAAAGTTCGCCAGAGACATCGAGGAAGGGTTGCGGGAAGCGGCGGCCGGACATGGCGACTTTCATACCGACCGGAAATATGACTGGTCCTGTCCGATGGGCGGGGCCGACTATCGGATGACTGATCTGATCCGCAAGGACATGTGTCTGAATTTCGGCGCGTTTATCACGGAAAGTTCCGGTCACCTCAGCGAATATCTGCCGTTTTACCGCAGCAACGCCGGCGGCCGCAAACTGCTCCGGCTGGGGTACGACGGCGAAAGTCGGTTTCTGGCGCACAACTGGCCGGACTGGCGGCACAATGCCGACGAGCAACGGTTGAAATTATTGCGGGGCGACGAAAAAGTCGATCTCAATCGCAGCTGGGAATATGCCTCCTGGATTATCGAAGCGATCGAAAAGGATGCGCCGTATCGGATTTACGGCAACGTGATGAATAATGTCGGCGGCGACTGCGGACGGCTGGTCGCCAATTTGCCGGCGGACGGTGCGGTGGAAGTGGCCTGTCAGGTGGACCGCTGCGGCATCCATCCGACCCGTTACGGCGCGTTGCCGCCGCAGATGGCGGCGATCTGCGCCAGCAATATGAACTTTTTCGATCTGGCGGCGACCGCCTGTATTGAAAAAAGGAAAGAGGTTGCGGCTCAGGCGTTGATGCTCGATCCGCTGACGCAGGCGACTCTGAGTCCGCGGGAAATTCGGGCCATGACGCAGGAGATTTTCGCCGTGGAGAAAGACTATTTGCCGGGTTTTCGTTGATTTTCTACGTGGCGTAGATTACAATAGTAACCATAGCAGAGAGGGATTGTAGAATGAAAACGCAAAAAGGATTCACACTCGTCGAACTCTTGGTCGTAATCGCGATTATTGCGCTGCTGGCCGCCATTTTATTGCCGGCCTTGAACAAAGCCAGAGAACGCGCGAAAGTAATCACCTGCACCAATTGTCTGAAACAGCTGGGACTGACGTTTCACATGTATTCCGGCGACTTCAACGGTCAATTTCCGCCCGCCCGCGTCGGCAGCTGGCCCATTGGCGATTTCGGCAACGGCGGTTCGGTCCCCTATTGGGGGTTTCATCTGTTTTATTCGGATTATGTCAAACGGGATCAGATGCTTTCCTGTCCGCAGTCGCAAGGTTTGCGGCTGACCTTGAACGATTACTCCTCCTACTGTTATTGGGCCAATTATGTTACCGGCACCGTCGATGGCGCCGTCACCAATAAAATGGTTGCCACCCGGGACTCGGCCCCCGGCAACTGTCTGCTCTCCGGCGATATGCTGATGCCCAGTACCGGATATCATTGCCACGGGTCCAAACCCGACGGCGGCAACCTGCTGTTCAACGACGGCAGCGCCGGTTGGCGGGATATCCGGGAAATGCAGCTGCGACTCACGCTCTCGCCTTTCGGTTTTTATTTCTAAGCCTAAATCGTGATGGTCGAATGGTATGCGCGACCGGCGCGCGGGAATCAGTTATCAACTACAAGGTACTAATATGTATTGCATTAAAATGTTTTTAAGTCTGGTTTTTCTTCTAGCCGGACTGTATTGCTGGTCCGGGAACGATCCGTTGCTCGATAAAATCGCGCAGGAGCCGGAGAGCGTGTTTACCGTTGGCACGAACGGGGGAGTGCCGACGGCTTTTTATAACGGCAAGCCGGTCAATCTGATGATCTATTCGGCCATGGGCGCCAGCGCCCGGCCGCTGAAGCACGTTCCGCTGATTGCGGCGGCCGGCATTCATTACTATGAAGTGCCGCTGTGTTTTTATGAATTTCTGCCGGAAAAAGGCGAACCGGATTTTTCCGGTCTGCCCGGCGGCATCCGGTGTCTGCTCGATCATGACAACCAGGGTTACGTCATGGTCCGGCTCTATCTGGCGCCGCCGGCCTGGTGGTTCAAACAACATCCCGGCCAGCAGATCAAATTTACCGCCGACGGCAAACTCGGCGGCGAATCCGCCGCCTCTCAGGCCTGGCGCGACGAAACCAATAAACTGCTGAAAAAGTACATCGACTATCTGGAAAAATCGCCTTACCGCAAGCGGATTCTCGGCTACCATCTCGGCTGGGGCGTCACCGGGGAGTGGCACTATCCCGATTTCGGACGGCTGCCGGACGCCGGTGAAACCATGACCGCCTGCTTCCATCGCTGGCTGACGGCGAAATACGGGTTCCATCCCGAATTCGCTTCGCTTCCGGTACCCGGTCCGGCGCAGCGGGCACAGAGCGAAAACGGTATTTTCCGCAATCCGGCCAATGTCGCCGAACGCAATGTGTCCGACTACTACCGTTGCCAGCAGGAAGCGGTGCGCGACGCCATGCTGAGTTTCTGCCGGACCGCCCGCCGGGCGACGAACGGCAAAAAGCTGATCGGCGTTTTCTACGGCTATTACTTCCACATGGGATATTCCAACACCGAACAGGCCGAAGGCGGCCATCTCTGCATGAAAGACGTATTCAGTGCGCCGGACATCGATTTTCTCAGCGGACCCTATTCCTATCAGCACGAATCGCGCCGTGTCGGCGGCGACGGCTGTCTGCGCAGTCCGCTGGAATCCGTCAAACTGCACGGGAAGATGTTTTTTACCGAGGCCGACGAGCCGACTTACCTCGGCTGTTCGCAGGGCGTCAACATCAAGGCGCGGGGCACCGATACGGTGGCCGGCAGCATTTCCGCGATGCGGCGCAATTTCTGTAACGTCATGATTCACGGCACCGACCTGTGGTGGTTCGACATCGGCCCGAAAGACGCCGAAGGCGGCTTTGCCGGCGGCTGGTGGGATCCCCCGGCGCTGAACGCCGAAATGAAGCGTTTCAAGGAAATCGGCGTCGCCTCGCTGCGGGATGACCGGTCGTCGATCGCGCAGGTGGCGGTGGTCTGTAATCCGGAGACCTACTATTACATCGTCTGCTGGAATTCCGGCAAGGATTTGTTTACCCATCCGCTGCTGCACAAGACCGTCCAGGCGATGTATCTCGCCGGGGCGCCGTTCGACCTGGTGGTGGCGTCGGATCTCGACCGGCTCGATTACTCGCGTTACCGGCTGTTGGTCTTTCTCGACGACTTCTATTTGAATGCCGCCGAACGCAAAGTCATTGACGCCAAAGTGAAAGCCAACGGCCATACCGTCCTGTGGGTTTATGCGCCCGGCTATGTGGACGGCGTCCGGCTGTCGACGGCGGCCATGTCCGACTTGATCGGCATGAAGGTCGCATCCAGTCTGACGGTCGGCGCGGCGCAGATCAAGCTGAATGCCGGGACGCCGTTGGGCGGGATTGCGAGTTTCGGTCTGCCGGTATCGGTGTCGCCGGTCTTTTCGGTCATCGATTCCGGAGTTCGGCGGCTGGGCAACATCGCCGGTACTTCGCAGTGCGGTTTCGCGCTGAAAAAGTTCCCGGCCTGGACCAGCATCTATACCTTTGCCCCGCCGGCTTCTCCGGAATTGCTGCGGGGAATCTACCAACTGGCCGGCGTCCATATTTACGATGCCGAGAACGATGTTCTCTACGCCGACCGCAGTTACGTGGCGATTACCGGCGATACCGGCGGCTCCCGGACAATCCGGTTGCCTGCCCGGGCCGATGTCACCGACCTGTTCTCCGGTCGGAAACTGGCGACCGATGCGACTTCGTTCCGCTTTGACTTTGCGCCGAAATCCACGCGGCTGTTCCGGATCGCGCCGTCCGCCGGAGCCGCCCGATGAACAAAACCTGGAATGCCGGGACGCTGGTCTATGATCGCTGGGGACTGGCCCGGCTGTTCTTCTGGATCATGCTCGGCGACTTCGCCTGGATGATCGCGGTCACCGCGACGCCGATGATGATGCCGCTCTACCTGAAATCCATCTCCTATTCCACGCAGGAAATGGCCTGGTTGATGAGTATGGGCGGGATCATCGGCCTGATGATCGGGCCGCTGGCGGGGGTCTGGAGCGACCGGCTGCGGTCGCCGTGGGGACGGCGGCGGCCGTTTCTGCTGATTTCGACGCCGTTGAACGGGGTCTGTTCGCTGTTGATGCCGTTTACTACGGCGGCCTGGCAATTGAACATGCTGGTGGCGGTCGGCAGTTTTGCCGGTTCGTTCACGATGGTACAGTTTTATTTCTATAACGACGTGATTCCCGGAGACGTGATGGGCCGGTTTATCGGTACGCTGCGGCTGATCGGTTTTCTGGGCGCGTTTGTTTTTCAGTATTTCATGTTTCCGTATTTCGACACCAATCCGAAACTGGTCTGGGTCAGCGTCGGTTTGATCAGCATGATCGGCAGCATGGCCACGTTCGTTATGGTCCGGGAAGGGGCGTATGCGCCGCCGCCGCCGCGCAAGAAACTGATGGATGCCATCGGCGTTTATCTCCGGGACGGCATGTCTTCGGCGTTCATCTGGTGCCTTTGGCTGACGCTGGGCATAACGATGCTGGGCGGTGTGGCGGCCAACTTTTACGTGCTCTTTTTTCAGAAAGACATCGGCATGACAACGGTTGACATCGGCCATATGACGGCCTGGGGCACGGTGCTGGCGGCGATGATCGCCTATCCTTCCGGCTGGCTGATCGACCGGCTGGGGGTTCGCAAAGTCTGGGTGGCGTCCGGTACGCTGGTGGCGCTGTCCCAGTTGGCGATTTTTTTCTTCGTCGACAACAAGACTTCCTGTGTTACGCTTTATATGGTTTATTACGGCATCAACATGATTATGGCGGCCTGTCTGCTGCCGATGATCTTTTCGTTCCTGCCGAAAGAAAAATTCGGTCAACTGGCTAGTTGCCAAACTCTTACCTCGCAGGTATTCTCGATTGTCGGCACCAACGCGGTGGGGTCTTTCATGACCTGGACCGGGTCTTACCGGACCGCGTTTCTGTATGCCGGGGTAATCTATCTGTTCTCGCCGCTGTTCATGCTGGCGATGTGCCGGCTGAAGAATCCCTTTGCCGGCCAGATGACCTCGATGTCGGCGGCTGGGGCGGCCGAGAACCGGGTGCCGTCTCCTGTCCCGGACACGCCAAAGGAAGCACCGGAATTGAATTCCACCGCTTCCCGCCCCTGTGCTTGACGCCTCGGAATTGAAGGGGAAACGACCTTACGGCAGCAGCTTCCGCAGTTGATGGCGTTCCCAGGTCCATTCGCGCCAATCGTGGTCTTGAAGCCGGTCGGACAGTCGGGCAATCAGATTTCGGAGTCGGGTCCGGGTTTCCGGCGCAAATCCGGCGGTCGGGTTGTCTGCCGCCCGCAACAGGGCCGGCAGCGCCGGCGTTCCCAGTTTGTCCAGATAGTCGACATCCAGTTTGACGCGGTTGGCGTCGTGGTCCGCCGCCACTTCCCGGCAATGGCCGACGTTATATTCCGCCACCCAGCCGCGGAAAGGACAAAAGATACTTACGGTCAACGTCACGATCAGGACGATCAGGTTGGCGTGAACCAGCCAGCGGTTGCTTCGTCCGGCGCCGATGCGAACCGTAATCAGAATCAGTCCGATGGCGATCAGCAGCATCCAGATCAACGCCGCCGTGCGCAACAGCGTCAAGCTGTAGATCTGGATATATTGATCCAGCCGCAGCATGGCGGAAACCACCAGGAAAACATTCTGCGCCAGCCATGCGATCACCAGTTTTCGCGCCTGCCGCCAGGTCCGGCTGTCGCCGTTGCCGGCAAAACAGACCAGCACCATGGCCCCGGCCAGCAACGCGGTAAAAATCAGCGGATAGGCGCCGCGATGGGCGTATTGGGCGTAACTCATGCCGTCCGGCAGTTTCAGCCCGGCCCACAGATATTCGATATCCAGTCCATTCTGAATCAGAAAAACCAGATTGAACAGAATCAGACAGCGCACCACCTGCGTGCCGACCAGTTCCGAATGGAGCAGCGAGGACACCAGCCGGTGAGGAAGTTTCGTTTCGATATCGGGGGCCGGATCGGGTTCGGGCCGGGATGTTCCGATATTCATCCGGAACAGCGCCCAACCGGCGACGGCGATGACCATCCAGAAGATTACCCGTAGCGGCGCCGGCAACGTCAGGTTTTGGAGAAATTCTCCGATCCCGGTGAAGAAAGCGGAAATGCCGTGTGCCCAGACCGGATTCGCAATGGCGAACAGAACCACAAAAATCAACGTCAAACCGACCGGCAACATCCAGCGCAGCAGCAGTCGTCCGCCGCGAAGTTTTATGACCGGTCCGAAAACGGCGGGACGGCTCAAGTCCAGCAGCCATTGAAAGCAGAAAGTGACGCCGAAGCGAAGCCAGCGCATGCCCCAGACCAGGCCGCGGTCGGTCCAACCGGCAACGGACGTCATGCGCAACAGCGCCAACGCCGGCAGTCCGAGCAGCAAGGCCCCGGCGCCGGGCGCAATCATCAGGGCCGTTACGGTCACCAGCAGATAAGCGGTCAACCCTTTCCCCGCCCGGGTCTTCAATACCCGGACATCCATTCCCAGACTCATCCCGGCGGCGAGCAGCAGGAACAGTCCGAGCGTCCACCCGACGCGGTGATGCCAGAATAAATAGTCGGCGGCGGCGGTCAACGCCAGCGTCATGACGGCCAGCAAGCGCACTCTGAGCATGATTTCCCTCCCGTTGCGATCGGTTTATACAATAATTCTACCGGGCCGAAAAGAAAACTGCAATTCAGATGACCAACATGTAATCCGGCGGTAAAGTTCCGGTAATGTGATCGTCGGCCCCCGGCGGCGCGTTCGAATTGAGATTTATAAGTTCCAGAACTGTTTGGGGCCTTCGTAGGCCATGCGGACGGCCAGCTGTTCGGCCACGTCGAGCGGCATCTGGCCGCGTTCGACCATGGCGGCCAGCACGGTGGCGAGGGTCCGGCGGAACATTTCGAAACGCGACTGGTACGAGAGCAGTTTGCGCGAGTCGGAAACCATCCCGGCAAAGTTGGCCAGCAGGTCGACCGAGCCGATGTATTCCAGTTGCCGGCGCATGCCGACCGGGTTGTCGTTGAGCCACCAGGCCGAGCCCAGGTTGACCTTGCCGCCGAACGCCCGCGACATCGACGCGAGCAAATGCTGATGGGCCGGATCGAGGCAGTAGAGCACTACTTTCAAACGGCTGTCGAAACGGTTGAGGAAACTCTTCAGCGGAGTGAAGACGTCGAGCACCGGCCGGGCGATGTCGCCGCCGCTGTCCGGGCCGAGCGTCTTGAACAGGAACGTCCGAACGTCGCGGACGGCGCCGATGTGCATCTGAAATACCCAGTTGCGGGAAGCGTCGAATTCGGCAATCGCACCGAAGAAGTAGCTCATGAAGGTTGCCTGTTCGGCCGGCGTCAACGGCTGGCCGGCGCGCGCTTTCTGGAAAGCGGCGTTGGCGGCGGTTTCATCGGCGTCGGCGGCGAACGGCACTTCGATGCCGTGGTCGCTGGCGTGGCAGCCGTGAATGGCAAAGTAGTCGTGGGAGAGACGCATGGCTTCGACCAGATCGGCCACGGAATGCAATTTCAGATTGAAACGGGCTTCGACTTTTTTCAGGTAGTCGGGCCAGTCCGGTTTGAAAATGTTCATGGCCTTGTCCGGGCGCCAGGTGGGGCGGACCACGGTCCGGCCCATGGCCTGGTTGACTTTGTCGTGTTCTTCCAGCAGGTCGACCGGGTCGTCGGTGGAACACATGACTTCGACGTTCATGGCGTCGAGGAGCTGCTGCGGGCGTTTGTCGGGACGGGCGAGCGCCGTGCAGGCTTCGTCCCAGATGGCGGCGCCGGTATGGGCGTTCAATATCTGATGGATGCCCAGACCGCGGCGCAAATCCAGATGAATCCATTCGTAGACCGGGTTGCCGGCCAGTTCCGGAAAGACTTCCGCCATTTTCAGCCATTTCTCTTTCGGACTCTTTGCCCCGGTAATGAATTCTTCCGGCACGTTGCGCTTGCGCAGTACTTCCCAGACGTAGTGGTCGGTGGCGGCGAACAGTTGCCAGGGATCGCGATAATTGAGGTTGACAGCAATTTCGCCAACGTTGGCATGATTGTGCGGATCAATAATCGGCAGGTTGCTGATGCGGCTCCATAAGGTTGCCGCGGTCGAACCGGACAACAGGTAGTTTTCATCCAGAAAGCTCATGAGCGTGCTCCTTAGTAAGATTGAGAATAAAATAGAGCCCGGACCGCCAAATGTCCAGTGGCGAAACGGGGAAAAGCGGCCTGCTTGCCTGATTGCGCTTCCCCCGCTGAGATGGAGGGGAAGCCCCGGGGGGCTTTTGAATCCACACCCCATTTCTTTCCCGCGTCCCGGCTTTGAACCCGAAAAACTTTTATTTTCTTCATCGGCTTGCGCGAAAAGATTTTCTCCTATATAATACAAGCGGGGGATATTATTCGGTCAGAAGCAAAGAAGCTACTTATCTTGTGTGGGGGGATGCACGATGGAGCAGTCAGCCGTACCGGACCGTAGACTTGCAGGGGTGGATGTAAGCGCCCTGAAAATTACCGATTTGATCCGCCTGGAGCAGTTGCAGGAAATTCAGGACGCGTTTGCCAACGCCACCGGGGTGGCCTCTATTATTATCGACCGCGAGGGACACCCGATTACCCGGCCCAGCAATTTTACCCGATTGTGTCTGGAGGTTATCCGCAAGACGCCCCGGGGACTGGCCAACTGCATCCGGTTTGAAACGGTTCTGGGGGGCAAGCAGGCCGGAGCGCCGCTGATGCAACTTTGTCCCAGCGGGGGGCTGTGGGACGGCGGCGCCAATATCTATGTCGGCGACTGCCATATTGCCAGCTGGTTGATCGGCCAGGTCCGCAGTGCCGAACTGGATGAATCCCGGATTCTGGAGTATGCCCGGGAAATCGGCGCCGACGAACAGGCGGTTCTGGACGCATGGAAAGATGTGCCGGTAATGGGCCGTGACCGCTTTGCCCAAATCTGCGAGACGTTGTTTCTGATTGCCAGTCAACTCTCTGCCCAGGCCTATCAGAATCTGGCGCTGCACCAGAGTGAAAGCAATCTTCAGACGACGCTGGATTCCATCGGCGATGCGGTGATCGCCACCGATGCCGACGGGGTGGTGGTGCGCATTAATCCGATGGCGGAAAGGCTCACCGGATGGGAAAGCGACGACGCCCGCGGCCGACTGCTGTCGGAAGTCTTTCCGATCTCCGAACCGGAAGCCGGTTCGGAGCCCATCGATCCGGTCGACCGGGTCCGGGCCGCCGATCAGATTATCAACCTGAGCGGTCATATCATTCTGCGGTGCAAAGATGGAACCGAACGGAGCATTGCCGACAGCGCCGCTCCCATTCACGATCCGGAAGGTCATCTTACCGGCGTCGTTCTGGTTTTTCGGGACGTCAGCAGTCAGCGCCGGCTGGAAGAACAATTGCGGCAGAGCCAGAAAATGGATGCCATCGGGCAACTGGCCGGCGGCGTGGCGCATGACTTCAATAACATGTTGTCCGGCATCATGGGGGCGGCCGATCTGCTGTCCCGCCGTCTGGACAAGGATGTGGCCAGCCGTCAACTGGTCAATCTGATTATTGACGCGACCGAAAAAGCCACCTCGCTGACGCGGAAACTGCTGGATTTTTCCCGTCAGGGCAAAATCGAACCGCTGCCGGTGGATATTCATAACGTGCTGAATGGAAGCATTGCCCTGCTGACGCGCAGCATCAACCGGAAAATTCGCATCTTCAGCGAGTTTCAGGCCGTTAAAACGATTATCATGGGCGACGCCGCGCAATTGCAGAATGCCATCCTCAATCTCGGCATCAATGCCCGCGACGCCATGCCGGAGGGCGGCGAACTTCGGATTACCACCCGCAATCTGACGATCGGCGAGCACGATAACCGGTTGTTCGAACATGAAGTCGCGCCGGGGGAATTTGTCGAGATCGATGTTAGCGATACCGGAATCGGGATTGCGCCGGAGTACCGGAAACGGCTGTTCGAACCGTTTTTCACGACCAAGAAACCCGGCAAAGGGACCGGGTTGGGACTGGCGGCCGTCTATGGCATGATCAAAGATCATCACGGCGCCATTCACGTTTACAGCGAAGTCGGTCGCGGAACGGTGTTCAAACTCTACCTGCCGATCTTGACGCAGGCCGCCGTTGTGGAAAATGCGCCGCCGTCTCCGTCCGCTTCGCTCCAGGCCGGGCTTCGGGTGCTGCTGGTCGACGACGAGGCCATCGTCCGCAACATCGGCAACATGATTCTCGAAGATATGGGCTGCAAAGTGGTCACGGCGGACGACGGCGTCCAGGGCGTGGCGTTTTTCAAGAAGTGTCCGGAGGATTTCGATCTGGTGATTCTGGATGCGATCATGCCCAATCTGGACGGCCGGGAGGCGTTTCTGGCCATTCGGGAACTGGACCCCAACGTGCCGGTCATTTTTTCATCCGGGTTCACCGACAACCAGAATCTGGACGAATTGCTCCGGTTGCCGCAAGTCCTTGGTTTCATTCAAAAACCTTACCGGGTCAGCGTGTTGCGGGAAATGGTCGCGCAGGCGGCCGGTCGCCGCAAACTTCGCTAGGGAGGGGTCAGTTTCGGGCTCCGTCCGGCTGCGGCGAGGTTGCACCGGTCGGGCTCTTCGACGGTGCGTCGGTGGTGGAATTCGAACTCAAATTAATATAGAGGTCTTCCAGATTTTCGATCTTTTCCAGTTCTTCGGCGGCGCGGTAGATGGCGGCGCCGAACCGTTCGATTTCCACGCGGGGAAGATGTTCGTACTTTTCCAGTTCAATTTTGAACATCAGCATTTCGTTGAGGTAGTTATTGACGATATGCTGGGTTTTCAGCAGCGCTTTTTCCATGACTTCCATCCGGGCGGCGTGCAGCCGTCGTTTTTCCGCCATCCAATTGAGCAGAACCACGCCGTCGATGATAATGCCCAGCAGGATTACCACCGCGCAGATCGCGATTTCATCGACCCGCAATTTTTCCATGTCGTGAACGAATTCGATTGTTCGCGACGAAAAATCGAGATCGTATTTCAGGTCGAAATAAAGAAGTCCTCCGAACACGGCCAGACTGCTCAGCGTAATTTTACAATGTCCCAACAGACGCCAACGGCTGCTCTTCATGAAAAAAATACCCTTTCACGAACTGGAACTCTTGATTTTCCTGCCAACCCACCCCTGCGCTGAACTCGAAAGCAAGGTGAACTCTTCTCTTAATAATGACACTGCCTGAATCGAGTTTCAACCCGGCGCGGAATTTATTTGGCGGAAAATCCGGATTTACTCTTGCCAAAGTGTTTTACTTGAATTATTCTTAATGGTAAACATTTTGGTAAACACGATTCGATTCTTGGATAATCGGGAATGATGGAAATGGCAGTCGACAAGCAAAAAAAGGAATTCTGCGAGGTGCTGATCATCGGCGGCGGCGTCACGGGGGCGGCGACGGCGTACGCCCTGTCGCGCTATGATCTGCAAGTCATGCTGGCGGAAAAGAACGCCGATTTCGCGTTTGGCGTTACCAAGGCCAATTCGGGGATTGTTCACGCCGGGTTTCACCACGATCCCGGCTCGCTGAAAGCCCGGCTGGAAGTGCAGGGCAACCGGATGTTCGACGAGCTCCAAAGAAAGTTGAAATTTCCGTTCCGGCGCAACGGCATTCTCGTGGCGGCGTTCGGCGACGCGGAAATGGCGGTGGTCCGCCGGCTCTACGAACGCGGCCTCGCCAACGGCGTACCCGGTCTCGAACTGGGCGACGGACCCCGGATGCGGCAACTCGAACCGAAACTCAATCCGGAAGTGACCGGCGGACTGTTCGCGCCGACCGGCGGCGTGGTGGAACCGTATGCCTATACCTTTGCGTTGATGGAGGCGGCCGCGCTGAACGGGGTCGAAACCCGAACGGAGTTTGCGGTGTCCGAAGCGGTCCACGACGGGGAGACTTGGGAGGTCAAGGCGGCGGACGGGCGGACCGTCCGGGCGCGTTACGTGGTCAATGCCGCCGGACTGTATGCGGATGAAGTTTCGGCGCGGTTCGGCGGCGAGTCCTTCACCATCCGTCCCCGGAAAGGCGAAGAATATCTGTTGGACCGCACTCTGCCGCTCCGTCCGGAACACGTGATTTTTCCGGTGCCGATGCCGAACTCCAAGGGTACGCTGGTCATTCCCACCGCCGAGGGAACGACGATGATCGGTCCCACCGCGGAAATGGTGGACGACAAAACGGACGACGCCACTTCCGACGTCAATCTGCAACGGATTCTCCAACTGGCCAATCGGCTGATTCCGGGCATCACCGCCCGCAGCGTAATTACGGCGTTCAGCGGGTTGCGGCCGACGCTGGCCGGCGACGATTTCTTCATCGCGCCGTCGCAGACCGCGCCGCACTTTATTCAGGCGGCTGGAATTCAGTCGCCCGGGTTGACGGCGTCACCGGCGATCGGCGAATACGTCCGGGATCTGCTGCGTCGGCAGGGCGTGGCGATGCGGGAAAAAAGCGGCTATCGCGACACGTTGCCCGACCGCGAACGCATCCGCGAGGCCACGCCCGAACATCTGGCCGAACTGATTGCCCGCAATCCGGCTTACGGTCGGATCGTCTGCCGCTGTGAAAACGTCTCGGAAGCGGAAATCGTCGAGGCGGTCCGGCACGGTCATACGACGCTGGACGGCGTAAAGTTCTATACTCGGGCCGGGATGGGGCGCTGTCAGGGTGGCTTCTGCTCCGGCCGAATCATTGAAATCATTCATCGGGAAACCGGAATTCCGGTCAACGCCATCACCAAGCACGGCGGGACCAGCCGGATACTGCTGGGACGGCTGGACATGCTGGACCGGGAACGCCGTCGGCAACCGGTCGCGGCCACGGAGGTTTAACATGGATACCAATTATTTCGACATGGTGGATGTGGCCATTCTCGGCGGCGGTGCCGCCGGACTGTCGGCCGCCCGCGTTACGGCGCAAGCGGGACTGACCACCGCGCTGATCGAACGCGACGCCAGTTTGGGCGGCATTCTCAACCAGTGTATTCACAACGGGTTCGGGCTTCATTACTTCGGGGCCGAACTGACTGGGCCGGAATATGCCGGACGGGTGGCGGAACGCGCCCTCGACGCCGGATGCCTGGCCTTCCCCGGTACCACGGTGACGGATTTGAGTGTCGTTCCGGCGTCCGGCGTCCATCCGCCGCTGAAAAAAATCCGCTGTTGTTCGGCCGAACACGGCGTCATGGAAATTCTTGCCCGCGCCGTAGTGCTGGCGATGGGTTCGCGGGAACGCAATCGAGGCAATCTAGCCATCGGCGGCAACCGTCCCGCCGGCGTATTTACCGCCGGTACGGCGCAGCGGTTGATGAACATTCACGGCTATCTGCCGGGGCGGGAAGCCGTCATCATCGGGTCCGGCGACATCGGGTTGATTATGGCCCGTCGATTGACCTGGTGCGGCGTTCAGGTGAAAGGCGTGGTGGAAATCATGCCGTATCCGGCGGGGCTGCCCCGCAATCTGGCGCAATGTCTGGAAGACTTCAATATTCCGCTGCATTTGAACTGCCAGACACTGCGGATCAACGGTCGCGACCGGGTCGAATCGGTGGATGTGGCACCGCGGGAAAACGGGACACCGAACCTGGATAAGCAGTTCCGTATTCCGTGCGACACCGTGCTGATGGCGGTGGGACTGGTGCCGGAAAACGAACTTTCGACCAAGGCCGGGGTAAAACTCGACCCGGCCACCGGCGGTCCGGCGGTCGATGCCCGGTTGATGACCAATCTCGATGGCGTTTTTGCCTGCGGAAACGTACTGCACATTCACGATCTGGTCGACTACGTTTCGGAGGAAGCGGAAGCCGTGGCCGGACACGTGATCGAATATCTGGGCGGCGTCGGCAAAGCGGCGGAACTGAAAACCGTGCCCCGGCAAAATCTCCGCTACGTGATTCCCGGCGGCGCCGATCCGCAGGCCGACAACGCCTTTTTCATGCGTCCGACCATTGTCACGGACAATGCCCGGCTCACCGTCTGCCAAGGCGACCGGGTGATTTATTCGCGTCCGCTGAAATACGTCCGTCCGGCGGAAATGCTGAAAATCCAACTGCCGCAGGCGGCCTTGAAAGACGCGGACCGTACCGCCGCGCTGGAATTTTCCCTGCTGGCGGGTTGAAAGGAGTGGAGATATCATGGAAGTACGAAAAATCTGCATCGGGTGTCCGGTGGGTTGTCGACTGGAAATTCGCGGCGATCGGGATCATCTCGACATCCAAGGCAACCGCTGCCGGAAAGGGGCGAAATATGCGGCGAATGAAATCCGCGATCCGCGGCGGACGGTGACCGCCGTGGCGCTGACGGACCAGACCGACGGCCCGTGCTGTCCGGTCAAATCGGACCGTCCGGTACCGGTGGGCATGATTGATAAATTGCTGGATCGGGTTTATGCTCTCCGGGTGACGTTGCCGGTGCGTTGCGGCGACCGGCTGATTGAGAATTTTGCCGGAACCGGCGTCAACGTGGTGTTTACCCGGAGCATGGCGGTTCCCGCCGGGAAAAAGTCAAAATAGGTAAAATAACGTGAAAACCATCGCAATTCCCCATGGTATCAGTTCGAAAATTTTCGTCATGGAGTCCGGCGCGCTGTTCAGTCTGCCGGAAGTGCTGACCACTGTGTTTCCGGGAAAAATTCCCTGGCTGGTGGCCGATGACAACACTTGGAACGCCGCCGGTCAAACGGCCGCGGATATTCTGGCCAAGGCCGGTGTCAAAACCGCCCCGCCGTATCGCTTTCCCGGAACGCCGGTGCTGCATCCGGACCGCGCTTACGCGGATCGTCTGGTGGAAGCCATGCCGACGTCCTGCGTGCCGGTGGCGGTCGGATCCGGCGTCATCAACGACCTGGTGAAGTGTGCCGCCGGAACCGCCAACCTCCCTTATTGCTGCTGTCCGACGGCCGCCTCGGTCGACGGCTACACGTCCACCGGCGCGGCGCTCTCGGTGAACGGCATGAAGATGACCGTTCCCTGTCCGGCGCCTGCCGCGATTGTGGCCGATCTGTCCGTGTTGAGCGCGGCGCCGCCGGCGATGGCCGCCTCCGGATATGCCGATCTGTTTGCCAAAGTGACGGGTGGCGCCGACTGGATTATTGCCGATACCCTCGGCATCGAAGCCATCGACCGGTCGGTCTGGGACATGATTCATCCGAACTTGCGGGATTGGCTGTCCGACCGTTCCGATCATTGCCGGATTTTTCTGGGCCTGGCCGCCACCGGATATGCCATGCAGCTATATCGGGATTCGCGGCCCGCGTCGGGCGCGGAACACCTGATGAGTCATATCTGGGAAATGGAAGGGCTGACCTGTCGCGGCGAAAGCGTGTCGCACGGATTCAAGGTGGGGATTGGAACCATTGCGACCACCCGGTTGATGGAAGCGGTGCTGGCGCTCGATGTCGATGCCGCCCGCCGATTGGCTGCGCCGGGAACGACGCGCACCGAGCGCGAAGCGGAAATCGCCCGACTGCTGACCCGGAACTGTTACGGCGACGGCATTCCCGCTGTGGCCATGGCCAAGTTTCTGGAGGGCGACGCGCTCGCCCGGCGACGGCAATTGATCTGGGACCGGTGGAACGTCCTGCGCGCCCGGCTCCGGGAACAGTTGCTGCCGTCGGCAACGATGATCGCGATGCTGAAAAAAGCGGATTGTCCGGTGGAAATTGCCGATATCGGCGTGGATCGTGAACAGTTTTTCCATGCGATCCGGACCGCGCAGTTGATTCGCAAGCGTTATACGATTCTCGACTTGCTCTACGAAGTCGGATTGCTGGAAGTGGTACTTAATCGTCTTTCGCCCCAATATCAATAAAGGAGTTTGCAGTATGAAGTTTATCGCTCATCGAGGCGAATCGCTGACGGCGCCGGAAAATACCATGGCGGCGTTTCGCTTGGCTTGGAAACTGGATGCCGTCGGGATCGAAGGCGACTTTTACCAGCTTACGGACGGACGCATCGCCTGCATGCACGACCAGAACGCCAAACGGACCGCCGGAGTCGATGTCGACATCTGTACGCTCGATTATCCCGCGTTGCAAAAACTCGACGCCGGCGTCTGGAAGGGACCGGAATGGAAGGACGAAAAAGTTCCGCTGCTGGACGATATTTTCGCGGAACTTCCGGCCGGTTGTGTCCTCTATGCCGAAGTGAAGAATGAGGCCGACGGCATTGTCGAAGGCATTCGGGATCTGGCGCGCCGGTATCGGATCCGGTCCGAACAACTGATTATTATTTCTTTCTGCGAAAGCGCCATCCTGCGGGCGGCGGAAGTTTTGCCGGACTCGCAACGGTTTCTGCTGACCGGATTGCAGCATTCGCCCGCCGGTTTCACGCCGTCGGCGGAAGAACTTATCGCCACGCTGAAACGCATCCATGCCGATGGCGTCGACTGCTGCTGTATTCCGGAACTCGACCGGGATTACATCGGCAAGGTGAAAGCCGCCGGACTGGAATTTCACGTCTGGACGGTGGACGACGCCGACACTGCGCGGCGGATGGTTGCCTGCGGGGTCGACTCGATCACCAGCAACTGCGCCGACCGGATGAGAAGGAGCGTCGAAAGCCGATGAACGACACGGTCTGCTCTCCCGTTATCGCCCGTCTGAAAGCCATTCGCCATGTGGTCATGGACATGGACGGGACCATTTACTCGGGGAGCAGACTGTTTCCGACCACCATTCCGTTTCTCCGTCAGCTGGACGCCGCCCGGATCGGGTACACGTTTCTGACCAATAATTCGTCGGTCGGCACCGCCGACTACCAGGTCAAGCTGCATCGGATGGGGATCGACGTGGAGCTCGATCAGATTTTTACGTCGACGCATTCGGTCATTGCCTATCTGCGGCGGCGGCATCCCGAAATCCGCAAAATTTTCGTGCTGGGCACCGATAGTTTCAAAAACGAACTTGAAAATGCCGGTTTCCTTATTACATTCGGAGAGCCTGATGCAGTGATTATGGGGTTTCATACGGAACTGGAATACCGGCAGTTGTGCAAGACGGCCTACTGGATCCGGCAGGGCAAGCCGTGGTTCGCGTCGCATCCCGACCTGGAGTGTCCGACCGACGCGCAACTGGTGCTGGTGGACTGCGGCGCGGTGATCGAATGTCTGCACAGCGTCACTGGACGCCGTCCGGATAAAGTGCTGGGCAAGCCGTCGTGTGAAATGCTCGACCCGATCATGCAGCGTTACGGTTTGAAAAAAGAAGAAATTCTGATGGTGGGCGATCGTTACAATACGGACATGGAACTGGCGCGCAACGCCGGAACCCCCGCCGTCATGATTGCGGCTGCGCCGGACCGGATCGGCGGCGACGAGACGATTCTCTGCGCGGTCCGCAACTTGGGCGAACTCGGCGCTTTGCTGAACGCCTGAACAGGGTGATACTATGGACTTGTTGAACATTGCCCAGAAAATCCGGCGGGTCCGGAAACGGCAGAATATGACGGTGGCCGAACTGGCGAAAAAATGCGGTCTCAGCCAGGGCTTCATTTCCCGGCTGGAAAATTTCCGGATCAACGCTTCGGTGAGCGCGTTGAGTAAGATTTCCGACGCGCTGGGCATTTCCATGCACGAGTTGTTTTCCGAAGACGACCGGCCGGTGGAATATCTGGTGGGCAACCTGCTGAAGGGGGAAAAAGTCGAACGGAACCAGAACGACAAATACGGCATCAAATATTATTCGCTGGCGTTTCCGAAAACCGACCGCCGGCTGGAACCGTTTATGATCGAATATACGCCGTCGCCCCATATGCGCGGCATGCTGATGCACGACGCCGATGAATTTTACACGTTGCTGGAAGGCGCCGTGATTTTCTTTATCGGCGACGAGCAGAACCAGCGGAATTTGACCGCCGGCGATACCGTCTATCTCCCTCGAAATCTGCCTCACTGCGTGAAACTGGCTGACGGCTGTACGTTTGCGCGGGCGATTACGGTCTACGAAAAAATCAACCACTGATGCGGGCATTGCGATATTGCTATTATGTTCAACTCTCTTTTTTGTTATGATCGCGCCGATTATCGGCTGTGCGAAGAACTGAACGAAATCGTCGGCGGCTGGAAACAGAAACAGTTCCAGCGGTTGTGCGACTCCGATCTGCATCCGCGCGGCATCAAGGAACTCGCCGCACCCCGGGAAGTCCGGTTGATTTACGCCATGCACCGGCTGTTGACGCTGGACTACGGCCCGGACGCCAGCGACCAGCGGCTCGGCGCCCTCCGCGCCCTCCGCGATGAAACCGTCGACGGCAATCCGAGTTCGCTCCGGTTGAATACCGCCCGGGTTCTGCTTCAGATCATGAAGTTGCTGATCCGATCGACGGAAACACCCGAACAGCAGTTGCCGCTGGCGCACGACTTGCGCATGGCGTTGCTGGGCCAGCCGCGATTCATCCGACGTCAACTGCGCCGCTATCATTTGCTGGAAATGCCGGAAGAATGGAACCAGAGCACGTTCGACGACCACGTTCACGACGCCAATACCAAGGGTCGCAAAACCCCGACTCATCTGATTATGGACGCCTGGATCAAGGGTATCCGGCAGTTGCAGGTGATTTATTACAACGAAGTGCCGGAGGGCGCGGCGCGCGAACTGCTGACCGCCGCCGAAATCATGGGCGTCGACGTTCGGATCGGTGTGGAATACACGGTGACGGGACCCGACAAACTGGTAAGAATGATCTGGGCTCCGCGCGGGTTTTCGTCGCCCGACAACTTTCTGGAATTTCTGCGCCGTCCGGAGGTGCAATCCTGGTTCGCCGGTTTTGCCGAGGTCAATGCCTGGCGGCGGCAGCGGGTTATGACTCAATTCGAACAGTTCAATACCCGGTATCGTCCGGAGCTAAATCGGGATTTGGCCGTGGAACTGCCGCCGCAGCGAGAAGAAGATTTTTTGCGTTCGGTGGGCGCGGGATTGCCGTCCCGGCTGCACCTGGCGGAATTCATCAGCGCCATTTATACGCAGGCACTGAAAGTGAAGCGGAATGCCGACGGCAACGATGTTGCGAACGCGGCGGACGTACAACGTCACCTGGCGACGCTGTCGCCGGAATTCATTCACGAACGCTATCTCAATTCCGCCGAGGCGGACGAGGAAAAGACGCTGCCCGCCGCTATGCGGCAAACTCCGGCGCAACTGGTGAAAAAACTGGAAGCGTTGCCCGGCGGCTACCGGCTGTGTCTCAACCTGACCGGCATGTCGCTGGAAGACGTGATCGAAATTCTTTACGATTGCGGCGGCCGCATTACCCATCTGGAAACGTTCAATTTGAAAGACTACAAGAGCGGCAAAAGCCCCGATATGGCGGCCGTCAACGCGTTGCGTCAAGCCATCAACCGCGGCGACGTGTTTCGGCTCAAACGACTGATCCGCGAATGTTTCGACCGGGTGACGGCGGACCCGGCGGCGGATACCGCCGATCATGCCGAACGGCTGCGGACGGTGTTGAGCCATCTGCCGGAGTTGATCGGCTTTTATGCGCAAATGCCGCTGGGCACCCGGCTGGGCAGCGATTCCACCGGCCGTTACCGCCGGCTGCACGGCATGGGACTGGTGCTGCTGGAATCCCTGCCGTGGCGGGAACAGCGCCGGATCCGGTCCGGCTGCGACGCCGAACGGGAAATTCTGCCGGTGACCGCGCAATTTGCCCGGACCGTCGATTATACGCCGGTGGCGGCGCATTCGTCCCGGGGCCGGTGGCTGGCGGCCGTGGCGGCCTGGCTGAATTATCCGTTCGGCTGGAGGTTGCGCCGCCGGACCTCCTGGCATTTTCTCGACAGCGCCGCGCAGATCGGCGAGCCCGGCAACCTGGCCACGCTGGGCGGGTACTGGGACGAACCGCAGCAGGAGAACAGCGAGTGTCCCCGGACCGAGATGTGGAGTCATTTGAATTCCAATCTGAAGATTGCGTTGAAAGTCCTGATGGGGCTGATTCCGGCGTTTCTGACGTTCTACTATACCCAGAGCTGGTGGGTGATGATCTATTTCGGCGCGTTCATCTGGCTGGGGATTACCGGGGTGCGCAACGTGATTCAGGCGGTGCTCGGCGGCGGCGGGTGGAAACGTTCCGACCTGCTGAAGTGGAACGACTTCATCAGCTGGCAGCGGATTGCCGACTCGCTGCTCTACACCGGGCTGTCCGTGCCGCTGTTGGAACTCGGCGTGCGCCTGTGGCTGCTCCAGAAGTGGCTGGGGCTGAACGCCGACAACGATGCGTTGATCGTCTATTCGGTGATTGCGCTGGTCAACGGTTTTTACATTTCCGGCCACAACTGGTTCCGGGGCTTGCCCAAAGAAGCCATCTGGGGCAATTTTTTCCGGGCGGTGGTGTCGATTCCGCTGGCGTTGGGTTTCAGCGCCGGACTGGCCTGGAGTTTCAGCGCCGCCGGCATGACGGCCGCCATTGCGCTGTTGCCGCAGTGGGCCGCCATGATTTCCAAAGCGGCGTCCGACGTGGTGGCCGCTCTGATCGAAGGCTATGCCGACCGGCAGAACAGTCTCCGGCTCCGGTTCAGCGACTACCGCGCCAAACTGCGGCAGTTGTTTGCCGATTATTATCGGCTCGAAATAAAGTTTCCCGATCACGACGCGCTGGAACTGCTCAAATCGCCCAAGGAGTTGCTCAAATCGCTTTCGGAAGAAGAACACCGTCTTGAGCGCAGTCTGATTATCAATGCGTTGGACTTGCTCTATTTCTTCAAGTACCAGCCGCAGGCGGCCACCGCCTGGCGGACGATTGTCGCAGAATTGACGCCCGACGAACGGCTGATTCTGCTTCGGGCGCAGATGGTGCTCAAGCGGGAAAAAGTCATCAGCCAGATGTTTCTCGACGGTCTGGTCGGTAAGAAATTCGCGCCGGCGCTGGCGTTTTATCTGGACAACCACAAGCAATATCTGACGGCGATCGGCAGCGTGGACGAGTCGGAACGTTAACCGTCCGGCGGTAGTTTCTACTCGCGGGTATGCGGGGAAGGCTCGGAACGGTTGGGGAATCGCGTCCCAGCGTTGACGAGAGTTTCAAGACGAGTCTCCGATGGCAGTCTCAAATCGAGCTTCCGGGGAGAAACCCCGAAAACTTTGCAAGGTTTTCAAGGTTTCTCCCCGAACCCCTTTTCCTGACTTTTAAACTTTTTAAATTATTTATCTCTTTGCTACGCAAAGAGATAAATAGAATAGAAGTTTTGCGGGGGCAAAATTGGGGTGCGGGGAAGAAATGGGGGGCTTTTTCAAAAGCCCCCCGGGTCTTCCCCGCTACCTTCAATCTGAGACTGCCGTCTCTCCGGGGAAAATCCCGAAAAATTTGGAAATTTTTCACAGCCATCCCACCGAAAAAGGGAATCTGCGTTCTTGCTTTGCCATGCTGATCTGTCTTTTTGCGCAAGCATATTCATTGTATCACAACAAAGATTCCGTAGCCGGGCGTTTGGATGATGCAATGACGTATATGAATGAACATTTTAAAGAACAAATCGCACTCCCGGAAATTGCTGCGGTCGCGGCTCTGTCAGTTAGTCAATTTGTCCGGGTTTTTAAACAAAATTTCGGGACGACTCCAATTGATTACATCATTGAGTTGCGTTTCAACGAAAGTTGCCGGCTGCTAAAATATACGGAGTTGGCAGTAGCTGAAATTGCGTACTTGGTAGGTTTTAATGATTCTAATTACTTCACCAGACTTTTCCAAAAGCGGTTCGGCATCACACCGTGGCAAGCAAGAACCGAGAGAGACATATAAATCCGCATCGGGCTATTGACTTTTAGAGGACTATGATGTAACGTTTCTATCGAAACGATTTATCAAATGCATTCCGGCAGGCAAATGATGGCAAAGTTAAAAGATGTAGCGGCTTTGGCGGGAGTATCGGTCAGCACCGCGTCGGCAGTAATCAACGGCAAGGAAATCGGCATTCGGGTCGGCGCTGCGACTCGCGCCCGGATTATGGATGCGGTTCGTACCACCGGCTATGTGGCCAACGCCGCCGCGCGCGGTTTGCGGACCGGACGCAGCAATCTGATCGGCGTTTTTCCCGGCAACCTGCTTTCATCTTATGTGGCGGAAGCGTTGCAGGGACTCGAAAACGTACTGATGCGCCACGGTTACAGCATGATCATATGCTCTTCCCGCAATTCTGCGGAGTTCCACGATAAACTTGTCTTTCTCCAGGAAAAAAATGTTGACGGCATGATCATTCTTCCTCTTGACCGAGAACCGGAAATTCAACAAATGTATCGTTTGGCCGCGGAAATGAAACCCACGGTTTTCATGGCGGGAAATGTGTCGCCGTCGGGGACGCTTTTTGTGCGTGCCGACGGCGAGGAAATCGCCCGGCTCGGAACCCAATACCTGATCGAGCTGGGACATCGCCGAATTGCGCTGCTGCTGGGTTCCTGCTGCGAACGTCTGAACGGATACCGCCGGGCGCTGACTGCCGCTGAAATCCCTTTTCAAAAGGAATTGGTTCTTGACGACGGCAACTCTTTTGACGACGGCATGGCCCGGTTTCCGCAACTGTGGCAAGCCCGGCCGACCGCCGTTCTGGCCCAGGGGGACATCGTGGCCGCCGGAATTGTCGCGGGCGCACATCGCCATGGCGTCAAGATCCCGGAGCAGCTTTCGGTGGTCGGCGTGGATGATATGCCGCTGGCCAGAATGATCACGCCCGCCTTGACGACGGTGGCGCAGCCCAGAGTCGAACAGGGCGAAATCGCCGCAGATCTGTTGTTGCGCCGCCTGGCCGGAACGGCCGCCGTAGAGTCCATCTGGCTGAAGCCGGAAATCGTTGAACGCCAAAGTTGTCGACAAATTTAAACGTATTCTTCATCTCGTATGAACAACATTTAAAACAATAAAGTTTTAAGTAGTCAACAGGAGCGATAAAATGAGAATTATCGGTACGTTTCTGGATGAAATTTCGCACGACATTCCTCATCAGAACTGGGGCCGCGAGGAATGGGATCAGGATTTCCGGGCAATGCGGGCCATGGGCATTGATACGGTTATTTTGATTCGCTGCGGACACCAACGCTGGATGACTTATCCGTCGCAAGTGTTGGCCCAACGGGAAAACGGTTATCTGCCGCCGGTTGACCTGGTCGACCTGTATCTTGAGCTGGCGGAAAAATACGGCATGAAGTTTTTCTTCGGCACGTACGATTCCGGCAATTATTGGTCTCATCAACAGCCGCAAAAAGAGCTTGACATCAATCGGGCGGTCGTGGAAGAAGTCTGGAAGCGATATGGTCAACGCAAGGCGTTTCGTGGATGGTATTTGTCCCAGGAGGTCAGCCGGGCGTATCATGGTATTATTGAAATTTATGCGGCCATGGGCAAATTCTGCAAAGAAATTTCCGGCGGCTTGCCGGTCCTGATTTCTCCTTTTATCGAAGGCGTAAAGGCCGTTAACTCATTCAGCGCGACGTTGAATAAAACCGATGCCATCGGCATCGACCAGCACGCCAAGGAATGGAACGACATTCTTTCCGGCATTCGCGGCGCCGTGGATATTATGGCGTTTCAGGACGGGCATTGCGACTATCACGAATTGGCCGATTTTATGTCTGTCAATAAGGAACTGGCCGCGCGTTACGGGATGGAATGCTGGACCAATTGCGAATCTTTCGACCGCGACATGCCGATCAAATTCCTGCCGATTAAATGGGAAAAAATGTTGCTCAAACTTCAGGCGGCCCAAAAAGCAGGGATTGAAAAGGCCATCACATTCGAGTTTTCGCATTTCATGAGTCCCAACTCCTGTTATCTTCAGGCCGGACATTTGTACAACCGTTATTGTGAATACTACGGACTCAATGGCTATCCCGGCCTTCGTTAACCGGCCCGGAATAAGCTGCTGAGAAAATCTAAGACGGCGATCCGACTGGTGAACAGCGGCGCCCAAGGAGTTGTCCATGACTACGAAATCGAATTCGTTTTCTTGTCCATTTGCCGACTTGGCGGAACAGTACCGCCATACGCTCGGTTCGGATATCATTCCGTTCTGGGAACGGCACTGCCTCGACCGTGAATTCGGCGGGTATTTCAACTGTCTCGACCGCGATGGCCAGCCCTATGACGACGAAAAACACATGTGGATGCAATGGCGCATCGTCTATATGTTTTCCGTGCTCGCCATGACTGACTTCGGGCAGTCGCGATGGATCGAATACGCCCGTCACGGGTACGATTTTCTGACCCGAAACGGGAAATCGCCGGACGGCAGCTACTATTTTGCGTTGAACCGGGCCGGCGTACCGACGGTTGCCCCCTACAATATCTATTCGGATTGTTTCGCGGCCATGGGCTCGGCGGCGCTTTTTCACGCTTCCGGTCAGGCAGAATGCAAAATCGAAGCGGCTTCCGCCATGGATTCTTACCTCCGACGCCTGGATAATCCGAAAGGAAAATGGAACAAGGCCATGCCGGGACAGAAGAAACGCTTGTCGCTGGGATATTTTATGATCCTGGCCAATCTCGGCAACGTCATGAAGCGCCACTTGCAATCCGATCAGTATGAAGAGAATACCGCCCACGCCATTGAAACGGCGCTCAACAAATTTTACCATCCGGAATTCGGCGTTCTGTTCGAGAATGTCGGCGAAGACGGCGTTTTCGACCTCAACTCCAGTACCGGACGCCAGTTGAATCCCGGTCATGGCCTCGAAGCGCTCTGGTTCATCATGGATTATGCCCGGCGGGCCGGACGCGATGACCTCGCGCAGAAAGCGGCGGCGATAGTCAAGAGTACGCTCGCGTTTGCCTGGGATCGGGAAAACGGCGGCATCTTCTACTTCATAGACGCCCTTGACCGGCCCAATCCGGAACTGCAATGGGACATGAAGCTCTGGTGGGTTCATTGCGAAGCCCTCATTGCTTGCCTTATGGCCTATCAGATCACCGATGACCAGGAATTTCTCCGCTGGTTCATGAAAGTTCACGATTGGACCTGGCAGCATTTCCCCGATCCGGAACACGGCGAATGGTTTGCCTATCTCAATCGTCGCGGCGAGCCCACTTCCATGCTCAAAGGGAGCAAATGGAAGTGTTTCTTCCATCTTCCCCGGATGTTGCTGACTGGCGCCAACCTGCTCCAAGAACTGGAGCCATGCCGATAGCCTCGGCGTCCACGGTAAGGACATCCGTTCGCTTTTGCCGGCAAAGGCGAACGGATGAGGAAAAGATTTCATCCTATTCCGATGGTACGCTGTTCCTTGCCTGCGCCCGATGTATAATATTGAGCGGCGGCCAGCAAACGAAGGCCTCGAACGCGTTATTTTTAAGACCTTGAATAAACTCATTAAGAGTCATCCCTTTACGAATGGCTCCGCTAATTGCCAATACATCAAGGAGAGTTTGATGCCCGAAGGTTAATTCATTTCCTTGCATCTCTCGGATAATATCCAGACTGCACAGTTTTCGTTTGATTGTATCAGAAATGGAGACTCGGTTATGAGGAATGATCAATCTCCTCATTTTCAGCATTTCTTCGGCAATTTTCTCGGTTGCTTTTAACGCATCATCACCCACGCCTGCGCTTCCCAGTCTTCCGGGATTGCGCCGAACAGCCTTTCCCGGTTGATGGATTGGGCGTATCCGCTTCGACGATCATTTTCTGGATTTTCGGTGAAAGCTTGATGGCGGCAACAGCCGGATTAAGGCTTACCCCTTGCGACCAAGTTGACGGTCGGGATCAACAATAACTGTAGTTCATTGATTTTCAGATCTATATCATCTCCCTAGGACACGGAAAGAGATTTCCGGATTCAAGCAACAACAGCCCCGGCTGCGCCTCTAATGCGTAGCCGGGGCAATTTATTTTCAAGGTTGGCTCTGGTAATCCAAAACACGCCGCGCTGCAACAGTTGAAAAAGATGTTTGAAGTCCACATAAAATGGAAACGTCCCGTCTGCGCTCCCGCCTTTTCTTCCGATTGTCAAAGAGCACGGCGGCAAGATACGCTCCGCCATCATCGGGAAAACTTGTCAACATTGGAGGGAGAATAGAGGCTTGGGGCTTGGGGTCTAAGATCGCTCAATTGCCGCTCGTCCGGGGGCGCCCCGGTGCGTTACTACCGGGGCATACTCCGCGTTCCGCATCGGCCCCCGGCCCCCAAAAATCTGAACGAAAAGCCGAAACTCTGAAATCATCCCTCGCCGCCGTCCAGCATGTTACACGAGTTCAACTGTCCTCTGTCGTGTCCGAGATTCTCGAGCATCAGCGAGAGAATTCGCCGCACCATCCCGCACCGGGCCGCGCCCGGGCCGGGTCCAGCGCGGAATCGCTGGCCGACCGCGAAGCGGCCGGAATCCTCCGTGCCCGGCCTATTCGAACTTGAGCGAGCCGAAGCATTCCGGCAAATGGAAATTGAGGGCGGAGACCGGTTGCCAGCTGGCCCAGTGCGGATGGGATGTTTCGTCCGCGCACTTATAGAAATTACCGCGCCACCGGGAACCGGACAAGGCAGCGGGGTTGATCGGGCCGCAATATTTTTCCATGAGGGCGAACGGGATGGCAAAGCCAAGGGTCCATTCCGTGGGGGCGGTGATTTCCGGGTCGATTCGGGCCGGCAGTGACGGATAGCGCCGGACGGCCTGAAGTTCCTCGGCCGGGAGGACGGTAAATTTGGCGAAGCCCTGCGGGGTCCGGGCGGCATCTTCGATGTAGGAGCAGAGCATGGCGCCGCCGCAGTTCATTTCGAAATTGAAGTAAGGAGTCCGGGCGAACGGCTGGACGAAGAATTCCACGCAACTGTCCCGGCAGACGCTTTCGTTATATCCTTTCCGGACGCAGCGGACGTATTGGTCGGCGACGTGGAACATGCCCACGAGTTCCCGTTCATGGTAAAGCAGCCGGCAGCGAATCTCCGGATGATGACCACTGCTTTCCACGCGAAACGACGCCACCACCACCTCTTCCGCCGGTTGACGGGAAAAAGCGTTCCAACTGGAGAAATCGGGGGCGGTCACGGCGCGGCGGATCACATACTCGGTACTCATAACAACAATCCTTTATACAAATTCAAACTCTGTGTTTCCGGCGGTCACGGTTTTTCCAGATCGCCCGGATTGACGAGATAAACAATTTTATCTTCCAGACGGCGCGACGTTTGATCGTAATAAATCTGCTTGATGAAAACCTGCTTGATGGCGTTGCCGTCGGGACAAATAGTGGTCAGTCCGGTGACGCCGGGATAATTGATGACTTTTCCGGCCAGCGCTTCCCGGATGCTGTCGCCGTCCATATCGGGTTTCAGAATGGAAACCAGAATACCGGCGGTATCGTAACCCTGCGCGATGCACATGCCCGGCGACAGTTTTTTCTGCCGCAGCAATTTGATGAACGCCACGGTGGCCGGGGCCGACGATTCGTCGGCAAACATGCAGCCGTAGAACGAACCGACGGCGCGCGGATTGCCGGAACGCAACACTTCGTCTTCGGACCAGCCGTCGCCGCCGAAGAAAACCGGCGTGAAATGGATTCTGGCGGCGCTGTCGAGCAGCCGGACGACGTCATCCGGGTAGAAGGGCGCGAACACGGCTTCCACATCGGCCTGCTGGAGTTCCCGCAGTTCCGCCGTATAATCCTTCTGGCCGGACCGGTAGCCGACTTCCTTGATTTTGCCGCCGTTTTTCTCAAAGGCCAGCGTCAGCGTATAATTCAGCCCGCGGGAATAGTCGCCGCCGTCCAGGTCGAGATTATAGAACGCGCCGATCCGCCGCAGTTTCGTCTGGTGTTTCAGATACCAGGCCAGCGCCTGCCCCTGAAAGGAATCGTTGAAACAGGTCCGAAAAATATAGGGATTGGCGGTGGTGACTTCGTCATTGGTGGCGGTGGGGGTGATGACGGGAACATGGTATTTCAGCGCCAGCGGCTTGAGGATAAACGTATTGGTGGAAGAATAATCGCCGACCACCACTTCCACATGATGGCGTTCCACCAGTTCCTTGAACGCCTTCTGCGTACCCAGCGCTTCGCTGCCGTTGTCGATGACAATCAGGTCGAAATGAACTCCGCGGGCAGCGGCTTCCTCCTGATAAAGTTTCATGCCGGCCAGGATTTCCTGTCCGTATTCGGCAAACGATCCGGTCAGCGGCAGGTCCGCCCCGATTTTTACTCGTTCGGAACTCCGGGTCACGGCACAGCCGGCCAGCAGTATGAACACGGGGGCCAACAGCAGCAGACACCATTTTCTCCACATACGTAAATTCTCCCTGGGGAATTGGCATTTTCAACGATTTTCCATACAATAGCATCGGACGCGGCACTTGCCAAAGCCCAAACCGGCGGAGAAACAATCTGTTTCCGAGGAGAAACCCCGAAAAATTTAAGTGTGACGACGGACTGATGTCTTGTTTCGCCTAACGGCGACCAGCAACGGGGACGCCCCGCTGCGTATTACCGGGGCATACTCGCTTTGCGTCGGCCCCGGACCCCAACTCGGACCCGGCCCGGCGAGCCGCCGGTGGCGAATATCCAGGGGTTCTGCCGCCCCTGGACCCCGCTTCCTCACTCGATTAGGAAATTTAACGGGGTTACTTGACTTTTACTAAAGTTGCTTTACTTTTATTAAAGCAAGGAGGCCCACGATGAAATACGACTGGCGCTATAACGAGAATGTGCAGATCGGTACCGATTATGAGAAAATCGAACAGGTGGAACAGTACGACCGGCGGATGAGTCAGACACGGGACTTCGCTTCGGAAGTTGCCGCCGCCGCGCTGGCGTTACAGGTCACTCCGGAATCGGTCGTCTGGGACATCGGCGCCGGAACGGCGGAAATCGCGCTCGGTCTGGCCGCAAAATGCAAACAGGTGGAAGCCTCCGACATCAGCGCTCCGATGCTGGCGTATGCCCGGCAGAAAGCCGGTCGGCGTCAGGTGCGCAACATCGGTTTTCACGAAGGCGGTTTTCTGGACGGTTTTTATCCGGCGGAGCCAGTGGACGGGATTGTTACTCAACTGGCGTTGCACCATTTGCCCGATGCCTGGAAACAGGTAGCGCTGCAACGGATTGCCGGAGCTTTGAAACCGGGCGGGCGGTTTTTTCTGAAAGACGTGATTTTTCCCGACGGCGAAGCCGATTATACGGTCTGGTTTGAGGCATCGGTCGACAACATGGCGAGCCATGTCGACGACGCCATGACCGCCAGTTACGCCCGGCATATCAAACAGGAGTATTCGACGTTTTCCTGGGTGATCGAAGGCATGCTGGAACGGGTCGGACTGCGGATCGCCGCCCGGCACGCCACCGGCTTTCTTTCCGACTATACCTGCGTGAAAAATTGATGGAGGACGTCCCGTCATTTGACCTGACAGCGAAACGCGTGGGGAGAGAGGCCGACTTTTTGTTTGAACCGTCGCGAAAAATGAAACTGGTCGTAAAAGCCCAGGCGTTCGGCAATGGCGCCGATCGGTTCGTCGGTCTCCTGCAACAAACGGCAGGCGTTCGCAATCACCGCTTCGGTTCGGAATTGGCCGGGGGATTTCCCGGTGAGCGTCAGAAACCGTTGACGAAACAACGAATAGGACATTTGCCGCGCACGGGCAAGTTCTTTTAGCGTGGGGGCGGTTATGGTGCCTTCGCGAAGACGACGGCAGACCTCGTCGCGCCAGTCGGTGTCGGCGGGGCCGGTACGTTGTTGTTCGTCGCGGCGAAGAGCCTCGGCCAAGATGGTTTGGAGACGACACAGACAAAGCAGGCCGGAGCGTGCGGGATCGGCATCCGGGGCAACGCATTGGCGGAATTGTTCCAGCCAGTAATTGACGGGATTCAAGGTCAAGATCAAGGTTCGGGGGCCGGGAAAGCCGTGCTGTTGCCAGGTATCGAACAGCGGGCCGCCGAACCAGACGAAAAATTCACTCCAGCGTTGTCCCGGCCGGGGCCCGTAACTTTGGTTGATCTGCGGGCAGGCCCAGACCAGGGATCCGAGACGCAATATGGTTTTGACTCCGGTGGTGTCACGGTAATCGGCTTCGCCCTCCAGCGTATAAACCAACAAATAATGCGGCGTGGGACGGAAATAGTCTGGCGGCGGGGCATGGGCATAGGTGGCCTGACTGTTCCATTTCGTGCCGGCATAAACGATTTCGCCGAGCGGCGTGGTGGCCGGATGGGGAGCATTGACGGTGACGGGACCGCGGGTACTGAAACACAAATTGCTGTCCATGGCCGGAGGCTCCCGGATAATTTTTGTCAGAATATACATATTATATGTCATTTTAGCAATTCATAACCAGCGATTGTTCATGTAAAATATCAATCCATGAGATAACCGACGGGCGTCTCAAATCGCGGGTAGCGGGGAAGACACGGGACGCTTTTGAAGAAGCGCCCCATTTCTTCCCCGCGCCCCAATTTTGACCCCGCAAAACTTTTATTCTATTTATCTATTTGCTATGCAAATAGATAAATAACTTAAAAAGGTTAAAAGTCAGGCAAAGGGGGCCGGGGAAAAACCTTGAAAACTTCTCAAAGTTTTCGGGGTTTCTCCCCGGAGACTCGTTTTGAGACTATCGTCATAACCATGGAGATAAGAAACATGAACCCATCCCATCTGGACATCCGCAATCGGCGGATTTCCGAGGCTTTTTCCATTCTGAAAAAAGAACATCCTGACCGCCTGCAATCCCGGTTGAAATTGTCGTGGAGCAACTGGGGGTTTGGCCGGGAGGCGCTGGCAGATTCGGCATGCCGGCTGGCCGGAGCGGGCATTCGGTACATCGAGTTGCATGGGAATCACTATGGGGCAGACTTGGGTTATCGGGTAGACGAGACCCGGAAAATTATGGGGGATTATGGGATAACCGTGGCGGGAATCTGCGGTATGTTTTCGTCCGATAACGACTTATCCGGAGTTCGGCCGGCGGTGCGGCAGGCGGCGCTTGACTACTTGCGGCGAGAACTCGATTTCGCCGCTGCGATCAAGGCGGAATATCTGCTGGTGGTGCCGGGTGCGGTAGGCCGTCCACAACCGGCCGACGACAATGAATTCGAACGCAGCGCAGCCACGCTGCGGCAGGCCGGCGACTGGTTTGTCGCAGCCGGAATCAACGGGGCGATCGAACCGATCCGGTCGGCGGAAGTAAGTTTCTGCCATACCGTGGCCGATGCCCAGGCCTATATTGCAGCAGTCAAGCATTGCGGCATTGGATATATCAATGGCGATGTCTATCATATGCAGAGTGAAGAATTGCATATCGGCGAGGCGATTCTGGCGGCTGGCCCGCAACTGGTCAACCTGCACTTGGCGGACAGTAATCGGGGAGCGCTGGGAACCGGGTCGCTGGATCTGGATACCATCATCCGTGCACTGTATCTGATTGGGTTCAATCAGTCCGGCGGTTATGTGACACCGGAGCCGCTGGGGCCGGGCGGCGATCCTTATCCGGCCATGTATGGCCACCCCGACTCGAAGGCGCTTGATCGACTGGTTACGCAGACGGCAAATTATTTTCGGGAACGGGAAGCAGCGGTACTGGAAGAATCGTCAACAACGTAGATTCTTCAATCAAAGATAGCGGAGGCAACCATTATGCAGAAATCAGGAAACCCGGTATTGAATCGGGCGGCGGCAATAGAATTTGAGTTGGGCGGGGAAGTGGGGCGGCGTTTGCAGGCCGTGACGGAACAGTGGCTTCTGCCGGCGCCGGAAGCGAATCCAGCCATGCTGGCAATGTTCCGGGAACGCGAGATTACGCCTTCCCGCGATCTGGTGCCGTGGGCCGGGGAGTTTGCCGGCAAATATTTGACTCATGCGGTACAGATTCTGCGTTTAACCGGCGCCCCCCGACTGAAAGCACATCTGTGCCGTTTCACCGCCGAACTGCTGTCCCTGCAAGCCGAAGACGGCTATCTGGGGTGTTGGCCGCGCGCCTGGCGGCTGACGAACCGGGCTCCCAACGCATCCGGCGGAGCTCTGACCTGGGATACCTGGAGCCATTATCACGTGATGCTGGGACTGTTGCTGTGGGAAGAACTTTCCGGCGATGCCGCGGCCTTGGCGGCAGTCGTAAAAATAGGCGATCTGATTTGCCGAAAATATCTGGGAGCACAGACCAACCGATTGGTCGACTGCGGTTCAACTGAAATGAATCTGGCCCCGGTGCATGCATTGGCACTGCTCTACCGGCGGACCGGAACGCCGCGTTATCTGGAAATGGCGGAACAGATTGTGCGGGAATTTTCCGCTGTCGATGTGCAGAACTTGCCGCTGGCGGGTGACTATCTGCGGGCGGCGTTGGCCGGAAAGGAGTTTTATCAGACGCTTAAACCGCGCTGGGAAAGTTTGTATTCGATCATGGGGTTGGCGGAACTTTATTATTCGACGGGACGGGAAGATTACCGTGAAGCGTTTGCACGGCTCTGGCGGAGCATGTTGCGGGGCGATCGGCATAACAACGGCGGATTTTCGTCCGGCGAACAGGGAACCGGAAATCCATACGACAAAGGTGCGATCGAGACCTGCTGTACGGTGGCCTGGATGGCGATGTCGGTGGAAATGTTGCGTTTGACCGGAGATTCGAAGGTGGCCGATGAACTGGAATTTTCGCTGCTGAACAGTGGCCTGGGGCTGATGTCCGCCAGCGGACGGTGGGTGACTTACAATACTCCGATGGACGGGATCCGGGAAGCCAGTGCTCAGACCATTGTGTTTCAGGCACGGGCCGGGTCTCCGGAGTTGAATTGCTGTTCGGTCAACGGACCGCGGGCGCTGGGCCTGCTGGCGGAATGGGCGCTGATGCAGAGTCCCGGCGGACTAACGCTCAACTATTACGGGCCGGGAATAATGACGGCAAAATTGGCGTCGGGAATTACTGTGCGCATCGAGCAACGAACGGATTATCCGCGCGACCCGGTAATTGAGTTGGTCGTGACCCCGGAGTCGGCAACGGAATTTACGTTGGCCTTGCGGATTCCTTACTGGAGCGAAAATACCGAAGTGGAAGTGGATGGCGAAAAGCGGTCGGCTTCAGCCGGGAGTTATCTGTCGCTTCGCCGGCAGTGGCAGGGCGAAACCCGGTTGCGGCTGAAATTGGACTTTCGGTTGCACGGTTGGCGGCATCCCTGGTCGACCTGCCTGGGGACAGTGAATCCGGAACCATGGTTGAACGACTGGCTGGTGATCGGACCGGTACGCAATCCCGGCGACAGCCCGAATACGCTACCGGAGAAGGATCTGGTTTGGGACGGCGTAACCGACGAGGCGAAAATCCGGGCTGCCGCCCAAGTGAAACCGGGCCAAGAAACGCTCAACTTCCATTACGATTTCCCCGATGCGGGAAAGCACGCGGCGGCATATGCGTTTACCGTGGTCGAAGCGCCGCAAGACGGCTTGTTTCCCGTGGCGTTCGCTTGCGACTGGTGGTACGCGTGTTGGGTGAATGGAGTGAAAATCGAGGAAGGGGCTTCGCATGGCACGCAGCCTTATTGTAACCGGCTGGAACTGCCGTTGCGGGCCGGGCGGAATCTGATTGCCTTCCGAATTACCGGCGGGAGCGGAGGGTGGAATTTCACCCTGGTCCGTCACGTGGCGGCGGCAAATTCCACGTATGCTTCGTTGTATCGTGGTCCGCTGCTGTTGGCGTACGATGCCTGCTGCAATCCCGGCGGCTTTCAGTCCGCAGACGCGCCGATATTGGCGGAACCGGAATTGCAGGCGGAAAACGGATCGTACGGGCAACTGTTGCTACGGGGTAAAAGTACCGACGGCGGGGAAGTCGTTTACTGCGATTTTGCCAGTGCGGGCCGGACGGGCAATTATTACCAGTCCTGGGTTCCGCTTGGTTTTGCTTGTCCGACGGCGGAATTTACTGCCGCCAACCCGAGGCGGAGCGTCCGGCTGCAATCCTGAGGGCGGCTATTCGAGTTGGAATGGGGCGTCGTCGGGTTGCGGGGCGCTGTCCGGTTGGGCGTTCAGGCAGTCCAGAAAACGTTGATGAAGTTCTTCCAGTTTGGCCAAATAGTATTTGACGTTTTCATCGCGCTGCGGCGGCGCGTCGACCAGCAGTTTGGCGTTGTCGACCACGGATACTTTGGCCTTGTCGCCGGTCAGATAGTAAGAAACCTGATCGCCGCGTCGATAATCGCGGCCGGAGGCAATGGCCAGTTCGTAAGCGGCGGAACGACGTCCTTTGTCGGCCAATTTCTTTTTATAAGTGTCGAGAGAATCGCTGAGGGTTTCGCTTTTGGCCAGTTTTTCCAGCGGAAATTCGTGGTCCGCGATTTTTTGTCGGTACTCGGCGGTCATACTTTCGATCTCCGCCGTGAGCCCGGTCAGAATCCGCTGGAGCAGATCGTGAATATATTCACGCTGGAACGGTTCGAGGCCGCGGGACTTGAGCGCCGCACCGGTTACGTTGATTTCGCCATCGCGGTCGAGCAGGGCGTAATTCTTGCTCTTGTAACAGAACATGGCCGGATAGGTGGCGTCGAGATCGACTTCGATGCCCGGCGGCAACTGAGACTGAACACGGGCTTCCATAACGTCGGGATCGGTCACGTCCGGCGGCGGACGGAAATAAATCCCGTCGGTGTCCATCTCAATCACCTGCGCCTGACTGTGATTCAAAAAATCGAGCATCAGCGTCAGAATCTCGCGTCCGCGGGCCGTAACCTTTTCCGCCATCGCGTAGTCGTTGAAATGGCCTTGCGCAAACCCCAGGTACCCGTAAAACGAGTTGATGAGAATCTTAAAGGTGGTCTGCAGGGCGTTGAGGGCATCCTTTTCCGCCGGTGAAGCGGCCTGACGTTCGGCGTCCTTGGCGGCCAGCCGGAACTCGCGAAGTTTGCCCAGCAGAGCGGGAAAAATACCGAGTTCGTCGCGCTGCGGCCGCCATTTTTCCGCCAGAATGATCGACGGATACAGCGAACGAACGTCGCAATGCCAGACGTTTTCAAAGACGCCGGCGGCGAATGCCTGAGTCAGCGCACCGCTGAACGGAACGGCCGATTCGGGATAGGGGATGCTCTGTCCGGCGTTCAGATATTCCGCCAGCAGCAATGCGTCGATGCGGGTGGCGTTGCCGCGAATCAGACAGTCCTGATATTTCATCGGGATCAACTGCGTCTGATAAAAATAACTGGGGGCCAGCAGATTGGCGATGGCGCGGGTTTCGCGGACATCGTCCAGCGCGTAGGCCAGCAGCCGGTCGCGGTCGGACTCCCAGGCGGCGGTAATTTTATTGCCGTCGAGATAGGTGCGGTCGGGAGCGGCCACGCCAAAATGGCGGGCGATGTACTTCAATCCGTAGCTGTCGAGATTGCGGTGAATGATGTCGTAAAAAATCGCCAGATGGAACGTATCGATGAAATGACGGCCGAACGCGTCGTAGCGGGTATAAGAGATGAGACGTTCGGCGGCGGCAAACTGCGACGGACGGTGACGAAGCGGCCGGTCGTCGCGACCGAGCAGCAGTTTGACCTTATAACGCTTGGCGCGAGCTTCGAGATAGGGCAAATCGAAGCGGCAGATATTGTGGCCTTCGATCACATCGGGGTCGCGTTCCCGGACCAGGCGAACGAATTCTTCGAGCAGTTGTTTTTCCGAAAACTCGGCGGCGGAGAGAACTTTTTCCCATCCGGTGCTGTCGGACATGGTAATGATGATGATCCGGTCGGATTCGCGTTCGGGGTTGGGAAAATCGAACCCCGGCGCTGTCAGCGTTTCAATATCGAACTGCAACCGGCGAAGGTCCGGGAAGTCGAGTCCCCGGAACATGCGAATCTGTTCCTTCATCAGCATTTGCTGGGTCAGATCGTTGACGGCGAAATAGGGTGCGCCGGGCGCGGACGGATTGACCCCGGTTTTGACTTTCAGATACTTCAACGCTTTTTCCCAGGTCGGGACGTCGGCAAAGTCGGCCCGATAGGCCAACGGCGCGGAACCGGCCAGCGCCGTCACCTTCCATTCCGCTTCCAGCCCTTGCAGCAACTCGGGCTGCCGGAGCAGCAGAAACGGGCGGTACGGAATGGTCTGACGAAGGACCCGATCGCCCTCGCGAAGGAATAAAGTCGCCTTGCCGTCGTCGGAAACTTCCGCCGCCGTGACTTTCTCATAACGGGAAACTGTCAGTCGGTCCAGTTGCATGATTTTGTCGCCTCGCTCGCTGATTACCGGAATAATCTAATCCGTTTCCGGCAATCGTGCCAGCAACAACCGGAATCTCCGGAGAGAAACCCGGAAAAATTTGCAGATTTTTCCATTAAAGCTTTTTTACGGTGTCGCCCGGAATCAGTTGGACCGGCAGCCGCAGCGGAGATGCCGGAGCCGCCTCGCCGCGCAGCATTGCCGCCAACATTTGGGCGCCGCGCCGACCGATCTCGAAAGACGGCGACCGGAACGAGGTGAGTTGCTGAATCTGACCGTGAACAAAAATCCCGTCGGCCCCGGTTACGGAAATATCGTCGGGAATCCGCAGGCCGCGTTCGCGGGCCGCCCGCGCCACCCCGAAGGCGGCATAATCGTTGACGGCAATGATGCAGGTAATCTCCCGGCCGCAGCGGTCGAGAATCTCTTTGCCGGAGGCAATGCCGTTGTCGTAATCAAGCGCCGCCGGCTTACTGCGATAAACCGGTTCGATGCCGGCTTCCGTCAGTACCGAATCAATCCCCCGCAAGCGTTCGCATACCGCGCGACAGGTCGGTTTTGAAACGGCGACCGCAATCTTCCGGTGTCCCTGCTCGAGTACGTACTGCACGACCGACCGCATGCCTTCGTAATCCTGACATTCGATCAGCGGCGGCGGATTTTTGCCGGGAATGTCGCCGGAAGCCATGACCACCGGGATGTTTTCCCGCAGCAGTTCGTGCAGAAAACCCTGCTCCTCGCACCAGCCCCAGACGATGATGCCGTCCACCATTTTGCCGCGGCAGAGTTTGAGGTATTCCTTGTTCTCGACGAACTTCTCCGTTACCGCCACCAGCGACAGGTAGAGCGACTGCTCCGCCAGCCCCATTTCCGCACCGCAGATCACGCCCGCCAAATTGTAGTCAAGCCCGCCGGAATAGATGAATTTGTACATGCATTCCGCCGGGGCCAGCAGCGCCACCGTATCGGCGCAACGGGAAAACATCCGCACCGTGTGCATATTGGGATAGTAGTGATACTGTTCGCACAGCCGCATGATCCGGGTCCGCAGTTCCGGCGAGACCCGCTTCTGCTCGTCCGGATGCAAGACCCGGGAAACCGTGGCCACCGAAACGTTGGCCAACTCGGCGATTTTACGGATGTTGACAGTAGTTTTTGCGCTCATGGGAATAACGACATTTTTCAATTACAATTCCATTGCGCCCCCGGAACCAGATGATATTTCTCATCGCCGGCGGCAAAAGAGAATTTAAGCGGTGAATGGCCAAAAAGCAATCGGACTTTGACCGCATACCGCCGCCATTTTTCCAGACGCTGATAGACCACGCCGCCGCCCTCGGTCCGATGAAAAGCGGGCAACGGCTGCCGGCGGCCGTGATAGTTGAGCACCATCCGGCCGTCCAGCCACACGGTGATCCCGGTGGAGGCGCAGAACAACAACTGGGCGTTGTCCAGATCGACCGGCACGGTCAAAAAAGTCGTAAGATACAGTGTTGCAAAATTGCAACAGTACCCCGACAGATCGGTGTGGAAACCCGACAATTCCACCGGCACTCCCGACGAAGATGCCGAAGTATCTTCCGCGTCCGGGTCCGCGTACCCGATCCGCCAGGTACTGCGGGATAACGCCAGCGTGGCGGCATCCGGCTGCCAGGGACGGTAAGGACTCGGACAAATCCGTTCGGGATGATCCGAACGCTCGGCCGCCAGACGCTGCGCCAGCGCCACGGTCCGATCCGTCAACGCGGAAATATCGCCCGGCAGATTGCCGTAATCAATGTACGGCGAAACGGCGATCTTTTCGTTGGGCAGCGCAAGGCCGAACGCGTCCGGACCGTAGACGATGCCGAACAACGCCCCCGCGGTAGCGGCGGTACAGTCGGTATCCATGCCGAAGTTGACCGCAGTTAGAACCACCTGGATGAAATCCTTGCTGCCGAGCAACAGCGCCGCGACCGTGAAACTCAAGTTCATCAGGCAGTCGGTAAAATTATGGGATCCGAATTCATCCATGATCCGGCGCCGGACGATTTCCGGGTCGGTCGTCTCCACGGTCAGCGCGGTAACGAACCGGACGGCGCGGGCGACCTCGGTTCCGGGCGGCAGATGACTCAGGCCGCGCCGGAGCGCTTCGGCGGTTGAATGACAGTGAAAGGCCTCGCTGGCGGTGGCAGCAAAAAAGATCTCCGCCCAGACGCCTTCGCCCCAGTGGTCGAGGGTGGCGTCCTGCTCGGCGAAGAAGGCGGCCAGACGGGGTTCGCCGGGGAACAGACAGGCCCAGATTTCGGCGCGAATGGCGGCGCCCATGCCGTGAACGAACCAGTTGTCGAGATAGCCGGTGGCGGGCGGTTTGAGGCCGCGCCGGAGGTTGTAAACAACTATCCCGTATTCGTCGCAACCGTAGCCGGTCTGATTGAGCCAGACCGGGGCGAAATGTTCGGCGCGCAGACCGAGACCGTGCTGTTCGGCGAGCGCGAGCCAGAGCAATTGCAGTTCGAGGTCGTCGTTGGGTCCCTGGTCGATGTGGAGATCGGCGGGGGTGAGCCGGTGCGGAAGGGGATCGCCTTCGTAAGGCGCGCCGATACCGCCGCCCATGGCTTTGCCGATCCAGCATCCGCGCACCCGCCGGACATAGTCGGCGGAATTACAATCGGACTCAAGGTTTGGAATTGATAGCGTTAATGTTTGCATCAACAAGAAAGACTCCTGTTTTTACTCAGCATGTAAAGTGTAAAATCTTATGTTGCCAAGCAGAATTAATGATTTTATTTTTTATGGGAAATGATTTCCAACAGTTTTTCGCGAGCGTTGCTTACGGTTTCCGAGAGCAGTGCCGGGTTACGATCACGAAGCATGTAAGCTTCAATTACCTTATCGGCCAATGCTTGAGTCTGCGTCGGGGCAATCCGAAAAGCGGTTTTTAAAATTCGATAATCTTCTACCGATTCCCGCCAAACTCGCCAACGTCGACTGGGATCATAAACGCCAGGCGACGTTTCATAGCACATGCCGAAGTTATACGGATCTTCAGGTCGGAGGGAACAAGGTTTACAGGAATAAAACGCCAGCCCGGCGGCACCAATACGCCAACCAATCCAGCCGTGAATCTGATAAGTAGAGATAGACTGCTGTGCTGTGGCATCGCAGAAATAAGTCCAGAGTTCATGCCCGTCGCGATTGCCGTTGGCACGATACCACTGTGACGCCTTGGGAAAATCCGGCGAGAGAAAAATATGCGTTCCCGGCATCCATACCGTCATATAAGGGGCATATTTCTCATAGACCGAGATATCTTCGGTATTGAAATCGGAATGCGTCCGAATTTGCGAATTGTGTGCGCGAATTGCTTTCAAGTCGCGGATAAAATCCGGGACTTCGCATTCGTCATAGGTCAGCATGGTCCAATCATGGTCTCCGAATCCATCTTTGGCCAGTTCGCTACGCAAATGGTCGAGCCACGCATTACATTCCGGAACCCACCCTGGATTATTGCGGAGTCCGGAACCGTCGCGAGTCGGAACAAACCGGGGTTCGATCCAAAGTTGTTTGATCTTGTTGCGAGAGCCCGCCTTATTGACTTCGTCCATGAATTTGTACAGCGGGGAAAAATCGTCTTTTTTGTAAAGAACGATGTGGAACGTATCAATTCTCTGATCCAGCATCAGTTTCAATACTCCGGGATTGGTATTCCAAGAGTATTCGTACCCCATCAGATGAGGATAGTCGTGAGGATCCAAGTGAGCATCGATCACATTAATCTGGCACTGAATTTTTCGGATCGGACGATGATCGTCGAGCGGGGACACGATGATTTCACCGGTATAAGTCCCCGGCTTAACTCCGGTGGCATCGAATTCCAGGAGCAGGCCCGCCAGTTGCGCGGAAGCGATTTCCACTACTTGAAAACGATCCAGCAATTCCGGATAATCCGGAGCCCCGCAAACCCAGTGCAACCGATAGATTTTAAGCATAGACGCAATTGGTCCCTGAGCCGTGACGGTAAAATTGAGTTGTGCCCCTGAATTATTGTTGAGAAGCAATGTCTTCAGGGCGAGCCCATCTTTGAGCGCCTGGAATTTACACCGATTATCCGAGCCCGGAGGAATTGTGCTCTGCATTCCGAACGGATAAGCGGTATCGTGGAGCTGAATACTCAGTTGATCATCTTTTACCGCATTGCAGAGGTCGGGTAAAGAAGCCAACGTGATGGTATGATTTCCCAGATTGAGACCATGCGCGGCAATAATGGCGGCCAGAATCGCAATAATCGCAATCACGACCAACAATTTGATAAGTGTGAAATTCTTTGCTTTCTTACAACCCGGCTTGTTCGGCAACATCGCCAATCCTCCTTGAGTAAAAGAGTTCGTTCAAGATTCACGACTTCCAGACGGTTTATGTAACATGTTACATATATTATGCCAGCCGCCCGAAGATTTGTCAAGATGGCGGGTCCCGATTTTCCCAACGAAGCTTGAAATAGAAAATTGAAATAGTAAACGCGCCCCCCTCCAGGCATCCAATTGCATTTTGTTTGACAAAGACAGGGGGGCGCGTTTACTATTTCAATTTTCTCCCAAAATACCGAGAAAAAACATTTACGCGAGTGCTTGACTTTTCAATGGAAAACGATTATAATCATTAAAATGAAACGATTCATTTAACATTTCATTCCGGTATAAAAAAGATGCGGCAGCGAGTAACGATCAAAGATGTGGCCATGTCGGTAGGGGCCAGCGTCGGCACGATTTCAAAGGTGCTGAACGGCGGGCGTTGTGCTCCGGAATTGCAGTCGCGGGTGGAAGCGGCCATTCGCGAGATGAATTACGTGCCGAATATTCATGCGCGCGCCGTACGGGCCACTCGGAGCAATTGTATCGGCATTCTGGTGGACAAGCGCTGGGAGAGCAATTGTCCGTGTCTCCAGACCTGGCTACTGGGGTTGCTGAACAGTTTTTCTTCGTCGCGTTATGCCGGAAATATCCATTTTATCGATTCGCATGATCCGGAACTGGGACCGCGGCACCTGCCGCAGAATGTCGACGGGCTGGTCCTGCTGGGACATTTCAGCCGACAGTTTTTCAATCTGCTGGAAGATTTTCTTTCGGTTCCGGCGATTACTTACTGGGAAATGATGGATTATTCGCGGGGCATCAGCCTGAAAGTGGATTTGCGGTCCGGCATGCAGCAGTTGGCGGAACATCTTTTTGCGCTGGGGCATCGTCATATCGGCGTGATCAGCAACAATAGCGAGCTCGGATTACAGAAAAATAACGCGTTTCTGGAGTCCGTACGCCCGTATCTTCCGGATTTCAATCAGGCGTTGATAAGGCAGAATACGCAGACCGGAAAATTCTATGATTTCGGCTATGACCAGACGATGCTGCTGCTGGAGCAGCACCCGGAGACGACGGCGATTGTCTATATGGCCGACTGTCTGGCGATGGGCGGGCTGGGCGCTCTGGCGCAGAAGCAGTTGCGGATTCCGCAGGATATCAGTGTGGCGAGTTTCGACAATTCCATGTGGGCGTCCAGCATTTTGCCGCCGCTGACCGAGATTGGGTTCAACTACGATGTCATGACCTCGGAAATGATTAACTATCTGTCCGCTGTAATTGAAGAAGAGCCGGAGCGGGTTTCGATTCAGCTGGATACTCCGCGTCCGCTGGAATTTTTCCGTCGGAAAAGTACCGGCTGGAACCGCGATTGCACGCGTTAGCAGTGTATCAATATATATAAATTCACAACCCCAAATCGGAGGATTCGAAAGATGAATAGAAGTCGGAAACAGAGATTTACACTAATAGAACTCTTGGTTGTTATCGCCATCATCGCCATCCTGGCCGCGTTGTTGCTGCCCGCATTGAACAGTGCCCGCGAACGCGGCAAGGCGATCAAGTGTGCCAATAATCTCAAGCAATTAGGTCTTAGTTGGGTATTTTACTGGGATGGCCCCGCCAAAGGCATGTTCCCCTTGTCCAATGGCAATTCAGGAGTGTCTGGGTTGACCTAGGTTCGCTGTCTTTATGACGACCGCATGCCGCAGGGATACACCTACAAAGTGATTCAAAACGTAGAACTTCTCCGTTGTCCTTCCGACAATACTCTGCCGGCGGTAATGGATTCGGAAGACACCAGCAATTCCAGTTACGGCTATGACGAAAATATGCCTTACCTGACGCCGACCATCAACAAGGTCACTCGTCCGTCCTATTTGATGATTAATCTGGATGCCCATGGCTGGTACATGAATTGCGGCAGTTATTGGGGCTCGCAGATGAATTATGTCAACTGCAATGCAACGAGTACGCTGCCGTATTTTCGTCATAACGGAGCCCGGACCTTAAACGGATTGCTGGCGGACGGGCATGTTCAGTCCTTCAAGGAAATCCCTGGCGGGATTACCTTCACGCAAACCGAATATTGATCTTGTTTCCCTATTTTTCCCGGTGTAATGTTCCTATCGGAAGTACGCGGGCAAAGAACTGTTTAGCAGCCAAAGGTCTTTCATGAAAAAATATTTTATTATCACGCTTATTTCCGTCCTGTTGTCCACGGTTGTTTTCGGCGCGGCCGAAATGGATTTGTCGCGGGCGTCGCAACCGCTATTCAGCATTATCATTCCGGTCAAACCGACGGCTCAGGAACAAAATGCGACAACGGAGCTGAAAGGTTATCTGGACCGGATTACCGGCGGTAAATTTACTGTTGCGAACGAGAGCGCCAAGACATCGCACCCGGCAATCTTCCTTGGCGCGACCGCCGAACTGGCCAAAGCGTTTCCCTCGCTGAAACTCAGCGCCATGGGCAAGGATGCAATTCTCATCAAAACCGCGCCGGATGGAAACCTCTGCCTTGCCGGACAGGGCGCCAGAGGAACCTTGTACGCCGTTTACTCCTTTCTGGAAGACTGTTGCGGGGTTCGCTGGTGGACCCCGACTTTTGAAACGGTGCCGAATAAGCCGACCTTGAGTATTGCCGCGCCGGATGTCGAATACACGCCGGTTATGGATTATCGCGATGCTTTTTATTTTGCTTTTAACGGTATGGAAAACGTCTATCCGGAAAAAGACCGGATCCGCTTTGCCGGCAAAATGAAGAACAATGGTTTCTTTAACGGCATTCCCCGAGAATGGGGCGGCAACACGGTATGTCTGCCGGGCGCATGGCCGACCTTCGGACAATTGATTCCGCCGGCAAAATATTTCAAAGATCATCCGGACTGGTTCAGCGAACACAACGGCAAGCGCGATACCCGCCAGCTCTGCCTCAGCAATCCGGAAATGCGGAAGGAAATGGCGCGCGTCATTCTCGACATGATCAAGAACAATCCCGATGCCGACATGATTACTATCACCCAAAATGACGCCGACGGTTCCTGCGAATGTCCGCAGTGTAAAAAGATCGATGCCGCCGAAGGTTCTCCGGCCGGCCTGTTGCTGCAGTGCGTCAACGAGGTGGCGGCGGCCGTGGGAAAAGAACATCCGGGACTCTATGTCAACACCCTGGCCTACTCCTACAATCTGAAGGAACCGAAAATTACCAAACCGCGTCATAATGTCAGCGTTCAGGTCTGCTGTCCGGTGGAAACCAACCGTTTCGACAGCGCGCAAAACAAAAACTTCTACAAGACGTTGCAGACCTGGAGCAAAATAACCTCGCGGCTCTATGCCTGGACCTATCTGGTGGACTTCGGCGACATGCTCGATCCCATTCCCAATACCTTCAACCTTGGCCCCAACCTTCGTATTCTCGTCGACCATAAAGTCCACGGCGTCTTTGCCCAAGGCAACTCCTACTCACGACTTGGAGATTTTCCCGAACTCAAGGCCTGGCTGCTGGCAAAACTGCTCTGGAATCCGCAACAGGATGACCGTGCCTTGATCAAAGAATTTATGACGGCTTACTATGGTCCCGCCGCCGCTCCGCTCCATCAATATCTGGAATTGCTCGATCGAGCCGGGAAAAACCGGAAGATGGAGATTGCCGGACACAATGCCTACGCCACGCCTCCGGCGCTGACTCCCTGGCTCAATCTCGATACTATGAACCAAGCCACAAAATTGTTTGATGCGGCGGAAAAAGCGGTGGCCAACCAACCGGAACAATTGGATCGGGTCAGGAGGGCGCGTGCCGCCATTGACTTTCAATGGATTATCGGGTGGAAGAAATTCCGAGTTCAGGCTCGCGATCAGATGAGTCCGTTCCGCGGGCCCAAAGATCAAAAGAAGGCGTTCAACGACTTTTTCGCCTATTGTCAGCAGCAGAAAGTCTGGCGGCTGTGCGAAGGCAACGGCAGCTTGAATATTCTGTATCCGGCAATATTCGGCGCGAAAAACAAGTAATTCAGCCGCCGGCGAAATAAAAACGCGGGCAAAGAGGTATCAATCCCGGTAGAAACAGAGGCCCGCGTAACTCACGCAATGGGCATAGTCGCCGGTCAGCGCGCCCGACGTCTGGTAATCGACCAGTTCGACTCGTCCCTGCGGCTCCACTTTCGCCGCCAACGCCAGCAGAATCTTGATCGGATTCGCACCACAAATGGTCGCGCCGGTGTCGCGGATAAAGCGGTCCCAACCCGCCGGGTCGCGCCGGATAATCAGGTCCGCCGCCGCGTGGTCGAGCCGGTCCAGATTATCGGGAATGTTGTCCCGGAACGGCACATATTGAAAGTCCCGTCCGTAATGGGTGAAATCGGAACTGACGACCCACAGGGTTTCGGGTCCATGCCAGGGTTGGAGCAAGGTCGCCAGTTCCGTGGCCTGGTCCAGCGAGATGCCGCCGCAGATCAGCGGAATCAGCGCGAATTCCGAGGCGATAATTTTCTGTAACAGCGGTAATTCGACTTCCAAGGCGTGTTCGTATTGCTGGATGTCGTTGCCGGTCCGGATTAACGACGAGCCGGAATTCTGCAATTGCCGGACGGCTTCCACATCGACCGGAATCTGGCCCAGCGGCGTATCGTAGGCCGTAAAATCGCTGGCGGCCAGGCCGTGAAACGGGTAACGGTGCGACGGCGCGATCACCACAATCCGCCGATACCGGCGGTTGCGCAACGGCAGCAATGTTTTAATGGCTGTCGCCGCCGAATAGACGTATCCGGCATGAGGGAGAATCACGGCCCACGGGGGCTGGTTTGGCGACGAATGGCCCGAGTCCGCCGTTGCGATCAGGCGGGCCAGCATCTGGTCGAGTTCATGGCGGTCCTGCGGATAAAATTGCCCGGCCACATAGGGCCGACGAACTTGCGCGTCATTCATGCTTTTTCTCCTCCCCGATGGAACGTTGAAAGTTCGGCGGCCGGACTTGAAATCCGGCCGTCGGAGTCTGCAAAAATCAAGCGAAATGAGCCCGGGTAACTTCCAGCAGCCGGTCGATTTCTTCGTCGGTGCCGATGGACATCCGCACGAACGACGCGGTCCGCGGAGCGTTGAAGTAGCGGACCAGAATATTGTTCTGCCGCAGATATTCGTAATACTTCCGGCCGTCGTGATCCGGCGGTTCGACGAACAGGAAATTGGTTTCCGAATTCAGCACCCGGAAGTTGAGCAGCCGTAACGCCGCTGTCAACCGGTCGCGGGTGGCGATCAGGGTCTGTACCGTCTGCCGCAGATAAATCTGATCGCGGAACGCCGCCATGGCAATCTGCTGGGTCAGCCGGTTGACGTTGTAAGAATCCTTCATCTTCATCATGCCGGCGATGGTTTCCGGATGAGCCACGGCATAGCCGAGCCGGGCGCCGGCCATCGAATAGCTCTTCGACATGGTCCGGCAGAGAATGACGTTCGGATATTTCATGGCCAGGTCCAGACAGTTGTCGTCGGCAAAATCGACGTAGGCTTCGTCGATCAGGATCATGCCCTGAAATTCTTCGCAGAGGGTGACGATCTTTTCTTTCCGGAACAGATTGCCGGTCGGCGCATTGGGTCGCGCCAGCATCAGCAAATTGGCGGTTTTGATCCGGTCCAGAAAGTTTTCCGGCAGATCGAAATAGTCGTCCAGCGGCACCGTAAGGCACCGGGCGCCCTGAAGCTCCGCCAGGACCGGATAGAGCGAATAGGTCGGCAGCGGACACGCCAGCGCCCGTTCGCCGTCGCAGAAACAGCGGACCACGATGGTCAAGATGTCGTCCGACCCGTTGCCGACGAGAATATTGTCGACCGCAACGTTGAGCAGTCCGGCAATGATGTTGCGCAGACTGTCGGCGGTGGGTTCGGGATAGAGCCGCAACGTGGAATAGTCGAAATTGCGGAGCAGTTCCCGGACCGCCGGCGCCGGCGGATAGGGATTTTCGTTGGTATTGAGTTTGATCAGGTTGTGAACCTTCGGCTGTTCCCCGGGGGTATAGCCGTTCATGGTATTGATCGCCGGGCGGAAGTACGACCGGTACGGGATCGGGAGATTATTATTTTTCACGCTCATGATTTTTTCACTTTTTTACTGGATGCTTGCCGACTCTGAAAACGGATGGCGGCACTGTTGCCGTGCGCGTCGAGACCTTCCATGCGGGCAAACTGCACAATATCCGGCAGTTCGTCCGCCAATGCGTGTCGGTGGTACTCGACGGTGCTCATCCGGCGGAAAAAGCCTTCCACGGTCAAGCCGGTAAAGAACCGGGCGCTTCCCGCCGTCGGCAGCACATGGCTGGGCCCCGCGACGAAATCACCCACCGGTTCCGGCGTCCAGGAACCGATAAAAATCGCTCCCGCCGCGCGAATCTTCTTCGCCAGCGCGGCCGCTCCCCGGCACTGCAATTCCAGATGTTCCGGCGCATACGACCCGGCTACCGCCGCCGCCTGCGTCAGATCTTTGACTTCAATAATGAACATGCCCTGTTCCATGACTTTGGCCACGGCGGCGGAACGGGAAAGCAGCGCGCTTTGCCGCTGGAGTTCCTGTTGTACCGCGGTCCCGAGTTCCGCGCTGGTCGTGACCAGTACGGCCTGTTCGCGGCCGCTGCCGTGTTCGGCCTGGGACAGCATATCGGCCGCCACCAGAGCCGCTTCGGCGGAGTCGTCCGCCACGATCATGATTTCGGACGGACCCGCCACCATATCCAGCGCCACTTCGCCGTAGACCAGCTTTTTGGCGGCGGTCACATAGGCGTTGCCCGGACCGACGATTTTGTCGACTTTCCGGACCGATTCGGTGCCGTAGGCCAACGCAGCAATCCCATAGACGCCGCCCAGCCGGTAAATTTCATCGACTCCGGCCTTCTGCGCCGCATAGAGGATGTTCGCATTGATCCGACCGTCGGGCCCGGGAGGGGTAACCAGCACCAACTCCTTGACTCCGGCGGTTTTGGCGATACCGGCAGTATGCAATACCGTGGAAACCAGCGGCGCGGTGCCGCCGGGAATATAGACGCCGACGCGTTGCATCGGTTCGAAACGTTCTCCCACCGTCACGCCGTCGCGCGGCGAAAAACTCCACGGCTGCGGAATTCGCTGCCGGGCAAACGCCTGAATGTGGGCCAGCGCATGAGTAATGGCGCGCTTGGCTGCCGGCGTGACGTGCTTGGCCGCCGTTTTCAGTTCGGCGGCGGTGACGGCGAACTTTCCGGGTTTAAGTTCCGCATGATCGAATTCCCGGGCATAGCGGATGATCGCCGGATCGCCTTCGGTTTTAACGGCCGCCAGAATCGCCTTGACCGAGGCTTCGATTTCCGCCGGATAAGAAGGACGGCGATACAATACTTCCAATTCCCGGTCAAAGTTCTTTTTTTTGTAACTGATAATCTGCATGATTCACTCCCAATATCCTGAACGGCGTCAAACCGTAACGAAAAAATATAACACTTTCCGGAAATTTTGCGAGTTGCCGCGATTTCGAAACCGGGAAAAATCCGGTTCTTATCATAACCGACGTGAATCTCCCATCTTGGGTAGCGGGGAAGACACGGGGGGCTTTTGAAGAAGCCCCCCATTTCTTCCCCGCACCCCAATTTTGACCCCGCAAAACTTTTAGTCCATTTATCTCTTTGCTACGCAAAGAGATAAATATATTAAAAGGTTTGAAAGTCAGGGAATGGGGTTTCTCCCCGGAAATTCGTTTTGAGACCATCCTCCGTGCCGTCATCACCAGTTTTTCTGCAATCCCAGGAACATGGGGGAACAGTTCAGCAGTGCGTGAATCAGCGCCGCCAGATAGACGTTTTTCGTTTTCGTATAGACCAGACCGTCGAACCAGCCGGCCAGGCAGGCCAGAGCCATAAAGACTTCGCCGAAACGGTAATGCGCCAGACCGAACACAACGCTGATGATCGCCAAGACGATATATTCGCCGGGACTCACTCTGAAATATTTTTCAATCAGATAAGTGATACCGAAAATCAACAGTACGATCAGCGGCGGCAGCCAGCGGCAATGCGCCTGCGGAATCAGGAACGTCGTTGCCAATGCAAGCGGGACCGCAATAATGACGGCATATTTCAGCAGTCGGGTTCTGGACAATCCGCTCCACTCGCCGACTTTCTGCGCCAGCATATTCTGAAACACGCCGCGAAACACCAGTTCTTCGAACATGCCGACACGAAAAAGATGTCCGAGAAAATAGGCGAAGCCGGCTTGAAACCCCAGCCAGGAAAGATCGTGATAGCCGACGTATTGAATCAATCCGGCCGGATACAGCATGCCGAAAAAAAGCGCCAGCATAATTACCCAGCAACCGATCGTAAACAACAAATCCCGCCAGGAAAAAGACAGCGCAAAGCCCACCCATTTCAGCCGCCGCACCACCACTACCACATAGACGAAGACCAGCATCATGACCAGATGTCCGGCGGTTTCGAAGTGGCGTCCGGTCACCGGAATACCGTCGAACGGGAAGCGGGAAAGGCCGACGAGTCCGGCCACGAGGGCGAATCTCAGAAAATCCCACCCGTTGACCGGCTTTTCCTCCGCTCGGCAATAACGATAAAACCACCAGGCCGGCAGCAATACCGCCGCCGGAATTGCCGTCAGATAGAAAATCACCGTTCGCAATTCGGCATGCGGCCAAGTTGTCGGATTGCCGTTGACCGCGAACACGTAGACATATAATAGTCCGGCAAGAACCAGTGGAAAGAGAAAAACCCGGCGCGGGTTATACTCGATCCAGGTCCGCAAGCGAGTGGCGACCGGAACCGCGCCGATGGTGAAGAAAAGGAAATACAGGAGCAGGCAAAACCCAGCGGCAAGCGTCATTGGCAGAGGCGAAACGATCGGCCAATTGATGAAGATCAACGCGGCGACAACGAGCAGCGCCGCGATCATTCCCTTGCTGCACTCTTTCCGGAGGGAAATGTCATATAATATTTTCAGCATGAAAAACCCTTCCCCTGGCATCACCATGAATCCGCTTACCATATCATAATGAGTTCCGATTGCCAAACTCCGAATGGCAAATCGACAGCGACGGGGACGCCCCGGTGCGTATTACCGGGGCATACTCCGCTCCGCATCGGTCCCCGCCCGGCGAGCCGCCGCCCCTGAACCCGGCAGTGAAAACTTTTCGGGATTTCTCCCCGGAAACGCATTCCTCAATTTTTGATTTTACACCGGAATCAAGCGCGGTCCGGCGGCTTGTCCGGCCAGTTCGGTGATGGCCCAGACCAGCGCGTCCATCCGGTCCGGACTGGCCGTGGCGGTCAGCGGATTGTAGTTGCACATTTCATCCTCCAATTCCGCAAAGGCGCCTACATGGTGGACTTTGCCTTGTTCGTAAAGCGCGGCCACCGGCTCCGCCCGGATGATTTTGCCATGCGTGGCCCGGACGCTTTTAAAACTGAGATTCGGCGCGTTCATCTTGAGATTGGCGGCAATCAGGTCGCCGCCGTTGTTGACTTCGCCGATGACCCGGTCGGCCTGCCACAACTCGTACTGTTTCCGAACCTGACGGGCCCAGGCCAACGGCGTGGCGCCTGCCAGCGTGGCGTCGGCCAGAACGTAATACTCGCCGGTCCGGTCGATGCCCGCCGTTACAATGCCGGTCCGGTCGCTGTCGGGATTGGCCGTCACGGCCGGGTCCACGCCGACCACAATCCGGATCAGTTCCGGCGCGGTGAGGACCCGATAAGGGTCGATCATGTCCCGCCGCCAGAGCGCGCCTTCCAGATCGTCGAGCCATTCGCCGGACAGGAAGCGTCGACGCTGACGCTCCGGCAGTCCGGCCAGCGTTTCTTCCAGGTATCCCGCGGGTAAATTGCGCCGGTTGCTTTCCGGGTTCAACTGCAATGCCCGGTAAGTTTGAGGACGGATCAGCGCCAGATTGGTTTCGGGATCGATTTTCTCGACAAACAGCCGGTACGCCCAATGTTTTCTGGTGGGCGGATTGCAGTCGAAAAAGGCTTTGTTCATCAGGCCGGGGCAGTTCTGCGCCAGCCGGGTCAGGGCCGTGGTGACGGCATGATAACTGATTTCACTGCACTCGTTGAAGTAAACCGTGGCGTATTCCTTGCCGAGAATCTTGTCCACGCGGTCCTTGTCATCCAGTCCGGCGATCCAGACTTCGGCGCCGTTATCGAAACGGAACAGCCAGTCGGAGCGGTTTTCCCGGTAGGCGCAGGCGGGAAACGCCAGCCGCAGAACCTTCGGCAACGTATCCATGAACACCGCTTGTTTGACCGCATTGAAGCGATGACGCAGGATAATGTGGCGGCTGTCCGGCGCGCCCACCGCCCGGGCGATCATGGCGTAAATCACAGCGAAAGTCTTGCCGGAACGCGAGCCGCCGAACAACAATACATAGCGGGTGGCCTGGTCGTTGAGCAGCCGGAGCGCCCGATATTGTGCCGCAGTCCGGTGAAAGGTGGATTTTTTCGTCATGGTTTGTTCCTCATCATCAATCCTTAACAACATTTTTAAAAAAATTTTCGGCAATGGTCTTGTAATACCAAGTATTACTGGTTATACTTAATACCAAGTATTACTAACGTCGAGGAGGTTATGGTTATCATGCAAAAATCGTTCACATTGATAGAGCTCTTGGTGGTTATCGCCATCATTGCCATTCTGGCCGGAATGCTGTTGCCGGCGCTGAATTCGGCGCGGGAAAAAGCGCGGAGCACGTACTGTCTCAACAATCTCAAACAGTGCGGGCTGGCGCTCAATTCGTATTGCGACAGCTGGGACGGCGTTTATCCAATTGTTCACGGCGGAACTTACGGCGACGTTCAGGAACTGGACCCGGAACCGGCCTGGTACGGATATTTGTCGGAATACGGGTTGCAGCCGAAGCATTTGCGTTGTCCGAGCGATCCGGCCGTTCGACCGGGATTTGCCGAATACAGCGGGGAAGAGGATTATCCGAACATTCCCGATCACACTCCGGCGTGGGATCCGGCGAAAGACTGGTGGCAGGCCCGGCAAAGTTATATGATCAACGCGATGACCACGTTCAACAAAAAACGCGACCAACTGCGCAATACCAGTTTTTATATTATTCTGTCGGAACGCGGCGGGGACAAGGAGAACACCGACCACAATTCGCTGTACCATCAGTGCTATCACTGCATGGGGGCGATTGCCGATTGGGAAACCCATATCGAAAAGCAACGTCACGGCAAGTTGTCGAACTATCTGTTTGCCGACGGCCACGCCGCGCCGCAGCGGTTTGCCGAAACCATCGGCAGCCGCGACGACTCGACTGCGGCCCGACGCGCCAATCACCATTTCATCTGGGAATGGGGTGGCGACCAGTATTACGACGTCGAATAACAAGGCCCTTCCCGTTTACGATGTTTTTTTGAATCCGGCATAGCTGGCATTCCAGGAGAACGAACCGGGCGCTTTCTGGTAATGACGGGTGATCTTGGTCCAGAATTTCCCGAGGTTATCGAGGATCAGTTCGGATTCCTGATGGAGTTTGCGCCAGCTGCCGGTGTCGTTGCAGAGCGTGTAGTTGTTGAGGATGTCGCTTTCGTTCCATTCGGCCAGCGTTTTGACGTAGAGAGAGACTTGGCCGCGTTTGTATTCGGTTACGGCGACGGTTGTGGTCCGCAACGGCGTTTGCGTCAAGCTCCAGTCGAGTTCCGTCGACGTGGTCAAGGGGCAATATCTGGCGGTCCAGCTGCTCGACTGAAGCTTATTGAGTTTGATCCAACTGCCGTTCTGTTGGGTCCAGCCGCATTGTTCCGGGGTGAGTTTGAATTCGCTCAGATCGACCTTGACGTCTTTCCGGGCGGACAGATTGGAGCGGTCGTCATAGATCGGGGCAAACTGCAACTGACAGGCCGGACTCCGGGCGGTCAGCGTAATCTGGTATTCCGTCGCGGAGAGCCGGGTCGGCTCGATAGCGGTAACGATGAATCCGTCGTCCGCCCAGTCGGCGGCGGACGTTCCGGACAGCACATTGAAGTCGTCGAGAGAGTCTTTATGGACTTGCCAGCGGCCGGTATAGATCACTTCATTGGCAACGCTGCCGTCGTTGTTGAAGCAGAGAAACCGGACGGCCCGTTTGACGTCGATCAGGCGGACTGCGATGTGTTTGGCTTCCAAAGTAACGTAGTAGCCGCATTTTCCGATCGGGCTGGCGCTGACGGAGGTGACGTAGTAGCCGTCGCCGGCCCAGGACGAGGCATCGGAATCGACGTCGTGCGCGGCTAAAAATTCATCGTAGGCGCTGGCGGCAACCCGCCATTTGGCGGTCTTCACCGATTCGAGCAGGGCGGTCCGCTTGAAGGTGGGCAATCCGACTTGTAAAACGGCCATGTCGCGGGCCCGCAGGGAAACTTCGTACCGTTTGCCGCCGACGTCCCGGCAGGAAATTTGGCCGCAGAGATAGAGTTCGCCGGCCCAACTCAACACGTCGCCGGGACGGGGCAGGAAGGCATCGAGGCTGTCGGCATGGACCAGCCAGCGGGCGGACTTCTCCTTTTCGCCGTTGTCGTTGACGGTGATTTCGGTCTGGCCGAGCTGGGTGGCGGTGAGGGCGTGAAGCTGGCCGGTGAATGTCACTTCGTACATATAGCGGGCGCGGGCTTTGCAACTGATCGCGGTGACGACGTAATCGTTGTCGGTGGTGTAGTCCTGCGAGTTGGCAGTGGGCAATCGCCAGGCGTCGCCGAGTTTGCCGGCCCAGGTTTTGACGGCCTCGCCGAACGCCGTCCAATCGGTGGTGACGTCGCGGTCGGGCATGACGTGCCAGGTGCTTTTCCGGGTGATGCGGCCGGCGGGGTCGATGTCGAAATCGAAATGATTGTAATGAACGATCTGCATGATTTTTTCCTTTTGTTTTTTTGCCGTCAATCGGGTTGTTTACCAGTCTTCGCTCCGGAACTTGAATCCACCGGGCGCGGAATAATCGGAGATGACAATACAGCCGCCTTGATAGCCGACGTCAAAGACGCCGCGACACCCTGTTGGCCAGGGAAAGTCAGCGGGCCAGCGAACCGTGTCCGTATACCGGTATTCATTGTTGATCAGCGAAGGCGTGATCAATTTCTGACGCCAGACGCAATTATATCCGATGGCATATTCGGAGGGGAAATACCGGTCTTCTCCGCCGCGAAGGGTCCTTATGTAAAAGGTATTTCGGCACGAGGACGGAATATGGAACATGACGGATGGTAACCCGGTGACATACGTCCAGGATGACGAGAGGAAATATCCAGATACATCCCAGCCGGCGCCTTGGTCATTGGTCATGCCAGCGGAATCAAGACTAATCCGGCTTCGAAAGGTATTGGCATCGGCATCCGTCTGTACGGTCACATAAAGCTGATTGAGCATACGGATGCGTTGCATTGCCCAGGCGGAGAAAAATTGCGGCGCCAGGTAGGGCGTGGTAATGAGTTCTTCGCCCAGCGCCGTACAGATTTCCGTGAGCGATTGCCAGTGTGGCACGATAACCTGTTCATGTAGGAAGTCCGCGTTCCCGGTGTAATCGGTGGTGAGAGCTTCCGGTTTGGCATAATTCCTTGCCGTCCAGTTCAGCCAAATGTCAAACATCTCGGCAAAATCCATCGGAGTCAGCGCCTCATGGAAAGAAACACCGGTTCTATTGTGCCACCATTGACAAGGATATAGCGGCAGGATATTGAACTCTTTAGTTTCGGTGCCACCAATGTAGCCAGTCGCCGCCTGACGTTCAAAAAGCGCCTGAACCAGCGCTTGAACGACGGGCAGCGGAGGCGAGAGTATAACGGATGGATAGCCGATGTCGGTACTCATGGCTACATCCACCGATCCTCGACATAAATAATGCCGTCTGTCCAGACCTGAGTAACGGAGATATCGCCATTGGTATCCGTGGCATACGTTCCGATCTCCGTTACAACCGTCCAAGCGCCATTATGGTAATCGGCCGGCACCCCGGTGTTCAGTTTGATTGCCGCCGTATAGATGGGCGTAGTTGCGTCGTCAGCATAGGTATAACTTACCTCCACATAGACATAGCCACTGGCGGGAGTGGGGGCATTGTCGATGTAACTGTCAATGTCGATAAGATTCCCGCCGACCTTGACCTTCCCACAGGGATTGTCCTGTTGAACGTCTTCATCAAGCGCGCCGTTGACTACTTCCAGATAGCTTTCATCATCGTCATTCGACGCTTTGAGCATGAACTGTCCGGCGTAGGAGCTGCTGCCGCCGGACGCAAGATGTCCTTCCAGCGAAATCCGGCGGCCGGCGGGAGTCTGTTCGAGCGCGATGCCGGGACCGGCCAACGGCGTCGACCGGACCACCAGCGACTTCAAATACTTGACGGCTTCCGTCCAAGAGTAGAAGGCACTCATGCTTGGACCTCCGAGGCGACCGACGTTGCCAGCTGCGTGATTTCCCGGTCGATTTCCTGACGGGTCGGCAGCGGAATCTTTTTGATTTTTTCCAGAATCCGGACCCCGGCGCGAACGATTTCCCGATGGAGTTCCGGTCCGACGGACAGCGAATCGAGGTCCAGCAGCGCTTGAATCGAGTCGGCCAGGTCGACAATCGAAAATTCCCGGTTATAACTGATGGCGGGAACCGCAACCGTCGCATCCCAGCAATGCATCAACTGCCAGATTTGCAGTTCGGCCTGTTCCAGCATGTCCACCCGCGAGGCCAGAAATTGCTGGACGTTGAGATGATCCCATTCCTTCGATTCGGCGGTTTGGGCTTCGCGGCTTTCCCCTTGAATGGCCAGACCGACGACTTCGTAAAGTTCCTTCTTCAGGTTCTGAATTTCGCTGCGGATGATTGACGTTTCCACGCCGCCCGGCGCGATATAGCGGGTAATGCCTTTTTCCTCGGTGCTTTCCCACAAGGCGGCCGACCGCGCCAGCACGTGACTGAACTTGTCGCCGTCCGGCGACGGCGTCCGCTCGAAGTCGGCGTTGCGGAAACTTTCGGAGACCACCAGCAGACCGAACATCTGCTTGATGATATTCATCTGCGCTTCGCTTTCGGCGTTGAGAATCGCGTCGGAAATCCGCACCACGTCTTCAAACCAGTGGCCCGCCGCCATGCCGAAGCCGTCGATTTCTTCCAGCCGGATCAACGGTACGACCCCCAGGGAATGGACGCCTTCCGCCACCAGTTGGATTTCACCGTTGTCCGGCCGGCGTTCGAACAACTGCCAGCCGGAGCGGGTCCACAGACGCCGACGGCAGACCAGGATCGGCAGTTCCAACGGATCGTTTTTCAGCGTATGACATTCTTCCACCAGCGCCCAGTCCAACCGTCCGTCGTCGCCGTAAGACCAGTCGGCCACTTCCCAGGGCTTCAGCGGAACGGCGAACGGCCGGATGCGCTGGACCCGCTGCTGCTCCAGATCCATTTCGCCGATGACCGGCGGCATGTCCACCAGAACCCACGCCGCGCCGAAACAATTGACCAGCGTCGACAACTGCCGCATGACTTCGCTGACCCGAAGTCCGGTCCGGGAAAAGTCTTCGATCAGCGTTTCGTCACACCCCTGCCGCTGCGGTTCTTCCGCCAGCACATACTGAGAAATCAACCGGGCAATCCGTCGCGGATAATTGAAATAATAGGCCCGCCGTTTACGTTCTTCGAACTCCGGACCGACTTCCGAAACGTGTCGAATCAGCGCCAGATCGAGATAGGTGCGCCCGCCCGAATAGGCCTTCTCCGCTCGTTGCCAACGTTCCCGCTGCCGGATCACCTGCAGATGACGACGGGAAAAAAGAAAATTGTAATCGGCCATGTTCTTCAACTCCTCTTAAGTTTATTCACGCATCAACGCGTTCGCCTTAAGAAAAGTTGTCAACATTTGAGCTCAAAAAACGGGGGAACATTAGAACATTAGAACAGGGGAACATTAGAACATTAGAACATTAGAACGGGGGAAACGGGGGAACAGGGGAACAGGGGAACAGGGGAACAGGGGAACAGGGGAACAGGGGAACAGGGGAACAGGGGAACACTAGAACGGGGAAACGGGGAGCAGAAAAAACGGGAAAGGAAAACCGATCACCATGGAAGATGGTCGCCGGGTGCTGACCAGTCAGGGTTATTCGCGGTGAGATCAGCACCCTGTAGGACCTGAGGTTCTACTTACTTCTTCTTATCCGAGCCACAGCAATTGGGTTTGCTCTGAGCAGCGGGTTTGGCACCTTGGCAGGCGCCCTTCGAAGACTTGTCTTGTTTAGACATAATTAAATCCCTCCTTAAAAGGATTATCTTTTAAACTAACACATCGTTTGTATTTTGCAAATAAAAAATGATCATTTTATGCATAACTTATAAAATATAGCAATTAAATACTATACTTATATTATGGCGTTTTGTAAATCTTAAATAAGTATATATGACCTGAAAGTAGAAATTGGAGAGATGAAAATAAAATGAATCGAAAAAATCATCGGATTTCCTTCGGAGGTTGACAAAAAATCACCGCGGCAAGGTGTTGTCTCGGGAGAGACTTGCCGTCGGAAACAAAGAGCACAATGAGAAAAACCGAATTTCTGCGGCGATTCTTTTTAACGCTTGGCGTCAAGAAGTTTTTGCCGCTTAATCTTTTGCAATCAAGGCGAAAGACGATTAAATTACCCGATTCATACGAGATGAGACAGAGAGGAATTCACGTATTATGGCAAATAAACTATTCGGAACCGACGGGATCCGCGGCAAAGCCAACGTCTATCCGATCACCCCGGAAATGGCCTTGAAAGTCGGGAAGGCGATTGCTTACGTCTTCGGCGCCACCGGTCACGGCGAAACCAAAGCGGTCATCGGCAAAGACACCCGCCTGTCCGGCTATATGCTGGAAGCCGCCCTGACCAGCGGTCTGGTCAGCATGGGTATGGACGCCATCGGCGTCGGCCCGATGCCTACCCCCGCGGTTGCCCATCTGACCAAATCCTTCAATGCCTCCTGCGGCATTATGATTACCGCGTCTCACAACCCGGCCGAAGACAACGGCATTAAAGTTTTCGGCGCCGACGGCTTCAAGTTGCCGGATGCCGTCGAAGCGCAGATCGAAGCCCATATTCTGGGCGACGAAGCCTCCTGGATGCAGGCCGAACGTCCCCCCATCGGCAAGGCCCACCGGCTCGACGACGCCCGCGGCCGTTACATCGAATTTGCCAAAGCCTCGGTGAAAAACTGCAGTCTGAAAGGACTCAAAATCGTACTCGACTGCGCCAACGGCGCCTCTTATTCCATCGCTCCGCTGATCTTTCAGGAACTCGGCGCCGAAGTCATTCCCATCTCCACTCATCCCGACGGCCTGAACATCAATGACAACTGCGGCGCGCTCCATCCCGAATGCGCCGCCGCGCTGGTCAAGGAACATCGCGCCGACGTCGGCATTACTTTCGACGGCGACGCCGACCGGGTGATTTTCATCGATGCCAACGGCAAGGAAGTCAACGGCGACCGCATTCTCGGCATGTGTGCGCTGGACATGCAGAAACGCGGCCAGCTGGCCCAGAATACGCTGGTCGTCACCAGCATGAGCAATCTCGGGTTGCTGAAAGCGATGAAGGCCGCCGGGATTCACGTCGAAATCACTGCCGTCGGCGACCGCTACGTGATCGAATGTATGCGCGAACACGGCTACAACATCGGCGGCGAACAGTCCGGGCATCTCATTTTCATGGACTACGTTACCACCGGCGACGGCATTATTACCGCGCTTCATGTGCTCAAGCACATGGTCAGCAGCGGCAAACCGCTGGCCGATCTCACTTCGTTCATGACCGAATATCCGCAGGTCATCAAAAGCATCAAGGTCAAGGAAAAGAAACCGTTCGACCAGCTTCCCGCGCTGTCGAAAGTTATTGCGGAATGCCAGCAAAATCTGGGCGACCGGGGCCGGACCGTGGTCCGGTATTCCGGTACGGAAAACAAAATCCGGCTGCTGGTCGAAGCCGAGTCCGAAATCATGGTCAATGACTGGGTGAGCAAACTTACCGATGTCGTCAACCGGGAGCTGTGCTGATGAAAGTAACGGTTATCGACGGACACCGTCCGGAAGCATTGCTGCCGCTTACCTGCACGTTCGATTTTCAGGATATTCCCGTCGGCGGCGTCAGTTTGAAAAACCGGCTGGAACAGACCTTTGCCGACTTTTCTTCTCCTTTAACCCTGACCGTCAGCCCGGCGCTCTGGCCGTCAGCCGCGCTGGTTCAACAGCTCGGCAATTGTTCGCGCCCGGCGGTCATTCTGGCTGCCGGCAACGACTGTCTGGGCTGGCTCAACGCCGATGGCGTCTGCCCGGACGGCGACGCGGAAAAGATCTCGGTCGACGCCGACACGCTGATCATCCGCTATCCGTGGGACGTGCTGGCGGCGTGCGAACGCGTCGTCGGGGCGATTACGGACAATAAAATCAACGGCACGATCCGGGAACGGGTGACGATCGACGGCGTCATCGAACTGGGCGAGGGCTCGGTCCTGCTTCCCGGCGTCTATATCGAAGGCAAGGCGATCATCGGGAAAAACACCAAAATCGGGCCGAACTGTTATATTCGCGGCAATACCTATATCGGCGACAACTGCCATGTCGGCCAGGCGGTGGAAATCAAGAATTCCATGCTGATGGACAAAGTCGCCGCCGGACATCTGAGCTATCTCGGGGATACGATTGTCGGGCCGAAAACCAACTTCGGCGCCGGGACCATCACCTCGAATTTCCGGCACGACGGCAAAAACCACCGCTCGCTGGTCGACGGCCAACTGATCGATACCGGACGCCGGAAATTCGGCGCCATCATCGGCGCCAACGTTCATACCGGCATCCACACGTCAATCTATCCCGGACGCAAGATCTGGGCGGACATGGCCACCCGGCCCGGCGATATTATTCAGACCGATCTCCGCCCCGACGACGAGGAATAGGCGGGTCGCCGGGTACGATTTGAGGCGTAGTGATCACGGCAATGTTGTCGGCTCGCTCCGGCGCTCCGGCAACGCGGCGGAAAAGTTCTTTCAGCGCCATTTCCGCCACCGTCTGCGCCCCGAGATCGATGGAGGCCGGACGCGGATACAATCCCGCCAGATATTCCGGCGTGTGGTTGCAGGAAATAATCAGCGGCAACCGGGCGTACCCGGCTTTCCGGCACACCCGATACAACAACGGCGTCAGTCGTTCCTCCGGCGAAAAAATACCGTCATATTTCCCAAGCGGTTCCCGGTCCAGCAGACCGGTCAGCGCCGCTTCGAGATCGGCGTCGTGGCAGACTTCCAGTTTCTGGCGTTGCAGTTTGAACGGCAGCGCCAGTTCCCGACAGGACAGCGCATTGGTAAAATATTCAAAACGGAATCCGTCGATTCGAGCGGAAAAACCGGGATTGAGACTTTCCGCCACCAGCACCGCCGTCTTCCGGCACCGATGTTCCAGCAGATAACGCGCCGCCAAGCGGCCGGCCAGTTCGTTGCCCATGAGAATGCTTTTGGCCTGATCGGCGTTCCGATGGCTGTTCATCCAGACGTGCGGAATCTGTTTCAGGGCTCCTCCCAGATCGTTGCGCTCGACGCCATAGCCGAACAGAATCAGCCCCGAAAGTTCCCCGCGCAAATAGCGCGATTCCAGTTCGTAAGACACTATTTCCGGGGACAGCAGCAGTAAATTCCACTTCGGCGGCAAACTCCGGGCCAGAATCTCGAGCTTTTCCAGAATCACCCGCTGGTCCAATTCCAAATGGGGCGGAATCAACACCCCGATATTCCTGGCCAGCGAGGAGACGCGCCGGGAATCCGGCTTCTGTGCCAGCTGTTTCAAGACGGCTTTGACTTGTTCGCGTTTTTCTTCGGCCACGCCGCCGCGCCCGCTGATAATCCGCGATACGGTCGACGGGGAGACGCCGGCCAGCTCGGCGATTTTTTTAACGGTTACTCTCATGTTTCACCTGTCGTTGATGATAAGGACCAATATTGAAATATTTCTGAAATATTTCAAGATTTATTTCGGTGAAAAAATCATTTTTTATTGCAAAAAAAACGCGGGCCGCGTAGAATTTATTTCAGCAACGATGCCCGAATACAAAATACAGGAAGAAGTTTATGAATACTCGTTTGGAAGGCATTATTACCCCCATGATTACGCCGTTACAGGCCGACGGCACGCTGGATTGCGTCGGCCTGCAAAAGCAGATCGACCGTCTTCTTCACGCCGGGATTGCCGGGATTTTTGTTCTGGGAACCACCGGCGAAGGTCCGGCGTTGGGGCGTTCCCTGCAACAGCAGATGATTCGGGAAAGCGTGAAAATCATCGCCGGACGCGCTCCGTTGCTGGCGGGAATCTCGGCGGCTGCCCCGGACGATTCCGTCGAACTCGGGTTATTTGCCAAACAGGTCGGGGCCGATGCCGTGGTGGCCGCGCCGCCGTGCTACTTGCCCGCCGACGATCGGGAGTTGGAAACTTTTTACCGTCGGTTGACTTCGGAAACCGGAATTCCTCTTTACCTCTATAACATGCCGGCCATGACGAAAATTAATATGTCTCCGGATTTGATTATCCGCCTGGCGTCCATTCCGGGCGTCGTCGGTTACAAGGACAGCGCCGGCGACCTGACGGCATTTCTCCGGGTTCTGGCGGCACTGAAAGACCGCCGTGACTTCTCCGTTCTGATGGGACCGGACACGCTGATGACGGAAGCCGTTCGCCACGGGGCGCAGGGTGGCGTCAACGGCGGGTCGAATCTCTGTCCGGAACTGTTTGTGGCGGCATATCGTGCCGCCCGCCGCGGCGATACCGCCGCAGTGGCCAGATTGCAAAGCAAGATCGAAATGGTCCAGAAAGTATACGGGTTCCGCAGCCATATCTGCTGCGGCGTGATTGTCGGTTTGAAAGCCGGACTCCAACACCTGGGCGTGTGTGGAGTCGCCGAAGCCTGGCCGGCCAGGCCGGCGGAACCGGAGGTCATCGCGCAGGTCGCGGCCATCACTCAAACCTTGCAGTCGGAATCTTATGCCGACTGAGCCGCAAGGCTCAAAACCTGTTATCGGTCAAGCAACCCGGAATGAATCATCCTTCTTTCCGGGTTGCTTTTTGCATTCTTTCCGTTCTTAGCGGGCGGCGAGGTCGGGTTTGCGGGCGGCGGCGGTTTCGTCCAGCCGCGACACCACGGTCGTGACCGGGGCGCGGGTAATCGCGTCCGGATTTTCATCCACCAGTTTCGCCAGCTCGATCATCGCGGCGATAAACTCGTCGATCGTTTCCTTCGACTCGGTTTCCGTCGGTTCGATCATCAGCGCTTCCGGCACGATCAGCGGGAAGTAGATGGTCGGCGGATGGAAGCCGCGGTCGATCAGCCCTTTGGCCAGGTCGAGCGTGTGGACGCCTTTGGCGGCCTGCCGCGACCCGGAAAAAACGCATTCGTGCATGCAGTAGCGATCGTATTTCTGATCGAAGTACGGCATCAGCTGCTTGCGGATGTAGTTGGCGTTGAGGACGGCGTTTTCACTGACCCGGCGGAATCCTTCGCGGCCCAGCGTCAGCATATAGGCGTAGGCCCGCAGAATGATGCCGAAATTACCGTAAAACGGGGCAATGTAGCCGATGCTTTTTTCCCGTTCGTATTCGAGGATGTAGGCGCCGTCGGCGCGTTTTTCGACGATGGAAACCGGCAGATACGGGACCAGTTTTTCCGCGACGCTGACCGGTCCGGAGCCCGGTCCGCCCGCGCCGTGCGGCGTCGAAAACGTCTTATGCAGATTGACGTGCATCACGTCGAAGCCCAGATCGCCGGGCCGCAACCGGCCGACGATGGCGTTGAAGTTCGCGCCGTCGCAATAACAGAGGCCGCCCGCGTCATGAACGATCCGGCAGATTTCTTCCACGTGGGGATCGAATAAGCCGAGCGTGTTCGGACAGGTCAGCATCAGCCCGGCGGTATCGGGGCCGACGGCGGCCCGGAGCGCGGCCAGATCGACATTGCCGTCGGCATCGGTCGGAATTTCTTTTGTCGTGAACCCGGCGACGGCGGCACTGGCCGGATTGGTGCCGTGCGCGGCGTCCGGAATCAGCATGGTTCTGCGCTGCCGGTTGCCGTGGTCCTTATGGTAGGCGGCGATCAGCATGCAGCCGGTCAGTTCGCCGTGAGCTCCGGCCAGCGGCTGCATGGTGGACCGGGCAAAACCGGTCAGCTCGTTGACAATCATTTCCGCTTCATAGATGACGGCCAGCGCGCCCTGGGTCAACGCGGCGCCGTGCCGCAACTGCGGCAACAGCGGATGAAGTCCGGCAAACCCGCGGTTGGCGGCAATCTGCTCGTGAAATTTCGGATTGTACTTCATGGTGCAGGAGCCGAGCGGATAGAAATGGGTGTCCACGCCCATGTTTTTGCGGCTCAGCAGCGTGAAATGACGGATCGCTTCCAGTTCGGAAACTTCGGGGAGGGCCGCCGGCGACTGCCGCTGCAACGCGGCGGGAATCACGGAGTCCATCGGCACGTCGGGGGCGGGAATGGTCGAACCGCGCCGCCCGGCTTTGGATTGATCGAAAATCAATTTCATAATACGGCCTCCAGTGCGTTGGCCAGCGCTTTGATTTCTTCCCGGGTGCGTTTTTCGGTCACGGCCACCAGCATCTGGTCTTTGCGGTCGGCATAGTAGCGGCCGAGCGGGAACCCGGCGGCGAACCCTTTGTCGATCAACCGGCCGACGACTTCGGCGGCGTCGCCGGGCACCCGGATGACGAATTCGTTGAAGAACGGCGCGTTGCCGACGCCTTCGACGCCGTTGATCTTGAGCATTTCATTGCGGGCGAACACCGCCTTGGCATGCGCCAGATTGGCGATATCGATCAACCCCTGTTTGCCGACGCAGGTCAGATAGATCAGCGCGGAAATGGCGCAGAGGCTTTCGTTGCTGCAAATGTTGGACATGGCGTGTTCGCGGCGGATGTGCTGTTCGCGGGCTTGGAGCGTCAGGACAAAGCCGGTTCGGCCCTGATGGTCGACGGTCCGGCCGCAGAGCCGTCCGGGCATTTTGCGCATGTGTTTTTCCTGTACGCCCATAATGCCGAGGTAAGGACCGCCGAAACTCAGCGGAATGCCGAGGCTCTGGCCTTCGGCGGTGACGATGTCGAATCCCATTTCGCCGGGCGTTTTCAATACGGCCAGCGCCAGCGGATAGCAGGAGCAGACCGCCAGGGTATCCCGCTGATGAACTTCGGTGACGAAGTCCTGCCAGTCTTCCAGCGTCCCGAAGACGTTGGGATACTGGACCAGGACGCAGGCGGTGTCGCCGTCGATGGCCGCCAGCAGCCGGTCCGGCGCGGAAAAAACGCCGTCGGCCGGAACTTCCACCAGCTCGACGTCGAGATTGCTGCTGTAACATTCGATCATCTTGCGGAAGATCGGAGAAACGGCGCCGGAAATGACCGCCTTGCGGCGGCGGGTGATGCGGACCGCCATCATAACCGCTTCGAACAGCGCGGTGCCGCCGTCGTAAAGCGACGCGTTGACTACCGGCATTCCGGTCAGCCGGGAAATGGCCGACTGGTATTCGTAGATGGCCTGGAGCGTCCCCTGGGAGGCTTCCGGTTGATACGGCGTATAGGCGGTGTAGAACTCGGACCGGCCGGTGATCTCGCCGACGGCGGCGGGAATCAGATGGTCGTAATAGCCGAGGCCGACGAAATTGACCAGTTCCGCCGCGTTTTTGTCGGCCAGTTTTTCCAGCCGGGTCATGACTTCGAACTCGGAGAGGCCGCCGGCAAGGTTGGCCAGCGAGGGCCGCGGCAGCCGGACCCCGACTTTTTCCCAGAGTTCGTCGATGGTTTTGCAGCCGATCGCGTTCAGCATGTCGCAGCGGTCGGCGTCGGTGTTGGGAATGTAGGGCACGATATCGTTTCCTTAATTTAAAATCACTGCGACCGGAAGAAAGAGCTCGCCAGCATATTGGATTCGACCGGACTTGTCCGGCCGTCTTTTACCGGTTTTAAATTACTTTTTGAGATAGTCCTGATAGGCGTCCGGCTTCATCAGTTTTTCCAGTTCGTCGGGATCGAACCCTTCCAACTGGCAGAACCAGGCTTCGTCTTCCGGCGATTCGTTGACTTTTTCCGGATGGTCTTCAATCGTCTTGTTGACCTCGACGATTTTCCCGCTGATTGCGGCGTAGACGTCGGAAGCCGCCTTGACCGATTCCACTACCCCCAGCGTATCTCCGGTCTTGAATTCATCGCCGACTTTCGGCAGCTCGACGAACGTAATGTCGCCCAGTTCCTCGGCGGCATGCGCGCTGATCCCCAGATAGGCCACGCCGTCTTTTACTTCCACCCACTCGTGATCCACAGAATAATATTTCATTGCTTACCCCAAATAAAGAAGTTATAGTTTGATCCGACTTAAAATTTCATTCGGGCCGTGCCCTCGGCATAGAACGGCAACGCCACGATTTCCCCTTCCAAATCCACTTTTCCGGCATTCACCAGCACCCGCGTTCCCGGCGCGGAAGCGGCATCGGCGCGAACATACGCCATCGCCACTGCCACGTTCAGCGAGGGGCCAAACGCCCCCGACGTGACTTGCCCGATCGATTGATGCTTGAGATCGAAAACTTCCGCTTCGGCCCGCGCGGCGCGGCGACCGTCGAGGCGGATGCCGACCAGATGTTTTTGCGGCGGCTGTTGCCGCAGCGCAACGCTGCCGACAAACCGGCGGTTCGGCAATTCGTCCAGCTTCAACAGGGCGCCGAACCCGGCTTCGACCGGCGTGGTCTGCGGATTCAGTTCGTGGCCGTAGAGCGGATAACCCATTTCCAGGCGGATCGTGTCGCGCGCGCCCAGCCCGGCCGGTTGCGCGCCCAGTTTGGTCAACAATTTCCACAAATCCGCGGTCAAATTCCAGTCGACGTAGAATTCAAAGCCGAGTTCGCCGGTATAACCGGTCCGGCTCAGCAGACAGGGAAAATCGTTGACTTCGGTCTGAATAAAGTGATAATAGCCGGGCAATTCTTCGAGATTGAAACCCAATTGCTGCATGATCGCGCCGGCGCCAGGCCCCTGGAGGTCGAGTTTGCCGGTGGCGGCGGAGACGTCGTTGAACTCGATTTCAAACGGCAAGCCACGGCGGAATTCGGCGGCATCGGCATCTTTGGTGGCGGCGTTGACGACAATGAAGAAACCTTCGTCGTCGAGCCGGTACACAATCAGATCGTCGAGGACGCCGCCCTGTTCGTTGAGCAGAAAATTGTAGCGGCAGGTACCGGGTTTCTGGTCGGTCACCGGACGGGCCAGCAGCCGGTCGAGCAGTTCCGGCGAATTGGGGCCGTCGACTTCGAATTCGCCCATGTGGCAAATATCGAAAAGAGAAACGGCGGTTCGAGTGCAATGATGTTCGCTGAGGATGCCGCCGGCATATTGAATCGGCATGTTCCAACCGGCAAAGGGCGCCATTTTGGCGCCGGCCGCCACGTGAAAATCATAGAGCGGCGTATTCCGCAGTTGAGTCTGTTCCTGTTCCATAAATTTTTTCCTTCAACCATTTCCGAGACGAGGCGACGGAGACGGAGGAGTTCTTTTTGGTAAATACGGTGTTCAGAATATATTATTTAGGTCATTAAAAGCAAGACCCGGCGATAGGATTTTTGCGAAGATGGAGTATGGTATATAAAAGAGGCTGCGGCGCGTCCGGTCGGGTATGTTGCCCGAAAGTGTCGGATGCGGTCGGATTATCAGGTAAGGAAACGGTATGCCCAAAACCTTTGTGCTGGATACCAACGTGCTGTTGCACAGTGCGCAGGCGCTGGAATCCTTTGAAGAAAATACGGTGGTCCTGCCGATGGCAGTGATCGAGGAACTGGACAAATTCAAGAAGGACCATGATGAATTGGGCCGTAACGCCCGACAGGTCATCCGTCGGCTCGATCAGCTCCGAGTTCGAGGAAAATTGTGCAAAGGCGTGCCGATCGACCACCCCAAAAATCAGCCGCCCGGCAAATTGCAAATTATTATTCCCACCGATAAAATACCGAATTACGGGCTCAATCTCGGGATTCCGGACAATCAGATTCTGCAAGTCGCCTGCCATCTGAGCCGGCACAAGCGGGATGTGATCTTCATCAGCAAGGATATCAATCTCCGGCTGAAAGCGGATGCGCTCGGTCTCAACGTCATGGATTTCGAAAACCAGAAGGTCGACCTGGAAGAACTCTATTCCGGCTGCCGGACGCTGACGGTAAAGGGAACCATGATCGACAGTCTCTATCGGGACAAGAGCATCGGCTGGGAAACCGGCGGGCTGACGTTCAACGAATTCGCCCTGCTTCAGGACGAAGCCAACCAGAGTCATTCGGCCCTGGCGATTTTCAAACCGGATTTCCGGTTGCACTTGCTGGCTTCGCGCGGCGACGATCCGGTATGGAACATCCGTCCCCGCAACAAGGAACAGCGGATGGCGCTGGAACTGCTGCTTGATCCCGACGTGCAGATTGTCACCATGATGGGTCAGGCCGGTTCCGGGAAAACCCTGCTGGCGCTGGCCGCCGGATTGGAAATGGTCCTGAACCGCAACGAGTACGACCGGATTCTGGTTTCCCGTCCCATTCTGCCCCTGGGACAGGATATCGGCTATCTGCCGGGCGACAAGAACGATAAATTGCGGCACTGGATGCAGCCAATCTTCGATAACCTCGCTTTTCTGATGCACGGGGTTAAAAAAGACGCTCATTCGGTCGATAAGAAAATCGAAGAGCTGATCGGCGGCGGAAAATTGGAAATGGAAGCCATTACCTACATCCGCGGACGCAGTATCCCGCGTCAGTTCGTGATTATCGACGAAGCCCAGAATCTGACACCGCATGAAGTCAAAACGATTATCAGTCGCGCCGGGGAAGGAACGAAAATGGTGTTGACCGGCGATCCGTATCAGATCGACAATCCGTATCTCGATTCGTCCAGCAACGGATTGAGCTATGCTTCCGAGCGCCTGAAGTTTCTCGAACTGCACGGGCATATTACGCTGTACCGTAGTGAGCGGAGTGCCCTGGCCGGCGCGGCCGCCGAATATCTGTAATTGCTAACCGGGAACGTCATCATCGTGAATGAAACGCAGACGGTTCCCTAATTGAGGTGAATGAATTGATTCTTAACAAGCTCAGTAGAAAATTGATCGGCCTGTTCAAAAAGGCCAAGAAGCCGACCGATGCCGGCAAGAAGAAAATCGCCGATAGTACGAAGACGAAGAAAAATCGCGATGACGAACCGCGCAAAAACCGGCCGGCCGCCGCTGCCCCGGCTGCTGCCGTCGAACGGGATTCCTCCTCCACCGTGCGTTCCAGCCGTTCCCGCCGGAAGTCCGGCGGGCGTTTCGAAGAACGCCCGACCCGGCCCGCGCTGGTCAAACGTCCCCATCATCGGGAAGAAGAAGAGGAAGATGAAATCATTGTTCCGACGACGCCGAAAAAGATTCCGCCCAAGCCGGCCGAACTGACGTTTGTTCCGCCGGAAGAGGGGAAAACCCGGTTCGCCGATTTTCCGCTCCATCAGGATATCCTGTTCGGCATCCAGAACGAAGGATTCCGTTACTGCACGCCGATTCAGGCGCAATGCCTCGGCACGACGCTGGCCGGGCACGATTTGACCGGGAAGGCGCAGACCGGGACCGGCAAAACCGCCGCGTTCCTGATTACCATTTTCAACCGTTTTCTGAACCAGCCGTTGCCGGCGGAAAAACGCAAGCCCGGCTATTGCCGCGCCCTGATTCTGGCCCCGACCCGCGAACTGGCCATTCAGATTCACAAAGACGCCGAAAAACTCGGCATCTTCGCCGGTCTTCACAACGTAGTGGTGTACGGCGGCATGGGTCATAAGAGCCAGCGGGCGATGTTGGGCAAACCGGTGGATATTCTGGTCGGCACCCCGGGCCGGATTCTCGACTACATGGCCAGCGGCGATCTGCACCTGGAACATTCCGAAGTGCTGGTGATCGACGAAGCCGACCGGATGCTGGACATGGGATTTATCCCCGATGTCAGCCGGATTGTCGGACGGCTGCCGAACCCCGGCGTCCGCCAGACGATGTTTTTCAGTGCTACGCTGAACGACAACATTTCGTATCTAGTCAAACGCTGGCTGAAAGATCCGGTCATGGTGGAAACCGAAGCCGACCACGTGGTGGCCGACCTGATCGATCAACGTTTTTATACCGTGTCGTCGGAAGAAAAATTCCCGTTTCTGCTGTGGGTCATCAATCACGAAACGATTGACCGGATGCTGATTTTCGTCAACCGGAAAGACGTAAATTCCGCGCTGACCGCCCGGTTGACCAAGTACGGCGTGGCCTGCGAATCGCTCTCCGGCGACGTGCCGCAGATCAAACGCCTGAAAATTCTCGAACGCTTCCGTTCCGGCGAACTCAAGATTCTGATCGCCACGGACGTGGCCGCCCGTGGCATTCACGTCGACGACGTGTCGCACGTGGTGAACTATGAAATGCCGGAACATCCGGAAGATTACGTCCATCGCGTCGGCCGGACCGGCCGCGCCGGCAAAGCCGGCAAGTCGCTCAGCATGATCGACGAATACGGCGCGTATGCGTTGCCGGACATTGAGAAAATGCTCGATCATGAAGTCCACTGCATTTATCCGGCGGAAAACATGGTCCACCTCGATCCGCCGCCGGACGGCGTGATCGACCACGAATTCCATCCCCGGAGCTTTTTCGGCGTCCATCACGGCGGACATCGCGACGGCGGCGGACGGCGCGGCGGCGAACGCCGGAGCAGCAGTCGCGGCGGGTTCGGCGGCGGCCGCCGGGAACGGCGGAGGTCTTCCCGTTGATGCACTGTTTTTTCTGTTCCGCCATCGGTCCGGCCGGCAGTCCGGCCGCGCTGGAAACCGACGACCGCAAGCATTTGTTCCGGACGCTGCGCGCTGTTCCGGGCGAAATGGTGGAGCTGACTGACGGCCACGGCACGCTGGCGACGGCGGAAGTGGCCGACGGGCAGAATTTGACCGTCAAAACCGTGACCAAAGTTTCTCCTCCGGCGGTGAAGATTCATCTGTTCATTGCGCCGCCGCGACACCAGAAAATGGATATTCTTCTGAAACAGTGCGCGGAAATCGGCGTCTGGTCGTTGGTGCCGATGCTGACCGCCCGGTCGGTGTCGACGCCGGAAAAAGCGGCGGTTCTGGAACGTTGGCGGACGCTGTTGATCGAAGGGTGCAAACAGGCGAAAAATCCGTTTGTGCCGGAAATCATGCTTCCCATTGATTTTTCTACCGCGGTCAAGTTGGCGGCCAAGCGGGGATATCGTGGCTTTATCGGTTCGTTGCAAGCATCGTCGCATCCGGCGGCGTTGACGGAAAAAGTCTCCGATGCCGCCTGGTTTGTCGGTCCCGAAGGCGGCTTTACCGAAGCGGAAGAAGCGATCATGAAAGCGGCCGGGTTTACCGAACTTCGGCTGGGACCGTGGGTGTTGCGGGTGGAAACGGCGGCCGTAGTCGGCGCCGCGATCCTGTTGCGCGATTTGCTTGCCGCCGCCGGAAAGTAAAAGACATCTTGTCCCCAGCAATCGCTGTTTCATTTGCTTTTGCTTGATTTAGAATTAATTTAGTCCCCTAGAAAGTGGTAATAAAAACGGATGGTAAAAAATGAATCGGATTATCATTAAAAATTTCATATCGTTGAAAAAAGTGGATATGAAATTGAATGATTTTACCATTCTGATCGGACCGCAAGCGTCTGGGAAAAGTTTGATTGCCAAATGTGTATATGTATTGAGATCGTTTCCGAAAACGCTTCTAAAAGCGATAAATTCGGGGGGAAATATTCCCGAGATTAAGAAAGCGATTATTTTTGAATTTGAAGAAATTTTTCCTAGGTACAGTTGGGGGAAGAAGAATTTTAAAATTGTTTATCTTACGGAATTGGGATATTGGGGATTAAGTTATAGTTCAAAGAATAATCTTGACTTTATATACTCGGATTATTATGCAGAACTCATTCAGAAAGCAACCGTACTTGGCCAACGTTATCATAAGAAACAAATGGATGAGACCATAGGAGAAAGACTTCGCCAGCAATTCAAGAAATTGGAGTTTGGGTTTTCCACTATTAATGAAGGATTGGTTTATATTCCATCGGGGCGGTCTTTTTTTTCAATTCTGGCCAACAATGTTTTTGCTTTACTTACTGAAAATGTTGATATTGATCCATTTATGAAACGTTTTGGAATCAATTATTCGATTGCAAGACGGATCATGAATGGACATATTTCTCCGTTGCTGCATGAAACAATGCAACAAGTTATTAATGGTACTTATCAAATAGACCGCCGTCAAAATAAGGAATGGATTACGTCTTTGGATGGTCGGAAGACTGAACTTGTCCACACTTCTTCAGGACAGCAGGAAGCGTTACCGATGCTGTTGGTTCTTTTTTATGCGCTTGAATACGAAATGCATGCATTATATTTTGTCGAAGAGCCGGAAGCGCATCTCTTCCCCAAAGCGCAAAAACAGATTATCAAAGCGATTGCTGAAATCTATAATACCTCAAACGGTAAAAGTTCTTACTTTATTACTACTCATAGTCCTTACATCCTTTCCGTATTCAATTTATTACTGAAAGCCGGAATGTTGCAGGGGAATAAAAGAGTTAAAAAAACAGAACTGAATAAAATTATTCCGAAAAAACAACAAATTATTCCGCAGAAACTGTCGGCATATTTAATCGCACAGGAAACTTGTACCAGCGTAATTGATCAAGAAACCGGACTGATTGATGACCAATTCATTGATGCCGTATCGGAAGAAACTTCTACCGATTTCGGGAAACTGTTGGACTTGGAGTTTTCCAATGGCCAATAGTATTGAACAATGTACCCGGCAGAACACCAAAGGCGACTTGGCGTTTTCGGAGAGTGGCGTAGAAATCCATCTGTTAAATTCGCAACGTTACGAATGCTGTAAAATTCAAGTTGACCGATGCCTGCCAATTCGTGGTGTCAAATGTGACTGGATGGTATGGTATAACCATAATACTCAAGCGATTTTTATTGAACTCAAGGGTAGAAAAATCCCGCATGCGGTGGAACAACTGGCCAATACCATAACATGGCTACGGCAGAATGCTTTATTGCCGGCAGGAAAAAAAGTCTGTTATATCGTTACTTCAAACCGATGCCCACGAACTACTGGTAAGACTTTGCTGGAAAAAGCGAAATTTAAAAAACATTATTCTGCCGATTTAGAAATTGTACGATCAGGTATTAGCGCACAGATTGTTTAACTTTGATAAAAAAACGCCGGGATGAAACTACCCCGGCGTTTAACTCAAAAGCAATCTTACTTCTTGCGCATCACATCATAGACAAACCATCCACCGCAGATCGTGGCCTTCACTTTCCCTTTCACTTTCCGGCCGTGGAACGGGGTGTTCCGCGACTTGGAAAAGAACAGGTTTTTGTCGATGACGTGCGGTCGGGATTGATGACCGTGATATCGGCCGGTTGGGCTTCCGCCAGCGTCCCGATTTCCATGCCCAGCACGTCCGCCGGTCCCGCCGTAAACTTGGCGATCAGGTCGGACAGCGACAGGATCCCGGGATGATAAAGTTCGGTGAGGCAAACCGGAACCGCCGTTTCCAAGCCGATAATGCCGAACGGCGCATCGCCGAATTCCCCCAGTTTGGCGGTTTCGGGATGCGGGGCATGGTCGGTGGCAATGACCGTGATGGAGCGGCGTGGCTTCGGCGTTTGACTTCTTGGCGATTGCCTTTAGATTGTCTGCATGATTCATCAATCTACCATCGAAGGATCGTGCTATGAATGGGTTCAAAAAAGCGGTATTTCCGGGTAAATATATTCAAGGCAGCGGCGCCAGTCTCGAAATTCCCAATCTGATTCAGTCCATGGGAGGACGGGGATTTATCATTGCCGCACCATCGGCATTTGCCACCATCGTCGATCCGATTCGCGCCGCGTTGCCGACGGATACGGTCGTCGAAAAATTCGGCCGCGAATGTTGCGAAAAAGAGCTGTCCCGACTGGAAAAAGCAGTCCGGCAGTCCGGCGCTAAAAGCATTGTCGCCATCGGCGGCGGCAAAGTGATCGATACCGGAAAGATCGTGGCCGACCGTACCTCCTTGCCGGTCATCGTCGTTCCGACCATCGCTTCTACCGACGCCCCATGCAGCGGTTGCGCCATCGTCTATACCGAAGACAGCGTCTTCGAACGGGTCTTTTACCAGAAACACAACCCCGACATCGTCCTGGTCGATACCGCGGTAATCGTCCGTGCCCCGGTCCGGTTTCTGGTCTCGGGAATGGGCGATGCGCTGTCCACCTGGTTCGAAGCGCGTTCCTGTGCGCAAACCGTATCGGCCAACGAATGCGGCGGCATAAGCACCATCAGCGGTCTGGCCCTGGCCAAACTCTGTTACGAAACGTTGCTGGAATACGGCGTCACCGCCAAAGCGCTATGTGAAAAGGGCATTCTTTCTCCGGCGGTGGAACGGATCATCGAGGCCAACATTCTACTGAGCGGAATCGGATTCGAAAGTTCCGGCCTGGCGGCGGCCCATGCCATTCATAACGGACTGACGGCGCTGCCCCCGACTCATGCCTATTATCACGGCGAAAAAGTGGCCTTCGGCGTACTGGCCGGACTGCATCTGACGGATGCTCCGGCGGCAGAAATGGCTACCGTATATGCCTTTTGCCACAGCATCGGCCTCCCGACCACTTTGGCGGATCTCGGCCTGGCGGAAGCCTCTCGCGAAGACTTGCTGACGGCGGCCACTGCGGCCTGCGGCGCAGAACAAAGCATCCATCATGAAGCCGGAAAAATGACGCCGGAACGGGTATTGAACGCCATGCTGGCCGCCGATGCCATGGGCCGACTCGGCCGCTAATCGAATCGTAGCGGCACAAGGTATTATAAAAAGAAGGGACACCCGAACAGGTGTCCCGATGTCGCGCCGACCAAAGCCGGAATTGCTATTTTTTGCGCATGATATTGTAGACGAACTTGCCGCCGCAGATCGTGGTCATCACTTTCCCTTTCACTTTCCGGCCGTGGAACGGCGTGTTCCGCGACTTGGAGAAGAACAGGTTTTTGTCGATGACGTATTCGCGGTCGGGATCGATGATCGTGATATCGGCCGGTTGGGCTTCCGCCAGCGTCCCGATTTTCATGCCCAGCACCTCCGCCGGTCCCGCCGTAAACTTGGCGATCAGGTCGGACAGCGACAGGATCCCGGTATGATAAAGTTCGGTGAGGCAGACCGGAACCGCCGTTTCCAGACCGATAATGCCGAACGGAGCATAGTCGAATTCCACCAGTTTGGCGGTTTCGGTATGCGGGGCATGGTCGGTGGCAATGACCGTGATGGTGCCATCGCGCAGTCCGGCAATGACCGCCTGACGGTCTTCTTCGGACCGCAGCGGCGGATTCATTTTATAGTTGGCGTCATAATGCTTGAGCATTTCATCGGTCAGGGCGATATGGTGCGGCGTGGCTTCGGCGCTGACCGGAATGCCGCGCGCCCGGGCGGTCCGGACCATTTCCACCGCTTCCAGCGTGCTGAGGTGCTGAAGATGGATTTTCCAGCCGATTTCCCGGGCCAGAATGATGTCGCGGGCCACGATCAGTTCTTCGGCGGCGGAAGAAATGCCGCGCATACCGAGCAGAACCGACCACTTGCCTTCGTGCATGACGCCGTCGTTGACCAGCGTTTTTTCTTCGCAGTGGTCGAGAATCGGCAGGCCGAACGACTTGGAATACTCGACGATATGCCGCATCAGATCGTGATTCTGAACGCAGTGGCCGTCATCGCTGAGCGCCACCACGCCGGCCTTTTTCAGACTGCCGATCCCGGCCATTTCCAGGCCTTCGACATCTTTGGTCATGGCGCCGCAGGGCAGGACACGGATAATGCCGCTTTCCTTGGCGTTGCGGAGAATATAATCAATGGTGCCGGCATTGTCGGCGGCGGGCTTGGTATTGGGCATCGAGACGATGGACGTAAACCCGCCGGCGGCGGCGGCCATGGTGCCGGTGCGGATGGTTTCCGCCGCGGTATTGCCGGGTTCCCGGAGGTGAACGTGCATATCGATCAGACCGGGCGTGACGACCAGTCCTTTGACGTTGACGATAGTCGGCTTTTTAACCTTTTCCGGCGGCGTGAGAACGCCGTCGGCCACGCCGATATCCATCACTTCGTCGATTTTGCGGATCGGGTCGATGACGCGTCCGCCGGTCAAAATAAAATTGGCATGGTCAGTCATTTTTCAGGCACCCCGCTACCAGATAGAGAACCGCCATTCGGACCGCAAGACCATTGGTCACCTGTTCGAGGATGACCGACTGCGGACCGTCGGCGAGATCGGAGGAAAGTTCGACGTTGCGATTGATCGGCCCCGGATGCATGATCAGGACATCCGGTTTGAGATACCGGAGACAGTCCTTGTTCAGTCCGAAGACCGAAGCGTATTCGTTGACGCTGGGGAAGTACCCGGCGTGCTGACGTTCGTGCTGGATGCGCAACAGGTTGATCACGTCGGCATCGACGATGGCGTCTTTGAGATTGTGACAGACGCGGACGCCGATCTGTTCGAATTCGCGCGGCACCAGAGTGGACGGTCCGCCGACGGTAACGTTGGCGCCGAGCTTGAGGAGCCCCCAGATATTGCTGCGGGCCACGCGGCTGTGAAGGATGTCCCCGACAATCGCCACGTTGAGTCCGGCGATGTGACCTTTCTTTTCCCGCATGGTAAAGATATCGAGCAGCGCCTGCGTGGGATGGGAATGGGCGCCGTCGCCGGCATTGATGACGCCGCAACGGATGTGCGGCGCGATCAGTTTATGAGCACCGGCGGCGGAATGGCGCATGACGATCAGATCGGCCTTGAGCGCCTCGATGTTTTTAACCGTATCGAGCAGGGTTTCCCCCTTCTGGATGCTGCTGGAGTTGGCGGAGATATTGATGATATCGGCGCTGAGGCGCTGTTCCGCCAGTTCGAACGACATCCGGGTCCGGGTACTGGGCTCGACAAAAAAGTTGACGACCGTCCGTCCGCGAAGCGCGGGCACCTTTTTGACGTTGCGCTGGCAGACCTTTTTGAATTCCTCGGCCGTATCGAGAATCAAAACGATCTCTTCCGCCGACAAATCGTAAAGGCTGAGCAGATCTTTACGCTTCCATTTACACTTCATCTTGCTATTGCCATCCTGTCCTTGAGTCGCGTTATTTGACCGGGAAACTTTGCTGTTTTACTTCATAAATGGCATCGTCGGCGAGATTCTTGCCGAATTCGATTTTAATCGCCTGACCGGGGGGAACATCCAGATTGACGCCGGTGTAATCGGCTCGGATCGGATATTCGCGGCCGCTACGGTCGACCATCACCGCGAGCCGGATCAGCGCCGGACGGCCGTAGTCGGTAATCGCGTCGAGCGCCGCCCGGATGGAACGGCCGGTCTGCAATACGTCGTCCACCAGAATGACCGCTTTGCCGTTGACATCGAAAGGGATCGTGGTCGGATGGATTTCCGGCAGGGTTTTGCGCATGCCGATATCGTCGCGGTACATAGTGATATCGAGGGCGGCCAGCTCCATCGTCACGCCGGTTCTTTTGGCGATCAGCCGCTGGATCCGCTGGGCCAGCTGAAAACCTTTGGACTGAATTCCCATCAACCCGACCTGGCGCAGGTCGCGCTGGCGGAATTCCATCATGATGGCCTCGACAATCGTTTCCACGGCCAGCGAGACCACGGACTGATCATAAAGCAGTTTTTTGTCTTTCGCCAATTTTTCGTCCCCTTTTTCCGGCGGTTGCCGTAAAAGATACGGTCAAAAACCGGGCGCCCGCAATCGGGAATCATCATTTCCCATGAAAATTTCCCGTTTCTCAACTAACGCAATACGGCCTGGCCCTTGAAATTCAAGTTGACGGACCGGCGGTAGTCGCCGAGCCGGATCGCTTTGGCAATCGTACTGCGCAGACAAAACATCATTTCCCGTAAATCCTTGGTCACCGGCATGAAGACTTTATAAGACTGTTCTTCATTCTGGTAAAAGACGATAAAGGTCAACTGGTCCTGACTGCGGATGCTGATGGCCGTGATTCGGAAATCGGTAAATTCCGTGTTGACCAGCGTAATCAGGTTGAGCGCGGGCTGAAGCTCCGGCATTTCCACGCCGGCTTCGACGCGACGTTTGCGGTCCAGCCCCATGATAACCGGGAGATTGCGCTCGGCTCCGATGCAGGTTTCGCGGTCCATAACGATGCCGGTTTCGTCGATGACCCAGCGGGACTGGCTGTCGAACAGCGCCGCCCGGGGAATGCGTTCGACCACTTCCACCGCCAGCGTGTCCGGCAGAATCCGATAGACGGAGGCCTGCCGGATACTGGGCTGGTCTTCGAGGATTTCCCGGAACTTTTTCAGATCGATCTGAAAGAGATTGACGCTGTCGCTGAGGCCGAGCACTTCCCGCACCCGGGAGGAACGGCCATTCCACCAGCCGGTACTGGTGACCGTGACCCGTTTGAGCATGAAATGAGGGTTGTCGCTGAATAAAAAGCCGGAAGTGAAACGAAACCCGGCGACCAGCGCCGCCACGATAATCACCACTGCCAGCGCGGCCAGAATAAAACGCCAGCGGCGCGACTGCGTCTTGACCGCGCCTTTCGCTTTTTCTTTTGCTGCCATTGCCTACCGTTGACGGTTAAGAGTTACCGGTTCAAAAATGCAATTTCGGAGCCATCCGATGAAATTCCTGAATGCTGCAGATTTCCATCCGCCCCAACTCATTCATCGCCTTCAATCCGTCGATGGCGGCGGACATGCCGCTGAGCGTGGTGGTAATCGGAGTGCCCTGGCGTACCGCCCGGGCCCGCATCAGAATTTCGTCGTCCTTGGCTTCCGCGCCGGTTTCCGGCGTATTGATGATCCACTGAATCTGATTGTCGTTCATCATATCGACCACATTCGGACGGCCGCGGGAGATGCGGAAAATGGCGTGGCATTTGATGCCGGCGTCATACAACATCGTCGCGGTGCCGCGCGTGGCATAGATTTCAAATCCGAGCCCGGCCAGCTGGCGGGACAGCGGAATGGCTTCTTCCTTGTCCTCGTCGCGGAAACTGAGGAAGACGTTGCCTTTCGCCGGAATGGTATTGCCGGCGGCCACCTGCGTTTTCAGATAGGCCATGCCCTGCGAGTAGTCGATCCCCATTACTTCGCCGGTGGATTTCATTTCCGGTCCCAGCACAATATCGATGCCCGGGAACTTGTTGAACGGGAAGACGGCTTCCTTGGCCACGGTGAAATTCGGAATGACTTCCTGCGTATAGCCGATATCCTTCAGCTTATGGCCGACCATGACCAACGCCGCGATCTTGGCCAGCGGCACGCCGATGGCTTTGCTGACGAACGGCACGGTCCGCGAGGCCCGCGGATTGACTTCCAGAATGTAAACGTCGGGGTCTTTCACCGCAAACTGAATGTTCATCAGACCGCAGACGTGCAGCGCTTTGGCCAGCGCATAAGTGTTTTCCCGGACCTTGGCCTGTACCGTCGGCGACAGACTGTGCGCCGGAATCATGCAGGCGCTGTCGCCGGAATGGATGCCGGCCAGTTCGACGTGTTCCATGATCGCGCCGATCACGGCGGTTTCGCCGTCGGACACGCAGTCGACATCGAGTTCGGTGGCTTCTTCAAGGAAGCGGTCGATCAGAACCGGATGGGATTCCGAGGCTTCCACCGCTTCCGCCACATATTTGCGGAGGTACTGTTCCTGATAGACGATCGCCATGGCGCGGCCGCCCAGCACGAACGACGGCCGGACCAGCACCGGGTACCCGAGTTTTTCGGTTACTTTGACGGCTTCTTCCAAGTTGTGGGCGATGCCGTTGGCGGGCTGGAGAATATTGAGTTTGGTCGCGATCTGCTTGAAGTAATCGCGGTCTTCGGCCACTTCGATGTCGCCGGGCTTGGTGCCGATCACGTTGACACCGTTAGCTTCCAACTGTTTGGCCAGGTTCAGCGGCGTCTGGCCGCCGAACTGGACGATCACGCCGAGGCATTCTTCCCGTTCGTAGATGTTGAGAACGTCTTCGAGGGTCAGCGGTTCGAAATAAAGCTTATCGCTGGTGTCGTAGTCGGTACTGACGGTTTCGGGGTTACTGTTGACCATGATGGTTTCATAGCCGGCATCCCGCAGCGCAAAGGCGGCGTGGACGCAACAGTAGTCGAATTCGATCCCCTGCCCGATCCGGTTCGGTCCGCCGCCGAGGATCATGACTTTCTTGCGGTCGGATTTCTTCTTGACTTCGTCGCGCTCGCCGTACGTCGAGTAATAATAAGGAGTAAACGCTTCGAATTCGCCGGCGCAGGTATCGACGAGGTTGTAAACCGGATGGAGGCCGATGCCTTTACGGGCGTTGCGGACGCTGATTTCGTCGCTGCCGGTCAGAAACGCGATCTGCCGGTCGGAATAACCGAATTCCTTGGCCTGTCGGAACAGCGCCGGATCGGCGGTCAGTTTTTCCAGCGAGCCGACGGCCTTGATTTCTTTTTCGTACATCGCCAGTTCGTGCATATGGCGCAGGAACCAGACGTCGATATTGGTCAACTTATGAACTTCTTCGATCGACCAGCCGCGGACAAACGCTTCCCGGATAAAAAAGACGCGCTTGCAGTTCGGGCGGATCAATTCCTGCCGGATTTCGTCATCGCTCAAGCCGCTGAATTTGCCGTCTTTGCCATCGGCGCCGAATCCGGCGCGGCCGATTTCGAGCGAACGCAGCGCTTTCTGGAACGACTGCTTGAAGTTTTTGCCGATGCTCATGGCTTCGCCGACCGACTTCATCTGCGTCGTGAGAGTGCTGTCGGCCGTCGGAAATTTTTCAAAGGCGAAACGCGGAATCTTGGTGACGACATAGTCGATGCTCGGTTCGAAGCAGGAAGGCGTTTCGCGGGTGATGTCGTTGCGGAGTTCATCGAGAGTATAGCCCACGGCGAGTTTGGCCGCGATTTTGGCGATCGGGAACCCGGTGGCCTTCGAGGCCAGTGCGCTCGACCGGGAAACCCGGGGATTCATTTCAATGATAATCATCCGGCCGTCTTTGGGATTGATGGCCCACTGGACGTTGGATCCGCCGGTTTCGACGCCGATGGCTTCCATGACTTTCAGCGAGGCATCGCGCATCCGCTGATATTCGCGGTCGGTCAGGGTTTGAGCCGGGGCGACGGTGATGCTGTCGCCGGTATGAATGCCCATCGGATCGAGGTTTTCGATCGAACAGATAATGACCGCGTTGTTCTTGCGGTCGCGCATGACTTCAAGTTCGAATTCTTTCCAGCCGAGCAGCGATTCTTCGATAAGGACTTCTTTATTCCGGCTGGCGTCGAGGCCGCGGGTAACGATTTCCCTGAACTGGTCTTCGTTATAGGCAATGCCGCCGCCGGTGCCGCCGAGCGTAAAGCCCGGCCGGATGATGACCGGGTATTTGCCGCCGAGATCCTGTACCACTTTGAGGGCGCTTTCCAGCGAGTGAGCGGAGGCGCTGCGGGCGTTTTCCAAGCCGATTTCCTGCATGGCGTGTTTGAACAGGTCGCGGTCTTCGGCGCGCCGGATGGCGGCTGCGTCGGCGCCGATCATTTTGACCCGGTAACGTTCGAGAATGCCGGAATCGTAAAGTTCCATGGCAAGATTGAGCGCGGTCTGGCCGCCCAGGGTCGGCAACAACGCATCGGGGCGTTCGCGGCGGATGATTTCGTGAAGGATATCCTTGTTCAACGGCTCGATATAGGTCCGGTCGGCCAATTCGGGGTCGGTCATGATCGTGGCCGGGTTGCTGTTGACCAAAACGACTTCATACCCTTCTTCACGCAATGCTTTGCACGCCTGGGTGCCGGAATAGTCAAACTCGCAGGCTTGACCGATCACGATCGGGCCGGACCCGATCAGCATGATCTTTTTTATATCTTCTCTCTTCGGCATGTGAAACCTTAAACGTTATATATTAATACTTCAAAGTTGCTTTAGTCGCAAGGCAAATCTTAACAATATACTTGCTGTTCTGAAAATTGCCATTGAAGTTTTAAAGTTTGAAAGTTCCGGCGCGGTCCGGGTAAAGCGTTCCAGAATATCGGATCGTCCCGGGATTTTTTTGTAAAACGATGTCCAAAAATGGGATATTGCTTCTTTTTTTGATCTTCTCTTGTACAGGGATTGCCAAAGATTTTCCGAAATCCAAGCAATTATTCGGATTTTGAGCAAAATTTGTATTTTATTTTGTGTACTCGGCGTCTAGTATTTTAAAATCCGCCATATAGATTGAGGCTGCGTGGGAGTCCAAAACAATCATAATATCCGGGCTTATCCGTCCGGCAACCTGGCAAGGAGGGAGAGGAACACCATTTACCGTCTTATTGTGCTGTGGCAGGATTAATCTTGAATTTATGAGGCTGTATTGATTATGAGTAATACCAGTGATACCCTGGACGATCTCCTGGCGGATCAGGACGATCAGTCTATCGACAACCTCTATCTGATCTTCCATCTGGACAAGGAGGATTACGGCATCAGCATCAAGAATGTGACCGAGATCGTCGGCCAGCAAAATGTCACTCGCGTTCCCAACATGCCGGATTACGTGAAGGGGGTTATCAATCTCCGCGGGCAGGTAATTCCGGTCATTGACGTGAGGACCCGTTTCGGGTTGCCGTTTCGGGAATATGACGATCGCACCTGTTCGATTGTCATTAACGTCAGCAGTCTGCAATTCGGGTTGATTGTCGATCTGGTGGATGAAGTCATCAATATCGACGAAGACCGAATTTCTTCCCCGCCCGTCTCCGTGACGCAGAACACCCGTTTTATCAAAGGAATGGGGAGAGCGGAAGGAAGCGACAAAGTCAGACTGTTGCTGGATGTCGAAAAATTGCTTCGCGATGAAGAAATCGAACAACTTAACGCGGCCGTTTCATAAGCGGCCGGCGGGGAAGTTCGGCGCGGGAGCGTTTTTCAGCCGAAATCCGATTGTAAGTCCATAGAAAAATTGAAGAAGTGAGGAAAACATGTTTAAAAATTTGAAGATCGGTAAAAAATTGATGTTTCTGATGTTTGTCGGAATGATCATGGCCATGGCGATCGGGCTGGCCGGCATTCTTTCCATGCGGTCGCTGAATCAGCAGACGGAAATTGTCGGCAAACAGAAATTGCCGATTATTATTAATTTGTCGGAAATTATCTGCGATCAATATATGGCGGTTATCTGCGAACGCGGCCTGGTCAATCGAAGAATTACCGGGGATGTCCGGATGGCGCAATACCAGAAGGTCACGGAATCTTTGAAAGATGCGGAAAACAATTTCAGAGAATATGAAAAACTTCCTCACAGCGCCGAAGCGCTGAAGAAATGGGAAGAAGCCAAAGCGGCGTGGCAAGTGTGGCAGCAGGGATTGGAAAGCAGTATTAAACTCAGCACGCAACGCGATCAGTTGATTGCCACGGGAAAAACGCTGGAGTCGCCGGATGTGGCTCAACTCGATGCCCGGTTGTTGAAGAATGCGCTCGACACCCGCAGTAACTTTCTCGCCTCGGAAACCAAGTTGAAAGAGTTGATCTCTCTGACGGAAAAACTCAGTGACGAATCGGTACAGGCGGCCAGCACCGCGGCCGATCGAGGCGTAATGATTATTGCCGTCGTTTTTGTCATCGGCCTGATTCTGTTGATTCTGTTCAGCGTAATCATCACCGCCGCCATTACCAAGCCGCTCAACCGGACGGTGGACGTGGCCAATGCCGTGGCCAACGGCGATTTCAGTCAGCAACTTAATCTTGACAGCAAGGACGAAATCGGCGTGATGGCAGCAGCCATCAACCGGATTCCGGGAACATTGAATAAGATCGAAGCGCAGTTTGCCAATCTGGCTCATGCCGCCGAAGAAGGGAATCTGGCCTTCCGCGGCGATACCGCTCAATTTGCCGGCGCTTATCGCCAGATTATCGAGGCGGTCAATCTGACCCTGAACAATATTTCCGTTCCGATCAACGAGGCCTTGCAGGTGATTGCCCGGCTTGAGGTCAACGACCTCACTCGCAAAGTCGATTGTGCCGGGCTGAAAGGCGATTATCTGAAGATTGCCACCGGCGTCAACGCCATCGGCGACAAATTGACTGGAATTCAGAATTCCCTGACCCAGGTTGCCGAAGGCGACATCAGCGACCTTGCCAAATACGAAAAAGTCGGGCGGCGGTCCGAACAGGATAAATTGATGCCGGCCATGATTACCATGATGAAAGCCATCAAACTGCTGATCGAAGATGCCAATCTGCTGGCGCAGGCCGGGTTGGACGGACGGCTTGACGCCCGGGCCAATGCCGGCGCCCATCAGGGCGCCTACCGCGAAATCATCACCGGCGTCAATAACTTCATCGAAGCGGTGGCCAAGCCGACCGGAGAAATTATCGAAGTCATGAACAAGATGGCGGCAGGAGACTTGACGATTCGCGTCGATGGCGCTTACCAGGGCGAATTTCTACAGTTAAAAGAAAATGTCAACTCCTCGTTGTCCAGTTTGGAAAGCACCATTTCCCAAGTGTCGGAAGCGGTCCAGCAGGTCAATTCCGGCAGCCAGCAGATTGCCGACGCCAGCCAGTCGCTGTCGCAGGGCGCGACCGAACAGGCCGCCTCGCTGGAAGAAATTACCTCGTCCATGACGGAAATCGGTTCGCAGATCACGAAAAACGCGGAAAGCGCCGGTCAGGCCAGCAAGTTCTCCAATGAAGCAAAATCGGCGGCGGAATCCGGGGCGCAAAACATGGGAAAAATGGTCGAATCCATGCGCGACATCAATGCGTCGAGCCAGGAGATCGCCAAGGTCAATAAGGTCATCGACGATATCGCGTTCCAGACGAATTTGTTGGCCTTGAACGCGGCGGTGGAAGCAGCTCGCGCCGGAATCCATGGCAAAGGCTTCGCGGTGGTCGCCGACGAAGTTCGTAATCTGGCCGGGCGCAGCGCGAAAGCGGCCAAGGAAACCGCCGAGATGATCGATGCTTCCACGAAGAAAGCGGAAAACGGTCTGGCGGTGGCCGAAGCGTCGGCGGTGGCGTTCAAGCAGATTGTCGAAGGCATTGTGAAAGTCGCCGATCTGGCGGGCGAAATCGCCGTGGCGTCCAACGAACAGGCGCAGGGCATCGCGCAAGTCAATCAGGGGCTCGGCCAAATCGACCAGGTTACGCAGCAGAATACCGCCCATGCGGAAGAAACCGCCGCTGCCGCCGAAGAACTCTCCGGACAGGCCAACCATCTGTTGTCCCTGGCGGCACAGTTCCAGACTTCGCAGGATAACGGCGTCAATGCGTTTGCCTCGACCGCTCCGGCCGCCGCGCCGAAAGCCGTTACCGGCAAACCCACCCGGAAACTGGGAAGTCGTCCGCAACCGGCCTTGAAACCGGCTGAACCCGGCAAAAAGAAATATAATGCCGAAGATGCCAATTGGGGAAAAAGCAAATCGGCCAAAGACGTTATCTCCTTCGATGAAGACGATTTCGGCAAGTTCTAAAACCTGCTGAAATTAGCGAAATGGCCGGCGGTCCGGGCGGATATTTCCGAACGGACCGCTTTTTTTATCTTGCCGGCCAGACGATTTTCGGCCCGATATTTGTCAACTTTTCATCTTTAACCGGTTTTAGCGCAATATATTATATTTGATCCGACGGAAAGAATATCGTTCTGCCGGCGGATTGTTTTTTGGCCCGTCCATGGTTCGGCGGTAAAATCGGACGGCGTTCGCGGCATGACCTCATTTCACTCGCGTGCCCCCGACGCTTCTGTCATTTTATCGTCAGCTCTGGATTCCCGCCCCGGCGAGTTTTCGCCGAGCGCTTGATCGCGCCTTGCCAAAACGCTGATTCCCCCTCAAATGTTGACGTTTTTTCTTTTCTGCGGACATCCCGATCATGGGATCAACGTTGGAGGAAAAAATGTCGGATGATTTTACAGACGAAGATAACAACAGTCTGGATTTGCGCACGCTGTCACCCAAAGACTCCGTAGTTCAAGACCTGACCGTAGAGTTACAGGAATTCAGTCAAAGGTTGACCGCCGGAATTAATCTTCCGGGGACGAATGCCGGGCACGCCGCCGCGCCGCCATTGCGTCGGCCCCCCCTCACTGCCGAGACCTCTCCGGATGGGGAAAATTCGGCAATCGGGGAAAGTTCGGAAATCGGGACGGCTTCGGCGTCCCCGGTAAATCCCGGTTCGACGTCCCCGGTAAATTGGCTGGTTACCGAAAATAACGAAGGCCAATCCCGTTTTGATGGCCGAAACGGCTCCCCCGCCGCAACCGGAATGGCGGCATCCGTCCGTTCGTCTGCGACGCTTTCGGACGACGGAACGACTTCCAATTCATTGGCAGCCGATTTCGACCAGGCATCTTCGTCTTCGACGGTTCCGGAATTGTTGACTCGCATTGCCAATGAGACTGCCCGACAATCCTCACTGTTGGAATATCTGCGACAGGATTGGCAGGATTGGCAGGCGCGATCGCTTCATTCCGGAACTTCCGGCGTGGAACTGTGAGGATGAGATCATGAGGAAATCATCTTCCCCGCGACGCCGGTATGAATTGATCGACCACACCGGACGACGGCATCGGGTTGACGGGCTGACCCTACGGCAGGTGTGGTCGATTCAAACCCGGATTGACGCTTCGGACGGCCAGGACGAGGCCGGCCTGACCGCTGAAATTCTGGACCTTCTCCGTCCGGGGCTGCCGCCGGCGGTGATGGCCGAGGCGGCGGCCTGGTCCTGGCCGCAACTGGCAACCCTGGTACTTTTTCTGGCGGGAATGAAATCTTTCCGGACTTCATCGCCGCCCGGGATTCGGGGCTCGTTGCGCTTTGCCGCGGCCCTGGTGCTGAAACAGTTCGGCGGCTACCGGCTGTCCGACCTGCGAGAACTGTCCATGCCGGACTTTCTGGAGCTCTATCGTCTGGCCATGCTGGCTCAACTCGATGAGGCCGCCATGATTACCGCTCGCGGCGTGACGGCGGCATTCAATCATCGTATCGACGCGTTACTCGAACAGCGTCTGGCCATGATGACTCCCGCCTCGCGGGTTCCGGTCGCGATGCCCTCGCCGGAAGAACTGGCGGAGGCGCGAAAACTGGCAGCCGAACTCTCTCGACGGTCCGAAACAACTTCATGCCAACCGCTTTGTACGCTTAACGATTTTACGTCTCTCCGCCACCAGAAACCAACTGAAAAGGATTTATGATCATGGATTACAAGCGGGTTCCGATTAACATCAACGCCGCCAGCGGCAAACAGATCGATGCGGCCGGCAGCGTCATCACGTCCGACGCCTCGTACCTGCGATTGATGTATGCCGAAATGTGCGTGGTATGCGTCACTTTTTACGATGTCACGATTGCTTCCGATGGAACGGTCGCCATGGCTGTCCACGCCATCCCGTCCGACGCCACGCTGCGGATTGTCGGCGACAACGATTTCGATTCCGATACCGCGTTGATGTTCTATTCGACGCAGACCAGCGACAGCGCCAACCGCGTCGATCTCGCCGGGGACTGGATCGGCGGCGCGACGGCGGATCGCACACAGGGACAAGTCAGTTTCCGGATCAACACCAATACCGCCAAGTTCAGTACCGCGCTGGGGACCAGTTACAGCATTTCCAGTTGCTATTGCGGTATCGAAATGTTGCCATCCGGCAGCAGCGAATTTTCCGCGCTGGGGTCGTTCCGGTTTACCGCGGTCAATCGCGTGACTTCCGATGGCGGCGCTCCGGCCGAGGACGATCCGGCATACCTGACGAAAACGGAAATTCTGGCGCTGCTGAAAGCCGCCTGGGAATTCCGCTACTGCGCCACCGACTCCGGCACGGATTCCGACTGGCACACGGCCCAGACCGCCGCCGACCGCTTCTATCAGCAGCGTTACCCGGACGGTGCGTGGTCCGAATCCATGCGCTTGTCCGGCCAACACTGGCAGGGAACCTATGCCGCCGCCACCACGTACTATTTGAGCGATACGGTAAGCTATGACGGCTCCAGCTATATTTCGTTGGCCGACAGCAACACCGGAAATACGCCGAATGCTTCCGCCGATACCGCCTATTGGGCGAAGCTGGCCGCCAGGGGCGACGCCGGGACGGCGGGAACGGTGACGGTCGGCACCGTAACCGCCATATCGGCTTCGGCCACGCCCACGGTGACGAATTCCGGAACCACCACGGCCGCCGTGCTGAATTTTGGAATTCCGTCCGGCGTGGACGGGGCGTCGGCCACGATCACGGTCGGCACGGTAGCGGCATTGTCCGCCGGAGCCACGCCCACCGTCACCAACGCCGGGACCACGGCCGCCGCCGTGTTGAATTTCGGCATTCCCGCCGGAACCGACGGGAGCGCCGCGACGGTCACGGTCGGCACGATTACCACGCTGGCGGCGGGCAGTTCCGCCACCGTCACCAACAGCGGAACGACGAACGCCGCCGTGTTGAATTTCGGCATCCCCGCCGGAGCCACGCCCACGATCACGGTCGGCACGGTTTCATCGTTGGACGCCGGAGCGACGCCCACGGTCACGAACAGCGGCACGGATACCGCCGTCTTCCTGAACTTCGGCATTCCGAAAGGAGCGACGCCCACGGTCACCATCGGCACGATTACCACGCTTTCAGCGGGGAGCTCCGCCACGGTAACGAACAGCGGAACCAGCACGGCCATGGTCTTGAATTTCGGCATTCCGCAGGGAGCCGCCGGAACCGGCGTCAACAATCGCGGAACCTACAGCGCCGCCACCACGTATGCAATCAACGACATGGTGACTTATGACGGCGCGTTGTACATCTCCGTCGCCGATTCCAACACCGGCAATACGCCGAGTTCCTCGTCGAGTTATTGGTCGCTGGAAGTGTCCAGCGGGGCGGCCGCCACGGTCACGGTCGGCACGATTACCACGCTGGCGGCGGGCAGTTCCGCCACCGTCACCAACAGCGGCACCACAAATGCCGCCGTGCTGGACTTCGCGCTTCCCGCCGGGGCTACCGGCCCGTCCGGAACGATGTCGGTCGGCACCGTAACGGCGTTGTCCGCCGGTTCGACGCCCACGGTCACCAATTCCGGAACGGACGGCGCCGCCGTGTTGAATTTCGGGATTCCGCAGGGCGCGGCCGCCACGGTCAGCATCGGCACGGTGACCACGCTGTCCGCCGGGAGTTCGGCCACCGTCACCAACAGCGGCACCACAAACGCCGCCGTGTTGAACTTCGGCATTCCCCAAGGGGCCACCGGGACCACCGGAGCCACCGGCGGCGGCTGTACCGATGCCGCCGCCATTGCCTACGCCATCATTTTCGGCTAATCAAAAGATAAAGAAACAAGGAGATAAAATCATGTCCGTTACCCTCAGTCAATACAACGTCACCACCACCACGGCCGCAACCGATTTCAACTTGGTTCCCACCATTGCCAGCGGTTATGTTCTGACCGTGCTTACCGTTCAAATCGCCGCGCCGACCGCCGCGACGGTCAACCTTTTGATCCACAACAGTTCCGGGACGCTTGCTCAAACCGTGCCGTTGGAGATTACCGCCGCCGATGCGGTGGTTCTCGATCACAAGCTCATCATTCCCGCCGGCGGCAAACTGGCGGTCAATTCCACCGCGACCGACACCACCTTTACCGCCCACGGGGCGCTCGGAACGGTGTAATTATGAGCGGAACTAAGGCTTACGTTCAACGCGAGGAGAAAGCCCTCGCCAGTACGGAGGATTAAGAATGTCCATCATGAAATTATCCGACCGGGACAGATTCGGCAACCCGGTCCGTTATCGTTCTTCCGTCGATGCCGGATTGGCCCCCGCTTACGGCAATGACAGCTATACCAAATTTCTGCTGCATTTCGACGGCTCTTCCGGCAGTACGACGATGACGGACAGCAGTTCCCACGCAACCACGTTTACCGCTTCCGGAAATGCAGCGATCAGTACGGCACAAAGTACGGCATTGGGCGGACAATGTCTGTATTTGGACGGGAGTGGAGATTATGTCAGCCCCTCCGACAATTCGCTGTTCGCCATCGGCACCTCGGCATTTACGCTGGATGTTCGCGCTTATCCGCTCTTGACAACGTCTCTGCGGGCAATCGTTGATATGCGAAGCGGAGATGATTCAAACGGATTTGTCCTGCGTATCAATAACGGGTACTGGACGGTGGCCACCGGCACGTCAACCATTATTACCGGCAGTGCTGCCTCCACCTCCAAATTTACCCATCTGGCGATCGTCGGAAACGGCGGAAGTTCCGGATCGCGGACAATCAAATTGTATATCGACGGCGTACTCGCAGGTACCTATACCACCGATTACAATTTTATCTCAACCCGCGTTCGTATCGGTACGTATTGGGGAAGTTCCGGAGACTATTTTCAAGGGTATATCGACGAAGCTCGCCTATCCATCGGCGTTGAGCGCTGGACCGCTGCTTTTACCCCGCCCTCTGCCGCCTACATTTAACCCCCAAAGGAAATAGCGCCATGACTCCATCCGAACGCCGCCAGCGCCAGCGCAATCTCGACGCCCTCGCCCAATGGACGCCGGAAGAACTCGAAACGCTGCACAAGGCCGTCAAACTCTGGCAGTCCGGGTCCGCCACCTGTTTCCGGGCGGCGGTGGAATGGCTGACCTTCGCCCTGCTCGGCGCGTTCGGCTGGATGATGCTCGAATGGCTGCGCTCGAAACTAGGACTCAACAAGGAGAAATAACCATGAATCTGTCGCGTCTGATTGCGATTGCGGCCGGAATCATTCTGGCCGCGCAAATCTTCAACTGAAAGAATTCCCAACCATAAGGAGAATTAAATCATGTCCAAACACGTCTACAACCTCAAACTGTCGCCCACGGAAAACCGGATTCCGTTTCAGCTCGGCCCGCATATCACGCTGGGCAAAGTGCCGGATACCGACGTTTCGAAAGATATTCCGTTCACCTTTGACCAGGGCCAGATTGGCAGTTGCGTTTTCAACGCCGGCGCCATGGCGGCGGCTCAGCTGGATTGTCATCTGCATCCCGAAACCGGGTTTGTTAAACTTTCCCGGCTGGCTCCTTATTATTACGCTCGAAAAGCGATGGTGGACAAGGGCGAAATCGACGATCTTAGCACCGATTCCGGTTCCAGCGGTTACGACTTCTGCGAAATTGCCAGACAGTACGGCCTGGGACCGGAAGACCTCTGGCCGTATGACCCCGACCAGTTCGCCGTCGAACCGAGTCTGGAATACGCCGCCGCCGCCGAAAAGAACCAGCTGTTGCAGTTCCGGCAGATTCCGGTGGCCGCGCCGAAACTGGCGATCGAATTGATCCGGGCGGCGCTCTATCAGCACGGCGTCGGCGTGATGGTCGGCATCAAGGTTTATGAAGACTTCGAAGCCGATGCGGTCATGAATACCGGCGACTATCTGAAATCGAACTTTCAAAATCTGCTCGGCGGCCACGAAATCTATGTGGTGGCGTCGCTGCGGGAAGCGGTCAAAACCCCGGTCGTCCGCATTCTCAACAGCTGGGGAGAAGGCGTCGGCAAGATTGGCGCGAACGGGCTGCGCGGGTTCTTCGATATCGCCGAAGACGTGTTTGCCAAAATCCTGTTGGAAGCCAACCTCCTGCTCAAAACCGAATAACCGCCGGAACTCCGGCAAAGGAATAAATCCATGAAAAACGATACCAAAATCACGCTGTTGACCAGTCTCCTCAACCACAACGCCAAAGTTGCGCTGTCTGACACCGAAAAAGCGGCCATTCTGGCGCTGGTCAAGGAACTGTTCGTCACCTACGGAGCGCCGAAACTCCGTACGCTGATCGAAAACATGTGCGGCAAGCTCGGACTCGACGACGATCAGACCGCCAAGGTTCTCGAATATTACGACGAAATCATCAGCAACATCACCGATTAACCCGTTCCGGGCCGGGAGCAATCCCGGTCCGGAAAATAAGAAGTGATCCAATATGAAAAAAGTTATTTTTACCGTAGGTATTGCCGTCCTCATGTTATCGGCCGGCTGTAAAAGCTGGCCGACCACCGACAAATCAATCAACGCCGGCGGCGAAGTGGAAGCGGCCAAAGTCGAAAGCCTCGGCGGACCGGAAAGCGGTACGGCGTTGCCGAACGTCCTGGCCGGCGGCGGCGCCCACGCTTACCAGAGTTCCGCCAAGTTTACCAAGGACCAGACCTGCCCGCCGATGTGGATCAAAGCCAATCAGTCGACGCTGTTGTCTCAATTCCTGTCGATCTTCGGATTCAGCGGGACCGGTTGCGTAGAAGCCTATACCGGCGTCCCCGGCGAATCCGCCGCCGAAACCGCCGCCCGGCTGGCCGCATTCCGCAGTACGGGGGCAACAAGTACGGGTACGAGTGCAACCGCCGCCGGGAAGCGTCGGCCATGAATATTCTGCGCCAACTGGTAGTACGACGGCTGACGGCAATCAAACAGCAACGGCAAAACAAAGAATTCGGATTGCTAATACCGCTGGACCGGATTGCCCGGCTGGTCAGCGACGTGGTTCTTTACCGACTCGCCACGCCGCCTTGTTATCGGGGGCTGACGTTGGAAGTCTTGCAGCAGATTTATAACGGCTGCGGCCCGGATTGGATGACGGAAGCCAGTCGGGAGGTTCTGACTCGGATTTTCACTTTTTTCGAACCGGCCTTTCTGATTCATGATGTCGAATACCAATATAGCGACGGGACGCGTGACGGTTTTCAGGCAGCCAACCGGCGGCTCTATGACAACTGCCGTCGGCTGATTCGAGAAAAATGTAATTTCCGGCAGCATCCGGCCGCCTCGCTCTGGTATGAGTTTCAGGCGTGGAATATCTATCAGGCGTGTCGGCAGTTCGGCTGGTCGGCCTGGTGTGACGAATGAGCTTTTGCCGTCCCTCTGTTGTAATGAATTCCGGAAACATTTTTCGAGTTTTCAGGTTTGCGGCGGCAAAACTCTTGCCGTTGCCCGCTTGATTTATCGTCCGAAAGGCCGCATGTTATCACGCGCATGCAAACCAGAATCAAGGATTGAAGTCATTATGGACGCCAAACAGCAACTCGAAGAAGCAAGTCTCAAATATCACGAAACGGCTCCGGCCGGCAAACTGCGGATCGCGTCTTCCAAGCCATGCGAAACCCAGGAAGATCTGTCGAAAGCCTATACGCCCGGCGTGGCCGTGCCTTGTCTGAAAATCAAGGAAAATCCGGAAAACAGCTGGCGTTACACCGGTCGCGGCAACACCGTGGCGGTAGTCAGCGACGGGACCGCCGTGCTCGGTTTGGGCAATATCGGACCGGAAGCCGGAATGCCGGTGATGGAAGGGAAAGCCGTATTGTTCAAGCGTTTTGCCGATATCGACACCATTCCGCTGTGCGTCGGCAAAGTCTACGGCCCCGACGGCAAAACCGACGCCGACAAGTTGATTGAAACCGTGGAGCGGCTGGAACCGTCGTTCGGCGGCATCAATCTGGAAGACATCGCGGCACCGGCCTGCTTCAAAGTTGAACAGACGTTGAAAAAAACAATGAATATTCCGGTGTTTCACGATGACCAGCACGGAACGGCGATCATTTCCCTGGCCGGGCTGCTCAATGCGCTGAAACTGACCGGACGGCAGATTGGCCGAGCCCGATTCGTGGTTAATGGCGCCGGCGCGGCGGGGATCGCCTGCGCGGAAATGTATATTCGCGCCGGAGCCGATCGCAAAAATTTCCTGATGTGCGACTCCAAGGGCGTGATCCACTCCGGCCGGACCGATTTGAATCCGGAAAAACAGCGGTTTGCCAATTCGAGTTCCGCCCGGACGCTGGCGGATGCGCTGGTCGGGGCGGATGTGTTTCTCGGCGTGTCGGTGGGGAACTGCGTCACCAAGGACATGGTCAAGACGATGGCCCCGAATCCGATCATTTTCGCCATGGCCAATCCGACGCCGGAAATCTTTCCGCAGGATGCCTGGGATGCCGGCGCGGGTGTTGTCGGCACCGGCCGGACCGACTTTCCGAATCAGGTCAACAACGTGCTGGGCTTCCCCGGCATTTTCCGCGGCGCGCTGGATGTGCGCGCCACCGATATCAACGAAGATATGAAGCTGGCCGCTTCCCGGGCGCTGGCGGAATTGGTCAACGAACCGATTTCGGCCGAAGTCAAAGCGATTCTGGCCCGGGCGTATCCGCAGGATGCCGCCGCCGGAGTGTTCGACGGCGAAATTTCGCTGAAAAAGACGTTGGTCATTCCGAAACCGTTCGATCCGAGAGTGGTGCCCCGGGTGGCGCGCTATGTGGCGGAAGCCGCCATGAAGAGCGGCGTGGCGCAAGTGCGGATCGACGATCTGGCGGCCTACGAACAGGCGTTAAGCAAACGTCTGGCGCGCTGACCACCATTGGAGAGAGTCGGCAGCGAGGGAAAAGACAGCATGGCTGCTTCTGAACCCGCAGTTCCGGACCGTTTGTTTACCGGGAAAACCACCGGTGCAACCACCGCAGCGGGCCGCGAGAGAAAATCGCGATTCGCCGACGGAACCGGAAATAGGTTTCCGGTGCGGCAATCCGAGGCAGCCGCCAACGCTGATCCGGACTGGTGACCGCATCTTTATCCATGGTCATTAATAGTTCGAAGCCGCACTCTTTCGCCGCTGCGATCGAGGCTTCCGAATCATGGCCCCAGGGCCAGAACATCACCGTGGCATTTACCTGTAATTTCTCGCGGAGCAGATCGCGACAGGACATGAGATCTTCGCGGATGCGCCGTTGAAATTCGGCGTCGGTTTCCAGCGGCACGACCGGATTCGAAAACGACTGGCACAATTTCCGCCAGCCTTCGTTGCTGTTCGGTCGTTTGAGCGCGGCGGCCAATTCCGGCGCCAGCCGGGTTCGCGGGGCGGCGAGGATGCTGCAAAACGTTGCTGCCGGCGCTCCGGTAAAGGGCGGTTCGCCGAGCGCATATTCCATTGTCCAATGGCGGCGGGACGGGAAGAAGCCCTTGATGTGCGTCAGGTCGCGATATGTTCCCAGATGAGAATTGCCGTGAGCCTGCAATTCCCAGCGTCCGGAATCCCGCAACTCCGCCAGTTCCGGCCAAGTCAGAAACGAATCCCACCCCCGGCCGTAAACCGCCAGCTCCAAGGCCGCTTTGGACGGAATCAGATTTGCCGGCTGACTCCGCAACCGGTCCTCCGGATTGACCAGCGACGTGTTGACCGCCAGCGTGGCCCGAAGCTGAAACCGGGCCAGAATCGGATCGGCGTAAAATCGATTGTCGGCCCAGCCGTCGTCGAAGGTAAGCATGATCAGCCGTTCCCCTGGCGGCGACAGTCGTCCGGCCCAGATTGCCGCCAGTTCGGAAGCGGTAATGAATTGCCACTGCCGTTTCGTCAGATATTCCAGCTGGCGGGTAAAAATCGGCGCCGCCACCGCTCCGGCCGAAGGCGTCGGCAGAATGCGGTGGTAAGTCAGAATCAACAATTGAAAAGGCATGTTTTTTTTCATCATCAGTAGAAAAGATAAACGTTCCGAAGGTTAATTTCAATGGTTTATATCAATCCCGTTCCGGAATCGAGATGGGGTGGTGATTGCCTTGACAACAGCTAGGAAGAAGCCGGCGGCGATTCCAGCGCCATGACCCGGCTGATTTCCCGATGCAGTTCGGTAATCGTAAACGGCTTGCGGATAAAGCCCATGGCGCCGTCGGGATATGCCGCATTGGTGGTGCGGTCGCTGACATACCCGGTGGAAATAATCACTTTCACGGATGGGTTGAGTTTCCGGAGTTCGGCAAAACATTCCTGCCCGTTCATCCGCGGCATAATCATGTCCAGAATCACCAGTGTGACTTCCGTCTGGTGCTGCCGGTATTTTTCCAGCCCGTCCAGCCCGTCCATGGCCGGAATGACCTGGAATCCGATTTCTTCCAGAATTTCCTGGGCGGTATAGCGGACCAGTTCTTCGTCGTCGATGATCAAGATGCAACCGCTGCCGCGCGGCAACGGTTCTTCCTCGGCCGGCGGCGAGGGAACACCGTCGATACACGGAAAGTAAATGTCGAAGATCGTTCCATTGCCCGGTTCGCTTTCCACTTCAATCGCGCCGTTATGCTCCTGGACCGCGCCGTAAACGGCGGAGAGGCCGAGTCCGGAACCTTTGCCGACTTCCTTGGTGGTAAAGAAAGGTTCGAAAATATGGCCCAGAATTTCCGGCGGAATTCCACAACCGGTATCCCGGACGCGGATATGAAGATAAAGGCCGGGCGTCAGATTAAAGGCAAATGCGGCACACCGGGCGCGGTCGAGATAGAGATTGTCCGTCTCGATCATAATGATCCCGCCGTCCGGCATGGCGTCCCGGGCGTTGACGCCGAGATTGAGAAACAGGTTGGTGATCTGAGAGGGATCGCCGGTGATCGTGGAATGTTCCGCCGTGAAATGCGGGACGATTTCAATGCGGCGGTCGATACTGCGTTCCAACAGGCTGACTGCCGTGCCGACGGCGGCATGAATCTCAACCGGACGGCTGACCAGTTTGGCTTTCCGGGCGAAAGCGAGGAGTTTCTGGGTAAGATCGGCGGCCTTCTGGCAGGAATCGCGGATAATGCCGACCAAAGTAATGGCGCCGGGGTTGGCATCGCCGATTCGGCGGGACAGAAGGTCGGCGGAGGCCATAATCCCGGTGAGCATATTATTGAAGTCGTGAGCCACGCCGCCGGCCAATTTGCCGATCGACTCCATTTTTTGACTTTGCCGAAGTTTTTCTTCCAATTCATACTGCCGGGTCGTATCGTGAAAGACCAGTACCATGCCGATGATTTCCCCCTGGCTGTTGCGGATCGGCGCGCCGCTGTCGGCGATGTGAAATTCGCGTCCATCTCTCGCTAACAACAGGGTATGATCGGAGAGTCCGTGGACCTGTCCGCTGGCAAGGACTTTGCGGATCGGACTTTCGACCGGCTGCCGGGTTTCGCTGTCGACGATTCGGAAGACGGCTTCCAGCGGTTGCCCCAAGGCTTCTTCGATCGGCCAGCCGGTCAGCGTCGTCGCCACCGGATTGAGCCGGGTGATCCGGCCGGAACAATCGGAGGCGATCACGGCGTCGCCGATGGAATTAAGGGTGGTCCGGAGATTTTCTTCGCTGGCCCGGAGTGCGGCTTCCGCCTCTTTCTGCTCCGTAATGTCCAGCGCGGTAAACGTGACCATGCCATCCGGTTGCGCCGGATCGACCAGCGTGAGGCTGAGCAGAATGTCGAGTCGCCGCCCGTCTTTGTGCCGCCAGCGGGTTTCCCCGGTAACGGCGTCGCCGCTACGGATCTGCGGATACATGTCTTCCTTGACCGCCAGATAATCTTTTTCCGCCCAATAGACGATTCGGGTATTCTGTCCCAGCAGTTCTTCGCGGGAATAGCCGGTAATTTCGCAGAACCGCTGGTTGGCCTCATGGAAAATCCGGTTTTGAACCACGCCGATGCCGGACGGCACCGAACTGAGGATGCTGCGCATCATGCGTTCGCTGGCCCGCAGGGCTTCCTCGGCATCTTTCTTATCGGTAATGTCCATGACGATAAAAGTGGTTCCCTGGGACCAGTCGGCCGCATCCAACGGGTTGAAATAAAGCATGACTTCAATCGGATGTCCGTCTTTATGACGCCAGCGCAATTCCACCATGTTGGCATTGCGATCCGGGCGCTCCGAATAGACGAGTTGTCCGGCTTTTTCAAAATCTTCCTCGGAAAAATAGAGGAATCGGGCATTCCGATTCAGGAGTTCCTCGCGGGAATAACCGGTGATTTCGCACAACCTGGGATTGGTCTCCTTGAGTGTGCGGTCAACCGCCAGAATAATGCCGACCGGAGCAACATCGACAATACTTTTAAGTTTATTTTCACTTTCCCGCCGGGCCTGTTCCGACAGTTTTCGGTCGGTAATATCCATGATGGCAAACGTCACGCCTTGGTCCGGATCATGAGGATCGATGAAAGCCAGCGACAATACCACATCGATGGCATGGCCGTCCTTATGACGCCAACGCAATTCCGTGGCGTCATGTCGAAGGGGGCCGGACCCGTAGAGACAATCTCCCGCCTGGTCGAAATCCGCCTCGGAAAAATAAAAAATCCGGGAACTCCTTTCGAGTAATTCTTCGCGGGAATAACCGGTAATTTCGCATAGCCGGGGATTGGCTTCTTTGATAATCCGCCGGACGGCCAGAATAATGCCGACCGGAGCAACATTGATAATACTTTTGAGTTTATTTTCGCTTTCCCGCAAGGCCTGTTCCGCCTGCATCCGTCCGGTAATGTCCAACACCGAATAGACAATCCCGCGGTGAAGATTCTGCCGGTCCAGAGGAGAAAACGTCATCAACGTCTCGATTCTGCGCCCGTCTTTCCGGATCAGATACATCTCGATGGCGCCGACTTCCCGCTGATCGAGCATCGCCAGAATCCGCTGTCCGTAATCCAGAAAATCCGCCTCCGAGGCATACAAATGCCGTGTCGTATGACCGATCAGCTCGTCCCGCTCATAACCGGTAATTTCACACATGCGCTGATTGATCTCCAGCATAACCCGATCGGCAATGAGACAGATGCCGCTGGGAACGGCGCTGACCAGACGTTTATAACGCCGTTCGCTCTCCTGTAACGCATCATATGTGGTACGCTGTTCGGTCACGTCGCGCAATACGGCGACCGCATAATCGCAATCGTCGCAGCGAACATGCGACAGATTGAGATCGGCGTATTCGCCGGGAATTCCTTCTTCCTGCAACCGGAGCTGGGTAGTCAGCTTCAAGACCCGGTCGCCGCCGGCATTCAGCGCCTCTCGCCACTGCCGGATGACCGCCACCGCCGCCGCATCGAAAAGTTCCGTCAACACCGGCAATGGTTCGTCGAGGGACACCGCGAACCATTGCCGGGCGCTGTTGTTCAGATCGACAAATCGGAACGAATCCAAATCCACCATGCCGATCGCATCGTTGGCCTCGTTCAACAGCGTCTTATACAGTTCCAGTTCCCGCAACCGTTCCTGCAACATGGGATAATAAGACTTCCGCAGCGAAAATTCGCCCATGCCGAGAATTTTGCGCCGCAGTTCGTTTTGTTCCCCGTCAGAGAGCTTGGCCATAGAGTGCCTCCAGATCGCCGGTTTCGACCCGGCGGGGATTGGTCAGCAGACACAGGTCGCCGACCGCTTTTTCCGCCAGCATTTTGACGTCGGACGGTTTGACCCCCAGGTCGCCGAGCGTATGGGTGATTCCCAGTTTCCGCCGCAATTGATCGAGCGCGTCGGCCAGCGCCTGGCCCCGCCGGTCCGTCGTCCGATCGCGGAAATTCCACCCCAATGCTTCGGCCGCCCGGTCGTAACGGGTGGGAACGGCCGCATAGTTGAAGGCGACGACCGCTGGCAGCAGAATGGCGTTGCACTCCCCATGCGCCAGATCGAAACTTCCGCCCAGACTGTGCGACAACGCATGGACCGCGCCCAGACTGGCGTTGGAAAACGCCAGCCCGGCTTCCAGGCATCCCAACATCATATTGGTCCGTATCTCCAGATTATCCGGCGAAGCCACCGCCGCCGGCAGATTTGCCGCCAGCAGCCGCAACGCATATTCCGCGTGGACATCGGTAATCGGCGACGCCGCATTGGAGCACAATGCCTCCAGCGCATGCGAGACGGCATCCATCCCGGTACAGGCGGTCAGGAACGGATCGAGGGTGACGGCGGTTTCCGGATCGATCAGCGCCGCGTCGGGAATAATTGCTTTGGAGATAATCGAAATTTTATTGAGTTCGGTCATGTCCCGGATAATGGCGAACTGGGAGACGTCGGCGGCACTGCCCGCCGTAGTAGGAATCGCCACCAGCGGCGCGATCGGATGCGTGATCAGATCCACGCCCTCGTAATCCAGAATATCGCCGCCGTTGTTGACCACCAGCGCAATCCCTTTGGCGCAGTCGATCACGCTGCCGCCGCCGATCGCAACAATCCCATTGCACTGTTCGCGCCGGTAAAGACGAACGCCGTCCATGACTTGATGATCCCGGGGATTGGGCGAAACGTCCGTAAAAAGGGAACACGCCATTTCCGGCAGTTCTGAAGCGATATTCCGCCGTACCTGTTCCGTCCATCCCGCTGCCGTCACCCCGGAATCGCTGACCAGCAACACCCGGGTCACGCCCAGATTGCGGACGTATTTCCCCGCCAATGCCCGCGCGCCGGCGCCGAAAATAAATTCCGGTGCGACAAATTTGCGCAATTCGGAATTGCCTTGCATCGGTCCCCCTCCAGATTACCCGTCCATTCGACTCTCGTCCGGTACCGCTGTCTCTATACGATAAACGATAATCGGAAACTCTGCAATATCCCGGGATAAAAAATCTTTAGACGGCAGTCTCAAAACGAGCTTCCGGGGAGAAACCCCGAAAACTTTGAGCAGTTTTCCAGGTTTCTCCCCGACCCCCAGATCCTGACTTTCAAACTTTTTAAATTATTTATCTCTTTGCGAAGCAAAGAGATAAATGAAATAAAAGTTTTGCGGGGTCAAAAATGGGGCGCGGGAAAGAAATGAGGGGCTTCTTCAAAAGCGCCCCGGGTCTTCCCGCCACCCACAATTTGAGACTGCGGTCACTTACCGCTGCGGGGATCGAAAATTTTGCGCAACCCTTCCCCGGTGAAATTGAAAGCCAGCACGGTCAGAAACAGCGCCAACCCCGGCCACAGCGTCAAATGCCAATACTGGAACGGGTTGTCGAATGCCTGACGCAACAATTCTCCCCAGCTGGCCGTCGGAGCCTGAACCCCGAAACCCAGGAAACTCAAGCCGCTTTCGGCTTCAATCGCGCCCGCGATGCCGAACGTGAACGCCACCATGATCGGCCCGGTAATATTCGGCAACAGGTGGAAAACCATGATCCGCCAAGTCGGCAACCCCAGCGACACGCAACTCTGGATATAGGCCAGCGAACGGTTTTTCAACACTTCGCCGCGCACCAGACGGCAAAGCCCGGTCCAGCCGGTCAGCCCCAGAACGCCGATCACAATCAAAATCGACTGTTTGAACTGCAAATCCATGAACAGCGACATCAGAATCAGCAGCAGCAGAAACGTGGGAAAGCAGATGAGGATTTCCACCGCCCGCTGTAAAATCAGGTCGAACCGGCCGCCGAAATAGCCGCTCATCATCCCCATCGCCGTGCCGATGACAATTTCCAACAACGTGGCCAGAATACCCACCGCCAGCGACACGCGCGCGCCGTAAATCATCCGGGAGAGCACGTCGCGGCCGATCTGGTCGGTCCCCAGCCAATGGCCCGGTGCGTATTTCAAATAGGGTTCCGCCGGCTGCTCCGTCGGCCCGAACCGGATCGGCGCAAAAACGACCGTCGTCCCAGCCGGCAGCGCTTTGACTTTGGCCCGCCAGTCGGAATGGTCCATCCGCTTGCCGACGACGGCAAACGGAATTACCAGCGCCAGCGCCAGCGTCGCCAGCAGCCAGCGTCGGGCCCGCGGCCGCCGCCGAAACAGCAGCCGGACCGCGCCGCCGCCCAGCAACAGCAGCAACAGATAGTTGAAAATCATTTCCACCATGACTTCGGTGCCGTCGGGAGCAAAAAAATACCGGAGGAAAGGAAACTGAATGCCGTCCGGCCCCCGGATCAGCAACGGGCGGCCGTTGGCCAGCAACGGCGCCGCCAGCGCCGGAAACAGAATCAGACCGATCCCGATCAAACCGGCCACCGCCACCGGATCGGTCCGGAAACGCCGCCAGGCGGCAGCCCACGGCGAGGCCGGCGGAATAGTCGTCGACGGTTCGTGCTCGGCGGTCATGAAACTGTTATCCTATCAGACGGCGTTGAAAAAGTTCGGCCACTTCTTTGACCAGATTGGGCGTGAACTCGACCTGCCGGACCGGATCGCGCAGTTCCGCCGGCGTGAAAAACCGCACTTCGTCGATTTCATCGCGGGGAAAGTCGAACGGACCGGCAAACGTCACCCCGAACACCCGGGTATTTTCCGATTCGATCCGATTGCGGATTTTGGCGTCGAACAGATATTGCAGCGGCAACTGCGGCGCAATGCCCAGTTCTTCGCTCATCTCGCGGCGCGCCGCCGTCTCGAAATCTTCGCCGGGATCGAGATGCCCGCCCACCGCGGTATCCCACTTGCCCGGCTGGATATCTTTCTGACTCGACCGCCGTTGCAACAACACCCGACCGTCGGGATGAAAAACCACCACGTGACTGGTCCGATGAATCAACGCCGGATTGCCATGACATTCCGACCGTTTGGCGGTGCCGATCACATGGTTGTCTTCATCGACAATTTCAAAAATTTCATCTCCGGAAGTTTTCATCAGACTTTACTCCGCGGCATCATCCGATTTCTTTTTGGCGGCACTCTTGCGGCGACCGGCTTTTTTGGCGGCCGGGGCGACCGGCGGGGCGGCCGGAGCCGGCGGTTCCGGCACCGCCGGAGCACTGATCGCGGCATTGACGGCGGCGGCATCGTCGTCGTCACGGATCGGGAAAAACAACAGTTTGTTGTTGTCCAGCCGGACCTCGATCCGGTCGGCGCCTTTGAAATATCCCTTCAGAATTTCTTCCGCCAGCGCGTCTTCCAGATAGTGTTCCACCGCCCGACGCAACGGCCGGGCTCCGAATTCCGGCTGGAAACCTTTTTCAATCAGGAAATCGATCACCTTATCCTCGATGGTCAACTCCAGGCCCTTGAACATCAGCCGGGCCCGGACTTTGCCGATTTCGATATTGACGATTTTGGCCAGGTCTTCCCGGGTCAGGTTGCGGAAGACAATCACGTCGTCCACCCGGTTCAGAAATTCCGGCTTGAAGTATTTCTTCGCCGTACTGAGCAGCTTTTCCTTGGCCTTTTCCGCCGATTCGGCGGCGCCGGTCGAGAAGCCGAGTTCGCCGCCTTTGGCCAATTGTTCGGCCCCGATGTTGCTGGTCATAATGACAACCGTATTACGGAAGTCGATCCGCCGGCCGAGCGAGTCGGTCAGCTTGCCTTCTTCCAGAATCTGCAACAACATATTCATCACATCGGGATGCGCCTTTTCGATTTCGTCGAACAGCACCACCGAATAAGGATGACGCCGGACTTTTTCAGTCAATTCGCCGCCTTCGCCGTGGCCCACATACCCCGGCGGCGAGCCGACCAGCCGGCTGACATTGAATTTTTCCATGTATTCCGACATGTCGACCTGGACCAGCGAATCGGCGCTGCCGAAAATAAATTCCGACAACGCTTTCGCCAGCAGCGTCTTGCCGACGCCGGTCGGACCGAGAAACACAAACGAGCCGATCGGCCGCTGCGGATTCTTCAAGTCCGCCCGCGACCGCCGCAACGCCCGCGAAATAATCGAAACGGCTTCGCTTTGTCCCACCACCGTTTTTTCCAGTTCGGCTTCCATCCGCAGCAGCCGGTCGCTTTCGCCTTCTTCGATCTGCTGAACCGGAATGCCGGTGAATTTGGCGACGATTTCGGCGATTTCCTTTTCATCGATTTTGGACGCCTTGCCCCGCGAATTTTTCCGCCACGCGTCCATGATTTCTTCCACCTTGGCTTTCAGCTTGCGCTCCTGATCGCGCAACGCCGCCGCTTCTTCGAAGCGCTGCTCGGCAATCGCCTGCTCCTTGGCTTCGGTGACTTTGGCGATTTCTTTTTCCTGTTCCTTGGTGTCCGGCGGCGGCACAATATTGCTGATGCGGGCTTTGGCCCCGGCCTCGTCAATCACGTCGATGGCTTTGTCCGGCAGAAAACGGCCGGTGATATAGCGGTCGGCCAGCCGGGCCGCCGCCGACAACGCGGCATTGGTATATTCGACGTTGTGATGCTTTTCGTAGCACGGCTTCAGACCGTGAAGAATTTTGATCGTATCTTCGATCGACGGCGGATCGACCACCACCGGCTGGAACCGTCGTTCCAACGCGGCGTCTTTTTCAATGCCTTTCCGGTACTCGTCCATCGTCGTGGCGCCCACGCACTGGAGCTCGCCCCGGGAGAGCGCGGGTTTGATGATGTTGGCGGCATCCATGGCCCCTTCGGCCCCGCCGGCGCCCACCAGCGTGTGCAGTTCGTCGATAAACAGAATCACCTTGTCGGAATTGCGGGCTTCGTCGATCACCGCCTTGATCCGTTCTTCGAACTGCCCGCGATATTTGGTCCCGGCCACCATCAACGCCAGGTCTAAGGCAAAAATATGCTTGCCGGCCAGGATTTCCGGAATGGTATTGCCGGCGATTTCCTGCGCCAGACCTTCGATGATCGCCGTTTTGCCGACCCCGGCCTCCCCGATCAGAACCGGGTTGTTTTTGGTCCGGCGGCAAAGAATCTGAATAACCCGTTCGATTTCCTTTTCGCGGCCGATCACCGGGTCCAGTTCGCCGTGCTGCGCCATTTCCGTCAGGTCGCGGCCGAACGCTTTTAACGCATTGAACGCATTTTCACCGCCGGGAGCACCCCCCGGAACCGCGCCATTCTCACTGCCTTTTTCCGCATCTTCGCTTTCCGGCAGATAATTGGGGTCCAGCGCCTTCAGAACTTCCCGCCGGACGCTTTCCACATCGATCTTCATATTGCGGAGAATCCGGGCCGCCACGCTTTCGCCTTCCCGCAGCATGGCCAGCAATAAATGTTCCGTGCCAATAAAGTTATAACCCATGGACTGCGCTTCCTTGGCCGCCAGGATCAGGACTTTTTTCAAGCGTTGAGTAAACGGGGCAATCCCTTCCTTCTTCGTCTGCCCGCCGACGCCGCACTGTTTTTCCACTTCGATGCGGAGGTTGTTCAGATTGACGCCCATGGAATTGAGCACCGAGACGGCCACGCCTTCGCCCAAGGCAATCAGACCCAGCAACAGATGTTCGGTCCCGACATAGTCGTGATTAAAGCGTTCCGCCTCTTTCTGAGCCAACACCAGCGCGTGTTTGGCGCGCGGCGTGAAATTTTTCATTCCGGAGTTAAGATCATCGAATTCATCGGCCATGGCTTTTATGCTCCTGCGCGGTTAGTTCTCAAAAAAAACGCTTCGACATACAGTAACAAAAAAACTTCACTCTTGCAAGCAGGAGTGAAGTTTTTATGATAACCCGGTCGTCGACCGGATAAGCAAGTCACAACTTATTGGAACAGATTCTTATACTTATCGGCAATTTCACCCACGTTTTCAGGGGTAATCAGGATGTAGCGTTCGTCAAACGCTTTCTGGACATCCGACGGAGCGGGATCTTCCGTATATTTGACGCCGGGCTTGTACGACACCGCCGCCACGATATAGCCGGCCCCGATCACATTCTTCAACGCCTGCACGCCGCCGTCCAGCAACGCCACTTTCGGACGGGAATTGGCGCTCATTTTCCACAGTTTCATTTTCGCGGCATCGCGGGGCAGACCGATCATCGTCACAACCATCTTGCAATCCTGATGTTTTTCCACCGTGGCGTCGAAATCTTTCGCCGTCATGATTTCTTCCAACGGCATCATGAATTCTTCTCCGCCGGGACCGGCAGGCATCGGCGGATGATTGGCATCTCCGCTTTTGGTCTGAATACTGACGGTATCCACCATCACATCGCTGCCCAGACCGGCTTTGATACTGTCGATCAGACGCTTCGTGCGGACATTCTTTTCAAAATCGCGGTCCGCCACCACCAGCACCTTTTCGCCCGGGAACTTTTCTTTCAGATATTTCCCCAGGATTTCCGCTTTGGAACAGGCAAATTTGGTTTCGTTTTCAATCAGAGACGCAGTATCGTCGCCACCGAACGAGCCGGTTTTGACCATGATCGTGATCCCGCAGGCGATAACCACCACCAGCAACGCAATCGCAATGGGCTGCGCATTCGGATTCGTCCGTTGTTTCTTAGCACAGGCGATCATTCCGATCAGTGCCAGAACCATCACAATGCCGACGAGAATTACTGTAGGACTCATATTATCCCCTCTGACTTTGGTTAAAATTGCCTTACATTAGATTGTGAACTTAGCGAAAACTTACATGGGGCTAATGGTAAATTCAAATATTTTTATTTAGAATTTAGAATTTTCCTCCCGTTTTTTATTTCCCCCGATATTCGACCCCGAAACCGCAACCAACTTCAGTAGGTAAAATCACTGCGCGGAAAACTGCCGAGAATCTTGACGAAACGACACATCGACGTCAATGCTTCCAACGCCGTTTTGACCTGAGGATCATCCCGATGGCCCCGCAGATCGATAAAGAAATAATATTCCCAATTCCGCTGCCGGGAAGGACGGCTTTCAATCATCGTCATGGTGATATTGGCATTCTTGAACGGCAACAGGGTGTCGTACAGCGCCCCGACCCGGTCGCCGATCGCAATGCACAAGGCGGTCTTATCGTCGCCGGTCGGAACCGGACGCTGCCGGCCCAACACCAGAAACCGGGTGGTGTTGTCGGAAGTGTCCTGAATGTTTTCCTCCAGCACGTCAAGACCATAGATCTCCGCCGCCAGCCGGCCGGCAATGGCCGCCGAATCCGTCGGCGAAGCCGCCGCCAGTTCCGCCGCTTTGGTATTGCTGCCGACTTCAATCAGTTCCGCCTGCGGCATATTCTGGAGCAGCCAGGCCCGGCATTGGCCGAACGACTGCACATGGCTGTAAATGCGTTTGATTTTTTCCCGCGGACATTTCGCCAGCAGACAATGGCGGATGGCAAACAGGATTTCCGCACAAATTTCCACTTTGGAATCGATAAACATATCCAGCGTATAGTTGACGGCGCCTTCGGTGGAGTTCTCGACCGGAACGCAACCGTAGTCCGCCCGTTCCGTTTCGATGTCCCGGAACACTTCCGCAATACTGTGCTTGGGCTCGTAGTCCAGACTGTGGCCGAATTTCGCCATGGCCGCCTGATGGGTATACGTGGCCTGAGGACCGAGAAACGCGATTTTCAGCGGCCGTTCCAGAATCAACCCGCCGGACATGATTTCGTGATACACCGCGCGCAGGGTTTTTTCCAGCATCGGCCCCTGGTTCAACTGACACAACCGTTCCAGCAAACTCTTTTCCCGTTCCGGAACATAGACGGCCCGGGAGCGCTGCTGTTTCCATTTGCCCACGTCCAAAACATATTGATAGCGTTCGTTGATCAGTTTTACGATCTCATTGTCGAGCGCGTCAATCCGATTTCTCAATTCCTGTAAATCCATAGATTTTCGATTCGCTTCTTCCTGATTGAATATGCGCGTGCACCGCTAATATAAACCGCCATTCGCGGAAAAAAAAGCGTAACCCCCGGAACCGTCTTTCTTTTCTTCCGGCTTCCTTTATATTATAAATCGCGATCAGCGGCAAGGATGATTCGAATGACGAAAAAAAGTTATTCCCGAAAAGCAACGCATTCCCGGACCGGACAACGGTTGCAAAAAACGCTGTCCGGTTATGACCGGATGGCCATCGCCTTTTCCGGCGGGGTCGACAGCACCCTGTTGGCCTATGCCGCCCGACTGGCGCTCGGCACCGAGCGTGTCTTGCTGGTCCACCTCGATACCCCCCTCAACCCGCCGGCGGAAACCGCCGCAGCGCAGGATTGGGCCCGGCAATACGGCATGACGTTGACCATGATTCGCCTCGATCCGCGGTCCTGTCCGGAGGTTCGCCACAACGATCCCCGCCGCTGTTATTTCTGCAAACGGCAAATCATGGCCGCCGTCCGGGAAGCGGCGAACCGGGCCGGAATTGCCGTGATCGCCGACGGCGCCAACCGCGACGATCTCAACGACTACCGGCCGGGTATGCAGGCCGCGGAAGAAGCCGGCGTCCGCCATCCGCTGATCGAGGCCGGCCTGAACAAAGCCGCCATCCGCCGTCTGGCCCGGCAGTGGCGTCTGACCAACTGGAACGCGCCGGCGGCGGCCTGTCTGGCTTCCCGAATCCGTTATGGGACGGAACTCGACGATGATCTTCTGCAACGCATCGCCGCCGCCGAAACGTATTTGACCGCGCGGGGTTTTCGAGGCTGCCGGGTTCGCGACCACAACGGTCATGCCGATCTGGAAGTCGCGCCGATGCAGTTTCCCCGCTTGCTCAAACTCCGGGTCGCCGTGGTCAAAAAACTGAAAGCGCTCGGGTTTCAGGCCGTCTCCTTCAACCTCGAAGGCTATCGGCAGGGTGCCATGAATGCGGACTTGCATCATTCGTCCGGCGAGGCTGCTTCATGAAAGAATTTCTGATTTCCGGTCCTTATATCGATTGCGATCATCCGGCGATCCGACAACTGGCGGCGCAACTGGCAACGGGTGTCCAATCGGAAAGAGAACTGGCGCAACGCACTTTCGCCTGGGTGCGGGACCGCATCAAGCACTGTTTGGATTACCATACCAGCGCGTTGCCGCTCAAGGCGTCCGACGTGCTGGCCGCCGGAACCGGATTCTGCTATGCCAAGAGTCACTTGCTGGCCGCGCTGCTTCGGGCCAACCGGATCCCGGCCGGATTGAGCTATCAACGGCTGTCGCTGTCCGGCAGCGGGGCTCCCTATTGTCTGCATGGATTGAACGCCGTCTATCTGACCGAATATGGCTGGTACCGGGTCGATCCGCGCGGCAACCGGTCGGATCTCGACGCACAATTCTGTCCGCCGACGGAACGGCTGGCGTTTGCGCTTCACGATCCGCACGAGTTTGAGGTGCCCGGAATTTTTGCGGCGCCGCTGCCGCTGGTGGTCAATACGCTCAAGCGATACCGGAAAGCGGAGGACGCGCTTCCTCATCTGCCGGATATCGCGGCGTTGTCGTTATGTCCTCAACCATCCCTCTCAATATTATAAAGGAACGATTATCATGTCGCTCGTCAGAGAAGAAATCGAATGGAGTCAATTCCGCTGGAACAACACGCTCGACCAGAAACTGCCAAGAGTCCTGCTCATCGGCGATTCGATCGTGGCCGGGTCCTGGGAAAAAGTCGCCCGGATCCTCGACGGCAAAGTCAACATCGCTTCTTTCGCCACCTCCAAATGCGTCGGCGACCCCGACTATGATCGCGAACTCAAACATGCCGTGTCCGACTACCGGTGGTCTTTGATCTATTTCAACAACGGCCTCCACGGGTTTACCGCAACCGAAAAAGAATATGCCAAAGGACTGAGAAAAGTTCTGAAAAAACTGCTCAAGCTGGCCGGCAAAACGCCGGTCATCTGGCGGACCTCCACCCCTATCACCATCGCCGAAAAACCGGAACAGCTCGACCCCGAAAAGAACCCCCGCGTGATCGCACGCAACCGGCTGGCCGCCAAAATCATGAAGAAAGCGAAAATCCAGATCGACGATCTCTACAACGTGGTCGTCAACCGGCCCGAGCTCAGTGCCAAAGACGGCTATCACTACAACGATGACGGCACCACCACGCAAGCCCAACACATTGCCAAAACCATCCGCAAAGCGCTGAAAATCAAAAAATAGACGATTGTTTTATGTCGGAGTAGCGGGGAAAAAAGGCGGGCGGGTTCAAAAACACCCCCCGGATCTTCCCCGCTACCCGCAATTTTAGACTGCTGTCTTTACTCCTCTTTTCCCGATGATTCAAACCCGCATCCTTGCAATTGTACTATTATAGTAGTACAATTGTAGTAATAACATCATACGCAGGAAGACTCGCGGCATGAAAGTCGACCTCAACAGCGGGGTTCCGATCTATTTGCAGATCGTGGACCAGGTGAAGACGGCGGCGCTCTACGGGCGTTACCGGACCGGCGACCGCGTGCCTCCGGTCCGGGAGCTGGCGCAATTGCTTCGCGTCAATCCGAATACCGTTGCCAAAGCCTATAAACTGTTGCAGGACGACGGCTGGCTGGAAAGCCGTCCCGGCGGCGGAAATTTCATCGTCTTCCAGTCGTCGACTGCGACCGCCGCCGAGTGCCGGGAGGCGACCGTCCGCCGGGCGCTGGCGGGAATCGTGGCGCAAGCCGCCGCGCTGGACATTCCGCCGGAACGGTTGACCGCGCTCCTGCGACAATTGTTAACTGCCGACAAGCTCAATCAAAAAAATTCAGATAGAGGAAGTAAGGAGTAAATCATGATCAAGGTATTGTTTCGCAACGAATGGCAAAGACAGTGGCCGCTGCTCGCGGTAACGGCGCTGCTCAGCGTTATCGCCTGGATGACGATCTTTGCGCTGATCGTCGAAAACGTCCGCCCGGACGCCACCGACACGTGGGCCGACGGCCTGCTGTTCTTCCTGCCGCTGTTCGCCGTTGCGGTCCTGACCTACCGGACGCCGCCCGCCCCGGTAGTCAATCCGTTCTGCCCGCCCAACCGGCTCTATTGGAGCCGCTATCTCTGCAGTCTGCTGCCGGTGGCGGCGCTGACGCTGTTCGACTGGGCCGTCTGGGCGCTGCTGGGTTACTGGCAGATGCGGCAGCATCCCGCCGCGGACGGCCTGGCCGGGACGATGCTGGCGACGGTGATGCTGGACCACGGTTTGACGTTTGCGGCGGCGCTGCCCGGCTGGGGAGCGGTCGCCGGTCTGCTGGGCCCGGTGGCGGCGATACTGCTGTGGACGTTGTGGATTCCGGCGGTGGCGCTGTGGCGGTTGAGTATGACAGGCGGCGGCTGGAGTGTCAATGCCGGCTTGCTGATTGTCTTTACGCTGTGGTTTGGCTGGTATGTGGGAGTCCGGCTGCTGGCCTTCCGCCGGCCCGGGCTCAAACCGCCGCTGATGATCATTGCCGCGGTCATGCTGTTGACGCCGTGGCTGCTGTGCGGAATCGCGCACGGCTATGCCGCCACCCGTTATTTTCTCACCGAACGGAGCGCGGCGCGGGCCGGATTGATTACGGCGAAACCGTCATCCGTTTCGCCGTCCGATCCGCTGCTGGAACGGGCTCGGCCGTGGCTGGAAAAATTCGAACCGGAATGGCAGAGCACGTTGGAAACCAATCAATTCCTGATCGATCATTGGAACAATCTGGTGCAGGGAGCCACTTCCGCCGCGGAACAGCGCTATAATTGCCGGGAAATCGGCGACGACCTCCGCTGGCTGACCCAGCCGGACCATGTCCGGGTTTTGGACGGCATGTTGAAACAGATTTTGTGGAAACAGCCGCCGGCGGCCATGGCGGAATTCTATCACGGTTCGCCGTATCGCGACGACGCTTCCGACAATGATCCGTGTCCGGTGGACGCCGTCCGCGACTACCTTTCCTATCAGGCCGTGGCCGCCGGAGCCAGGGGCCGGACGCTGGACTTTTTCCGGACGCTGGCGCAACTGCGCCGGATGGCTTCTCTCTACCTGCTTCCGCCGTACGACCGGAGCGAGGCCGGGGATACGCTGCAAACCTTGTACCAGTTGGCGATTGCCGCCGGTCCGGACCGCCCGGATGCGCTCAAATATTACCGGCGAATGCTGGCCGACCTGAAAATCACCGGCATGCCGCTGCCGGACCGTCTGGAGCCAGAGACGTTGAAAGCTCCGTTGCACCGGCAAACCTTTTTGACGGGCTTGCTGGAGCGGCCCCGATCAATGCTGAAATTGGCCGTGCCGCTCCGCCGGGCGCTGGCCGAAGACGCCTTGCTGCAGTCGGCCAAACACGCGTATTCGCTGATGGAAATCGAGATGGATTACCGGCGGTTGCATCTGCCCGGACTGGAGGAAGCGTTGCCGGTGTATCTCTGCGGGTCGGACCATCCGAACCGGGTTTACCGGTACTTTTATTTCCGGACGATGGTCGATGCCTGCCGCTTGGGCTTGGCGTTGCGGATTTACCATCTGGAATACGGTTGCTGGCCGGAGTCGCTGGCGGCGTTGACGCCGAAGATTCTGCGGACGCTGCCGTTGGATTCGTTGACCGGGAAAGATTTTGTCTACCGCCGGGATCAGGGCGGGTTTATGATCGAGCAGCGGAGCAACGTGAATTTTGCCGAGCGGTACATGGCGTATTTTCCGTGGCCCGCGCCATAACGGCGGCGGGAGATTGGGAACGAGTTTCCGGGGAGAAACCCTGAAAAATTTGCAATTTTTTCCAGGTTTCTCCCCGGCCCCCGTTTCCTGACTTTCAAACTTTTTGCGTTGATTTTTTGCAGGGCAAAGGGGAGGCAATTTCAAAAACTCCCGCGTCTTCTCTGCTCGTCAACGATAGGGCACGGTGGACAAACTGACCGTGACGTTTTTATCGAATTCGCGTTGAGCCAGCAGATATTCCAGATAGAGTTTTACTTCATGGGCTTTGGAAGTTCTGGGGCCGATAATGATTTTCGTCCCCGGACATTCAAACAGGAAATTTTTCGTTTCCACATACAAATGCGGCGGCGTGCGGTCGTCCAGTTTGATCTTGGGATCGGTGATATGGTGTGCCGACAACAGCCGGTATTCATGTTCCGCTGCGTACTGGGGATTTTTAAACCGATAAAGCACTTCGTAGAGCAGCCAGGAAACAATTTCTTTAGCCTTGGCTTGGGTTTGTTGGTCCGATAACCGGCGAATCTTCCCTTGCAGTTTTTTCAGCATGGCAAGAAGTTCTTCTTTTGTCTTTTTCTCAACCCGATAATTTACTTTCAACGGTTTGATTTCCGTCAGGCAATCACCGTCAGACGTTGTTGATTTTTGGGCTTCCGGTTCTTCTGATTCGGTAGACACGGATTCTGTGAATTTGGGACCTCGAGCGGAATATTGAGAAAATGCCAAACTGGCTGAATCCCGATCGAAACAATTGGCTGGGATGACCAGGCACAACCCGGTTCCATCGGTGCCATATGCGCGCCAGAGATTGAGCTGATCCTGCTCGGAAGTAAAGGAACAACTGTAAATGCCGAAATCCTTGCTGCTGATGTCAATTTCTTTGGTTTTGGCATCGGTCGGAAAGAAAAATTGAATCAGCGTTCTATCTTCTTCGGAAAGTTCTTTACTGACAAAAACCGCACGCCCCTCGGAAGGATCGTTCATGTAGTTCACATTATATAAGCGAATACAATTTTTCAGCTTTTCCGGGGCCGTTTGGGTCTCATCCTTGTTCTGGTAGTTTTTATAGAGGCAGGTCTTACATGCCGATGAACTGGCTTTGCCATAGCCTAACATCGATTCAACGGCGTCGAGATTGGTAAAATGACAGAGCTCTTTCGGCAATTCTGAAGATTGGTTCTCATCTGATATGAGCGCAAAATATACATCATAGACTTCCGCCCGCAAAGTCGCCAGTTTGTTCCTCTTCAATTCCTGCTCGAACCATTGAATGGAACCGGGAAGGCCGGCATGAACTGCGTCGCAAATCATTTGAACAATCTTTCTGGACTTCTGCCCGCGTTGTTCGCGATATAGTCGAGCTAAATTATATATGGCTCGACTACTTCCGAGTTCCGCGGCTTTTTTATACCAGGCAACAGCTTGCGTTAAATCCTTCTTAATGCCTTCGCCTTTTTCATAGCAAATCGCAAGATTGTTCATCGCAGCGCTGTTTCCAAGCCCCGCGGCTTTTTTATACCAGGCAACAGCTTGCGTTAAATCCTTCTTAATGCCTTCGCCTTTTTCATAGCAAATCGCAAGATTGTTCATTGCATCGCGGTCTCCGAGTTCCGCGGCTTGTTGATACCAGGTAACAGCTTGCGTTAAATCCTTCTTAATACCTTCGCCTTTTTTATAGCAAATCGCAAGATTGAACATTGCATCGCTGTTTCCAAGTTCCGCAGCTTGTTGAATCCAGAAAAAAGCTTGCGTTAAATCCTTTTCACAGCCTTCGCCTTTTTCATAGCAAATCGCAAGATTGTTCATTGCAGCGCTGTTTCCAAGCCCCGCGGCTTTTTTATACCAGGTAACAGCTTGCGTTAAATCCTTCTCTATGCCCTCCCCAGTTCGGTAACAACTTGCAAGATTGTTCATTGCATCGCGGTCTCCAAGTTCCGCGGCTTTTTTATACCAGGCAACAGCTTGCGTTAAATCCTTCTTAATACCTTCGCCTTTTTTATAGCAAATCGCAAGATTGAACATTGCATCGCTGTTTCCGAGTTCCGCGGCTTTTTTATACCAGGCAACAGCTTGCGTTAAATCCTTTTCACAGCCTTCGCCTTTTTCATAGCAAATCGCAAGATTGTTCATTGCAGCGTGATTTCCAAGTTCCGCGGCTTTTTTATACCAGGCAACAGCTTGCGTTAAATCCTTCTTAATGCCTTCGCCTTTTTTATAGCAAATCGCAAGATTGAACATTGCATCGCTGTTTCCAAGTTCCGCGGCTTTTTTATACCAAGCAACAGCTTGCGTTAAATCCTTTTCACAGCCTTCGCCTTTTTCATAGCAAATCGCAAGATTGAACATTGCAGCGCTGTTTCCAAGCCCCGCAGCTTTTTGAAACCAGAAAAAAGCTTGCTGTAAATCTTTGACCGTTCCCCATCCTTCATGATAACAATTGGCAACATAAAGCATTGTTTGGGACGTTGCCTTCGGCACTTGGACAAGTTTTTCCAGTTTGTGAAATGCGGCAGGATCGCCCTGTTGACATTTTTTGTAATGTTCATCGATTGGATCAATTGCGTCAGCCATGATCTTCCCCTTGCTATGCCCCGGATACAAAGAAATGATTTGCTATAATATAGCAGATCACCGGCTAATTTAAATTCTGCGCCCCGTGACACTTTTATTCCACAATGCCGGAAAGGGATATTTGCCGATTCTGTCATGATGAAGTAAGAAAAAGCCGGGATTTTCTTTCCGATGTTGACAACCCTTCCGAATGATGGCGAAGCGTGTCTTGCCGCCGGAACGAGAGGCATGACGTCACCTTGCCGGGCTCTTTGACAATTGGCCGGGAACGATTGCCATCACATTTTAAACACCATGCGTGTAAACTGTCTAAAATAACCTCGAACGATGTCTAAAATGTCCAAAATGATCGCACGCTCTTCCGGCGGCATGATGAGATGAAAGATTTCATGTAGACACTGTGTCCAAAATGTCTAAAATGAATGTAGACGGTAGCCGGAGTCTCGCTTTCTTCCCCGTTTCCCAACTCTGCCCCCCAACATTTATTTCATCTATCTATTTGCTAAGCAAAGAGATAAATAAATTAAAAAGTTTGAAAGCCAGGAAAAGGGGGCCGGGGAGAAACCTGGAAAAATTTACAAATTTTTCAGGGTTTCTCCCCGGAAACACGTTGCGAGACTTCCGCCGAACGCGCCACCAGACGCTGGGTTTCGGCGGCATTGGCGGGCGCCATGCCGCCGAGATCGTTGTTGAAAAACAGAAAGGTTTCGCGGCCGAACGCCGCATGCGTCCGCAACAGTTCGGCATCGCGCAACAGCGCCGGAGAATCGTAACTGCCGCTGTAGACCGCCGGACCGTGACGCCGGAAGTAGACCGCCCGGCCGCACCACAGCTCCGGACAGGATGCCTCCGGCCAGTCGGATCCGCAGATGCCGACTTCGTAATCCAGCAGCAGTTGCAGCGTCGGAATATCCAGCCAGCCGGGATGGCGAAACTCGAAAAACTGCGGAACGGCGCGATAGGCTTTCAACTGTTCCAGAAAACGTTGCAGCCGGGGCAGATCGGGCGCCATCACCGGCGGCAACTGCCACAGCACCGCCCGCAGTTTCGAACCCAACAGCCGCGCCCGCCGGAAAAAATAGTCCAGCTCGGTACTGACGTTCAGATGCCGGACATGGGTAATGTAGCGGCTGCCTTTCAGCGCGAACCCGAAATGGTCGGGCGTCCGCGCCGCCCAACTGCGGAAGAAATTTTCCGGCGGCGTCTGGTAGAACGTGATGTTCAGTTCGACGCACGAAAAGCGGGAACTGTAGAATTCGAGGAATTCGCGGTCGGGCAGGCCCGGCGGGTAGAAATTGCCGCGCCAGTGGGCGTAGGAATAGCCGCTGCAGCCGATGTTGACCGATCCGCTCATCGTCTTGTCTCCCGAGGCTGAAAAGTTATGCCGCCGAAATCGACGGTTTAAAATGGGATAAAGAAAATATGTCCGCCGGTTTTGTCATGGTTGCGTTCGTAGTCGTACACCCGCCAGAGGAACGAAATCCGGAAGCGGTCGGGCGCCGATTTCCAGTTGATGAACGGAAAAACGCTGGTGCTGACGTTGTCGCCGGACTGTTCCCGCCGATAGAAGTACCAGAGGACGCTGGCGGTGGCATCGCGATCCGTACGCTGGCCGCGGGCCAGCACGAAAAAGACATTCCAGCGATAATCGCCGCCCAACGCCTGATAGTCGAAAAACAGCGGCATCAGACAACGGCGGTAAGGCATGGGTTCGGTGCAGGAATCATGCAGTTTCTGCGTCAGTTCCCGACATTCCGCCGCCGTCGTCGGCATGGGTTCGTGAAGTTTCAGTCTGGTCATGAAATGAACGATCTGTTGCCGGGCCCGATCGGCGTCGGACAGTTTCGGCGCGAGTTTTGCCGCTTTTCTGGCGGGGACGGCGGGGTCCGCAGACGGCGGCGGAGGTTGCAGCGGTTGCGGTTGCGTCGTCGGCAGCGTTTTTTCCGTTTTCGGCGGGGACGGCGGAACTTGGGCGGCAGACTTCGGGACCGGCCGGGCAAGGGCGTTTGCCAACAGTTCGAGATGGCGTTGCAGCAAATTGTAATCCGAGCCGGGAAACGCCGGTTTCAACGTCCGGTATTCGCCGTGGTTTTCATAGAACCATACCGCGAACGTCCGGGTTTCCTGCCGGGGACTGGTCCAGCGCCGGAACCCCGAAAGGGGCTGGCAGCGCAGCGCAGATTCCGTCTGCCGGCCATGATAGAAGAACAACATGCTCCAAAGCGAAAAGTCGTCGCCGGAATGCTCATAGCGGCATCCGAACGGCCCCAGAAACGCCGTGACGTGTTCCTCCAGCATCAGCAGCGCCGGAATATCGGTGTGATATTCGATCAGCGGCCAGCCGTACCATTCGGTCCGGGCGCCGCCGCGCCAGCTGACCAACGGCCACAAGACGTCGTGTTGATGCCGGGCGCTGCGGTAAAGATAGAGCGGCGGCACTGCGCCGAACGTGGTCTGGCCGTGATCGCGGTCATACCAGAAAAGCGGCAGACTGGTGACGAAAGTCCGTTCGGGCGCGGTCTTCTGAATATAGAGCGGCCCCAGGGCGCTGAACACCGTCTGCGGTTTCTGCCGGTCGTACCAGAACAGCGGCAGACTGGCCACAAAGGTTTGTCCGGGAGCGGTCTTCTGCATATAGAGCGGACCCAGAACGCTGTAAAAACGGCCGTCGGGCGAAGTCGGATTCCGGCTGGTCCAGAACAGCGGCAGACTGGCGACCGTCGTTTTCTGCGGCGTTTCCATCTGCAGGTAGAACGGCCCCAGGATGCTGAGCAGCCGATCGTTCGGCAGCGCATCGTACCAGAGCAGCGGAAAGCTGATGATCTTTTCCGTGGTCGCCGTGGTTTTCCGGTAATAGAGCGGGCCCATGGCGCTGAAAATCTGCTGCTTGGGGTCCCGACTGTACCAGAAAAGCGGGAGGCCGGAAACGGTGGTGTCTTTCGGCGTGATCTGCTGGATGTAAAACGGAAACATCACGCTGCGGAACTGCGATTCGGCCGACTGGCTCTGATAGTAGAGCGGGCCCATCCAGTCCTGAAACCGGGCCTGGCCGGTGACGTTGTCCCAGCCGTAGCCGCCGAGCGGAGAGATGACCATGCTGTCCTTGCCTTCCCGCTGGTAGTAATAAAGGGGGAACGCGCCGCTGTAGACGTCGTCTTTCCGGGTCACGTGAAAGACGTTGGCAAAGCGGTTATGGGTGGAGGGATCCGTCGGATTCGGGTCGGAAGCGAACCGTCCCAGAACGCCGGCCATGACGTTATGGCTGGCGGCTCCGGTCACGGTATTCCAGTGGTGGTCGGTCACGGGCGTGAGCAAGGTGCTGTCCCCGTATTCCCGCTGGTAGTAATAGAGGGGAACGGCGCCACTGTAAACGGCATCTTTGCCGGTGACGTGGAAGACATTGGCAAAGCGGTTATGGGTAGAGGGATTTTCCGGATTTTTATCCGAGGCAAACCGTCCCATCAGACCGAACATCACATTGTAACTGGAGGCGGTGCCGGAAGCATTCCAGTGACGGTCGACGATCGGGGTCAGAAAAGTGCCGTCCCGGCCGTCGTTCTGATAGTAATAGAGGGGGATAAACCCGCTGTAGACGTTCTGATTGTTCCGCACATGGAAGACGTTGACAAAACGGTAATGGTATTGGTTGGCGGCGGTCGAATGGGAATACTGGCCGAGCGCGCCGAAAAACAATCTGGCGTCGATGCCGTTATTCGTGTCATAATCATAAAGAGGAAAGAAATGACCGGAATTGTGAAATTGCCAGAACAGCGGAAACAGACCGCCGGAAAAATGTTGGTCATGATTCAGCCACAGCGGCCCGACAAAATTGAGCCGCCGGGAGAAGCAGGTGCCGGGAATGCCGGTATACAGCACGTTTTCCCGACCGCGGGTCCACCAGACCGGCATGACGTAGTTCAAGTCGTCCCGGGGGCCGCAGTGAAACAGCGGAAAACTGCCGACCCGTTGCGGGGTCCAATAAGTGTTGAACGCCCAGCCGTCGCCCTTTTGGGGATTCCAGGCGCTGAACGGAAACAGGACGGAATATTCCGCGTCTTCCTGGTTGAAGAACGGACGGACGGCAAAGCCGCGGTCGTCGCGGTCGATCATCGGCCAGACGGCCGAAGTGAACTTGTCGTTGCGATAGAAGAACGGCCAGATGTTCACCGTCTGATTGTCGAACTTGACCCGGTCCTGATGATCTTTTCCGGCCGTCGGCGACAGCCGCATCATCCGTTCGCTGGAAGCGCAGGAACTCAACAGTGCCGCCAGCGCCAAAGCCGCCAAACTCCGTCCCCAAACCATAACCCCATCCTCCCTCATGTAAGAACCACTGTGATTGTATTAATCCAGCCAGGCGTCCGGCACGGCGTCGGACGGCATACGCCAGTCGCCGCGAGGCGACAGGCAGATGGTCCCCACCTTGGGGCCGTCCGGAATGCAACTGCGCTTGAACTGTTGGGCAAAAAAGCGTTTGACGAACACCGCATGCCAGCGGGCAATCGTCGGGGCGTCGTATTTCTTGGCGAACGCCACTCCGGCCAGGTAGCGGACCTTGTCCGGCGGCGCGCCGTATTTGACGGTGTGATAGAGAAAGAAGTCGTGAAGTTCGTAGGGCCCGATGATGTCTTCGGTCTTCTGATTGATTTGGCCGTCGGCGGCTTTCGGCAGCAGTTCGGGACTGACCGGAGTGTCGATCACGTCGAGCAGCGTCTGCTGCAACTCTTGCGAAGAATGATCGGCCACCCAGCGGATCAGATAGCGGATCAGGGTCTTGGGGACGCCGCAGTTGACCGCGTACATCGACATGTGGTCGCCGTTGTAGGTGGACCAGCCGAGAGCGATTTCCGACAGGTCGCCGGTGCCGAGCAGCAGACCGTGCTCGTGGTTGGCGAGATTCATCAGAATCAGCGTCCGTTCGCGGGCCTGGACGTTTTCATACGTCACGTCGTGAACGGCGGAGTCGTGGCCGATGTCGCGGAAATTCAGTTTACAGGCGTCCCGGATGTCGACTTCTCGAAGTTCGGTGCCCAGTTCCCGGCAGAGTTTGACCGCGTTGCCGTGCGTCCGGTCGGTGGTGCCGAATCCGGGCATTGTCAACGTAATCAGATCGGAGTTGGGACGGCCCAGCAGCCGGCAGGTTTCCGCCCCCACCAGCAGCGCCAGCGTCGAATCGAGACCGCCGGAAATGCCGATCACCATTTTTTTGCCGCCGGTATGTTCCAGCCGTTTGGCCAGTCCGGCCGACTGGATATGAAAGATTTCGGCGCACCGCTGATCGCGCGGCTGCCGCGCCGACGGCACAAACGGATGCGGGTCGAGATGGGTGTGCCGCAGGTCTTCGGTTTGATTGATGCCGGTCAGCGCCACGGTTCGGAAATCCGTCGGCACCGGCAGTCCGGAATAAGAACTTTCGCTGCTGCGCGCCGCCCACAGACGGTCGAGATCGAGATCGGCATAGAGAATTTCGCCGTCGCGCTGGAAGCGCTCGTTTTCGGCGGCAATCCGGCCGTTTTCGGCAATCAGCAGATGACCGCCGAAGACGATGTCGGTGGTGGACTCGTCAACGCCGGCGGACGCATAGACGTAACCGGAAAGGCACCGTCCGCTCTGTTGGCGAACCAGGTCACGGCGGTATTCCGCCTTGCCCACCAGATCGTTGCTGGCCGACGGATTGAAAGTGAGCAGCGCCCCGGCCAGACAGTGTTTGCCGCTGGGCGGTTCGACGCCCCAGAGGTCTTCGCAGATTTCCACGCCGAAGCGGAAATGATTTCTGCCGTCAAACAGCAGTCGGGTACCGAACGGCACCGTGCCGAACTTGAACGGCACTTCCGTCACCGGCAGATCGCGTCCGGAGGCGAACCAACGTTGATCGTAAAATTCGCGATAATTGGGCAGCAGGGTTTTCGGCACCACGCCCCGGACCGCGCCGCGATGGATGACCACGGCGCAATTGTAGAGCGCATTGCCCACGGCCAGCGGCGCACCGACAATCACCACCGTTCCGATGCCGACCGTGGCATGTGCCAACTCGGTCAGGACGGCTTCGGTTTTATCTTGCAGACGCTGCTGGAAAAAGAGATCGGCGCAGGTATAACCGGTAACACAGAGTTCCGGAAACACCACGGCGGCGGCGCGTTCCGCTTCCGCCGCCCGCACCAGTTCCAGAATCCGGACGGCGTTGCCGTCGGGGTCCGCCACCCGCAACCGCGGGCTGGCGGCTGCTACCCGGTAATATCCGAACATAATGTTTTCCCTGTTGAAAATTCAGCGGTTCCATGAATAAATATAGAGCGTCCGGACAAAAAACAAAACCCGGCAAGAAGTTTCGGCGGAATTTGCAGTTCAACCCCCGACCGGATATAGTGGATAACCGCAAGGATGGAGAACGACTCTTGAATCATCCCAAACAACTTTATCTGGCTTCGCCGCGAGGGTTCTGCGCCGGCGTCCGCCGGGCGCTCGACACGGTGTCCGCCGCCCTGGCCGCCGCACCCGGGCAGCCCGTCTATGTGCTGCACGAGATCGTGCACAACGACGTGGTGGTGGCGGAACTGCGGCGCCAGGGCGTGAACTTCGTCCGCCAGGTGGAAGACGTGCCGCCGGGCGCCATCCTGATTTTCAGCGCCCACGGCGTCGCTCCGGCGATTGAACGTCAAGCCGCCGCTCGCGGTTTGCGGACAATCGATGCGACGTGTCCGCTGGTCAAACGCATTCACCGCAAGGCCGTCGCTCTCCGGCGCGAAGGCCGCCGCGTCATCCTGATCGGCCACCGGAATCACCCCGAGATTGAAGGCACGCTGGGCCAGCTCGACGGCGAAGCCGAAGTGATTGAAAATGCCGCCGACGCCATCGCGCTGGCAACCCGGCAGCCGTCCGGTCCGGCGCCGGCCTTTCTGACTCAGACCACCTTGAGCGTTCACGATACGGCGGCCATCGTGGCCGAACTGAAGACCCGTTGGCCGGACCTGACCGGCGGCGGCGATATCTGTTACGCCACCAGTCACCGCCAGGATGCCGTCCGCCGGCTGGCGGAATGCTGCGACACCATTCTGGTGATCGGTTCCCCCAAAAGTTCCAACTCCACCCGGTTGCGCGAAGTAGCGGTCCAGCATGGCGTCCGGTCCTGGTTAATCGACCGGGCTCGGGAAGTGACGCCGGCCATGCTGGAGGAAGCGAAGGCAGTCGGCATCTCGGCCGGGGCGTCGGCGCCGGAAAAACTGGTGGCGGAACTGGTGGAAAAACTGGAAAAACTCGGCTGGCCGCCGCCGCAGACGTTGACGGTTGCCGAAGAAAACGTTCAATTCACGCTGCCGGAAATTATTCTGCATCCGGCTTGATTTTACCGGCAGCGCGAGGCATCCTTAATCCGAACCGGGAAATGGAACCGACGATTTCAATCATGAAGTGTAGACTGGAACAATTTCAGAAGTTTTTTTCGCCCTATCGGGACGCCACTATTTACGTGGGGTTCAGCGGCGGCGCCGACAGTACCGCATTGTTGCTGTTGCTCGACCGCTGCGCAGAAAAGTTCAACCTGAAATTGGAGGCGGTCCATTTCGACCACGGCCTGCGATCCAACAGCGCCGAGGACGCCCGCTGGTGTGAAAATTTCTGTGCCGAACGCATGTTGCGGTTCCGTCGGCTGAATCTTGAAGTGACGGCGCATCAGCAAAGCGGCGAAAGCCTCGAAGCCGCCGCCCGCCGGTGCCGTCTGGCGGCCTGGCGGGAAGTCGCCGGGCCGGACAGTTTTATTGCGCTCGGGCATCATGCCGGCGACCGCAGCGAAAACGCCTTGCTGCGGTTTTGCCGCGGCGCCAATGCTTCCGGGCTGACATCGCTCCGCCCACAGCAGGAAATCAATGGCATGATCTTTCTGCGTCCGCTGCTGGAATGGACGCGCCGGGAGATCGAAGATTTTCTCCATTCCGTCAACCTGAAGTATTGGCGGGACGACGCCACCAACCGCGATCCGACCTATAAGCGCAATTTGTTCCGGCAAGTGATTCTGCCGCAAATCTACCGCGAGATGCCCTATGCGGAAGGCGGTATTATGCGTTCCCTGCAAGCCATCGAGCAGGATGCCGCCTTCATCGAAGAAGCCGCCGAACGTCAATTCCGCCGGATCGGCGGCAAGAAATATCTGACGGTCGAATTCATCCGGGAACAACACGAGGCCGTATTGTTCCGGCTGTTGCGCCTCTGGCTGTCCCGACAGACCGGAGTCGATACGATTCCCGACTACCATTTGGCATCGCGGGTCATCGCCGCCGCCCGGCGCACCGACGGCGAAACCAGAGTGATTCCGTTTCGTCGCGATCTGCAACTGGAAATTCATCACGGCCGGTTGTCGCTCCGCCGGACGGAGCAGCCGCCGGAATTCGGCATGATCGAATGGGATTGGCGGCAACAGGAAGAAATCAGCTATGGACCGCATCTGCTGCGGGCGGAATTTCCGGCAGCCGATGCGCCGTCGTCCGACTATGACCGTTTTCAAACCCGGTTCTCGGCCGATGCGCTCCCGGAAATTCTGATCGTGCGGGGATGGCAGGACGGCGATCGGATGGTTCCCGCCGGTCATCGAACGCCAGTTAAACTCAAGAAGCTTTTCGCCGACCTGAAAATCAGCGCCCGGGATAAAAAGCATTATCCGGTAATTCTGAATCCGAAAGGGGAAGTCCTCTGGGTGGCCGGAGTCCGGCAAACTGCCGTCACGATTCCTACCACCGGGGAAGTCGTCCGCCTGCGCTATCTGTTGAATCCGGAATATTCCGAATCGGACAAAGAATCTAAACCCGATGGGATTCCACGACCGTAATCGCGGCGCGAGCCTTGCCCGGCGTCTGTTCGCCGCTATTGTTGCCGCCGACCATCAGATAAAACACATAGCCCAGCAACGCCATTACCAGCAACGCCAGCAAAACGACGACCGAAATCAAAATCCAATTGGAAGCGGCGGCTTTCGGTTTGGCCTGACGGAATTCCGGATTGTCGATCCGTTTCATCGTCGTCGCGCCGATTTCGCCGCCTTCGTCGATGACGATCCCGGTTTGAGTCCGCATGACGGAAGCTTCGTCTTCGCAGTCGTACAGCATTTCCACGCTGCCTACCTGAACGATATCCGAACTGACCAATTGCTGTTCGCCGGTCAGCGGCACATTATTGATCCGCGTCCCGTTCGTGCTGTCGTTATCCCGCAGAATATAGGTATTGCCGTTCTGAATGAACTCGCAATGATAAGTACTGACGGTAGGATCTTTGATGCAGATATCGCGTTCTTCCGAGCGCCCGACGGTAAGCCGTTCCTTATTCAGCTCGAACCGTTTGCCCCGCAATTGTTCGGAGAGAATAATCAGTTTTGGTGTGCCTGCCATAGTTCCATGTCGCCTTTTGACATTAAAGATTATGATGATCGATCATGAAAATGCTTGGTAATCTGTAACTGTACAACTTATCTCTCATAGTGCAGTTAACGTCAATATATCTCGCGATGAAGAAGTGTCAAGAAATTCGGAGCAATATTCCGAATTTCTTTATAATACTAACAGGGAAAAACGGAATATGGTTGCAGCGGAAAATTATTTTTCGTCCAACAGCGCGAAAATGTTGGCAAACCCGTTTTCCAACTCATCAACGGAAAGCTTCCGGACCAAGTCTTCCGGGACGTGTTTTTCCACCAGTTTGTCGGGCAGCAACGTCAAAAATTCCGAAGGAATCTGGTATTTTTCCGTTCCGAACCGCATGCGTTTTCCAGCGTAACTGATAACCAGTCGGGTTTTGGCCCGGGTAATCGCCACATAGAACAGCCGCAATTCTTCGTTGAGATTGTTTTCTTCCACGGCACGTTCGTGCGGAAACAGGTTGTGCTCCATGCCGACCAGGAAAACAAACGGAAATTCCAGCCCCTTGGCGGCATGGACGGTGGTCAGGGTGACGCTGTTTTCGTTTTCTTCTTCCTTGGTCCGGTCGTTTTCGTCGAGCAGCGCGTAACTTTCGAGAAAATTATTCAGCGTCGGGTCTTGATCGGTCCGTTCTTCGAACTGGTCGATCGCGTTGATGAATTCATAGACGTTTTCCTGCCGGTTTTCCGCGTCTTTGTAGTCTTTGTAGATTCTGACAAAGCCGTCGAGATACCCCACATCCTGGAGAAAACATTTAACTTTATTGCTCAAATCGCCCGGCGTGGCAAAAGCGTTCCGGTAACGTTCGATAATTTCGAACAACTGCTGGGCGCCGCTATGCGCTCGGGCCGAAAGCGGACCGAGAAATTCCGGCGCACCGAGTAACTGAACCAGCGGTTCGCGTTTGGTCAACTGCATTTTTTTCAGGTCTGCGACCGCTTTGTCGCCGATGCCCCGGGGCGGAACGCCGAGAATCCGGAGCAAACTCTGATCTTCCCGCGGATTGACAATCAGTTTCAGATAGGCGGCGGCGTCTTTGATTTCTTTCCGGGCGAAAAATTCCTGTCCGCCGACCAGCCGGTACGGTACCGACGCCTGTCGGAGTTCCTGTTCCAGTAGCCGCGAAAGATGGTTGGAACGATAGAGAATGGCAAACTCCCGCCAATCCCGCTGCTGGTCATGATGTTCCTGCAAAATCAGATCGGCGATGAATTTGGCCTCTTTTTCCGCATCGGCGGTTTTCACCACTTCGATAATATCGCCGTCGCCGTTGCCGGACCAGAGTTTCTTCTCGAAACGTTCGGTATTCTGGGCGATGACCGCGTTTGCCGCCGCCAGAATTTTATTGGTCGAACGGTAATTCTGTTCCAGGCTGATTTTCTTGACATTGTAGCGGCGGAAGTAAAAAGGAAAATTGAGGATGTTGTCGATGACGGCGCCGCGCCAGCCGTAAATACTCTGGTCGTCGTCGCCGACTACGCAGAGGTTGCATTTTTCTCCGGCCAGGAGCTCGATCATTTTAAACTGTACGGTATTGGTGTCCTGATATTCGTCCACCAGCAGATACTGATACTGTTCCTGATAACGCTGGAGGACGTCGGGAAACTCGTTGAACAGTCGGTAGACGAAAAACAGCAGATCGTCGAAGTCGAGCATGTTCTGATTTTCGAGAATTTGCTGGTACCGCTCGTAAACATGAGCGCACTGGACGTCTTCTTCCGCGTCGGCAACGTGAATCGCCTGGGCGGGCGTCTTCAGTTGATTTTTACAATCGCCGATATAGGCGGCAAACATGTCGAGGGACATCTCGACGTAGCCCAATTGGCCGGCAGCCTGTTTAAGAATCCCTTTGGCGTCGCTTTCGTCGGCAATCGTGAAACTGGACGTAAACCCGAGCGGCGCGATGTCGTGCCGCAAAATACGGGCGCACAACGAATGAAAGGTTCCAACCGTCACCCGTTTGGCCTGATCGGCGGAAACCATTTTCGCCACCCGCTCCTTCATTTCCCTGGCGGCCTTGTTGGTGAAAGTCATGGCCAGAATATGCTCGGCGGGAATGCCGTTTTGCAGCATCCAGGCAATCCGGCTGGTAATCACTTTGGTCTTGCCGGTCCCGGCGCCGGCCAAAACCAGCACCGGACCGTAAATCGCTTTTACCGCTTCCCGCTGCTGCGGGTTGAGATCGTCCAGAATGGAAGCCATGGTTATGATTGCCTGCTCTCGTCGTGGTTAAACAGTTTCCACCGCCAGTTCGAATTTACCGTTGCGAGCCATGGCCGCTGCGGCCGTCACCGGCTTTTCCAACTGGGCGAAAACACCTTTCCGAATCACGTAATCGCACGCGGAAGCCGCCGAATTCACGTCGAACTGGGCATCGGCAAACTGTTGTTCGCAGGGATAATTGTGTTCGTAGGTCGCCAGATAAAAAGCCATTCCCGGCTTCAGTTCCAGTTGCCGGACCAGCAAGGCGTCGTGCCGGACAATTCCCAGAAAAGCCACCGGCGCCTCGCGGTTGACCGCCGCCACAATTCGCGGCGTGTTCAGGGAATCTTTTTCGTAGTCCATGGCCAGCAAGCCAAAGGAGAACGCATCGCGCACCGGCATCCCGGCGGCGATTTTTTCCACGATCGGGTCGGTCTGGGACCCGTTGCTGACCACCGCCCACGAGCCGGCCAGTCGGGCGCAGTTGTAGGCAATATAAGGATTCTTCTTGAGATCGTCTTCAAAGCCGGGACGCGGCATGACCGAAACGGTTTCGCCGGTCAGTCGGGCTTCGCGATTGGGGAACGAACGGGAAGAGACCCGATACATCGCCACCGCGTCGCCGGTCCGGGTCATGCCGACTGCCACAATTCTGCCTACATACATGATTGCTGCCACTCCGAAGTTAGCGTTTATCCGACGATATCGAGCAGTTCGACATCGAAAATCAACATCGCATCGGGGCCGATCGCTTCGCCGGCGCCGCGACTGCCGTAAGCCAGTTCCGCCGGAATGAACAACCGGTATTTGCTGCCGACCTGCATCAGTTGCAACGCTTCCGTCCAGCCGGCGATCACGCCGTTGACCGGAAATTCCGCCGGTTCGCCGCGTTCCACCGAACTGTCGAACGTGGTACCGTCCAGCAACCGTCCGGTATAGTGAACCCGCACCACGTCTTCCGGTCCCGGTTTGACCCCGCTGCCGTTGGAAATCACCTGATACTGCAGGCCGGAGGAGGTGACCGTCACGCCATCGGCATCTTTGTTTTTGGACAGGAATTCGATCTGCTGCTGCCGATTCCGGTTGGAAAGTTCCTGGCCGTGCTGTTCGGCAGCGGCATGGAGTTGCTGCTGGAACTTCTGCATCAGGGCGACAAAATCTTCACGGCTGAGTTGCGGCTTCTGCCCGCCGAAAACATCCTGAATCCCGGCCACAGCGGCCGCCGCATTGACTTTAACCGGCAGTTTGCGAAAAGAAGCGCCGATATCCATGCCAAGGGCATAACTGATTTTATCCGCTTCCGAGTCGAGTGATACGCTCATGTCGTTCCTTCCTTAAAGTGGGATTAGGCATTCGGGGAACCGGCGACCATGCCGGCGCATCCGCAAAAGAGTAATCTACCGCATTGATCTTTCATTATCAAGAACCATCGACGGGGAAAGTCGGAAAATGGTCTGGCTGCAGTGGCCGGAATTTGTCAACTTTTGAGGTGAATCCGGCCTTTTTTACCCCATTGCCGGACCACCCCGGCCGGGAAACAGAAAAACGGTCCTGCCGTTATGGCCTTGAATGCCGTGCCGGAAGAACAGGCCATCATACTTCCCGACACAATCAACCGCAACAAAATCGACAATGTTCCTTCGAATGCCAAAACCCGTCACTCTAACCGGGATACCAAAGCGGAAGAATATTTACAACATCATCCTGATAAAAATGTTACATCTATTTTGTTGACGCGATTTCCAACTTTTACGTAAGCGATTACGAAAAACATCGCCAGTCATCCCCAGACTGACGGTACGTGCCGGGGGTATCGGATCAAAGACGGTCCGCCCCGCCGGAACGGCCGTAAATCAAAAAGGAGTGGAATTATGACGTTGACGGAAGTCATCAGCAAAATGTTAACCGACGGGCAGCTGACCGACGCGGAAAAGGAATTTCTGTCCAATTACCGCGAACCGGACCCGAAAGACCGGGTTCCCAAGAGTCGTCTCGACCAGGAACTCGCCCGTCGCCGCGAAACGGAGGAAAAAGTCGCCGTGCTGCAGCACAAGATTGACGAACTGGAATCCCGCGATCTCTCCGATCAGGAGAAAGCGGCTCGGCAGTTGGATACCCTGAAACAACAACTGGGTCAGGCTCAGCAGGAACGGGATGCCGCGCTGGGCGCCCGGACGGAACTGGAATTCCGCACCCAGGTGGCCGAACTCGCCGGCAAAAACCGTTTCACCGATCCCGATTATCTGGGATTCCTCGCCAAAAAACAGAACGTCGATCTGAACGACCAGGCCGCCGTGGACGGGTTTCTGACTAAAATCCGCCAGGACTGTCCGAAATTCTTCCGGATCGAAACCGCCGGCGGTGCCGGTTCCGCCAACGAACATCGTCCGGCGGGCGGCGCATATGCCGCGGCGGCCGCCTCCGGCAACATCGAGGCAATGATTGCCGCCGCTCCCCGCATCAGCGGGAACGGTCCGGCGAAAAGCGCCTAGTTTTCTCATTTGTCAAACGAACGGAAAAAAGGAAATTTCATTATGCCGATTTATGCTTACGATCTCTATCAGGTCCGCCGCGATCTCAACGATGTGCTTTCGACCATCGTCCGCGACGAACCGCGCTTTATCTCCTGTTTCAAACCCGGCCTGGCCGCCACCACCCAGAAACACGAATGGCTGGAAGACCAGATCTCCGGCCGCTCCATCACGGCGGTCGCGGTCAGTTCCGGCACCGTCACGGCCGGCACCGCCGACGTGGCCAAACTCAAAGCCGGAACACTACTGGTAATCAAAGACGATACCGCGCTGTTCCGGGTCGAAGCCATTGCCTCGACGACCACGTTCACCGTCAGTCTGGTCGCCGCCAACGGCTCCTCCACCACCGCCATTGCCGCCGGCAATACGCTGAACATCGCCGGTACGCCGGTTCAGGAAGGGTCCGCCAACGGCGACGGCGACGAGTCCGGCGTGATCTCCGATGTGGCTTACAACTACACTCAGATTTTCCGGAAAGACATCATTCTGACCGGTACCGCGCTGGCCGTGTCGGTTTACGGCGGCGTCGACAATCAGATCAACCGTCAGACCCGGATCGCCTTGTCCGAACTGACCCGCGACCTCAACCGGCTGGCTCTCTACGGCCGCCGCGTTCAGCCGACTTCCGCCGCCAACGGCGAATTCGGCGGACTCTATTACTTCGCGGCGCAGTCCGACGGCCTCGCGGTCGACGCCTCGGCGGCCAAACTCGACAGTTTCGTCATCAACGATGCCGCCCAGGCCGTGCTCGGCGAAGGCGGCGTGCCGGGACTGATTCTCTGCGCCCCCGGCCAGGCCCGCGTCCTCTCCAACGAATACAAGGAACAACTTCATATCGTTCGGGAAGACCCGGCCCGCGGCGCCTATGTGGCGATGATCGTCAACGAAATCACCGGCCAGTCCATGCAGGTTATCGCCGATCCCGACGTGCCGGATGCCGAAGTCTGGGTCATGGACGGCAACGGGTTCGAACTCGCGCCGCTTCAGGGCCGCGCCATCGCCGACGAAGACACCACCCCGAACGGCTTCGACGGCATCCGCCGGACCGCGCTGGGCGAACTGACGCTCGTCTTCAAGAACGCCAGACAGCGGTTGTGCCGGATTCACAATCTGAAAGGCAGTACTGCCGCTCTGGCGGCGCTCCGCAGCACCACCTAGTCCGCGCTTGCCTCCGGACGTTTCACCTGGCGTCCGGATTTCTGCCGGGGCGGGCAACGCTATCCCACGCGTTCCGCCCGCCCCATTTTTCAACCATTTTATTCCGGAGACTGTTATGAACCTTACCGTATCCCAGGCCGACGCCTACTTTGCGGTCCATCTCGATCAAGACAACTGGTCGGGACAGACCGATGCGACCAAGCTGGCGGCACTGACCATGGCCGATGTCGACATCGCCGCCCGGCTGGGACTGCCGACGGTCGACGCGACCGACTCCGATCAGCGCGCCGCCGCGTTCGAGCAGGCGATGTTCCTGATTCTCAATCACGACCGGCTGGGGTTGCCCGACGGTGAAATTTCCGCCGAAACCATCGAAGATGCCGGTAGCCGCAGTTATCGGTCCAACCCGCATCCCGGACTGGCGCCGCGGGCGCTGGAATTTCTCCGCCGTCTGACCAGCCCCCGGCTGAGCCGCGGTTGAAGGAGGGCCGATCATGTTTCGCGATCTCTGCAAAGAAACCATCACGCTCCGCTTTCCCGACGGCGCCAGCAGCGACGGTCAGACGGTTTATTCCGAATGCACCGCCCGTGCGTTTTTCTTCGATTACAGCAAACGGCTGTTGCAGGAAGTGGAATTGCAGGAGAACACCCGTTTTTTCCTGATTGCCGCCACAACGGCCGTCAATGCCGGTTTCGCGCAAACCCTGGACGGCGTCCAGGCGGTCAGCGGGGAGCAGACGTATGACTTGAAAAGCGTCAAAGCCTGCCGTCAGGTCGACGGCCGGATCGAATGTTACAGTTGCATCGCATTTTAACCATCAATTAAGGAAAATCAAAATGTCTGATTTCAATCCCGACAATTTTAAAATCGGTCCCTGCGTCGTCACCTACAAAGGAGCGCAACTCGGCGCCACCTCCGGCGGCATCAAGCTCAACGTCAACATGGATACCGTCGACATCAAATGCGACCAATCCTACGGCCAGCCGGTCAAACGCGTCGTCACCGCGATCAAACTCTCCGTGACGATGACCATGCTGGAAGTCGACAGCAATTTGAGTCTGATGCTGAGCGACGGCAAAATCACTTCCGCCGTGATCGGCACCAACCTGCTCGCCAACGGCGGCGTTCTGCTGCTGACTCCCGTCGATACCACCGACAAAGTCAGTTACCAGTTCCCCAACGCCGTGCTGGAGCCGCAGGCCGATTACGCCATCTCGTCTTCCGCCGCCGATACCGTCCAGTTGAAATTCACGGCCTGGCCGGACAGCAGCGGCGTCTTTCTGTCCAAAGTTTCGTAATTGAGGTCATCCCGCAGTTAATGGAAGGTTCCGGCTGCGGGAGAACGGATGGCGGGCGTACCCGGCCCGATTCGCCGGTTTTGCCGCTTCACTGTACGCTCATTCCGTGCGGCGCGTTGCCGATCACGCCGCCGTCCGTTCCCCCGCCGTTGGAACCGCATCGGACCGGAAGTCATCTTGACAAAGCCTTTTTCGGCTACTATTTTAAAAGTTTATATCGCAGCCGAAACCGGTGGTCAATTCGGAAAACCGGTACGGGGGACCCACGCGTTGCCGGTTCGAACCGGCCGGGGGCGAACGGTGAATCAACCGGGACTACTTCTATGGTCCAGCCCGTCAGCTAACCTCGCAGGCAGGTAGAAGAGTGATACCTTTCCGGACCCGATGCGGTCCGGATAAGGACGGAGACTCGTGGCATCGTCGCAGTCTGACGCTGCCATGGCGGTCCGTTTGGGCATGGATAAGTAAAAAATTATGAATGCTGATCATCTCCGGCAAACGGTCGGAGAAAAGAAACTGCTGCCGCTGTGCATTGCCGCGCTCGGTGTGGTTTACGGTGATATCGGGACCAGTCCGCTTTATGCCTTGCGCGAATGTTTTGCCGGAACCGGCGTAGCGGTGACGGCCGCCCATGTGATCGGAGTGCTTTCCCTGATCTTCTGGTCTCTGATGATCGTAGTCTCGCTCAAGTATCTGACCTTGCTGTTCCGGGCCGACAACCGGGGGGAAGGCGGGATTCTCGCGCTGATGACCCTGATCGGCGAATCGCGGTGGAAATGGATCGTGCCGCTGGCGATTTTCGGCGGGGCGCTGCTCTACGGCGATGGCATTATTACGCCGGCGGTTTCCGTATTGAGCGCCATTGAAGGGTTGAATGTCGGGACCCGCATATTTCAGAATTATCTGCCTCACCTTGCGGTAGCGATTCTGGCGTTGCTGTTTCTGGTTCAGCGGCGGGGGTCGGCGGGAATCGGAGCGGTTTTCGGTCCGGTGATGGTTGTCTGGTTTGTCGCCATCGGAGTACTGGGACTGATGTCCGTCAGTAAAACGCCCATGGTCTGGCAGGCCCTCGATCCCCGCCATGCGTTTGCCATGCTGACGCTTTCTCCGGGCTTGGCCGCAACCTTGGGCGGCGCGGTTTTTCTCGCCGTCACCGGCGGAGAAGTGCTGTATGCCGACATGGGGCATTTCGGCAAAAGTCCGATCCGGTTCAACTGGTTTATTCTGGTCCTGCCGGCGCTGACGTTGAATTATTTCGGGCAGGGGGCGTTGCTGCTCCGGCAGCCGGGGGCGATCGACAGTTTATTCTATCGGATGGTACCGTCTGCACTGCTCTACCCGATGGTGGGGCTGGCGACGCTGGCGACTGTCATTGCGGCGCAGGCGGTCATTTCCGGGACCTTTTCCATGACGCATCAGGCGATTCAACTCGGCCTCTGGCCCCGAATGACGCTGGTCCATACTTCGGAAAATGCCATCGGCCAGATTTATATGCCGGAAATGAATTGGTTTCTGTTCGCGGGCGCGGCCGGTCTGGTCGTTATTTTTCAAGATTCCGGCAGTCTGGCGGGCGCCTACGGCACGGCGGTTTCCGGCACCATGCTGATTACTTCGATGGTGGCGCTGTTTCTGATTCCCCGGCTGTGGCGGCAGCCGCTGGCGCGAACGACGATCCTGACGATTTTCGGTTTTCTGCTGCTGGTGGATTTGGGCTTTTTTGCCGCCAATATTATAAAAATCCGGCATGGCGGCTGGATCCCGTTGCTGCTGGGGTTCCTGGTCTATGCGTTTTCCCGCATCTGGCGCCGGGGACGGGCAGCTCTCCGAGCGGACATCGACAAATATGCGTTGTCCATCGCGCTTTTTCTGAAAAGTTTGCGGGAAATGCCGCCGTTGCGGGTAAAAGGTACCGCGGTATTTCTCAGCGGCAATGCCGGCGTACCGCGAATTTTACTCCATAACCTGAAACACAATAAAGTACTGCACGAAAAAACCGTCTTGCTCAGCGTGGTCATCCGCGAAATTCCGTTTGTTCCGCCGGAGGAACGGACCATCCTGAAACGTCAGGATGAGGAATTCGGCCTCTACTCGATTACGGTTCAATACGGATTCTGCGAGAAGCCCGATGTTCCCCGGGCGTTGAAAGATATGGCCGCTCCCGATCTCGACTTCAAATATACGCCGGTTTCTTACTTTCTGGGCAGGGAAGCACTGGTTATTGCCAGCCGAAAAAAAGCACTGCGGCATTGGCAGAAAGTGGTCTTCATTTTCATGTCCCGCAATGCCTACGATGTAACCCGTTTTTTTGCAATTCCGCCCAATCAGGTTACTGAGTTCGGCATCCAGATGGAATTATAGCACCGGTTATCGTCCGACAGGATAAAACCAGGACCGCTTGAATAAAAGCGGCCCTGGAGGATTCCGGAAGTCTGTTTATTTTTTAACCGGAATCAGTTTGATCGTCTGGCTGTCGGCGGTCTTTCCGGTATCGGGAGTAACATCCGCCGCTTTCACGGCAGGACTGTCGCCTTTTTTGATTTTGTCGACGAACGGCCGACAGAGTTTGACGATTTCCATCGACGCCTTCTGATGCCGGGAACGCAGAACCAGATAGTTTTTGGCGGTAAACTCGTTTTTATGCGCGAGCATTTTCACGCCGACCGGCGACTTCATAAACGCCAGAATGGCTTTGAGTTCTTCTTCGCTGTAAGTATCGCAATAAAGTTTGATGTAATCGTTCTTCACGGATTCCCAGTTGAAATATTTACCGGCGATCAAAGCAGTCTGGCGCTGCAAATCCGCCAGTTCCGCCTGGGGAATTTCCTTGCCTTTCAAATACCGGACGATGGAAATGGTATTGTTCCGGGCTTCGTTTTCGGGAAATTTTTCGATATTGGCCTTGATCCCGTCAAGCACCAGAATATCTTCCGCCAGTTTTTCTTTTTCTCCGGCGCCGGCAGTCAATCCGCCCAACAGAAAAATCCCCAACAGACAATAAATCGTTTTCATCACGGTTTCCTGTTTTACTTACTTTTTTCCAGTCGGAGCGGGCGTTGCAGTCGGGGCGGTTTTGGCGGCGGCAGCTTTGGCAACGGCGGCGGCTTTCATTTTGGCGACAAAATCGGCTTCCATCTTTTCCAGGTCCGGCATGAGAGTCAACAACTTGCTCTGAGTCAGCTGCAGTGCCTTCTGCATCATTTCCGGCTGCTTGGCAATCATCTTCTGCCCGAGCGGCGACTTCATGAACGCCAGCAGTCCTTTCAATTCTTCTTCCGTATAGACGTCGGTATAGATCTTGATGAAATCGCCTTTCATCTTCTGCCAGCTGAATTCCGAAGTGAGCTTGGCAATCAACTGTTTCTGAAATGCGGCCGCTTCGGCTTGTTTGTCGGCGGGAATATTCATTTTCTGGAGCATCTGAGTCTGCATTTGCTCGATCTGGCCAGTCATCTGGTCCAGCATTTTCGGCGTTTCGGAGGCAACCAACAGTTCTTCCGCCAGTTTTTCCTTGTCATTATCGGCCCAGACGGCGGCCCCGGCCAGCAACAAACTACCCAAGAGACATGCAGTGAATTTCATACAAAAACCCCTTTCCATTGATATTTTTATGACCATTTCGGATTCATCCGAAAAATAAACGTTATTGCCTTGCCGACAACACCAGCTCCCGGATTTTTTCCGGAAATGGCGGCGTGATAATACCGCGTTCGGTAATGATTCCCGCGATCAAATCGTGCGGCGTCACATCGAACGCCGGATTATAAACCCGAACTTCCGCCGGCGCCGTCTGCCGCCCGAACCCATGACGGATTTCTTCGCCGTCGCGCTGTTCGATCGGAATTCCGTCGCCGTCCGCCAACTTGAGGTCGATCGTGGAATAAGGCGCGGCCACGTAAAACGGAATTCGATGATATCGGGCCAGAATCGCAACGCCGTAGGTGCCGATTTTGTTGGCAGTATCGCCATTCGCGGCAATGCGGTCGGCCCCGACAATGACCAGCTGAACTTTACCTTCCCGCATCACTTGCGCCGCCATATTGTCGCAGATCGTCACCACGTCCACGCCCGCCTGGCGAAGTTCCCACGCGGTAAGCCGGGAACCCTGCAACAGCGGACGGGTTTCATCGGAATACACGGTAACGGCCATTCCCTGTTCATGCGCGGTATAAATCGGCGCCAGCGCGGTGCCGTAATCTCCCGTGGCCAGTGCGCCGGCATTACAGTGGGTCAAAACCCCGATACCGTTATGAAACAGCGTAACGCCGTGGCCGCCGATAGACCGGCACATCCGAATGTCTTCTTCCAGAATTTTCAGCGCGGTAACAGCCAGCAACTGACGGAGTTCGTCGCCGGTCGCATCCGGCGCCGCATCCATGGTGTTGACACAACGGTCCAGCGCCCAGAATAGATTGACCGCCGTCGGCCGCGATTCCGCCAGCCGGACGGCATTCCGCCGGATTTCACTCCGAAGTTCCGTGTCGGAAACGGCATGACTGCGAAACGCGGCAGCGGCCAGACCCAGCGCCGCGGCACAGCCAATGGCCGGAGCGCCGCGGACCACCAGACGCCGGATCGCATCGAAAATCGTCTCCAGATTGTCGGTTTCCAGATAGGTCCGTTGCAACGGCAGTTCGGTCTGGTCGATCAGGCGCAGGACTCCGCGGTAGTCCGCAATTCCGGCGCGAGGTCCCTGAAGAATCTCGCCGGAGGCTAGTTTCCAACTTACCGGATCAAGCATAAGTCTCGTCCTTGATTATTTGATGGTGGTCTTGGCGTCCGTTCCGGTGCCCGCCGGCGCCGGCAGTTCCGGAACCGCGTTGATTTCCGGCTGTTCCGCCGTAGTCGGTCGTTTGGTATCGGCGTATTCGTCCTGGTAGTCGATGCCGGCGCGGGCTTCCTGCCCGCCGGCGATGATGACTTCACCGGTTTTGGCGTTGCGGACCAGAGTCGGAACGGTAGTAGTTTTACGATAAACCATTCGTTTCTCCTGTTTTCCATCCGGTCCGAACACAAAATAAGTGGAAACGCGGGGATTGGTCGGCATCAGCAGGTGAAGCCGGCTGAAACGGTCGACTTCGCATTCCGGCGAATTGCGGCTCATTTCCATGCCGATCCGCTGCAACGAATAAATCAGATCGTCGTCTTCCACGGAAAGATAAAAATAATTCCGGGAATCGTCATAGAGCGAATAGATTCGGTACCGGCGTTCCTTGAACGGTTCGTTGGGCTTCTGCTGTTCCGGGAGCAATTCGGGAACCCCGACCAAGTGTTCCCAGACAATATTTCCCTTCGCCACGGTAAAACCGACGGTGTTGGAAGTAAACGGCCGATTCATTTGCGGATGGGTAACGATGGCCCGGATGGTATAACGCCCCAGATCCAGCAAGGAGTAGAACTTGCTGACCGTAATATAGGCGTATTGCGTTTTCCCGGTTTCGATCAGCAACCCGGTCAGCGACGGCGTGGCATTTTCCTTGAGTTCGATCAAGGTCCCGGTCGGACCGGTGATCTGGAAAGAAAGTTTGCCGCTGAGTTCCTTATTGGCCCCGAAAATCAGCGGATGTCCGCTGAAATTGCGGATGGTAATCTTGGCCGTAATCGGTTCGAATTGCAGATAAGTCATATGATTGAGCGACATTTCCATCGCCACTTGAGCCGTGGCCGATGGCGATAGCAAAAGTCCGCAGACCAACAGCATTCCGGTCGAAAGCAGTGAAATCAGGCGGTAGTAAGACATGGTTTTCCTCCGTTGATTTTGGTATAAATGGCTTCCGCCACCGTTTGCGGATCAAGCATTCGGTGGCAACGGGCATCGCCCCGCGGACACTCCCGCTTCAAGCAGCCGCGACAATCGAGATCGGGCTGAAAAATGAAATGGCCCGGCCCCCATGGTCCGGTTTTGGCTGGATCGGTCGGACCGAACAACGCAAAGACCGGCACCTGCAATGCCGCGGCAATGTGCATCGGTCCGCTGTCATTCGTCAACAAACCGACCGTCTGCCGAATAACTTCCGTCAACTCGGCGATGGACGTTTTTCCGGTCAGAGAGACGATCCGATCCGGACTTTTCACCAGTTGTCGGATTTTTTCCGCTGCGGCATTTTCCGCCGGCGCCCCCAGCATGACAAACCGCAGATCCGGAAGCGTTTCCGCGACCCGGTCGATAACCGCGGCAAAAAAGGTTTCCGGCCAGCGCTTGGTCTCCCAGCGGGCACCGGGAATAATGCCCAGCAGCGGATGAATTCCAAGGCCGTTTTGCCGCAGCAACGCCGCCGCGCGCCGGGCCGCATCGGGATTGGGCGGCAAAACCGGAAACCGGAAAGCGGCCGGCACTTCCACGTTCAACAGCCCGGCGACGAAGTCCAGATTTTTTTCAACCGCATGGACTCGCATTGGAACTTTGACTTTTTCCCGATAAAATATTCTGGCGATAGGTTCTTTGGGGTTGGCGAATCCGGCAAACCGCCGGGTCCGGGTCAGGCGACCGAAAAAAGCACTGCGCATCAACCCTTGAAAATCAACCACCAGATCGTAGCGACGACGGCGCAATTCGCGGGACAGGCGCAGAAAGTGAGGGAGAAAAGTCTTCGCTTTCCCAAGTTCCTGGCGCGGAAAAATAATCACCCGAGTCAAATTGCGGCAATATTGCAACGCCTCCGCAAAGGCCGGATGGACCAGCCAATCGATTCGGGCCTGCGGGTAGTGTTGCAACAGCAACTCGACGGCCGGCAAAGCATGAATAATATCGCCCAGACTGCTGGGCTTGATGACCAGCACCCGGAACGGATGGATTTTGACAGCGGCGGAATTGCTCATGGCCTCTCCTGCCCGGAGATCAACTGCCGGTTTCCAAGCGGAGCGCCAGCCGGTCGGGAAGTCCGGCGGCCCGGATTTTCTCCTGTTGCGCCTTGATATTGTAAGGAATCCGATATCGCGTCACCTTCTGCATTTCGTTGTCGTAAATGGCAAACGAAGCCCGGGGGTCGTTATTGCGCGGTTGCCCCACGCTGCCGACGTTAATCAGGTATTTATAGCCGGGAACGATTTCAATGGAAATGGAGTCCATCACATTGACGTCGCGCGGTACCATGCCTTCGTTACGCTTGTACGCCCATTCGGTGAGTTCCTGGATCGGTTTTTCCGAAGCATTGGTGATCGGCCGTTTGCAAAACGCGATCGGCACGTGAGAATGACCGCAGAAACACAATTGCGTAAACTGGTAGGCAAAGTTGTCGGCGGCATGATGAACGTCGAAAATGTAGCCCCAGGATTCCGGCGAATCGAGCGTAGCGTGAACGATCGTGATATTACTGTTCCGGATGGTGGCGCGCATCGGACGGGTCCGCAGCCATTGCTGTTCTTCTTCGCTCAACTGGGCCTTGGTCCACAGCACGGCCTTTTTGGCATGAGGATTGAACCCTTCCATCGTGTCGTCGTTATTGGACGCGTATTCGTCGTGATTACCTTTAACGCAGGCAATCAAATTGAGGTTCCGTACGGCGCTCAGACAATATTTGGGGTCGGCATTGTAGCCGACAACGTCGCCGAGACAAATAAAATTCGTGACTTCCAAGTCCCGACATCGTTCCAATACTACTTCCAGCGCGTCGGCATTGGCATGAATATCGCTGATAATCGCATATTTCATGGTTGCCCTGCCGATCTGTTTTTCTTGGTTGCGATCATGATTTCGTCATCCCATCCCGAATCTTCATAACGTCATCAGCACCTGGACCGGCATGGAGCCCAAGGTTGCTCTACCATGGAGAAAAGATAGTTCCAGAAGGAAATGAATTCCAGCGATTTCCGCATTTAATTTTTTCATAAGTTCGATCGCGGCCCGAGCGGTCCCTCCGGTTGCCAGAACATCGTCGAAAATAATCACCCGGCGACCGGGCTCGATGGCGTCGGCGTGCACTTCGATCTCCGCAGTCCCGTATTCCAAGGCGTACTGTTCGCGAATCGTGTTATACGGCAGTTTGCCTTTTTTTCGAATGGGAACAAAACCGCAGCCCAGTTCGTAGGCCATGGCGGAAGCAAAAATAAAACCGCGGGCTTCAATGCCGACAATGTAATCGGGATGCAAATCCCGGCAGGGAGCGCAGAGCAGTTGAATGGTTTCCCGAAAGACGGCGGGCTGATTGAGCAGCGGCGTAACATCAATAAACTGAATCCCGGGCTTGGGAAAATCCGGAATGGTCCGGATGGCCGCGCTCAAACTCTCTTTGCTCATTTCTGACTTTTCTCCCGCGACAATTGTCCGGACGGCTGGATCCGGCCCGACAATTCGTCCTTCTCATTGTTTTTGCTTCGGGGCGTTGAGCCCCATTCCTGAGTCCGATCGATAGCGGAGTATCGGCAGCATAAGCCGGATTCTGTCTCCTGCCGAAGCAGGCGGCGATCATCTGTCTAAGCGGCCAGAACCCGGAATTCGAACGTTGCGGACCACAACTCATTCCCTATTTGGCCTTGCTGCGGGAGGGGCTTGCCTTGCGACGCCGCTTACGCGGTACGTCCGGCGGGCTCTTACCCCGCCGTTTCACCCTTGCCTGCCGAAGCAGGCGGTCTGCTTTCTGTTGCGCTATCCTTCCCGCGGCATATAGTCCGCGGTATCCCGGCTTTCGCCCGGACTCCCTGTCCTGTGCAGTCCGGACTTTCCTCCCGACCGTCGTACGGTCGAGCGATCGCCTGCTGCTGACACTCCAAATGGTTACTATACCATGGACAACGGTTTAATCAACTTCAAGCCGGAAAAAAGATCGCCGATTCCCTCCGGTTAAGGCTTGGTTTTCGGCGGAAACCAGCGGGATTCGGTGATAAAATCCGGAAAGTTATTGCCATGAATGGTATCGCCGACCAGTCCGAATGTAGCCAGGTCGGTGACGCCACTGCCGGCACGGGCGATAGTGAAGAATCCGCCTTCCGGAATGCCGAGCAGGATACCGACTCCCGGCAACGCGGCGTTGTCGTAAACAACGCACCGGGGGATTTCCAGCCAACACGTAACTACGTTTACCAGACCCCGACCAAAGCAGGGAAGCGGTTGCGTCAATCCCGTATAAGGGACGGAGGTGTTATACATACTGGGATCTCCCACCGCTCCGGCGGCGGGAACGGAAGCTGTCGGACCGGGCGATGTTTTGGCGGGTTGCGCCGAGGTCCCGGCTCCATAGAGGTTGCCGGTCCAGAACAACACCGCCAGCATCGGCAGGATAAGAATTCGTCTATTCATACTTGATCTCTCCAGCTAAAATTGCCATCATGAGTTCCACATCTATTATTCTTTTGCCTCGCCATGTTCCATCCTGAATCGACAACATCAGGGGATAAATCATTTCGGCGGCGCTACGTGAAATAATAATATCGCCAATCCGGGAGGATAACAAATGCCGGTTGCGGAAAACGGAACAAACCCCGTTCCGCAAGGAAATCCGATGGCAGTCTCAAATCGAACTTCCGGGGAGAAACCCTGAAAACTTTGAGCAGTTTTCAAGGTTTCTCTCCGAACCCCATTCCCTGACTTTCAAACTTTTTAAGTTATTTATCTATTTGCATGGCAAATAGATAAATGAAATAAAAGTTTTGCGGGGGCAAAATTGGGGGGCGGGGAAGAAATGGGGGGCTTCTTCAAAAGCCCCCCGGGTCTTCCCCGCTACCCGCGCTTTGGAGCTGTAAAGAAATAAACTTGACAAGATACGTGGATTATCCCGGAATGATTTGGGGGCTTGCCGATGCGGAGCATAGCTTCAGCTATGTAACAAATCGGCAAACCACAAAGCAACCGAAAGGAACACACCGATGTAAAGGTTATTTTTATACAGCTCCACCGCAAAGTTTTGTGGAAACCAAGCCGGAGCGCAGAGAAAAAACCGCCACCCAGGGTTCCCGGCTCAGCGGTCGAGCTTGAAATTGACGACGGCGGGAATGTCGTTCAAAAATTCAACCGTGTTCCAGTCTTTCTCCAGCCCCAGCCCTATCGCACTGGGAAGATCGAACAGATTGACCGGCGAACCCAACGCCCTCCCCTTGCCCAGCATTCGCGCCATGGTATCGCTGAGATTGATCAGCTGACAGAGGTGGAGCGTCAATTCGGGATCGCGGGATTTTATCCCGGTCAATTTCAGATCATGATGATGGAGAATCGCAATTTTTACGTCGTCTTCCAGTTTCCAGTTTTCCGCCACCAGCAGACCGGCTTTCTCATGGAGTTCCGGAAAGATATGTTGAAAAGTGGTCTCGCTGAGCGCAAAACCCAGATCGGCGGGAATCGCATGGGTTTCCGAGACGCCTTTGATGATGGCCAGTTTGCCGATATCGTGAAGCAACCCGGCCAGAAAGGCAATGTCGGGATCGGCAAACAACCGCTGACTGAGGTAGGAAGCGATCAGGCCGACGGCGTAACTGTGTTCCACAATGTCCACGGCAATGTTGTTGAACTGTTTACTGCCGAGAAAGTTCATTCGCGACGAATAGATGAACAACAGCGATTTCAATTTGGTTTTGCCCAGCCGCGGCAACGCCGCTTTCAAATCACGCACCGTAATGCCACTGCCGTAAAACGACGAATTGATGATTTTGATAAACTCGCCCGCCATGGCCGGCGAATGTTCGATCAGTCCGATCACGTCGTTGTAGGTAAAATCGGGATCGTCGAGAATTTTCAGCGTCCGCATGACGTTGGCGGGAATTTCGATGATCGGCAATTCACGACGGTCGATTTGGGCACGCAGACGGTTCAGAATCAGCTGATCGTCAACCCGCTCGAAAGCCGGGCTTTCGGGACTGGGGGCCGGCGTATGACTCCACCAGTATTCGCGATCGTCAATCGCACTGTTGTCGGTCTGGGCGGCGCGCTTTGACGTTTTCCCCAGATAAGATTCCGGTACCAGCAGACTGGATTTCAACGGTTTGGGACGTTCGGGGACGGACATACTGAACAACCTCTATCTCAATAAATTCTAAATTAGAATAATTATAAGCGACCAAATGTTCTTTTGCAAGTTGAATTAAGGGGAAAACAAGCGCGCCCAGCCGGACGGGAAAAGACTCGGAGCCTCCCAAAAGTAAAAAAATGGGAAAGGCCTCACTCTTTTGACGGCAGTCTCAATTTGGAGGTAGCGGGAAAGTGCGGTGCTCCCCGAAAGCTAAACCACTGACATAAGCGAAAGGACCGCTAAGTTAAGTTTAAACGCAAAAATTTCCTCCTTTTTCTGTCCTTCAAACGTTTTAACCTCTTTATCAGCTTGCGGCGCAAGCTGATAAAGAAAATAAAAGTTTTGCGGGGTCAACGTCGGTGCGGGGAAGAAATGGAGGGCGGTTTTAAAAGTCCCCCGGGTCTTTCCCGCTGCCCGCGCTTGACGGCGACCCTCAAGAAAGGGTCCGCCGATAGTGCAGCGGGCTTTGTCCGTATTTCCGACAAAACTGACGGGAAAAATAAAACGGATCGTTGAACCCCGCCAGACGGGAAACTTCCGCGATATTGAGATTCCGGTCCCGCAGCAGATGAACGGCATGCAGAAGCCGCTGTTCCAGCAGGAATCTCATCGGCGAGGTCCCCATGGCCGCCCGGAATTCGGCGCTGAACCGCGAAACCGACAAGTGAACATGATCGGCCAGAGCCGTCAGCGTAATGGGTTGGGCCAAATGCGCATTCAAATAATGGCTGGCTTCCATAACCCGTTCCGGAATCCGGCTTTCCTGCCGGTCCGGATTGACCGTCCGGTCGGTCATCCGGATCAACAACGTCAGATACGCCTCCAGCACCGGAAAATCGGGGTCCCGCGTCTCCTTCAGTTCGTCGTGGATCGGCTTGAGATAGTGGTCGGGCAGATACGAGTTCGCCAGCGCGAGCGGTTGGTTGACCGGAATCCGGGAGGCGGTCACCAGCCGGTCCACCACCGGTCCGGCACAGTGCATCCAGCAATGACACCACCGCCGCTGCGAATGTCCGAAGGTATGACGGTTTCCCGGCGTCCACAGAAACAAGGTGTGCGCCGGAAACGGTCGGATCTCCCCTTCCGACCAGACCTGAACCGGAGTCGGAAAATACATAAACAGATAGTTATCGGTCCCATGGGGGCGGTCGACCATGCACGGAACCATGTTGTCGGGATAACCGATGCCGATGATCTTCAGCCGGTCGCCGGCGGCAAGGCTGGTGCCGTGAAACCACATGACGTCTCTTCGCGTGTCAGTAAAATAGTCCATAAAAAAAGAAAATCAGTTCATTCTGTTTGCGTTGTCATCATTTCATAGAAGTAATATAATATAGGAAAAGGACATCGGCAAACAGCAAAATTCAAGTAGAAAAAGAAAAGATTTTTCCCGGAAACACGATTTGAGATTTTCAACAACCGAATCAGGATAAGGAAACTAAGAAAAATGATCGGTATGAATCAGGAAAAAATTCCGGCGCTACTCTTCGGTCAGAATCTCGAACACACCCGCGGTTGTATTTTTCACGGTCTCGGCGCCCAGTTGGTCCGCAACCGTAAATTCGCCGGCAAACCGTCGCCCGACGGCGTCGCCGCCGACTGGGAGCCGTTCGGCGCTTCCGCGTTTTATGAACTGCTGACGGAATCCTATACCCGGCATTTCAGCGCCAATGCCATGCCGCGCCGCAACGAACTCGGCAGTCAGAGTATCCAGCAGCTCGCGGCGGACGGCGACGCCGGTATCCGTCAGTCCGGCTTGTCGTTCCTGGCCGGGAAAGTCTATCTTTTTCGTGCGGCGCTGCGTTCGCTCAACGGCGATTCCTGCCCCGTGACCGTCCAGCTGACCGACGGCGAAAAACGGCTTGCCGAACAGCGAACAACCATTGCTTCGCCGGACTGGGAAATCCGGGAATTCCGGTTCGGTCCGTTCGACGATCTCGATGCGACCCTGAGCCTCGGGGTAACCGGTCGGCATACGCTGGCCGTCGGCATGGTTTCGCTGCTGCCGGAAGATCATTTTCACGGGATGCGGCGCGACGTGATCGCCCAGCTGAAAGCCCTCGGCACGGCCATGCTGCGCTGGCCCGGCGGCGACTTCGCCGGCGAATACCGCTGGCGCGACGGTCTGCTGGACCCCGATCGCAGGGCACCGCTTCAGTCGTTCATGGAGATCGAAACTCAGCCTTATACGCACGGTTACGACGCCCACGAACTGGGGGTTGACGAAGTTATGGCCCTATGTCGCGAAATCGGGGCGGAGCCGTTTTTCACCATCAACCCGACCTGGGATGCGCCGGAAGAATCTGCCGCCTGGGTGGAATACTGCAACGGCGCGCCCGATTCGCCCGGCGGCAAACTCCGGGCGGAACGCGGCTTCCCCGAACCGTACCGGGTCCGCTTCTGGTCGCTCGGCAATGAAATGGGCTTCGGCCATATGGAAGGCCCCGGAACCCCGACCGCCTATGCCGAACTTTCCCGCCGCCACGCGCAGGCCATGCTCCAGGTTACGCCGGACCTTACCCTGTTCAGCTCCGGCCCCTATCCGTCGGAGGCGTGGGCGCGAGACGCGGCCATTCCGCTGGCCGATGTGGCGCCGATGGTTTCCCTGCACCATTACACCCGCCCCGGACACCAGGATTTTACCACGCCGGAACGCACGGAAAAAACGATGGAGAACGTCATCGGACAAGCCGATGAGATCGTTGCTCAAGCCCGGACCATGCGCCGGATGCTGCCGGATCGGCTCTCCATTTCGTTCGACGAATGGAACGTCTGGTATGCCTGGTACCGGCAGGTCGGAGTCGCGGAAGGGCTGTTTACCGCCCGGGTGCTGCATCAACTGCTGGCCGTTTATCGGGAACTGGGCATCGGTTGCGCGTGCTATTTTCAACCGGTCAACGAAGGGGCGATTGCCGTTTCGGCGCGTACCAGCCGTCTGACAGCCGTCGGACAGGTGATGCGACTGATGTCCCGTCATGCCGGCGGGATTGCCGATGCCTGGGATCACCGTCCGGAAGAAGTTTTCGCGTCGCGGCACGACGACGGCACGAGATGGATTACCCTGTTCAACCCGTCGCCGCGCGAGGAACGGGAGTTCGTCCTGCCATGGACCGGAACCGTGCTGGAAGCGGAATGGCATACGCCGTCCGGGGTGTTGCCGGGCTCGACGTTCACCGTCACGCCGGTTCCTTTGGAAAAAATGTTTCATGACGGCCGCGTTCGACTGCCGCCGCTGACGGTTCTGGGTATGCGTCTTCGATAAGAGATTATCTCCCATCACGAACCTGGACCGCGGATTCAACCGCATCCCGCAGCGTTCTCGCAATCTATGATTTGAGGCCGCCGTAACGAGGAAGAACGCTGAGGACGGAGCCTCTGGCGCTGTTGTTGGCGGCAATGATGCCGGAAGCTCGGCTCCATCGGACGCATCTCAGCGTCCGATGACCGAGAAATCCTTGATCTCATACCAGCAATTCTTCTGATCCCAGGCCAGAAACGAGATGGCACAGTCGGAGGCGCTATTCGGAATCCGCATCACATATTCGTATGATTTCCAGCGAGGCTCGAGTTGAAGCGGCGGCACCACATCCAGTCGCGGCAACGTTTTCCCGGTCGCCAGTACCTGTAGCCGGATATTGCCGCAGGCGCTGAAACAAACTCGATAGCTTCCGCCGGGAACTACCGGTTTCGGCCAGGTGCCAAATCCCGCCGCCTGGCTTTGCCGGGTTTCAATGCGAATCGTGGCGGTGGAATTCTTCAGTTCAAAATCGCCGGCCCAGCCCTTGATAACCAGATCGGACTGCTGGAAGATCACGCTTTTCCCGGTCGCGGGAACCAACGTACCGTAAAGACGCGGCTCTTTCGCCTGACCAATCCCGGAACTCCATTCCCACCATGCCGCCCGGCCCCCGCCGTCGTTGTTGTTGACCAGCAGGGAAAAACGGACCTCGTCTCCGGTCTGGAATACCAGCGGATACAGTTCCACCATATCCAGGCGGATCCGGTACGTAGTCTCATTCCCCTTGCGGTCAATCCGGCACTCGGCATTGGCGACTTCGGCGCCCGGCAGTTTGCCCGGCATAGTATAGCGGGTCGGCAGATCGCCGCCGATCGCCGGAGCGGCTACTTTGCGGAGAACCGACCGGCCGCTCTTCTCGCGTAAAGCAATAAATTCAACTTGATCGGTTTCGATGCCGCGATTGCGGGTATCGACGGCAAACTGCAGGCTGTCGCCATTCCACGGTGCCCGTCCGGTTGGGTCGGGCCAATGCACGGCGTCATTGCCCCGGACGATCAAATCCAGTTTCCCATCGGCAATTCCGACTGCAAAGCGAACCGCGAGCGGACCGCACTGGGCCTTGCTGTCGCATTTTACCGGAGTGGGGACGCGGGTCCATTCTGCTTTTTCCGGTCCGTTCAGACGGGCATCGAACAGCGGCCGACAGACATACCCGGTACGCCATTTTTTATCGAGTTGCGCCCGGGGATCCGTCATTTTAAGCAGGTCGTCGCGGTTGGTCCAACAGCGGATTACCGCCAGGTCGGGCGCTTTGACGATGTAATAGATATCGACGGCCAATTTCTCGCCGGCAAAGTTTTCTACCGGCGAACCGTCAGCCCGCAATACCGTCCCTCCCGCGGCGGCCCGCAGCAGCGCCGGATGCGCCGGCATGGGAATCGCCGCCTCATTCCAGACGATAAGCAACGGTCCGGCATCGCTTTCAAGCAACTGGGCTTTTTGCGCCATACCGTCGGCAAAACGGTATCCGTCGCCGACGCGGATGGGACCGCGAATCAAGTCCGTAAACGTATGCCAACTCGCCGCCAGATAGCGCGGTTCGGCGTAAGGAGCGCGGCGGAACAACCCGGAAACATGAATGGCCATGATATTGTTGTTCAGGTAGAATTGCAGGCTTTCCCGTTCCGAGTTCCAGATATTCATAATCGAGAAAAGATATATTTCGCGGATGCCGATTTTGACCTGCGTGAGGAAGTGCAACAACATCCGGCGCGCTAATTCACGGTCGGAAGGAAATACCTTGTCGCCAGGAGCGAGAAGACCGGCATGCCACTCGGAATTGACGACCGGCTTAGCCGCCATCCGCAATTTTTTTCCGATTGCCCAGTACTCACCGGGTTCCGGCAGACTGCCATGAACCGGCAGGACATCGAAATAGGTTCCGCCGCCCAACCGCAGCAACTTTTCATAGAACGCCAACCCGGGCCCGCCGCCCAACCAGACCGAAGTCTTCGGTGCCACCGCTTTGATCGCGTCATAGCCGACTTTCTGCTGAAGATAGAAATTTTCCGGCGTATCGTGCCAAAAGCATGAAAATCCCGGCAGATTGGGTTCGTTGCCCAGTTCAACCGCCTGAAGATCGGGATACCGCTCCATCATCCGGCGCAAGTAATTTTTCCAGTCATTGAGGTCTTTCGGCGCATAACAGCCCCAGACGGTGATGCAATTGTCGAACCAGTCTTCCTCCGGATGAGGAGAGGCCCAGCGGGGCGTGTTGAACGTGTTGATAATGATATTGGAATTGGCAAAGCCATTCTCATGCGCGACTTTCATGAAGTCGTCGGGATAGCTCCAGTCGTACCGTCCCCGTTCCGGCTCGACAATCCCCCAGGGCACGTGATGCACTCGAATACTGTGAAAGCCCACCAATTTTGCCAGCGGCAGCGCTTTTTGATAGAATTCCATATGCGGCGAAGCGCCAAAGACCGGAGAAATTTCACTCGCCGGACGAGTTGGGTGCGCGGCCACCACAAAACCATGCCGGGCAATGGCAAATTCCTGTTTGGCAGCTTCCCGCATCACCGCGCGGTTCTTCGGATCGGGACGTTTGACCACGGCCGTAAACGACTCGGTCAACGGTTTGCCGTCGACCGCGAATTCCGCCTCGTAATAACCCGGCGTTTTAAACGGTCGTTGCCAGCCGGTTTTTTTGAAGTTCCGTCCGGCGATTCGGTCGCGGAAGATGGTACGTCCGTCGGCGGCAAAAACCGTGACGTCCACCAGGCAATCGTCCGCCAGTTCGCCGGAAGCGGAAAACGTCACCATCTCATCGGTGACAAACCAGTTGCCGAAATGCGCACCCCGGATTTTTACTTCCGCCGTCAGCGTTCCGCACGCCAGCAGTGCGATCCCGAGAAGAACAAATGGAAATTTCATGCTTTCACTCTCTTTTCCTTGCCATTAAAACTTGCCATGATACCTCAACATTCCTGAACTTAAAACCGGCCTTCCGGTCACTTGCGATTGAAAACCTGAATCTGATAACTTTCGTCGTCGTCGTTGAAATTAAACGGGTATGCCTGATACGGATTGCCTTTGGACGACGGCACGACGGCCGAAACATGATAGTCCAGCCAGAGCGTATTGATATTCTTGCCACTGTGCCGCGGGGTCAACACCGCCAGACTCGAGCTATTGGCATCGTAACGCCACATGCCGTTTTTGAGATTGCCGGGTTCGGCGGCATCGATGATCAGCATTTTAGTACTGAGCGCACCGCCGTTACAGCGGGTGACTTTCACCGAATCCTGATGTCCCCACCAGTCCGGAACCCGGAACAGATCGGTCACCATTAACTCATTAATCGCATAGGAAATCGACCAGTTGGGAATCTTCTGCATCTCGGGACAAAGGAACAACACGTCGGTTCGGTCTTCGGCCAAAACGCCGCCCGCATAGGATTGTTTCGGAATCGGGTTCATTAACGGGGCATACCAATAGCCGATGCCGAGAAATACCGGAGTGAGATAGTCATTGTTTTCGTTGGTATACATCGCCATCCGATAACCGATCTGTTTCAAATTGCTGATGCAGGCAATACTCTTTCCCCGGGCGCGGGCAGTACTCAACGCCGGCAGCAGCATTGCCGCCAGAATGGCAATAATAGCAATTACCACCAAGAGCTCTATTAATGTAAAATTACTTCCGCAGTGCAATGTGGGTGTTTTCCGTGATTGTTTTTTCATGATATCATTCCTTTTTTTCAGTTTTGGGTTGTACGCCAGTTTTATCGTTTTCAATCATGCCACCGCCTTAACATGAAGATCGTATGATCAATTCCGAAGGTACGAGCAAACGTTGCGCACACTTGAATCGTCGTCGGATCAACTGATCCAGCAACCACGCCGACTGATATCCCAGCTGGACACAGTCCGTCCGTACCGTTGTGAGCGGCGGGTTCATCCGCGCGGCGAACGGCAAATCGTCGAAACCCGTTACCGCCAGATCGCGACCGACTTTCAGCCCCAGCTCCGTTGCCGCTTCATAGACGCCGAACGCAATATAGTCATTGGCGCAAACGATACTGGCGGGAAGTTTCATGCGGGAAAGGCAGGGCCGCAGTAACTTTCCCGGCAACAACAGTTTTTGCCGCATCCCCCAATTTTCCGGAGCGTCCAATTCGGGTTTCAGCAGAAAAATCCGGTCATCGATCTGCTTTACAAAACCGGCATCGGTCATGGCCTGCCGAAACGCGGCGATCCGCAATTCGATATTCCCCGGAACGCCGATAAAGTACGGCGGATGATCATATTTCTGCAACAGCAGATTGGTCAGCGAATAGATGCCGCTGAATTCGTCTCCCGCCACCAGACTTGCCCGGCACGATTCCGATTGGCCGCAGGCAATCACCACCGGAAAATTCATATCCGCCACCTGATTGATGGCCGCGATATAGCGTTCCTGCGGGTGATGGGCGACAATCACCCCGTCGACGCCGCAATTCGTGATGTTTTCCAACAGGTTCAAGATCGGTTCGTGGGAACGTACGCTGGAAAAAATTCTCAATTCCAGCCGGTTCTCCCGGACATAACGTTCGATGCCCCGGGAACGGTCCACCACATCGCGGTCGCTGCTGCCCGAATAGAACCAGCCGAGCACAATGGGTTTTTCAAGAACATCTGCCGCCGTCTCCGACATCGTCACCACCGAACAGCCCTTGGAACGCAACAGCCGATTGTTGGAACAGCGCTCCAATATTCCTTCCTCAACCAGCTGGCCCAACATTCGCCGCACCGTATTGCGACTGGCGGAATAGAGTTCCGCCAGATGCTGCGCGGAGGGAATGTATTTATCCCGCATGAATCGCTCTCCGTCGATGTCGCTGAGAAAAACTTCTTTGAGCCGGTCAGCTTTACTGTAATAACTCATGGCAATGTCCTGATTTCCAAGAATAGATTTTACCTGAAATTTGAACAATTGGCAAGAAGTGCGCACCAAAAGTTTGTTTTTATTTTAAATTTTGACCCGAATTTTGAGCATTCCGTAAGAAGTCGAGACTCGTTTTGAAACGGACGTCTCTTTCTTCATTTTGCCCATCGATCATGATTGTTTATTATGGTTTGACTAAATAAATTGCGGCAATCGCCGATAACGAATTGACATATGCCCTCCGAACATGAAGTCCGTTGAGCTGTAGCCGCCGAGTAAATCAGTGCTTATTTCGCAGAAAGTTGTTGACAGAAAATTTTTAGCATACTAATGTAAGGCCAATGGCGTTAGACCGGAGGAAAACATGGTACTACAACGAGGTGGAGAGAGATGAAACGAATCCAATGGACGGTGCCCCTGGCACTGTTGTTGGCGGCAATGATGCCGGCCACGGCGGAAGAAGTCCGCGACTTGCATCTGTTGCAGGACGATGCCCAGAAACCGATGGCAACCAAAATCTATGATCTGAAGTATGTCATCGCCAACGACATCACTCCGTTCGTGCTGGGAGCAATCAGACGTTACAACGGCAACTCCTACGTCGACCGCATCAACGATTTCGCCAGAAAAAAACAACTGCTGCTGGTCACTACCCCCGGCGATATGATGCCGTATGTGGATGAGATGGTGGCCAAAATCGACCGGCCGTGTCCCAAGGACGCCAACAGGTCGATCATTCAGGGCGACGGGATTTACCGCTTTGCGTATCTGGCCAACTTCCGTTCCAGCGAAGACGTGGCCTCGCTGTTGACCAATCTGGTCCGCAGCGGAGACGGCGCCGTCTTCTTCGATACGCCGTCCAATCTGCTCTACTGGAAAGACTCCGCGTCGGACGGGTTGGACGTGCTGCGCTGGGCGAAGGCGTTCGACCGGCCGGTACCCCAGGCGGAATTGACGATTACGCTGTATGAAGTCCGGAAAAACGTGCTGGACGACATCGGCGTGGACTATCTGGCGTGGAAAAACGGTCCCGGTCTGAACATCTTTTCCGCCGGGTATGAAAATTCCATGGTGCAGACGAACGAGCAGTCGCTGGCGAGCATGGACAAGTTTACTTCCACCGATCTGGGCGGTTACTTTTTCGCGCCGCAGTTCGACATGAGCTTTGTCCGGATGCTGTCGCAGGCGGGCAACGCCAAGGTCGCGGCCAGCGGAACGCTCACCGTCACCAATAATTACAGCAAAAGTTTCTCCATCCAATTCTCACCGGACGGCCAGAATCTGCAGAAAGACGGCAACAGCAAGATGTCCATTGCTTCTTCCTCCGATGCCGGCCTGGTGGTGACGGTGACCAATCCGATTATCTGCTTCAAGCGCGCCGGGGAAATCGACGGCATCTACAACGGCGACAAATTCGATCTCACCACCTATTCCGGCCTGTGCGGCAATCTCCAGATGAAATATCAGGTCAAAATGAATACCGTGCTGGAACGTAACAACCTGGGAACCGAACTTACCCAGCGCAATGTGGTTCAGTCGGGGCTGACGTTCGACACCGGCGTGGAACATCTGCTGGCCGCATATGATAAAAAGCAGAAAGTCGAGCAGACCATGGGAATTCCGTTCCTGTCGTCCGTGCCGTGGTTGAAATATCTCTGTAGCACGACCACGACGGAAACGGAAAACCTCCGAATCTTCGTGACGATCAAAGCCCGGCTGATTCACTGCGACGATACGTTTGCCGACTGGTCCGGCAAAATCGTTCAGACTGCCGATTTAAAAAATTGTACAACAAAAGAATAACCCGGGAGAAACATCATGGTAAAATCTTTCTGGCTCCCCGGGCTGATGCTGCTGGCCGGATTGCCGCTGGCGGCGCAGCAATCGGACAACCATTATGCGTCGAAACCCTATGAAGCAACCAACGTTCAGGCCCAGATCCGGCTCAATCTCGACAAGGAAAAGGCCGTCCACTTCATCCGCGACAACACCGATCCCTATGTGATTACCAAGACCTATGTGCTGAAACATGCCGACGTCTACGAACTGCGTCCCTACCTCCGGACGATCGTGCAGTCCAAGCAGGTTTCGGAAGACAATACCGTGACCGAATGCGTGAAACTCAACGACGGCACCGGCATTCTGCTGGTCAGCGCGGAAGATTACCGCTTTCAGTCGCATCCCGGCGGCATGGGCATCGACGAGATCGTGGCCATGCTGGACCAGCCGAAGATCACCTCTTCGTCCGGTTCGATCCGGTTCATGTACTTCCCGATGTACCGCAGCGCCGCCGAACTGTCGACGATGGTGTACAACGTTGGGATGACCCGTGCCAACGATACCTACGAAATGATGTACGGGAACGACAAGGTGGCCGTCGATCCGGCGATGAATGCGCTGCTGTTCTACGTGCCGCTGTTCAGCAAAAAGACCATCGAAACGATGCTCGCCCAATATGACCAGCCGCTGCTGCAGGCGGCGGTGAAATACGTGGTTTACGAAATCAACGACGAAAACGACGGCAAAATGGGGATGGATTTCCAATCCTGGAAAAACAACGACGGTGCCGATCTGTTCAGCATCGGCGGCCGTTATCGCAGCAATTGGGCATCCACCTGGTCCGGCGGCATCGACCCCCAGACCGGTAGCAACAAAACCCAGTATTTCAACTTCAACCCCAAATGGAATACCAAATATCTCGATTTCCTGGTGTCGGAAGGTCACGGCAAAATTCTGACCGACGGCGAAGTCGTGGTGAAAAATAACGAAACGGCGATCGTGGACGTCAATACCAATCTGTTTGAAGACGATTTGACGCCGGCCGCCAGCCAGGCGCTGTCGCAGACGGTTTCCGCTTCCGGCAAAATCTATGACGTCAACAACAAGGCGACCGCGCTCGCGACCGCCGGCAACTATTACTTCGTGGCGCAGGACAGCGGCGGCACGGCCATCACGCTGAAGGGCACCGGGGCCTATGCCACGGCGCTGAGCGCAGTCAAGATTACGCCGCCGAATAATTCCGGCGACGCCCGTTATCAGCTGGCGGTGACCGGCGGTATCTTGCAGAAGAACGGCAAAGACCTGGGAACCAGTACGGACGACATCACCACGTTTGCACTCTATGTGTCCACCACAATCTGGAACGATGACCATACCGCTTCCTCCAACAGCTGGACCGAAGTGGCACTGTCCAGCGATATGGCGATTGCCAAAGGCAATCTGGTCAATACCAATCCGGGCCCCGGCTTCGGGTTCACCATGACGGTAACGCCGCAAGTCAACCGGAAGGCGTCGATCCTGTCCGTCGACCTGAAAAACACCAGCCTGATCGGCTGGACGTCGACCGGAGCTCCGCGCGTCAGCCGCGACAGCGAAGTCAAGACGGATGTTAATCTGGGCAACAGTGGTAACTTGTTCGTGATCGGCGGACTGGAAAAACGCGAACTGGTGAGAAGCGTTTCCGGGGTGCCGTATCTGCGGGAAATTCCGGGGCTGGGCTGGTTGTTCAGCTCGGAATCGGAATCGACCCGACATTCGCATCTGGTCGTAGTGGCCGAATGCCGGTTGTCGCAGGTCAAAACCCCGCTCGACGACTCGCGGCGGAAGGCGATTCAGGAAAGTCAGGACGCCTTGCGCAAGGCCGGGAAAAGCAATCAGTGGGGCTTCGGACAGTACGGTCTCGACCCCGCCGCTGCTTCGGTCGCAACTTCCGCCGCCAAATAAGCTGATCAGCAAAGGAATAAAATAATCATGAAAAATTTGACTGGATTGATACTGGCCATGGCCATGGCGGCGCCGGGATATCTGCGCGCGGAAGACGAGCCGGTCGGCAGCGAAGACAAGCCGCGGGAACTCTATCTGTTGCAGGACGACGCCCAACAGCCGATGGTGTCCAAAGTTTATTCGCTGAAATACGTCAGCGCCGGCGACCTGACTCCGTTCATTCTGGGTTGCGTGAAACGTTACAACATCAACTCCTCGGTCGAACGGCTGAAATATTCCGCCGGCAACCAGCAGTTCCTGCTGGTGACGACGCCGCCGGACATGATGAAGCGGATCGACACCATCGTGGCGCTGGCCGACCGTCCGGGCAAAATCGATGCGGACGGGTCGCTGATTTCGGGCACCGGCATGTATCGGTTCACCTATCAGCCGAAATTCCGTTCCAGCGACGACATGGTGACGATTGCCAATACGGTGATTCGCGCCGACGGTTATGCGTTCCGCGACGCCACCAGCAATCTGTTGTACTGGAAGGAAACCAAATCGATCGGGGAATCGATCGGACAATGGTTCGCCGCGTTGGACCATCCGCTGCCGCAGGCCGAGCTGATTTTCAAGGTCTATGAAATCCGGCAGAGCGATCTCAACGATATCGGCGTGGATTACCTGGCGTGGAAGAACGGTCCCGGCTTGAACATGCTGTCCGTCGGCTGGGATACGATGTCGTTCAATTCCACCGAAAAGGTGTTGTCCAACATCGATACGGTGAGTTCGTGGTCTTACGGCGGGCTGTTCGTGGCGCCGCAGTTCGACATGAGTTTTGTCCGAATGCTGGCGCAGAAGGGCAAAGCCAAAATCGCGGCCACGGGTGTGTTGACCGTGATTAACAATTATACGGGTTCGTATTTCGTCAAATTCTCGCCGGAAAGTCAGAATCTGCTCAAGGATACCAACGACAAGACTTCGGTGGTCATCGGTTCGTCGGTGCCGTTGCAGGTGAAACTGACGGCCCCGGTGATCTGTTTCCGGCGGCAGGGGGAAATCGATACCGCCTATGCCGGCGACGGTTTCAATTATACCACCTACAGCCGGCTCGGCGGCAGCATTCAGTTCAGCTATCAGATCACGTCCGGCGACGTGATCGAACGCAACAACCGGGGTGTGGAACTGACCGACCAGAGCGTGATTTCCTCGGCGCTGACTTCCGATATCGGCGTGGAACGGCTGCTGGCCGTCTACAACCGGAAACAGCAGGCGGAACAGGTGGTCGGCGTCCCGTTCCTCGTCAACGTGCCGTGGCTGAAATATCTGTTCAGCACGACCACGAAAGTCGACGAAAACGTCCAGATGTTCGTAACGGTGTCCAGCCGGCTGGAACATCCGGAAAATACGCTTACCCGGTGGAGCGGCCAGGTGGTCGAGGCCAAGAATTTCTGTAAAGAAATGCAACCCAAGGAGTAATGTTTCATGAAAAAACTTACCCTGATGATGATATTGAGCGGCTGCGCCGCCGCCGGTTCCGCACTGGCGCAAAGCGCCAATGGAGTATATGCGTCAACGCCCTATGCCGGCAGCCAGGTTCAGGCGCAGATCCGGCTCAATCTCGATAAAGATACCCGCAAGGTCCACTTTATCCGCGACAATACCGATCCGTACGTGATCACCAAGCCGTATCTGCTGAAATACGCCGATGCGATGGAACTGCGGGCCAATCTGCGGAATATGATCAAATGCAAGCAGATCAGCGAAGACGACACCAACGTCGATATTATCAAATACAATGACGGAACCTCGATCTTGCTGGTCTCCGGGGAAGATAACCGTTTCGATGCCCAGCCCAATGCCATGACCATGGATCAGATCATTGCCACGCTGGACAAACCCAATATGTCGGCATCCACCGGGTCGGCGCGCTATCTCTACTTTCCGATGTACCGCAGCGCGACGGAGCTGAAAACGGAAATCTACAACGTCGGGATGGCGCACTCCGGCGACCCGTACGAATTGCAGGCCGGGAAGGACTTCATCGCCCTGGACTCCGGGCTCAACGCAATGTTTTTCTACACCCCGGTGTCGAGCAAGAAAAATATCACCGCGATGCTGAAGTTCTACGACAATCCGATTCCGCAGGTGACGGTGAGTTACACCGTCTATGAAATCTATACGGAAAACGATGCCCGCATCGGCGACGACTATCAGTCCTGGAAAAACAACGACGGCCTGGATTTCCTCTCGGTCGGCGGACGCTATCGCCAGAACTGGTCGAGCACCTATAACGGCGGCGTTCTGCCGCAGAGCGGATCGAATAAGACGCAGTATTTCAATTTCAATCCCAAGTGGTCGTCCCGGTACCTGGATTTCCTGGTGTCGGAAGGCAAGGCGCAGATCATGTCCACCGGCGAGGTTGTCGTCAAAAACAATACGGCGGCGACGGTCACGAAAAATACCGGCCTGTTTTACGATCAGTACACCCCGATGACCGCGAAAGCCTTGACGCAGACGTTCGCCGTTGCGAACAAGAGCATCACGACCACCAAGTCAAATCTGGCGGCCGACTATTATTTCACGGCGAAGGATACTTCCGCCAACGCCATCACGGTCACCGGCGGTACGTTTACCGGCAGCCTCGGCGTGGAAAAAATTCAGGCGAACGGGACGAACAACACCGCGTATAATCTGTCGATCATCGGCGATACGTTTGTCAAGAATGGCGTCGACCGCGGCCGGCAGATTGAATGCGCAACCTTCAAACTGTATAAGAAAACGCTGGGCGGTTATACGGGCGACGATCCTTCCGACCCGTGGTATACCTGGAACGAAGTCACGCTGACCAGCGATATGGTGATTGAAAAAGGCAATAAGATCGACACCACGGCCAGCAATGCGTTCGGGTTCACCATGACGGTAACCCCCAAAGTCTTCAATAAGGCGACGATCCTGAACGTTGCGGCCACTCATTCCAACCTGATGGGCTGGAAGTCCGACGGTACGCCCCGGATTGACCGCAACAGTCAAATCAGCACGGAAGTGATCGTCTCGAACGGCGGCACCCGTTTCGTGCTCGGCGGGTTGGAAAAACGGGAAGTGGTTCGCAGCGTGTCCGGGGTGCCGTGGCTGCGGGAAGTTCCCGGCCTGGGCTGGCTGTTTTCCACGGAATCGGAATCGACCAAGCGGTCGCAACTGGTGATCGTGGCGGAATGCCGGATCTCCGAATTCGACGAACCCCTCCGGGCGGATGTGGCCGCCCGCATCAAGGAACTTGACGCCGACCTGAAAGGCAGCGGCAAAAAATTGGAATGGGGCTTCGATCAATACGGGATCGACGGCAATAAAAACGCGCCGATGACGCAACCGGCCGGCGCCAAAGCCGATCCGAACTTTATCAAGGATCACCAGCCGGGACCGTTTGACGGTCATCGGACCGGGACCGTACCGGCGAAAATCGATCCCGGATATCCGGTTCCCCGTTCCTGACGAATTCCGCCGACTGTTCCCGTGAACCGGGAGCGGGCGGAATGATCGTCCGGGTTCAGCCTCGCCTAGCAACCGGCCGCTTGGAAATAAGCGGCCGGTTTTTTTATCTTCCCTTCTCGATTCGAGACTGGCGCCATGCCGGCTACGGCAGCTTTTCCGAGTTCGGGCCGGCGGCGGAATAGACCGGAAAATCAATGGCCACATGAGTGCCGCTACCCAGCCAGCTTTCAATGGCGAATTTGCCGCCGACCATCCTTAACAGCCGGGCCGCCACCGCCAGACCGAGTCCGCTACCGCCGTAACGCCGGGTCGCCGACTGGTCTTCCTGATGAAACAGTTCGGTGATTTTTTCCAACGCCACCGTGGCCATGCCGATGCCGGTATCGCGAACATCGATATGAAGCATGGCGTTCACATTCACCACCCGGATTTCGATCCGGCCATGTTCGGTGAATTTGACGGCATTGCCGATCAGATTGAACAGAATCAGTTTCAGCCGCCGATGGTCGCCATAGAGCACGGCGGGCAGGCCGTCCGCCGCCAGAATGAACTCCAATTGCTTTTGATGGGCCTTGAATTCGAACGCAGCGACGCACTCCTTCATGAGCCGGCCCGGATAAAATTCCTCGATCAATTCCCGGAAATGGCCGGATTCCAGTTCCGACAATTCCAGCAGGTTGTCCATCATCGCCGTCAGCGTATCGGTACACTGGACAATCTTGTTCAGATACGGAAAAAGCTTTTCATTCACGCCCGGATCAGCCGCCTCCAGTTCATCCCGCAACAGACCGGTAAACCCGATAATGCCGTTCAGCGGCGTGCGGAATTCGTGTGAAATCGTGGCCAGAAATTCCGTTTTGGACCGGGCGCCGACTTCCGCGGCGTCGCGCGCCTGCCGCAGTTTGATTTCAACCTCCTTGCGAGCGGAAATATCCCGGAACGCGCCCAACGCGCAACACTTTCCGCCCAGCATCAGAAACGTGCCGCTGATTTCCGCCGGAAACAGGGTCCCGTCTTTCCGTTTCAGCAGGGCTTCGATATTGGCCAATACGCTTTTATCCGACGCCTTGATGCCGGCCCGGATCTGTTGATAATCGTTCGGCGGATGCAAATCGGCCATCGTCAAGTGCTGAAGTTCTTCGGCGGTATAGTCCAACATCCGGCAGGCCTTGGCATTTCCCATAATCAATTTTTCCGTTTCGGTATCGCAGATCACCACACCGTCGGAATGGTTGGCGAAAATATGCCGGAAGTTGGCTTCCGAATTTCGCAGCTCCTGTTCCAGTTTCCGCCGTTGGCTGAGGTCCCGGATCAAGACCTGCAACACCAGCCGGCCATCGATTTCAATCGGATTCAGACTAACTTCCGTATCGATGAGCATTCCATCCTGACGACAAAAACGCCATTCGAAAATCGGTTCGTCCCCGTTCAGCGCCACGGCAATCTTTTCCGCCGCCGCCGCTTCAGATTCCGCCCCGTTCTCCTGCTGCGGCGGCGTAAAACGCAACAGCGGCTGGCCGATCAACTCGACCCGGGAAGACCCCAGCAATTGAGTCGCCCGAATGTTGCAATCAATGATCTCGCAGTTGTCCAGAACAAGAATCGCATTGTTGGCGGCGGCAAACAGTCCGCGATACTTCGCCTCACTGGCCCGCAACGCCTCTTCCGCCTGCCGGCGGGCCTCCTCCGCCTGGCGAAACAGCCGTTGCGACAATTTGATGATAATCACCGACGTCACCACGATAAAAACCAGCGTGATCAAAGCCAATTCCAGCGCCGGGTTGAGCCGTTTCATCCGCTTGGCGACCAGATCGAAAAAGCTATGCACCAGCAACACTGCCGGAATCATCGGCAAAATCGCCCGCAACAGCCGAGCCTCGGCAGACGGCCCCACCAACGGCCGAATCCACGCCGCCGTCCGCCCCGCCAGCATGACCACGCCCGCTCCCATAATCACAAATGCCACCGCCGTGTTGAGCGCCATCGGCAGCGTCCGGCGCAACAGCAGCGGCGCCGAGAACATATAGCCCAACAAAATAACTAACCCGGTACCCAGGGTAATCAATCCCACCAGCGAAGCCAGATTGACCAGTGCCGGCCGCCGGCCGCCAAACCACTTGAATCCGATCGCCATTCCGCAACAGGCCAACAGAAAACCGGTAATCGGCGACATCTGGCGAACCATGAAATAGGGCATGAATTCCGGCGACACCACCCGTAAACTGGTCCACGGCAGTTCGAACGGGAAAAAAAACTGCACGGTTTTCGCCAGTCCGTAGAGACTTCCCACCCCGATCATGACCGCCAACACCGTCCGAACGTGACGGCTTCGCTCCAGTCCGACCGCATCATAATAAAGCACCAGACCGTAAAACAGAATCAGCAGCGCCGTATCCGGCATCATCGGCACGTAACCCGTCACCGGCAACACCAGCCGGGGCAGCGCGACACTCCAGCCGATCAGGGTCAGCAGTCCCATCAGCACCAGCAGCAGCCCGCACCAGGATTCAAGACAGACAAACCGGCATCGGGACTGAAATAACGGTTGCAGCCATCCGGTCATAAGCGCATGCCCCCCTTTGCCTTTGCTGTTCATATTCTACCGCCGATTTGCCGAAAGCGCCAGATCGGACGGCGGTTTTTGCGATAAAAATCGACCATTGCGCAAGCGCCCCGCGCCCCCGTGATAAACCGGTCGCTTACGCCGGAAGATTCAGATGCCGATAGTATTCGGCTTCCAGAATGTCGGCCATGTGCTTCCAGTCGAAGCGTACGGCCACGGCTTCCCGTCCGTTCCGTCCCAGTTCCGCCGCCAGCGCCGGGTCGTTGAGAATTTTCAACGCCGCGTCCGCTACCGGCGCAATGCTTTCCGGCTCCGCCACATACCCGGTTTTGCCGTCGACGATCACTTCCGGAGTGCCGTCGAGCCGATAGCCGATGGCGGGGATGCCGGCCGCCAGCGCTTGAACCACTGCCCGGGGCAACCCTTCCCGCAACGACAGATGAATCAGCAAGTCCATCTGGGCGATATAGCGATAGACCTGATCCGGCGGCACCAGACCGGCAAAACTGAAATGTCCGGCGATGCCGAGCTCGGCTATCTGCCGCTGAAGCACCTCGTGCATAATGCCGTTGCCGACTAGCAGAAAATGAACTTGAGGATAGGCTTTGACGATCGCCGCCGCCGCCGGAATAAACTGTTCGTAGCCCTTCAGCGGAAACAGCCGGGCCACGGTGCCGATCACCTTGACGCCGTCGGGAATGCCGAGCTGTCGACGCAATTCCGGCTCGCGGACGGCGTGAAGAAACTTGTCGATCTCCATACCGCTGTAAACCACCTGATATTTTTCGCGCGGCGCCACCCCGGCGGCGACGCACTGGTCGATCATGGCCTGCGCCACCGCGTAAATCTTGTCGCAATGCCGCGCCGCCCAGCGTTCGGCCAGAATGTAAATCCGGTTTTTCCACCACTTTTCGTAACGGTGGAACGCCTGGCCGTGGACGGTATGAGTGACGAACGGCACCCCGGCGGCATCGGCGGCCAGACGTCCGACAATCCCCGCCTTCGAGCTGTGGGTGTGAACCACGTCGAAATGACGTTCCCGGAAGAACTGTTTCAGCGACCGGTACGCCATTAAATCGCGATACGGATTGATTTCCCGCACCAGATAAGGATTTTCGATGATCTCGAACGGCGGATAATCTTTATTGGCGAGCAGTTTGCCTTCGGGGCCGGGGGACGGCCCGGTGACAAGCGTGACTTCGTGGCCTTTCAGAACATGGCCGATAATCGTCAACAGCGTATTTTCCTGCGCCCCGCCGACGATCATCCGGGTAATCACATGGCAAATCTTCAATTTTCTCATGGTGTACTGACCGTTCTGATTTCCAACCGCGCCCGGTGGTCGCAAGTCACGGCCCAGGGCTGTCCGCACCGGACGGCTTCCAATCGGGTTTCCCCGGTTTCCAGCTGTCGGTACGCCGCAGTTATTGTAAACCCGTTGACGCCATATTCCAAACGGCAACCCGAATTTTGCCGCCAGATTTGCAGCAGCCGCGTCCGGTAAACGGCAACGGCGTCGGTTGCCGCCGTCGGCAGCCAAACGATCCGGGACCCGTCGTAATACAAGTCCGCCAGCGCCCGGATCACCACGCTGTTGGCGCGGGGCCGGTCCAGCGCCAACTCCCGGATGGACGTCCCCAGACCGAGGGTTGCCAGTCCGGCGCCGAAATCGCGGGTCGAATCCGTCAACAGCACCAGATCAAGTTCGCTGCTCCCGCGTTCTTTGAGCAGCGCCCCCAGAAACCGGGGCGCTTCCGCCGGAACGTTGATCACCGCCCGATATTCCCGCGCCGGATCGGACAGCAATACCGCCGCCGGGCCGTCGCCGCCCGTCAGAAACGACACCGCCGCCGGCTGGACCCGGCTGGACAGCTCCCACCACACCGGCAGCGCCAGCAACGCCATGCCCGCCGTCACGAACAGCCAGCGCTTTTTTGCAAACAACAGCGCCAGCAGCATGAGGCAAAACAGCAACACCATCCCGCCCGACGGCGGCCGGAGATAAAACGTCTCCAGCCAGCGGGAACAGATTTCGCACAACCCGCTCATGCCGCTGGTCAATGCCTCCAGCACCCGTCCCAGCAGCACGTCGACGCCGGGTAGCGGCGGCAACACCATTTTGACTCCCGCCACCAGAAAAATCAGCCAGACAAACGGAATAATCAACAGATTCAGCCCCGGCCCGGCCGGAAACAGCAGTCCCTGATAGTACATGGTGATGCCGGTGCTGGCCAGCCAGGCCACCAATCCGCCGGCCACCGCCGCCGCCAGACCGCGTTTCCAGGTCGCGGCCCAGCGCTGCCGGGCGGTGATCGCCGCCGCCGGAAGCCAGTTGATTTTTTCCTCGATGCCGGACACCCAGATGACGATCGGCCGTCCCGAGGCCACCAGAAAGGCCACCACCGTGAACGAATACTGAAAGCCCAGATCGAAAAGATAAAACGGATTGAGCAGCAGTATCACCGCCGCCGATAAAAAGATGATATTCAGCGCCGGCGTTCGCATCAGCAACCCCCGGCAGACCGACCAGATACCGAACATAATCAGCGTCCGCACCGTCGGTGGAGTAAACCCGGTGGTGGCCACATAGGCTGTCATCAGCACCGGAATCAGCAGATAGCGCGGCGTGAACGGCACCCACCGGAACAACCACAGCGCCATGAACGCCAGAATGCCGACATGAAACCCGCCGACGGTAAAAATATGAATCGTCCCGGTCCGAATGTAGTCGTAACGGGATTTGCTGTCGAGGCATTGCCGACAGCCGAAAATCAGCCCCGAAAGCAGGTTGCGGTCGGCCAGCGACGCAATATGGTCCCCGGTCCGGCACAGCAGCACGTTGCGGAACTGAAGCAGCGTTGCGGTCAGCGACGGCCGATAACCGGTCCGCTGCGCTTCCCGCGCCCGGAAAATCTGGCTGACGCCCCGCGCCTGAAGAAACGTGGCAAAGTCGAAAACGCCGACCGTCCGGGAAACGGCCCGGTTGCCGGTTCCGATTACCAGTTCGGTCTGACCGGACGGCGGTGGGGTGAATGCCCCCCGAAGCTGGAGAATGTCGCCGTAGCCCGGCGGCGACGTGCCGTCGGGCAGTTGTACCGCCAGTTCGCCGGAAACCTTCCGCCAGACATCCTGAGCGGAAAACCGCAATTCAGTGATCTGTCCGAAAATCCAGCCCGGCGACTCCAGCCACGGCACCTGTTCGCCGCCGCAACTTTCATCGGCTACGACAAAGCGGATTTCCGCCCCGCAGTAGTCGCCCTCCGTAACCCGGCGATAGTGATCGGACGGCAGCCACCAGACCCAGACGACGCTGGCGGTTCCCGCCGCCGCCGCCAGGCCGAAACGCCAAACGCCGGCCCCGCGCCCCGTCCACCACGCCAGCCCGAGCCCAAGCAACAGCACCAGCAGGAACAGCCCGCCCCCGGTCCCCGACAGCAGCGGAATGACCGCCGCGAATATTCCCGCCAGCAGCAGTACCGCCGGATACCGGGCGGTAAGTCCGTTCAGCTCACGGCGCCAGCCGGCAACCCGGCCGGAGAACGATTTCCCGGCCGTTACGGCAGCGGACGGCCGATTGGAGGATGCGCCCGCCACGCGCGGCTAGGGATAATAGGTCCGGTTGACCCGATACGAGCCCAACGGCATGAACGGGGCGGGAGAAGTCAGCACTTCGACATATTTTTTCTTCTTGGCGTCGACTTTCCAGACAAAGGAATATTCGGTCTGTTCGTAATTGGCGCTGATCTTGGGTTCAGTGGAGTTGATGATCTGTTCTTCAGCGTCGGTCAGGTCTTCCATTTTTTCGAGTACGTATTCGCGGATGGCGGGAACGGCGGCATGGGGATTCTGTGCATCGTCGAGTTGTTTTTGAATCCCGGCGATCGCCTGCCGGTTCTGGGTTTCGGCAGCGGACGGACGGGTACTTTGACATCCGGCCAGCGTCAGACCGGCCAGAAGAAGCAGCAGACAGGGCGATTTGCTCATGGAATTATTCCTCCGTAAGTTGAACGTCGTTAGCGGAAATTTCCCCTTCCGGCTGAGTCTGCCAGAGGGGCAGATGCCCGGTCCGGTATTCCCGCAGCTTGGTCAGCAATTCCGCCGGCACGAACAAGCCGCCGTAACCGCTGCCCAGTTTGATATCGGGCATATTGGTACCGTGAAAATCGGACCCGCCGGAAATCAGCACTTCCTGCTGGGCCGCCAGCTCCAGCAACATCTGATGCTGGGCCGGGGTAAAACCCGGATAATGCGCTTCCAGGCCGTCCAGCCCCAGGTCTTTCAGCCGCCGGAGCAGCCCCCGGACGTGAGACCGGGCGAATTTATTGGCATAGACCGGATGCGCCCAGACCGCCACGCCGCCGGCGCGATGGATGATCGCAATCGTCGAGGACGGCCCCGGCAACTGGCGCGGACAATAGGCGGCGGCTCCTCGTTTCAGACAGCGGTCGAAAACTTCCTGATTTTTCTTGAAATAGCCTTTGCGGATCAGGATGGCGGCCACGTGGGGACGCCCGACGCTTTCGCCGCCTGCTTCCGCCGTCAGTTCCGCCATGGTGATCGAATAGCCCAGCATCTGGAGTTTTTTGATCATCAGTTCGTTGCGCTGATTGCGATAAGTACGCACCCGAGTCAGGAATTCCCGCAGTTCGAGATTTTTGTGATCGACAAACAGTCCGAGAATATGAACTTCCCGGCCCATGAAGCCGGAAGAAATTTCCACCCCGGGCACCCCTTCGAAACCGGGAATTGCCGCGGCCGCCGCCAGGAACGGGTCGACCCCGCTGACGGTATCGTGATCGGTCAGGGCAATCGCGCCCAGCTCCGCCGCCACCGCCATGGCCGGCAACTCCGCGGCCGGAAACGTGCCGTCCGACGCCGTACTGTGCACATGTAAGTCAATCCGCTCGAAAATCATTCCACGGCCCGCCTTTAAATTCTTGCGGCGACCGCAGTTGAAAAAAATTGCTTCGGTCTGCTCGGATAAAATCCGCCGCTTGAAAATTCATTAACTAAAACTATAATTATAGGCTCGTAAGCTGTATTTGCAAATCGAATGCTATTAACCAGGGGACGAAGGCGTATATGTCAGCTACCAAAGCGAAAGATAAAACGACCGTGTTCACCGGAAAAAAGAAAAAGTATTACGACCTGTTGATGCAAGCTCGTTCGTTGTTCAAGAACCAGCTCGATTTCCACTCCGACGAGGCGCTCAAGAAAAACGACACCGACCAGGAAAACAAGGGCATGGCAACCCATCTGGCCGACCTCGGCGACAGCTCGCTCCGGGAAATGGAACTCCAACTGATGACCGAAGAAGGCGACGTCCTCCAGATGATCGACGAAGCGCTCGGACGGCTGCAAACCGGCGAGTACGGCAAATGCATCGACTGCGGACAGCCCATTTCCGAAGGCCGGCTGGAAGTTCGGCCGTACGCCATCTACTGTATCAACTGCAAACGACTCCGGGAGACCAATGGCGGACACAATCCGAAATTCAAATGACGCCCGCTCCGATTCTTCGCCCTCCGGGCGGGTGCTGGGCATCGGCATGGCGCTGACCGCCATTCTGCTGCTGGCCGATCAAGTAACCAAAATGCTGGTTCTCCGGCACTTCCAGCTGGGCGAGTCGGTCCCGCTGATTCCGGGTTTTTTCCAGCTCACTTTTATTCTCAATCAGGGTGCCGCGTGGGGCATTCTGGCCGGCAAGGGCTGGCTGTTGCTGACGATCTCCCTGGCCGTGCTGGTGTTCATCGCCGTCCGCATGCGGGCGCTGTGTGAAAACTGGACGGAACGCTATCTGGCGTTGTTCATGATTATCGCCGGCATTCTCGGCAATACCATCGACCGCATCTGGCGGAAAGCCGTGGTCGACTTTCTCGACTTCTTCATCCGCGGCTATCACTGGCCGGCATTCAACGTGGCCGACAGCGCGATCACCGTCGGCGTGACCATCTACGTACTTTCCGTCCTCTGCCGTCCCCAGGCCCCGACACCGGCCGATGCCGGGACGGCAACACCGAAAGCATGACCTCCGCCGGGTCGAAAGTTCTGGTCATCATGGGGCCGACCGCCAGCGGCAAAACCGCGCTGGCGCTGGCCGCCGCACAACGGTTCGACGGCGAAATCGTCAGCGCCGACTCCATGCAGGTCTATCGCGGTCTCGACCTCGGCACCGCCAAACCAACCCCGGAAGAACGCCGCCGGATTCCGCATCATCTGATCGACATTCTCGACCTTCACGAATCGCTCGATGTTTTCGCCTTCGTCCGCCGGGCCGACGACGCCATCGCGTCCATCCGCGCCCGCGGCCGGTTGCCGATCGTGGCCGGCGGCACCGGGTTCTACCTCAAAGCGCTGCTCTACGGGCTCGACCCCATGCCCGCCGATGCCGCCTTGCGCCGCGACCTCGACCGCCGGTTTGACCATCCCGCCGGACACGAAGAATTGAAAACCATTATGCAGCGCGACGATCCCGAAGATTTTACCCGCTGGCAGCAGCATCGCCGGAAACTCATCCGCGCCTACGAAGTTTTTCTGCTGACCGGAAAATCAATCACCGCGCTCCAGACTTTACAGCAGCCGCAGTTGCGGTTTCCGGTGGCGGCATTCCGGCTCGACTGGGATCGCGAAGTGCTGAAAGCCCGCATCGCCGAACGCACCGCCGCCATGCTGCAAAGCGGCTGGATCGACGAAGCCCGCCGGCTGCTGGACGCCGGACTGTTGAACTCGCCGACCGCGCATCAGGCCATCGGCTATCCGATCATCGCCGACTATCTGGCCGGCGTCCTCGAACGGTCTGAACTGGAAACCCGGATCGCCGCCGTTACCTGGCAGTTTGCCCGCCGTCAACTGACCTGGTTCAGGCATCAGCATCCGGAAGCGGTTCCCGTGGCGCTGCCCGCGCCGGAAGCCGACGTTCTGGCACAATTTGCCGCCGCGCAATAATAGCAACCGGGTTTCTCCTGTACCCCATAATTCGAGACTCCCGTCCGGCTTGTATGTCTCCGTTCCGCGTTCTATCTTAAAGGGAAGTTTTCGCGCAATCGGGTATGCAACGGAAGGAAGATTATGATCGATAAGTTGTTGAAACTCCGGGAGAATCTCACCAAGGTGATTCTCGGAAAGCCGGCCGCGGCGGACTTGGTGATCACGGCGCTCTGCGCCAACGCCAACATTTTGATGGAAGACGTTCCCGGGATCGGCAAAACCACGATGGCCAAAGCGTTGGCCGCCTCCATTCAAGCCGATTTCAAGCGGGTGCAGTTCACCCCCGACCTGTTGCCGTCCGACATCCTCGGCAGTTCGATTTTCAATCCCCAGACCGGAGAATTCACCTTCCGGCAGGGACCCGTCTTTACCAATATTCTGCTCGCCGACGAAATCAACCGTGCCTCGCCGCGTACCCAGTCGGCCCTGCTCGAAGCCATGAGCGAACGGCAGGTCAGCCTCGATGGCCGGACCTATCCGCTGCCTCATCCGTTTCTGGTGATCGCCACCGAAAATCCGATCGAATATCAGGGCACGTATCCGCTGCCGGAAGCCCAGCTCGACCGTTTTGCCATGCAGATTGCCCTCGGCTATCCCGACGAAGAACACGAAATCGAAATCGTCCATACCCATCGCGACAACCATCCATTGCAGACCATCGGCCCCGTGTTGACGCTGACCGATATTCAAAGTCTTCAACAACAGGTTCGGGAAGTGCAGATTGAGCGGTCGATGGCGGAATATCTGGCCCGCGTGGTTCGCGCCACCCGCGAAGAACCGTCCATTCTGCTCGGCGCCAGCCCCCGTGCGCTCATTACGCTGATGCGCTGCGCTCAGGCCCGCGCCTATCTGGACGGCCGGAATTTCATCATTCCGGAAGACGTGAAATCGCTGGCGGTCGTCACGCTGGCACACCGCATCGTGTTGGAAAACAAGTCCCGTTACTCCGGAGTCGACCGCAAAACCGTCATTCGCGACGTGATCGACAAAGTCAAAGTCCCGGCCTGATCCGGCGGGCCAACGCACAGGACCGCGCATCGATGAAATGGAGCGAACATTACCGCCGCCGGCTCAACGCCATCCGCGAAGGGCCGGACTGGATTCGGATTCCCGATCTGCTGGTCGCCGCCAACTACCGTTCGCCGACCGTACTGATTATCGCCTGGAGTTACGGCTGGTATCTCCGGTGGTTTACTCCGGCCGGACGGCTGATCGCCTCCATTGCGCCGCTGATTCTCGGCTACACCCTGCTGTCGTTCCAGACGCCGATCCGGATGCTGGCGCTGGTACTGGCCGCCGTTTTCCTGACCGATTTTCTGATCGGGATGCTCTTTCATCCGCGCCTGACCATTCGCCGAACCGCCCCGGACCGCGCTCGCGCCGGCAGCGACGTCTTTGTCGAATACGAAGTAGTCAACCGGCGATCATTCCCCGCCCTCGAACTCGAAATCGACCGCTATCTGGCCGAAAAAGGACTCCGGCTGCCGGACGGCCCGGCCACGCTGCCGATTCTGGGCGGCCGCGAACGCCGTCAGTTCCGGTGCCGGATCGGCAGTCGGCGGCGCGGCGTCTACGTTCTACCCCGCCCGATTGCCAATTCCCGTTTTCCACTGGCGCTGTTTCAGTGGAGCTGCCGTAGCGGACAGCAGCACAAACTGCACGTTTATCCGGCTTTCGAACCGCTGCTGACGCTGGAACTGCCGGTCGGCAAACGGTTTCAGAAGGAAGGCGTCTCCAAGGTCTCCAAAGTGGGGGAATCGATGGATTTCGCCGGTTGCCGCGATTTCCGGTCCGGCGACGAACCCCGGCATATCCACTGGCGCAGTTCCGCCCGGGCCGGACGGCTGGTGGTCAAAGAATATCAGGAAGAATATCTCAGCCGGGTGGCGGTGATCGTGGACACGTTCGTACCCCGGTCCCGGTTCTCGTTCCGGCTGAGCCATCCGTTCCGCCGCGAGTCCCGGCCGCTGGAAGGAGCCGTGGCGCTGGCGGGCGCGCTGGCCGACTATCTGGCCCGCGGCGACTATGTGATCGACTTTTTTGCCGCCGGACCGGAAATCTATCATTTTCAGGGTGGCCGCAGTCTGGGATGCCTCGACGGCATTCTGGACATCCTTGCCTGTCTCGAGCCCAACTCCGCCCACCCGATTCTCGAACTGACGCCGATGGTCATGGACGAAGTCGCCGGCATCGGCAGCGCAGTCGTCATTCTGCTGGCCTGGGATGACGAACGGCAAAAACTGCTCGAACAGCTTCGCCGCCGCGGCGTGGCGGTAAAAGCAATTCTGGTCGGACCGGATGCGGCCGGACGGCCCGGCGAAGTCCGCCGGTTCGATCCCGAAGACATCCTCGCCGGAAAGGTCAACCGGTTATGAAAGAACCTGTAACCGCTTCCCCGCTGCCGCGCAAATCGTGGTCGTATCTGCTGATCGCCGCCGGGCTGATTATGATTCCGGCGCTAACATTTGCCGTCAGCGCCGATCTGCCGCACATTCCGCTGTTCTGTCTGCTCGGGCTGCTGGCGTCGCTGGCGGTCCGGAAGCCGATTCCCTACAGCGACCGTACCGTAATCTACACGCTGGTGGTGGCGGTGGTGACGGCCGTGATGTTCAATCTGGTCTTCCCGATGCGGGACAACCGGCTCGGTTACATCAGTCTGTTCTTTTATCCGAATCTGCTGGTGCCGTTTATGTTATATTCGGCGATCGGCACTACGCTGTTCGAATCGAGCCATCGCGGGTTCGGCGTGATCGCCGCCAGCTCGCTGGTCTCGCTGATGCTCGGCGGCGATGTGTTTTACAACAGCGCCATCAACGAGCGGCTACCGTTGGCTACCCCGTTGTTTCATCACATCAACGGCTTTTACGGCGTTATGGTGGGCATGGAGCTAGTCTTGCTGCTGGCCGGGCTGTTCTGGGGTCTGAACGGGCTTGGTCCGATGGCGGTTTCGCCGGTCCTGCGCCGTCGCCGCCTGCTGCTGCGCGTCGCCGGTCTGGCCGTACTGCCGCTGCTGGCCGGAACGATAGTCGGCCTCTATGTCCGCTACGACAACACCATCCGCTCCATGGAAAATTATCTGCTGCGGGTCGGCGTCCGGCGGCTGATGCCCGCGCCCGGCCGGATTCAGTTCGACAAACAGGTCAACCTGACCTTTACGATGATTCCGGAAATGGTCAAAAACCAGGATGAAATCGTGTTTCGCGCCAAAAGCAGTTCCGCCCCCGGCTATCTCCGCGCCCAATGTTATACGCGCTACCAGCAAGGCGCCTGGAAGACCGGCCGGGAAACCGTACTCAACCTGAAAAACCGCCACGATGGCGGCATGATCGCCTATACCTCTTTTTATCTCGGTGCCGATCCCGACACCCCAAAACATCGGATCGACATCTTTCCGCAAAGCCGGTTCGCGTCGGAAATGCTGCTGCTGCCGGGCAACTTCCGGCGGATCGACATCATCGCCGACCACCTCGAAGCCGATGCCAACGGCACCGTCGCCGCCAAGGAATGGGTCCGCGACGGCGGGTATTCCTGTTTTGTCCCGACCCCGGAAGATGAGAGCGCCTGGCCCGAACCGACCGATCCCGCCGCCAATCCCGAGTATCTCGAAATTCCGTCCGAGCTCCTGCCCGCGCTCGATCAGGTCTGGAAAGAAATCCTCCCCGCCCGCCGGTCCGGCGGACGGCTTGCCGATCAGGAAACCATCCTTCGGCTGGTCCATTATCTGCAAACCCGGTTCCGTTATGCCCTCGACTGGCACTTTTCCGGTCCGGGCGACCCGATTGCCTGGTTTCTGCTGCGACACCGTCAGGCGCACTGCGAACTGTTCGCCTCGTCCGCCGCGCTGCTGCTGCGCCGGCACGGCATTCCGACCCGCTATCTGGCCGGATTCATTTGCGAAGAAAAACATCCCTCCGGTACGTATTACGTCAGTCGGCTGGGCAACGCCCATGCCTGGGTCGAAGCCTGGGACCGCGACCGACACCGCTGGGCGTTGGTCGAGTCGACGCCTCCCGCCGGACTGACGGCTCATTCCCGGAATTGGGGCGGGCTGTCATCCTGGAAAGACCGGTTCCATCAATTCTTTCAGGAAACGCTGGCGTTGCTGCGCCGGGGCGTGATCGCCACCGCCATCTTAGGCGTCTTTACCGGTCTGGGCGGCATGGCGGCGGAACTGCTGGGCAGTCCCTGGCGTCTTGGCGCGGTCGTATTGCTGGCGTTGGGGGCGGGAGTCTGGCTGTGGCGCCGATACCGTCGACGCCGGATGAAGGCGGCAACCGCCGATCAAACCCGGCAAACGTTGCAGCGGTACTATCTGGACTGGGAAAAACGGTGGACCGCCACCGGACAGCGGCCCCGGTCGCCCGGTGAAACCGTCGACGAGTTTCTGGACCGGCTCGACCGGACCGCCGCGCTGACGCCCGCCGGACGGGAGTTGCTGGCGGACTATCGGAAGCTGCGTTATTCCGCGTCGCCCCCCTCACTTCAGGCCGTCGAGGACTGGGCGCGCCGGGCCGCCGCCGTTCCCGATTGGAGAAATCCTTGAACGGATGTATATTATCCGACAATTGATTATGAAACGGGAACAATTACATAAGTGGTTGATTAACGGCGTTGCCATTGTCTTCTGTCTGGCGTTGCTGAGTGCCGGGGGCATGGCGTTGATCAATCGCTACGGTAGCGATACCGATAATACGATCTCCGAAGAACAGACCAACGCGCTGGTAAAAGCATGGCGCGTCGGAATGACCAAGGACGATTCCAAACGTACTGTATTGCTGGCGGAACGCATTGTCGGCAACCCGGAAACCGCTATGCCGGACGTGGCATATTTACAGTTCTTCCGCCGCCTCGGCATCAACAGCCTGGCACTGACCGCCAACGTCAACCAGAGCGATTACCTGCACTGGCGGGACGCCATGGAACTGCAACAGCTGGCGGAACGCATCGTCAATTCGCCGGACGTGGCGCTCGAAGAACTGTTCGCGGTCGTCAACGCGGAAATCCGCCTGTCCGAACAAGACGCCCCCACCTATCTGATCGCGGACATCTGGCGGCGGAAGTCCGGCACGCCGGAAGACCGGCTCCGGCTGCTCGGCGGGCTGGCCGCCTATTTCGGGTATCAAATGCTGATCGTCTATCTGCCCGATGCTACCGGCAGACCCTTTTACCCGCTGGCCGAATTTCATAAGAACGGCCATACCGCCGTGGCCGACATCCTCTGCAGCCGGATTTACCGCAATGTCCGAGTGGCCGAAATGACTCCGCCCGACGACTGGCACGCCGAACTCAAAGCCGCCATCCGCCGTCCGCTGGTTTACTTTATTCCGGCCGAATTTGCCGACTACCGCAACGTGACCCGGAATTTGTTCGAACGGCTGGCGGACGCCAAAGTTAAAAATCTGCCGGTTGTAACCGTCAGCGCCCCCCGCGATTTTCTGGATTTTCTGATTAAGGAACAGGGCGTGGCGCCCGACCGGATTTTCTTCTGGCCGTATCCGCTGCAAGGCGCCCTGAAATCGTCCCTTTTCCCCAACTCTTGGCGAGGCGAAACCGTCACCGCCAAAGTTTCCGTTCATGCCACCGCCACCGCCACCAACGCGAGCCCCGCGCCCGCGGCAACCGGTCATCCCAACACACAAGGAGCCAAAGACTGATGCCCGACGATCGTCCGCCCATCGGCCTGTCCTGTCCGTTCTTCAACGGGAACGAACGGCAGTATGTCGATGATTGCCTGGATTCGTCCTGGGTGTCCACCGGCGGCGGCTATGTGACCCGCTTCGAAACCGCCGTGGCCGCCGCGACCGGAGCGGACGCCGCCGTGGCCTGCGTCAACGGCACCGCCGCGCTCCACATCGCGCTGCTGCTGGCCGGCGTCAAACCCGGCGATGAAGTTTTCGTCCCCACCCTGACGTTTATCGCCCCGGTCAACGCCGTCCGCTATACGGGAGCCGAACCGGTTTTCCTCGATTGCGACGACTATCTCAACCTTGATCCGGCCGCGCTCCGAGCGTTTCTCACTACCCAGTGCGAGCGGCGCGGGACGGAGACGTTCGACCGGGTTACCGGCAAACGCGTCCGGGCCGTCATTCCGGTCCATATCTTCGGCGGCCTCTGCAATCTGACGGAAATCATGCCGACCGCCCGGGAATTCGGACTGCAGGTGATCGAAGACGCCACCGAAGCGCTCGGCGCCCGGTTTACCGCCGGGCCCTGGGCCGGACGTTGCGCCGGCACCGTCGGCGACAGCGGCGCATTTTCATTCAACGGCAACAAGATCATCACCTGCGGCGGCGGCGGCATGTTCGTCGCGCCTCGCGATACCGCCGTCCGAGCCCGCTATCTCACGACCCAGGCCAAAGACGACGAACTCTATTATGTCCATAATCAGGTGGGCTACAATTACCGGCTGCCGGCGCTGCTGGCCGCGCTCGGACTGGCGCAACTGGAACAACTGCCGGACCGCATCGCCGCCAAAGCCCGGCTCTACCGGCGCTATCGCGACGAGATTGCCGCCATCCCCGGACTCCGGCTGCTGGACTATCCGCCCTATTGCAGTCCGAACTACTGGTTTTTCTCGCTGCTGATCGACCGCGACGCGTATGGGTGCGGACGCGACGAACTGCTCCAAGCCATGGCCGCCGGCCGCATTCAGACCCGGCCGCTCTGGAAACTCAATCATACCCAGAAACCGTATCGCGACTGCCGGACCGGTCCCATTACCCGGGCCGCCTGGTTCTACGACCGGCTGCTCAATCTGCCCTGTTCCCCGAACCTCTCCGACGCCGAATTCGACCGTGTGATTGCCATGCTTAAACAAGGAGGTCAGCCATGATGCTCTCCCGTCAGGAATGTGAAATCCTCGCCACCGGCCGGTCCGAGTCGCTGTTTGCCGACGACCTCAACCGCCGTCAGGACGAACTGACCGAAAAATTGACCGGTCGCCGCGTGGCCGTGATCGGGGCCGCCGGTTCCATCGGGGCCGCCGTGGTCCGTTGCCTGCTCCGCTACCGACCCGCCCGGTTGGTTCTGTTCGACCTCAGCGAAAACAATTTGGTGGAACTGGTGCGCGACCTCCGGTCCGATCCGGCGGTTGTTCTGCCGGAAGACTTTGCCGCGCTGCCGATCGGGCTCGGCTCCCGCGAATTCGACCGCTATTTTGCCGAACAGTCCCGGTTCGACTACTTTTTCAACCTCGCCGCCATGAAACACGTCCGGTCGGAAAAAGACGTCTATTGCCTGATGCGGATGCTGGACACCAACGTGCTGTTTCTCGACTCGTTCCTCGGCCGGGTTCCGTACCATTTCGCCGGGGTGTTTTCGGTGTCGTCGGACAAAGCGGCCAATCCCGCCAACCTGATGGGCGCCAGCAAGATGATCATGGAACAGGTGTTGCTGTCCCATGCCCCGCTCCAGCCGTTCGTGACCGCCCGATTCGCCAATGTGGCGTTTTCCGACGGCAGTCTGCCGTGGGGTTTCCTGCAACGGCTCGCCAAACGGCAACCGTTAGCGGCGCCCAGCGACATCCGCCGCTACTTCATTTCCCATCAGGAAGCCGGCGAACTCTGCGTGCTGGCCGGGATCACCGGCGCCAGCCGCGATGTTTTCTTTCCGAAAATGACCGCCGGCCAGGATGAAAAAACCTTTTCCGCCATTGCCGTCAAACTGCTGGAAAAACTGGGGTACGAACCGGTGTTGTTCGGGTCGGAAGCGGAAGCCCGCGAACGTTGCGAGTCGCTGATTGCCCAGCATCGCTGGCCCTGCTGTTTCCTGCCGTGCGACACCGAAGGCGAAAAACCGCTGGAAGAATTTTATACCGCAGAAGAAAATGCGGACCTCGACGCCCTGCCCCATCTCGGCATTATCCGGCGCGACGGTTCCGAACTCGACCCCGTGGCGCTGGAATACTTTCTCGCCTTCGCCCGCCACGCCAAGGAAGAACCCCATATCACCAAAGAAGATTATATCCGGAAAATGTCGCGGATCGTGCCCGGACTGCATCATATTGCGTCCGAACGCATCCTCGACCATAAAATGTAAACCGCCAGGGAGATTGCAATCATGTTGACGATCAAAGCGATTTTCGAAGCCAAGCCGGGAATGGAAAAGGAACTCGAAGCCGAATGCCGCAACATGGTGGTTCAGGTTCAGGCCGAAACGGACGTTCCGGCCTATACGCTGCACCGGGCCGTGGAAAATCCCCGCAAATTCTTCTTCTACGAACGTTATCCCAACCAGAAAATCATGACCGCGCACGGCAATACGCCTTATCTCCAGGCTTTTCTCAAAAAACTGGAAAAACTGACCGTGAACCAGGACATCGAAATTTACGAAGACGTTACCGCCATTACCCGGTAATTTTTCCGTCTGTCCTCAGAGCCAGCCGAGTTTCTCGAACAAGGCGATGAGACGCTGTTTGACCAAGGGGCCGCTGGGTTTTTTGCCCTGACGGATATTGACGGCAAAGACATAGGTTTGGGCGCTGTTGGTATCGACCCAGCCGACATACCAGCCCAGATTGACGTGATTTCCGGCATCGACGCCGGTACCGGTTTTTCCGTAAAGTCGGCCGTTTTTACCCTGCTGCTGAAACATGATGTCGTAAACCACTTGGCGGGAATGCGGCGTCACCGGCAATTTGTTGTTGACCAGCTGACGCAGAAAATCCGCTTGCTGATCGGCGGAAATCAACAGCGAACTGCCCAGCCAGAATTGTTTGATGCCGCCGGTAATATTGCGGTTGCCGTAGTGAATGCGATCGAGAAAGTTCTGCATGGTCGCTTCGCCCGCCTGCGCCGCCAGTTGCTGAAAATGAGGCACCGCCGAAACCGCCATCGCCTGTTTGAGCGTCAAATCCTTGTTCCAGGCCGGATTCCACCGTTCTTTGCCATCCCAGGGAATCACCGTGTCGGCGGAATCGACGAGCCCGTTTTCCAACGCGCAAAGGGCATTGGCGATTTTGAAGGTGGAACACGGCGAAAGCGGTTCCTGACACAACTCCGGATGATAGCGGTAAATCCGGCCGGAAGCGGCATCCATGATCACCATCGCCGCCTGATAGCCGCGTAACGCCTGAGTTACCGCCCGGTCATCGACGGCCAGCGGACCGGGTTCCCCGGCCGTCACCGGGAAAACTCCGGCGGCCAATCCGGCCAACATGATCAACATTTTTATTTTGACGCACATTTTATCACTCCTGATTGATATCAAAATACCTCCGGCCATGCGCATATTCTACATTGTTATGCGGATTTTCACCATTCTTTTCCGAACCGATCGGGATTATTGTATAAGTCTTAATAACTCTTGAGAGGCATTGATCTATGAAAAAGGCAATCCCCAGAAGCGAATATCCGCGGCCGCAGTTCCGGCGCGATGAGTGGCAGTGTTTGAACGGCGAATGGCAGTTTGAAATCGATTCCGCCGATACCGGTCTCGAACGCGGGCTCCTGCAACGCGAACTCACCGACAAGATCACGGTCCCGTTCTGTCCCGAATCCTCCCTCTCCGGCATCGGCCATCTTGACTTCATGGAAGCCGTCTGGTACCGCCGGGAAATCACGATTCCCAAGGCGTGGAACGCCCGTCACATCCGCCTCCATTTTCAGGCCGTCGACTACGAAACCACCGTCTGGATCGACGGTCAGGAAGCCGTCAAACACCGTGGCGGCTCGACCCCGTTCGAATGCGAACTCACGCCCGCCGCCGACAGCAGCCGGAAATATACGGTGGTCGTCCGGGCCCGCGACGCCGCCTACGAACACAAACCCGGCGGTAAGCAAACGCTGCGGCAATATCAGAAATTCGGCTGCTACTATTGGCGGACTACCGGCATCTGGCAAACGGTCTGGATGGAACCGGTCGGAGCGTCCTATCTAAAACGGACCCGGATCACTCCCGATCTGGCCAACCGCTGTTTTCACCTCGAACAACCGATCGTCAACCGTCAACCGGGCATGAAGGTCCGGGCGATTTTGAGCGATTCCGACGGCGAAGTCGCGCGGGCGGAAAGCAGCACCGACCTTGATCTGGCCGCTCGACTGATCCTCGAAATTCCCCAAAAACGTCTGCAACTCTGGGAACCCGGCCAACCGTTTCTGTACGATTTGAAACTGGAATTGCTCGACGCCGCCGGTCAAACCGTCGACACCCTGGACTCCTACGCCGGCATGCGTTCGGTCTGCCTGATCGGCAAGAAGTTCCTGATCAACGGCAAGCCGGTCTTTCAGCGTCAGGTGCTCGATCAGGGCTACTATCCGGACGGCATCCTCACCGCCCCCAGCGACGACGCGCTGAAACGCGATATTGAGTTGTCCATGGCCGCCGGATTCAACAGCGCCCGGTTGCATCAGAAAATTTTCGAAGAACGTTTCCTCTATCATGCCGACCGCCTGGGCTATCTGGTCTGGGGCGAACAGAGCGACTGGGGCATTCACCACAATGAGCCCGGGTACAAGCCGATCGACGCCTGGCAGCATCAGCCGCATCTGGCCATGGTCGTTCAGTGGCTGGAAGAACTGGAACGCGACTACAGCCACCCCGCCATCATCGGCTGGTGCGGCGTCAACGAGTCCCACGAACGCGATCGGGATCACGTCACCGCGCTCGGCGATATGACCCGGGGCATTTTTCTGGCCGCGAAAGCCATGGATACCAGCCGTCCGGTGCTGGACGCCTCCGGCTACAGCCATCTTGTGCCGGAAACCGACATCTATGACTGCCATGACTACACCCAGGACCCCGCCGAGTTCGCCCGGCAAATGTCCGAACTGGCTCAGAACAAGCCGTTTCAGGACGCCTGCGGCGCCCCCCTGGCGAATGTGCCGTATCGCGGCCAGCCATGGTTCTGCAGCGAGTTCGGCGGCATCCGCTGGAATCCCGACGACCGCTCCGGCGAGGGCTGGGGTTACGGCGACGGCCCCAAGACGCTGAAAGAATTCTACGAACGGTTCGCCGGACTGTGCAAGGTTCTGCTCGACGATCCGAACATGTTCGGTTACTGCTATACCCAGCTCACCGACGTGTTTCAGGAACAGAACGGCATTTACCGGTTTGACCGCGAGGCCAAATTCGATCAGGCCAGACTGGCCGCGGTCCAGCGGCAAACCGCCGCCTGCGAAAAAGAATAACGCCATTGAATGGAGAGGCCGCTTTTGCCCTCGGAAAGCGGCCGGATCCAGCGCTTGAGAATTTTGGCGGAAATCCGATAAACCCGGGACGACAAGGGGAAAATTTTACTTGCCGTCCTTGTCGTCTTCGCTCACCGGACGTTTGAACGTCCGGGTTACGGTTTCCAACACTTTGCCGTCGCCGCGCAACCGCAACGGCTTAGGCTGATCGAAATCGAAGGCCGGTTCGCTGGACCGGGGACGGCTGAAGACTTGCGTGGCGGTTTTGGCGTTGAGTTTGAGATTAGCCAGAGCCACGCGGGATTCGGTCATATTTTCTTTTTTATGCTGGAGTTTTTCTTTAATGAATTTGCCGATATTGAAATCGCCGCCGCTTTTGCCGATTTTCCGGGCATCCTCTTCGTCAAGCACTCTGGACTGACGTTCATGATCCCGCCGCCGCCGTTCCACAAAGCCGATCGGCGGCACCAGTTTCTGGATATAATCGTTGAACAACCCCATGACTTCATTGTATTCGCCGGATTCCGCCGCCGTCTGATCAAGCGGCTTAAAGGCCAGCCCGGCCAGCACTTCGGACTGATAGGCCAGCCAGTAGTTGTCATCGGCGGCAAGCCCGTAATGCGCCATGCGTTCGACGTTCGGACGGCGACAGGGCAACTGACGGACGGAATGATCGAGCCAGTCGGCATATTGCAACAGCAACAACTCTTTCGTATATTGAGTTTCTTCGATGTCGTCATGGGTGTGATGATAGCTGGCAATAATAAAGATGTCGTCCGGCATTCCCCATTTCCGGATGCAGACGCCGCTGGCCACCGCATGGGTGATATGGAGGTTGGCTTCTTCGACATCCTCGAGAATCTGGTTGGTATCCCGGGCATACGTTTTGATCTGGTCGTACCGCTGCGCGTTGAACCGGCGCAGCAACGGAACCCCGATATCGTGAAGCAATGCGATCAAGGGCAACGAACTGGTTTCCGCAATTCGGAAATGTTTCATCAGATTGGCTACCAGAATCGAGGTCGAATACACGTGTTCCCATTCGTCGCGGTCATGAATCGTGTACAGCGGCAGAATCAGGAAAGAGGAAACCAGATGCTTGACGTTCAGCAGTCCCAGCGCCCGGATGGCTTCTTTCACCGAATCCTCGCCCTGGTCCGGAACTCCGGAAACGCGCACGAAATGATTGCGAAAGACCGTATTGCGTTCCAGAATCCGCGCCAGCTTGGAAATATTGATGGTCGGTTCCTGCAACAGATTGATCACGCGCATCGTCCGGGGATTAAGGATGGGAAATCCGTCAAAAGTACTGATGGCCCGAATAATCTGGCGTTTTTCAAAGGTGTAGTCTTCGTCGGTCGAAGAATTCTTATTTTCGTCCATACCGTCTGGCCCGCCTGCTTTACTTTGCACAACCCTACTTTTATATAATAACGGTTCCCGGACCATATTGCAAGAGAACCGATTTTCCATTTGTGCAGAAATCAAGCTCAAAAAAAATTATTTTTTTCAGCTTGAGACGTTTGCATTCAAGTGTTTCATGGTTATTGTGAATGGAATAGAACCTTTTAGATTATGTGGAAAGAGCGGCAGCGATGCCGTTTAACAAACCCCTATTCACAGGAGGAAACCATGAAGCATACGTTTTATGACGTAAAGGCCAAGAAGAAAGTTGATGCGGAAATTCTCGAAAAAGTTACCTACGGCAAAAAAGGCAACGAACGGTTCGCGTTCAAAGCCAAGACGGCCGATGGTCGCAGCCTCACCGCTTTCGTCAGCAAGGCCAATTGGGACAAGGCGAAGGTCTAGTCGTTCCGCCCTGGTGACGTGAAAACTCCTGCCATGCGAGCAGGAGTTTTTTTTTATATCCCGTCCTTTGACTAACCCAAGCGCCTGATCCGCGGGAGTAACCATGTCTCTTTGCCCCTCGAAAACAATGGAATTGCTGGCCCCGGCCGGCGATGCCGCCGCCGCCCTTGCCGCCTTTGAAGCCGGAGCCGACGCGGTCTATGCCGGACTGCCGAAATTCAACGCCCGGGAACGTAATCCCAATTTCTCGTTCGACTCCATGGCCCGCTTGATCGGCTACGCCCACGAACGGGAACGCCGTGTCTACATTACGTTCAATACGCTGCTGAAAGAACAGGAACTCCCGGAAGCTGCGGAATATCTGTACCGCCTCACCGAACTGCAACCGGACGCGCTGATCGTTCAGGACCTCGGACTGATCAAACTCGCCCGGGATTTCTTTCCGACGCTCCGGCTTCATGCTTCGACCCAGATGGGCCTTCATAATTCCGCCGGCGCGGCGCTGGCCGCCCGGTTGGGCCTTCAGCGCATCATTCTCGAACGCCAGGTGACGTTTCAGGAACTCGCCAAACTCCGGGAGCAAACCCCGTTGGAACTGGAAGTCTTCGTCCACGGGGCATTGTGTTGCAGTCTGTCCGGGGTCTGCCTGTTCTCGTCCTGGCTGGGCGGGTGCAGCGGCAATCGCGGCCAGTGCAAGCAGTCCTGCCGCCGCGAATATACCGACGATACGCGCCGCGGCAACTTCTTCTCCCCCGCCGATCTCTGTCTGCTGGAACAGTTGCCGGAATTGTACCGGATGGGCGTCAATTCCTTGAAGATCGAGGGACGACTCCGCCGCGCCGACTACGTTCGCAACGCGGTCGGCGCCTATCGGTTGGCCGTGGACGCCGCCGCCGCCGGACAGGTTTTGCCGTCGGAAGCGCTCCGTCTTCTCCAGCGAGCCGGGGGACGATCCTGGTCGGCCGGGTTCACCTCCGTCAACGCCATGAACAAAGTCATTCAGCCGGACACGCCGGGCGTGGCCGGACAACCGGTCGCCCGCGTCGACGGGATGGACCGGGCCGGATTGAAAGTCCAGGCGATCAGCCGGATGCACCGCGGCGACCGGGTCCGACTGGTTGCGCCCGACGGCGAAGAAGCCGCTTTCACGCTGACGGATATGACGGACGAGCGCCGGCAAAATACGCTTTGTCTCCATGCCGGCCAACGGGCCGCCGTCAAAATTCCGGCCAAAGCCGAAGCGGCGGCCAAACGCGGCGCCATGTTATATAAGGTCGGCGAAAGCACGGCCGCCGCCACGGAAGCCACGCTGGCGGCCTTTGCGCCGGCCCGCCGACCGCTCGACCTGTCCATCGCCATCCACTCCGGACAAATTACCGTTACTCTACCCGGCATCACCGGCTCCCCCGCATGGCAAGCCCCGATCGCCATACTGCCGGCGCAGAAACGGCCCTTGCAGCCGGATACCGTGGCAACGGCATTTGCCGTCAGCAACGCCGTCAAAATGTGCGCCGGTAAAATGAACATTCAACTGGCGCCGGACATTTTTATTCCGGCCGGCGACCTGAAAAAAGCCCGCCAGGAATTCTGGCGCTGGGCCGAAGAACGGATCTCGGATTTCGAGCTCAATGCCGCCGGAGCCGACGGTCTGGCCCGCTTTCATGCCTATTACCGGACGTTGCAACCGCCGGAAGACGGCGACCGTCAACCGGCGGCGCTCTGGGACAGCCGTCGCCAAGAGATTCCGGCCGATGACCGCCGCGTCGTCCTGCCGCTCGAACAGTGGTGCGGCGATCCCGCCATCGAAGTGCAACTGCCGTTTTTCTGTACGGAAAACGACTTGAACGACCTGCAGCGGCGGATTACCGGAGCGTATGATCTGGGCGCCCGCTATTTTCGGGTGACATCCCTGTTTCAGTTTACCCTGCTCCGCCACTGCCGCGGCATTCACCTCGCCACTTCGCTGCCGCTGCCGGCCGCCAATGCCATGGCGGCGGCGGAATTGACCGCCCTGGGCGCAACCCGGGTTCAAGCCTGGGTCGAGCTGGGGCAGAGCGACTTGACCGCCATGGCGGCCAAGTGTCCGGTCACCGTGGAACAATATGCGTTCGGACGCTTCCCGGTGCTGGTGACGCGGGCCCGGATTCCGACTTCCGGCTGGATTGCCGACGAGCGCGGCCAGCGGTTTGAGGTGATCCGTGAAGGAAAATTGACGATGATCATGACGCCCGGCCCCATTCGACTGCCGTCGTTGTCCGGACTGGCGCAGTTTTCCGATTATCTTTATGCGGCCCCCGGCGACGAGCCGGTCGGCAATTTCAATTTCGCCGACCGCTGGGCGTAAACGGGAGACGCCGATTGAAGCGCGGAAAAGATGCGGGGAAAACGGTTGCAAGACGATAGTCTCAAAACAAGCTTCCGGGGAGAAACCCCGAAAACTTTGAGAAGTTTTCAAGGTTTCTCCCCAGACCCCATTTCCTGACTTTCAAACTTTTTAATATATTTATCTCTTTGCATAGCAAAAAGATAAATAGGATAGAAGTTTTGCGGGGTCAAAATTGGGGTGCGGGGAAGAAATGGGGCGCTTCTTCAAAAGCGTCCCGTGTCTTCCCCGCTACCCGTGCCTTCGCCGCAATCCGGCCATTCTCCCGCTGGCAATTTACGCCGGGGCTCTTATTGTAATGAAGCGAAGAGAGCAGCGGTGACAGCGACGGCGACGCTATTTCAAGGCAAGTGAACCGGTAGGGTATGGCGAATGGCGAAAAATCTTGAAAACATCATGCACCAGGCGTTAATTCTGCATCAGGGCCAGGATCTGGTCCGGGCCGCCGCTTTGTATCAGTCCATTCTCCAACAAAACCCGAATCATCCCGGCGCCAACCATTTTTACGGACTGTTGCTTTCTCAGCAACACGATTATGAGGGCGCGCTGACCTATATGACCAAGGCGCTGAAAACGGGAACGCCCTCCGCCGCCTTCTGGGTCAATACCGGAAACGTTTACGAGGCGCAGTGGCAACTGGAGGAAGCCGCCCGGTGTTATCGTTCGGCCCTCCAACTTAATCCGAATCTGGACATTGCGCTGCTGGGCGCCGGCATTGTGGCGCAGAAGCAGGGGGAATATGACCGCGCGGAAAAACATTACCGCGCCGCGCTCGCCGCCAATCCCGGTCTGGTCCAGGGACATTGGAATCTGGCGCAACTCCTCCTCCTGACCGGCCGCTACGACGAAGGCTGGACGGAGTACGAATGGCGGTTGCGGGGCAAAAGCAACTGGTCCCGACCGACCCCGACGCTGGAGACGGTGCGGCAGGCCCAGCGCCCGGTGGCGCTGGTTCATGAGATGGGCTTTGGCGATCTGATTCATTTTATCCGTTTTTTGCCGATGCTGCGGGAACGGTATCCGCAACTGGACCTGAAATGCTTCTGTCCGCCGCCGTTGAGCCGGCTGCTGCTGGATTCGCTGGGACGGGAAACCCTCTTGCCGGATGCGGAATTATTGTCCGACCGGATACTGCCGTTGCCATTGATGAGCGTGCCGCACTTGCTGCAATTGACGCCGGAGCAGGTAAGCGGACAGCCTTATCTGCGGGCCGGCGAACGGGCGGCCCGGAACTGGCGCGAGCGTCTGGCGGCCGATGCCGTCCCGCCGGAACGGTTGAAAGTGGGGTTGGTCTGGGCCGGCAGTCCGACGCATGCGCACGACCGGGTCCGGTCGGTGGCGTTGCGGGAACTGGCGCCGCTGCTGGAAATTCCGGGCGTGGTCTTCTACAGTTTGCAGCGCGGTGCCGGAACGGAGCAACTGGCGGAGCTTCCGGAGGCGGTGCGTCCGCACGATTGCGGCAACCAGATTGAAAATTTCGCCGACCTGGCGGGTTTGATGGTCAATCTCGACGTGGTGGCAACCGTGGATACGGCGGCGCTGCATCTGGCGGGTGCGCTCGGCGTAAAAACGCTGGCATTGATCCAGTTTTCTCCGGATTGGCGTTGGGAATTAAACGGAGAACGCACACGCTGGTATGATTCGGTAACGCTGTTGCGTCAACCGCGTCTGGCCGATTGGAGTAGCTGCCTGACCGGTCTGGCGGCAAGGGTACGAGAACTGGCGAAAACCAAAAAGGATCATGGAACGGCAATGTCCCGGCCGGAAAACGCCGGCAGCATTCAGCCGTGAGGAGTGCGTATGGGAGCAGGACAAAGCTATGAAACGGTGGCGGATTTCCGCAAAGCGGTAAATCCGGAGGGGTTGCGTTTTTATCGGGTCAAACAGGAAGTGACCATCACCATCAGTTTTCAGCCGGTGGCGTTTCATACAAACGAAATTTATTTGATGTCGCCCCGCAGTTCCCGGGAAATGCCGTGGCAGTTTTTCGAAGAAGTGCCCGGCGACGAGACGTTGCTGAACCGTCCTTACCGGGGCGAGAATCTGACCGGCAAAAAAGTACTGGTGATGCGCAGCGGAGGAATCGGCGATCTGTTGTTTATCCAGCCATCGCTGCGGTATCTCAAGAAGCGGTATCCGACCTGTCGTTTTTGGTTTGCCACGGCGATTTCCAATCTGCCGCTGGTTTCCGGCTGGGACTGTGTTTCCGAGGCAATTCCACTTCCGTTGCCGCTGAAAAAATTGCAGGAATGCGATTATTTCATGAATTTTTACGGGTTGATCGAGTTCTGCCGGGATGCGGAACGCCAAAACGCCTATTTCCTGTTTGCCGAATTCTGGGGCTTGCCCGGGCTGGGGCCGGAATATTTGCGGCCGGTGCTGGAGGCGCGAAAACCTCGCGTCAAAACGGTGCAGAAAACGCTGGCGGCATTGCATCTGGAACGGGGATTTGTATATCTGCAGGTCCGTACTTCCGCCATCAACCGGACGCCGCAATTGAGTATCTTTTTTGTGCTGATGGAAAAGCTGTTGCGTCTGGGAATTCCGGTCGCCATCTGCGATCAGGCCTGCGACAGCGCGAAAATGGATGTCATTATCGCGGCGTTCTGGCTGATCCAGCGCAATAGAAAATCGCCGTTGACGGAGCATCCTGAACGACTGGTCAATCTTTCGAGCATCTCCCGGGATTTACAGGATATGATCGCGATCATCTCGCAGAGCCGGTTTGTGATTGCGCCCGACTCGTCGTCGCTTCATATCGCCGGCGGCCTCGGCATTCCGTTTTACGGTATTTTTACTTCTTTTCCGGCGGAATTGCGGGTTGCGACCTATCCGGAAGCGCACTATTCCCAGCCGCAGTTCGACGATGCCATCTGCAAATACGGCGGACGTCATTGTTTTCTGCATTCGGATGCCGTCTGTCCGGCGCTGGTTGATGACCGTCCCGACTGTTTCCTGAAACAGATCAACGTCGAGGAGATTGTCGAAGTAGTCCGGAAGTATTTTCCGGAAGCGCCGCGGTCGGCAATATCTTAATCGAGGAGTAAAAAAACATGGAAATGCGGTGCCCGATTTGTCAGGGGGAAGCCTGGCCGTTGGATGTGGTGGACTTTCACAAGAACTGTCTGGAGTCGAGGGGAGTATTTTTTCAACTCAGCGGAGTCCCTATTTACTATTACCGGTGCCGTCAGTGCGGGTTCGCCTGGGCGCCGTTTTTCCAGAACTGGACGCCGGAAGACTTCAAAAAAGGTATTTACAACCACGACTATGTTCGGGTCGATCCGGAATATCTGGAAGTCCGGCCCCGGAATAATGTGAACCTCCTGAGCCAATGGTTCGGCACACTGCCGCCGGAACTTCAACACCTCGATTACGGCGGCGGCAATGGCCTGCTCTCCGAGCAGTTGCGGGCAAAGGGGTGGACTTCCCAGTGCTGGGATCCGTTCGATGAAAAATCGGCCGGATTGCCGCCGCCGAAACCTGCCGCCGCCGATCTGATTACGGCCTTTGAGGTCTTCGAACATGTCGTCGATCCGGTCGCCTTGATCAAACGGCTGGAAGAACTGTTGCGTTCGAACGGCGTCATCGTCTTTACCACGATGCTGTCCGACGGACATTTGGAGTTTCATCGCCGGATTGACTGGTGGTATGCGTCTCCGCGCAACGGTCATATCAGCCTCTATTCCCGTGCCAGTCTGGAAAAGTTGTGCGCCAAAGAGAACCTCCGCGTGGCGCATCTGTCGGAAACGGTTCACGTGGCCTTTCGCGAAATCCCTGGGTGGGCGGCCGATTTCTTTACCCGTTTCGTTCCCGGCAACGCCGCCGCCGATCATTCGAGTTGACCGCGTCGCAGACCGAAGCAAGACGGCTTCGGCGAAAAGTTTTCGCTGCGGACTTGACAAATCGCCAAGTCGACGGCATAGATTATTAATTGGGATCGACGCAGGGGGAAAATACGATGTCGGATGAAAGGAACTTTTCTCCATGGTTGAATGTCTACTGAAACAGTATAATAAAACGACCAAGGAAACATAAATCATGAAAAAGATGGTAACGATTGCCGGTATGGTATTGGGGTTGACGGCCGGAAGCCTTTATGCGGGATGTTGTGGCGATGCCGATGCGGCGGGAACGTGCGCCGCCAAAAAATGTCCGGTTGCCGCCGCGACGGCCACTGCTGCAACGACCACAACGGCGGCGCCCGCGAAAACCCAGTCGACCTGCCCGGTCATGGGCGGCGAAGTCGACAAGAAACTCTATGTGGACGCCGAAGGCAAACGCATTTACGTATGTTGTACCGGGTGTCTGGAAAAAGTGAAAGCCGATCCGGGCAAATACATCAAACTGCTGGAAGCGCAAGGCATCGTGCTGGATAAAACGCCGACCAAATGACGTTTCGTTTCATCGTCACCCGGTTATGGCGCAATCCCCTTCCGGTCGGAAGACTGGGAGGGGCGGCGGCGCTTGCCGTCTTGCTGGCCGGGTGCGGAATTCTGGCGCCGGCCACGGAAAAGGCCGCCCGCGCCCGGGCGGAGAAAGTCAGCCTCGCATACCGTCCCGGCGAGCTCAAACTGCCGGAATTGAAGGCGGGTTCTCCGTTTGACGACTATTTGAAGTATGCCCTGCTGAATAATCCGGACGTGCAAGCCGCATATTTCGACTGGCATGCCGGCATCGAGCGCATCACGGTGGCCCGTTCCCTGCCGGACCCGCGGCTGACGTTTCAAATGGACATCCAGAACGGCATTCCGTCGGTCATGCCGGGGTTGCAGTTCGACCTTCCCGGTCCGGGCAAATTGACGGCGGCGGCCAATATCGCGGCCGCCGGCAGCGACGCTCAGTATTATACGTTTGTCCGGATTTGCCGCCAGACGGCGTTCAATCTGGCAAGCGCCGGACAGGAAATCCTGTTTCTCGACCGCAAACAGGCCATTTTGCAGGAATCGCTGCAATTGATGAATGAGATCGAAGAACTGGCCCAGGGGCTTAACCTCACCAATCAGGCCACCATTCAGGACGTCTTACGGGCGCAGATCGAACAGGAAAAGCGGCGGACGGAGATCCGCAATCTGACTACGGCCCGTCAGGTGGCGGAACAGAAATTCCGGGCGGCGCTGGGCGGAACGGATTGGCGACAGCCGCTGATCCTGCCGGAAAAATATCCCGCGTTGCCGGTCGACCCGGCTTGGAACTGGAAATTTCTTCAGGATGCCTACGCTCATAGTCCCGAACTGAGAATCCTGCGGGCGGAAATCGTACGGGCGGAAGCCAGTCTGGATCTGGCTTACAAAGGGAACATTCCGGACTTCTCCGCCGGGGCGGAAATGGACGCGCTGGCGGCGCCGATTCTAGTCCGTCCGATGGCCAGCATGACGCTGCCGATCTGGCGGGAAAAAATCGCCGCCGCCATCGCCGCCGCCCAGGCCGACCGGCAAGCCGCCGGAGTCAAACTTTCCGCCCGGAAAATTGCGCTGGCGGTGGAATTCGCGGAAAAATCTTATTTGATCAAAGAGGCGGTCCGCAATCTGGAATCGCTGCATTCGCAGTTACTGCCGAAAGCGCAGATGGCGGTGCTGGCGGCGCGCGGCGCTTATGCGGCCGGAAAAGTCGATTTTCAGACGGTGCTGGATGCGGAACGGAGCCGGTTGAATCTGGAAGTGGAAGAAGCCGCCATGCAGTTTCAGCATGAAGTGGCGGTCTGGAAAATTTATTTGCTGGTGGCCGGACAGTATCCCGGAGGAAACGGGGGCGCGAGCCTGGAGGAATAAGCGATGAGGATGTTCATGAAAAATTTTCTGCTGGTCATTTTCCTGTTGTTGAGCGGTCCCGGCATCAGCCACGCGGCGGTTCTGATTCCGTCCGCCGAGGTGGCCGCCGCCAAGTCGTGGTGGACGTGCAGCATGCACCCGCAGGTCCGGCTGGACCATCCCGGCGAATGCCCCATCTGCCATATGAAGTTGACGCTGCTGAAAGCGTCGTCCGACGCGGACCATGCGGTCGTTGTTTCGCCGGCAGCAATCCAGAATATGAATTTGCAGACCGCGCCCGTGGCGGAAGGACCGGTACGGCATGAAATCCGCACGGTGGGCAATATCACTTACGACGAACCCGCGCTGGCCGAAGTGACCACCAAAGTCAACGGCTGGATTGAGAAACTGTACGTCGATTATACCGGACAGCAGGTTCATCGCGGCGATCCTCTGTTCGAACTCTATTCGCCCGAACTCTACAATGCCCAGATCGAATATCTGCTGACCTTGAAAGCGGGAGAAAAAAGTCCGCTGGCGGACAACGCGTTGCGGAAACTGCTGTTTCTGGACATCTCCCGGGAGCAGATCGCGGAACTGGCAAGCCGCCGGCAACCGCAGAAAACGCTGAAGATTACCGCGCCGATCGACGGCGTGGTGCTGGAGAAAAATGTAGTGGCCGGTCAGATGGTCAAACCCGGCATCCCGCTTTACCGCATTGCCGATTTAAGCACCGTCTGGGTGCTGGTCCAGATTTACGAACACGATCTGCCTTGGATTCAGTTGGGGCAGGAGGCGGAAATGGTGTTGCCCTATTCGCCGGAGCGGCGTTACCACGGCCGGGTCACCTATATCTATCCCACGGTGGACAACGCCACCCGGACCGTGAAAGTCCGACTGGAATTCCACAATCCCGGGTACGGCTTGAAGCCCGGCATGTATGCCTCCGTAACGCTGAAATCCCAGCGGACGGCCAAGGGCGTTCTGATTCCGGATACCGCCGTGGTCCGGAGCGGCGAAAACAATACGGTTTTTGTTGCGGAAGCCAACGGCCGCTTCGTTCCCCGTTCCGTCACGCTCGGGCCGCGGTGCGAAAACGACCGCTATCAGGTGCTGTCCGGCGTCCGGCCCGGAGAAAAGGTCGTGGTTTCCGGTCAATTTCTGCTGGATTCCGAAAGCCAGCTGCATGCGGCGGTCCAGCGGCTGAGTCCGAACGATCGGAATGAAAAATCCGCGCCGCCGCCGGCCGCCGATGCGGAGAAACTGGAATATGTCTGCCCGATGCCGGACCACGCGGCGATCACCTATCAACAGCCCGGCAAGTGTCCGCTCTGCGGCATGGCGCTGATTCCGGTGACGCCCGAACAGGCGGCCGCCGCCGGGCGCAATGTGCTTTATTACACGTGTCCGATGCCGGAACATGCCGACGTGCATGAGGCCAAACCCGGCAAGTGCCCGCGCTGCGGCATGACGTTGATTCCGGTGTATCAGACGAAGGAATCGAACGTCAACCCGGCGGCGCCGGAATATGTTTGTCCGATGGACCCGGAGGTGCACAGCAACCGGCCCGGACGCTGTCCCAAGTGCGGCATGAACTTGATACTGAAGAAGAAATAAACGATGATCAAAGGACTGATTAATTTCTCGCTGGAGAATAAATTCGTCATCCTGCTGGCGACGGCGGTGCTGATGCTGGGCGGAATCTATGCGCTCAAAACCCTGCCGCTGGACGCCCTGCCGGATCTGTCGGACCCGCAGGTCATCGTCTTTACGGAATGGCCGGGCCAGGCTCCCCAGATCGTACAGGATCAGGTGACCTATCCGCTGACCGCCAAAATGCTTTCGGTCCCGGGTGCCAAGACGGTTCGCGGATATTCTTTTTACGGCTTCTCGTTCGTCTATGTGATTTTCGATGACGGGATCGATCCTTACTGGGCGCGGAGCCGGGTGCTGGAATATCTCGACGGCATGAAACAGAGTCTGCCGAGTCAGGTGACGCCGGTGCTGGGACCGGATGCGACCGGCGTCGGCTGGGCGTTCATGTACACGTTGAATTCGCCGACCCGGAACCTGGCGGAATTGCGGACGCTTCAGGATTGGGACTTGCGCTATAAACTGTCGGCGGTGAACGGCGTTTCCGAAGTGGCGTCGGTGGGCGGCTTCGTCAAACAGTATCAGATCACGGTCGATCCCAATAAACTTCGCGCCTACAACGTCTCGCTGAATCAGCTTGCCGCCGCCATCCGCAACAGCAACAGCGAAGCGGGCGGCCGGGCGCTGGAACTGGGCGAGAAAGAGTTTGTCGTCCGCATTCACGGGTATATCGATTCGCTGCGGGATTTGCGGCAGATCGCGGTGGGCGCCAATTCGGACGGCGTTCCCATTCTTCTGGGACAGTTGGCCGAGGTGGCGACGGGACCGGAGATGCGCCGGGGCGTGGCCGAACTCAACGGCGAAGGCGAAACAGTGGGCGGAATTGTCGTGGTTCGGCAGGGCGCCAACGCCCGGGCCGTGATTGCCGACGTCAAAAAACGGCTGGCGGCAATCCAGTCGTCCCTGCCCGCCGACGTGACCGTCAACGTGGCTTATGACCGAACGGAGTTGATCGACCGGGCCGTCCACACGCTGACCGGGAAATTACTGGAAGAATGTCTGGCGGTCGCCGCCGTGTGTCTTTTGTTTCTGCTGCATTTACGCAGCGCACTGGTAGCCATTATTATTCTGCCGCTGGCGGTGCTGAGCTCCCTGCTGATTATGCAACAGCAGGGCATCAGTTCCAACGTAATGTCGTTGGGCGGGATTGCGATTGCCATCGGCGCGATGGTGGATGCCGTCATCATCATGGTGGAAAACGCCCACAAGCATCTGGAACTCGAGGGCGCGAAAGAACGGCACTGGGAAGTCATCCGCAAGGCGTCGCTGGAGGTCGGCCCGACATTGTTCTTTTCACTGTTGCTGATTACCGTCTCCTTCCTGCCGGTCTTCGCGTTGCAGGAACAGGAAGGCCGGCTGTTCAAGCCGCTGGCGTTCACCAAAACGTATTCGATGGCGGCGGCGGCTTTGCTGTCGATCACGCTGGCGCCGCTGTTGATGGGATATTTTATTCGCGGCCGGATTATTTCCGAGCAGCGCAATCCGGTCAATCGGCTGCTGACGCGGCTTTATCATCCGATTCTCAACCTGGTGCTCAACTGGCGCAAGACAGTGTTGACGCTCGCGATTCTGCTGATGGCAACCACCTTTTTCCCGTGGAACCGTCTGGTCGTGCAAAATTTGCCGGAAGGAACGGGAAAAAAAGTTGCCGCCAAACTGAACTGCCTTTTCCCGTTTCAGAATCTGGGCTCGGAATTCATGCCGCCGCTCGATGAAGGCGACTTGCTCTACATGCCGACCACGATGCCCGGTATCGCCGTGGCCAAGGCGAGCGAGATATTGCAGCAGACGGATAAATTGATCAAGACTTTTCCGGAAGTCGCCAATGTTCTGGGCAAGGTCGGACGGGCGGAAACCGCCACCGACCCGGCGCCGCTCGACATGCTCGAAACCACCATCCGGCTGAAACCGGAAAGCGACTGGCCGGCCGTCGATATTCGGGATGTTCACGGCAACCTCGTCGCCCATCGCCCCCGCACGCCCGAAGAACTGGTGGCCGCCCTGAATCAGACCGTCCAATTGCCCGGCCTGACCAATGCCTGGACCATGCCGATCCGAACCCGGATCGACATGCTCTCCACCGGCATGAAAACACCGGTCGGAATCAAAATCGCCGGGACCGATCTGCCCGAACTCGAACGGCTGGCGGTCCGGCTGGAAGACATTATCCGGCGCGTCCCCGGCACGTCCAGCGTGTTTGCCGAACGGATCATGGGCGGCAACTATCTTGACCTTCTTCCCGACCGGGAAGCCATCGCCCGTTACGGGTTGACCATTGCCGACGTTCAGCAGGTCGTCAGCGCCGCCGTCGGCGGCACGGTCCTGACGACCACGGTCGAAGGTCTGGCGCGCTATCCGGTGCTGTTACGCTATGACCGCGACTTCCGGGAAAATCTGGAAGCGTTGCAGAATATTATGGTGCCGACTCCCGGCGGCGCGCAAATCCCGCTGTCGCAACTGGCGTCCGTCAAACTCAGCCGCGGCCCGATGAGCATCAAAAGCGAAGGCGCCGTGCCGAACGCCTGGGTCTATATCGACGTTCACGACGTCGATCTTGGTACGTATATCCGGCACGCGCAGGAGGCGCTCCGTTCCGCCGTCGCCAACGGAGAACTCAAGATTCCGGCGGGCGTGAGTCTGACCTGGAGCGGACAGTATGAATATCTCCAGCGGGCGCAGGAACGGTTGCTGGTGGTGGTGCCGCTGACGCTGCTGATCATCATTCTGATTCTTTATCTCAATACCAGATCGATATTTAAAACCGGGCTGGTCCTGTTGGCAGTGCCGTTTTCCCTGGTGGGGGCGTTCTGGCTGCTTTACTTGTGCGGCTATCATCTCAGCGTGGCCGTCTGGATCGGGCTGATCGCGCTGGCCGGACTGGATGCCGAAACCGGAGTGGTCATGCTGCTTTATCTCGACCTGGCCTACGCCCAGTTCTGCAAGGAAAAGAAAATGAATAATACCGATGATTTGCGGGCGGCAATCTATGCCGGGGCGGTTCAGCGGGTCCGGCCGAAGATCATGACCGCAACCGTCATTATCGCCGGGCTGCTGCCGATCATGTGGAGTCACGGTACCGGCACGGACGTGATGAAGCGGATTGCCGCGCCGATGGTCGGCGGGGTGGTTACTTCCGTGCTGCTGGAATTGACGATTTATCCCATCATTTTCTATCTCTGGCGGCGGTCACGCCTGCCACGCCGGACGGATGCCGTGGAGAACTGAGAATTTGTCCGGACCACGGAAGTTTGCGTCAGGCCGAAAAAATGCCTTTCAGACCGCGAACCTTGGTATTGCCGCCAAGTTGACGGGAAATCTGAAACAGTTCGCCGTCGGAATAAGTGGGTTCCTGCAATAACTTGTCGTCGATGATTTCCACCGGGTGAAACTGCTGCAACGTCCATTGGCCGATGCCGAGCGCATCGAGTTCGGCCCGCATCTGCTGGAGATATTCGACCGGCAACAGCGCTTTATGAACGGTCGTACGGATATCGGTGGGAATCCCGTTATCCTGAGCGTATTGAATCAACTTCCGGACGCGGCCGGCCAGATCGGGAAGCTGACAACAGGCGATTTCGTTATAATGGGCCGCCGGACCTTTGTAGTCGATGCCGAGGGCGTCGAGATGACCGGCCTGGTGAATGGCAATCACCGGATCGGGATTACTGCCGTTGGTGTCGATTTTGACGGCAAAGCCGAGTTCCTTGATCTGGCGGGCGAACTCGGGCAGCCGGGGCCGCAACGACGGTTCGCCGCCGCTGATAACCACGCCATCGAGTTTGCCCTTCCGGCCGGACAGGAAATCCAGAAAATTCTGATCCTCGATCAACGGTTGGCTTTCCGGATCGAAAATGAGTGCGGGATTATGGCAGTAAGGGCAACGGAAGTTGCAGTTGCCGACAAAAACGATACAACAAATCCGGCCGGGAAAATCGACCAGCGAAAACTTTTGAATGCCGCGAATGTTCATCAGGTCCCAACTCCTTATATCAGCGATATTTTACTTTGGAATATTCTACCGAGACGTTTCCCGTCAACCCACCCTTAGCCAACAAATGTTCCAGGTAAAGTTTAACAACATGGGGCTCTTTGATTTTGGGCCCGATGATAATTTTCGCTCCGGGTTGACGGAAAAGGAAATTTCTGGTTTTAACATATAATCTCGGTGGATAACGGGTATCCTCCTGCACCTTGGAATCATTGATCGAATGAGCGGAAAGTAACCGATACTCATGCTCATTTTCATATTGGCTGTCTTTAAAAAGGAAAAGAAAATCGTATAATATCCAACGGACCAGCGCACGTACGGATTGCTGTTCGGAAGGCGGCCAGGATTTAAATGTTTTATCAATTTGCGCCAATATCGGAGTCACTCGCTTCAGCGCATCCCGTTTTTCAGTGGAGCAATAACGAATCCGATAAAGGCTCAACTGGTCGATGTCAGTATTATTCTGTTGTGCCGTTATGGCGGAGGGAATACGACGGAAAGGATTAATTAACATCATATTATCATTATAATTCTGGAATGCCGTGCCCGGAATAACAAGGCAAAATCCCGCTCCGTCCTGACCATATGCTCGCCAAAGATCTAATTGATCTTTTTCCGCTGAAAAAGCAGCACAGTATATGCCAAATCCTTCATCATCGAAATCATCATCCGTAAAAAAACGGCGCAATATTTTGTTTGCAGTCTTATGATCTTCCGATAAAAGACTTTTCCCTTCTTCGGGATCATTCATATAATTGACATGATAAAGTCTTATGCAGTCGGCGCGATGGTAACTGGACGCGGGAGCATTGGCCGCCAGCATTGATTCCAATGTTTCAAGCGTGGTAAAATGACAAAGTTCCGGCAGATCAAATAGTTCTTTCAGCGAATCCACCGCCTCTTTTAAGGCAGCCACCGGCTCATCCAGCATGATCGCTTTGTCCGTTGGAAGCGAGGAAAACAGTTGGTAAGTGAAAATCGCGGGTGGAAACCCCTGTTCGGCAGCAACTCTCCACCAATAAAGAGCTTGAGACAGGTCTTGAACAACTCCATCGCCACGCTGATAGCAACGACCTAAATTAAACCTGGCGGCAGGATGCCCGGCATCGGCTGCTTTTTTATACCATTTTATAGCGACGGCCTTATTACAGCGGCAATTTTCGCCACAGAAATAACTGAAAGCTACATGAAACATTGCCTCTGCATCACCATGTCTGGCGGCTAATTTTCCCCATATCAATTCCTGTTTAGCATCTTTTCGCCTGCGATAGAATTCGGCAAGATTACACATGGCATCGGAATTGCCTAATGCTGCCGATTCTTCATACCGTTCGAGGGCAAGAGATAAATTTTTCTCACAACCGATTCCATATTGATAACAATACGCAACATAGTTTATCGCACTGGAATCCCCTTTTTCCGCTGCTTTTTTGATCCAGAAAAACGCCCTTTGCATGTCTTTTTTACAACCGATTCCGGAACGGTAGCAAGCAGAAAGGTCATACATTGCATCAGAATGATTTTTCTCTGCCGCTTTTTGATACCAATTAAACGCCTCCATTCGATCAATCTTGCATCCGTTGCCATGAAGATAGCAATAAGCGAGATTATACATGGCATTGACATTGCCGAGGTTGGCACTTTGGGCCGTCCAGAAAACGGATTCTGATAAATTCTTTACGCATCCCCACCCGTTGAAATAACATCCGGCAACAATATACGCGTTAAATGAAGTTAATCGCGTTCGGGCAAGATGCAGTAATTGAACAAATGCATCTTTATCATCAGCCTGGCATTTTTTGTAGAGTTTCTCTGATAAAGTATTACAATCTTCAGGCATGATTTTTGTTCTCAGTCAAGCAGAAAACTCGAATTAAGACGGCTGTGCAAAAGACCAGCGTCTTCCCACTGGAGCGGGCAGGAAGACGCCTGTTTCACCGATACCGAAGACTAGGCAACGGCTTCTTTCGAGGAAACCGCAGGAACTGGAACCGTATAACTCTTACGGTCGTTGAATTCTTCCTTCTTGCCTTTGTTCCAATTGGCAACCGGGCGGAAATAACCGCATACCCGGCTGTAAATTTCGGTCTTCGCTCCACATTTCGCCATAATCCTCTGTCCTCCTCGGTAATTGGGTTTATGCTCTTCCCGTCTCCGCTCCGAGGGTGGATCAGAACGGACCAGGAACCAATTGACCATTGTTTTTTTGACTAGAGGACGATTTACTTTTCCGTCCTCTATTATTATACACTCGAAACAGTTTTCCGGATTAAGCTACCGCCGACTTTTTCGCCGTCAGCGCCGCCGAGGACGGCACCGCGAAGGTCTTGCGGTCGTTAAATTCTTCTCTTTTGCCTCGATTCCAGTTGGACACCGGACGAAAATATCCGACAACCCGACTATAAATTTCGGTTTTTGCTGTGCACTTCGACATGATTCCTAACTCCTTCCAAATAAATTGGGCGGCAGCGGCCATTCCGCCGCCGGCGCCAAACTAAACTTTCTTGTTTAACGAGCTTCTCCGACGACCTGGAACTTTTCCTTTGCCCCTTTCTCCTCCGCTTCATACGGACATTCCGGATGTTCGCCGGAAATGTACCCGTGAACCGGGCAGATGGTAAACGTGGGGGTGATGGTGAAATACGGAATCTTATAGCGTTCCGCAATTCGTTTGACCAGCGTCATCACTTGATTTTCGTCGTCGATGCGTTCCCCGATGAAGCAGTGGAACACCGTACCGCCGGTATATTTGGACTGGAGCGGCTGCTGGAGATCCAGCGCTTCGAACAGGTCGTCGGTATAACCGACCGGCAACTGCGACGAGTTGGTATAATACGGATTGGAATCCCCGGCGGTAATAATGTCCGGGAACAATTTCTTGTCGATCTTGGCCAACCGGTAGCTGGTCCCTTCGGCAGGAGTCGCTTCCAAGTTGTAGATATGGCCGGTTTCTTCCTGAATATCCTTAATGCGTTCCCGCATGAAATCGAGGACGCGGGTGGAGAAATCGTTGCCTTCCTTGTCGAAGATCGAGCAACCGAGGAAATTCAGGCAGCATTCGTTCATGCCGACCAGACCGATGGTGCTGAAATGGTTTTTCAGGGTGCCGAGATAGGTCTTGGTATAGGGCAGCAGATCGCCGTCGAGATGGCGCTGTACGACTTTGCGCTTGATTTCGAGCGATTCCTTGGCCAGATCCATCAAATTGGCCAGCCGGCCGAAAAATTCTTTTTCGTTATTGGAGATATAGCCGAGCCGGGGCATGTTGATGGTGACGACGCCGATGGAACCGGTTTGCTCGCCGGCGCCGAACAGGCCGCCGGTTTTATTCCGCAGTTCGCGGATATCCATCTGGAGGCGGCAGCACATGCTGCGGACATCGCCGGGATTGAGGTCGCTGTTGATAAAGTTCTGGAAATAGGGCAGACCGTATTTGCCGGTGACTTTGAACAACAGTTTGGCGTTGTCGCTGGTCCAGTCGAAATCCTTGGTGATGTTGTACGTCGGAATCGGGAACGTGAACACCCGGCCGTCGCGGTCGCCTTCGCTCATGACTTCGAGGAAAGCCTTGTTGATCAGGTTCATTTCCGGCAGATAATCGCCATAGCGGGTGCCGTCCTGAAGTTTGCCGCCGATGATGACCGGCGAATCTTTCAGGTCTTCCGGCACCACCCAGTCGAACGTCAGGTTGGTGAACGGCGTCTGGCCCCAGCGACTGGCAATGTTCAGACCGAACACGAACGACTGAATATTCTGCTTGATCTGCATGTAATCGAGCTGATCTTTGCGAACAAACGGCGCCAGCAACGTATCGAACGAGCTGAACGCCTGGGCGCCGGCCCATTCGGTCTGGAGCGTCGACAGGAAATTGACGATCTGGCCGAGCGCGGTATCGAAATGTTTGGCCGGTCCGGCACTGGCGCGCCCTTCACGGCCGCGGAAGCCTTCCGTCAACAATTGCCGCAAACTCCAGCCGGCGCAGTACCCGACAATCCCGCATGACAAGTCATGCAGATGAAAGTCGCCGTTGGTATGCGCTTCGGCGATTTCCGGCGGATACATGTTGGCCAGCGCGTAGTTGGCGATAACGGTGCCACTGACGTGATTCAGCAAACTGGCATAGGAATAACCGGCGTTGGAATTTTCATTGACTCGCCAGTCTTCGCGTTCGATATAGGAACTGACGACTTCCTGAACGTCCATCATCAGTTTTTTGCCTTCGCGAACCTTTTCACGCTGGGCGCGATAAAGAATAAAGGACTTGGCCGCTTTGCTGAGACCGCGGCGGATAAACGAATGTTCCACCATGTCCTGAACGGTTTCGATGTCCGGAACACTGTCGCCGGTATAGCCTTTTTCCTCGAGAGACTTGATCACGTCGTGACAGATGGTTTCCGCCAACTTGTCGTTGACCGAACCGGACGCTTTTAATGCTTTGCTTGCCGCGATGGTGATTCTTTCGGGATCGAAATCCACGACCCGACCATCTCTTTTTTTGATTTTCTCAACTGACGTGACAATAGTTGCCATTCTCTCTTTCCCAGAAGCGATAAATTGATTGTTCCGTGCCATAACAGAAGCCGAAAGGAAAAGGATCAAAACATACCCTCTTTCCGGTTCCCCGCGCTTTCGTAATGGAAACTAAAATTAATACACAATATTGAGAAATCAAATTTAAAAACCACAAGATATTGTGTTTTTTTATTTTTTTTATTCTATCCCCCGCAATCAACGCGGTTTATGATGGCCGGCCGTCAAAACGGGCATAAAAAAAGCGTTAGATTCAATATTGTCGCCGATCGGATTTGCGAGATGGTTTATCCGGTGATATGTTTTTACTTTCCGAATGACATGGGAACAAGTAATTTTCAGGGCTGGGATTCAAGACTGGTCCGGCAGCTATTTCAAGGACACGGAGATCATGCAACAAAACCGGCGCATTCTGATTGTTGACGACCAGCAGGACCTGCGGGAGCAACTGGCCAAGTTGCTGCTGCGTTCAGGACACAGTAACGAAACGACTTCTCTGGTGCAGGGAATTCGCGCCCGGCTGGGCATGAAGGAAACCCCGGAACCGTTCGTCAAGGGAGCCACGGACGTGGAATACGAAGTCGATACCGTGGGTCAGGGAGAAGATGCGTTCAAAATGGTCCAACGCTCGCTGGACAACAAACTTCCGTACGCCGTCATGTTTACCGATATGCGCATGCCGCCCGGCTGGGACGGCCTGGAAACCGCCAAACGGGTTCGGGAAATCGACAAAAACATCGAAATTGTCATCATGACCGCGTTCGCCGACCACGACCAGAAAAAAGTGGCCGACGTCATCGGTACGCCCCACAAACTGCTCTATATCAAAAAACCGTTCCAGTCGGAAGAAATCAATCAGCTGGCGCTGGCCTTGACCAGCAAGTGGAACTTCGAAGAAACCGAGCGGGTTCGGAAGGAATGGATGGAAAGTCTGATCCGGTGCCTCGGCAAAGTCAAAACCGTCACCGGCGAAAAATTGGACGACATGTTTGCTTCGATCCTGAAATCGCTGTTGATTTTCTGCGCTTCCGGCCGGGGTTTTATCGCGGCCTGCAACGACTCCGGCGAATGGAACACCGTCTGCCTCAGCGGAATTGCCAAGGACGAGGTGGAAACTTTCATCAACGCTCATTCCGAACGGCTGCGCGAAAGCCGGACCACGCTCAGCGTCGACAACAAATATGTGTTGCCGTTGCGGCGGGAAGCCGGCAGCTTCTATGTCGCCGGTATTTGCGACCTCGACATGCAGAATGACCCGGAATGGTACAAGATGCTGAGTCTGCTGGTGATGACGTCCGGCGAAGTCCTGAATGCCGCGCTGATCAACGATTGTTCGGTTCGCAAAGAACAATTTTCCACCCTGGGCCGGGCGATGCATAAGATTTCCCAACTGGAATCGGAAACCTACGCCCAAATCCGGAATGCCGTCGCCACGCTGGAAACGCAGGCCCCCGGACATGCCGAAACCGCCCGGATCCGCACCTTGGCCGGCGAGGCGGAAAAACGGCTGGCCCTGCTTCACGATGTCCTGCTGCTGAGCGACGACCAACCGGGCGGCGCCGTGCCGCCGTCAGCCGCTCCGGTCGAGCCCTCCATCCGGGCGGCCGTAACGGAAGCCGCCGAACTTTGCGGCCATTTCAAGATCGAATTGCAGCTGACCGGCGACACCACGGCGGCCGCCGCGATCCCCGCCGACCTGCTGCAACGGGCATTTCGGAATCTGGCGCTCAATGCCGCCGAAGCCGGACAGAGCGCCGGACGTGATCACACCGTTCTTCACGTCGTTCTGCAGAAGCAGAAGACCGCTCTGGCAATTACGTTCAGCGACGATGGTCCCGGCATTCCCGAAAGTATCCGAGGCGAACTTTTCGAGCCGTTTGTTTCGACGCATCCCAATCAACTGGGGATCGGGTTGGCGGCATGCCGTCTGATTTGCGAGCGGTTCGGCGGAACCATCGTTCAGGAAAACAAAACCGGCGGCGCGACGTTCCATCTCAAACTGCCGCTGTCCGCTTAACCGGGTGCCGGATACCATGTCGTATCTGCAACTGACCAGTCGCCAGAACCCCCGCGTCAAGCAGGCGAACGCCTTGCGCAACCGTCGCGACCGGGAGGAAACCGGCTTGACCTTGCTGGAGGGTTATCGCGAGCTCACGCGCGCGCTGGAATACGGAATGACGTTGCGCGAATGTTTTTTTTGTCCCGCCCAATTCCTTGGAGAAAACGAACTGCCGTTGCTGGACAATCTGGCGGCGCATGGGGTGGAAGTATTTGAAGTGCCGGATCACATCCTGCGGCAACTGGCATACCGGGAACGACCGGAAGGCTTGATTGCCACCGCCGTCATGAAGGAACACCGGCTGGAGGATCTGCCGGTTCGGGATGGCGGTTTTTACTTAGTGGCCGAAGCCATTGAAAAACCCGGCAATCTGGGGTCGATGCTGCGTTCCGCCGATGCGGCGGGGGTGGACGGCCTGATTCTTTGCGACAAAGGCACCGATATTTACAATCCGAATGTGATTCGCGCCAGTACCGGGGCGCTGTTTTCCGTCCCGCTGGCGGTGACCGATTCGGCGTCGGCGCTGGCCTGGCTGCGGCAACACGGCCTGCGGACGCTGGCGGCCACGCCTCATACCGAGCAGAATTATACCGAAATCGACATGAAAGCCGGAATTGCAATCGTCGTCGGCCGGGAACAGACCGGGTTGACGGATTTCTGGATGAACCAGGCCGATCTGCAAGTCAAAATTCCGATGCTGGGCAAAATCGATTCGCTGAACGTCGCCACCGCCACCACGATTCTGCTCTATGAAGCGGCCCGGCAACGCGGCTGGCGTTCGCCCGCCTGGGCGGCCGCCGGAGCATAAGGAGAACCGACTCGTGGGAGAATCGTTAAAAATCGCGTTCATCCGGCGCAAGATCGACGCGGCCGGCGGCGGAGCGGAAAAAGTGGCCGCCCGTTTTATCGAAGAATTTTCCCGTCGCGGCCACCGGATTACTTTTTTCGGCGAAGAAGCACGAAATTTTTCCGACCGCCCACTCCCCTGCAATTGGGTAAAAGTGCCGCGGCGCGGGCTGGCGTTCAGTCCGACGGTACGGTTTCACGGCCAGGTCCAGAAACTATTGGCACGCCGCCAGAGCCAGTTCGACATTATTTATGCCATGTGCCGGACGTTTCCGGCGGATGTGTTTCGAGTTACGGAACAGCTTCATATCGAATGGCTGCGGCGGAATTATTCGCCGCTGGCAAGACTCAATCCCCGTCATCGCGGCATCCTGAAATTGGAGAAACGGTGTTTCCGTCCGGATCGCGTCCGCATGGTGGTTACCAACTCGCGGTTGGTCATGCGGCAAGTGATCGACTGCTATGATTTTCCCGCCGACCGGATTCGGGTCGTGCCCAACGGCGTCGACCGCGACAAATATTATCCGGTCAGCGGCGCGTTGGAAAAACAGGCGTTGCGCCACGCCCTGGGTTGGCCGGATGACAAGCTTATTCTGCTGTTTGCCGCCGTGGACTTCCGCACCAAACGTCTTGACCTGGCCATTAATGCTCTGGCCGGAATCGAGGAACGGTTGCGGCGGCGAATGGTGCTGGCGGTGGTGGGCGGCGATCATCCCGAACCGTTCCGCAGTCAAGCGGCGGAGTTGGGCATTGAAACGGTTTTCCCGGGTCGGGCCAGCGCCATGCGACAATTTTACGCGGCGGCGGATCTGCTTTACTATCCGAGTCCCTACGAACCGTTTGCCAACGTCTGTCTGGAGGCGGCGTCCTGCGCGTTGCCGGTCCTGACGACCGCACTCAACGGCTCGTCCGAACTGGTGGAGCACGGACGCGGCGGCTATGTGGTCGACAGCGTGGAGGCCGACGCGCAGATTCGTGCGGCGCTGAACGATTTTCTGGAACTGCCGGAAGCCGCGCGTCAGGAGATGGGCCGGGCGATCCAGCGGGCCGGACAGCCCTACAGCTGGAAATTCCACGCCGATCTGCTGGAAGAAATTTTTTATCAGATCCGGGAGGAAAAATGGGGACTGCGATGACCCTTGACAATCCGGGTGATTTCCGGGTCAACCCCGACTGGCAGTCTCTGCTGACCGCCAACGGCATCGCCTCGGCCGACGCGCTCTGGCAATTGACCGGAACCCCGGTCAAACAGGCCGTCAAGGAACGCGGCACCAGCCGTTGCGTCCTCCATCAAGCCGACGGCACCTTGGTCGAAACCTATCTGAAACGCTATTATCCGATTCCCTGGCGGGAAAAATTGAAAAACATTTTGTGCCGCAAACCCTATGCCTTCGACGCATTTCACGAATGGGACGCCTTGACCTCGTTTCACGAATTGCAACTGCCGACCCTGACGCCGCTGGCGGCGGCGCGGCTTTCCGACGGCCGCAGCTGCGATCTCACGTTGGGAATCACCGGCTACACCCGCGCCTCCGAACTGTTTCTGCTGCTGGACCGGCAAGACCCCCGCCGGTTGAAGCTGGTCCGCCGTCTGGCGGCGATCGTCGGCCGGATGCATGCCGCCGGGATTGCCCATCAGGACCTTTATCTGGTGCATTTCTTTATTCTGGAGGAACTGGACGATCTGCCTTATCTGATTGATTTGCAGCGGACGATCTGGCAGACAACGCTGGTCCGGCGCTGGCGGGTCAAAGATCTGGCGGAACTGTTCTTTTCCGCGTTCCCGGTCATGACGGAAACGGAGATTTCGACTCTGTGGAACACCTATGCCGAAACGGCCGGAATCAATCCCGACGATACGGATCTGCGCCTGGCCGTCCGGCGAAAAATGGACCGCATTATCGCGCATGACCGGAAACGACAACAAAAAAAGTCGAATTCCGATTGACTTTTTCCGCTTGAACGGTTATCAAGACAAATACCGTGGGTATTTCGATCCGGCTGGTCAACCGCTTAACGATGGCAGAGGAAAAACTATGGACGTCAAAACCAAAATCCTGGTGGTGGAAAACAGCTCCTTCATGCGCAACCTGATCTGTGCCCGGCTGGAAAAAGCGGGATATCTTACGTTTGCCGCCAGCAACGGCGAGGAAGCGCTGAAACATCTCCAGAGCGATCCCGACATTCAACTGATGACCATCAACGTCGAATTGCCCGGGATGAACGGATTTGAAACGTATCAGCATTTGCGTCACGATCCCTATCTCTCCACACTCAGCCGCAACATTCCGGTGGTGTTCATCACTTCTTACGATTCGCTGGAAGAACGCCGGCGCGGGTTCGACCTCGGGGCGGCCGATTTTGTCAACAAGTCGTTTATCGATGCCGAACTGGTCAATACCATCGACCGCATTCTCCGACCGGCTTCGGACATGGAAGGACTCCATGCGCTGGTGGTGGACGACAGCATTTTCGCCCGGAAGATTGTGGAACGCATCCTGACCTCCTGCGGCGTCGTCGTAACCGAAGCCGACAACGGCCGGATCGCGTTCGACTATCTGCAAGCCAATCCCACCGGGTTCGACATGCTGATTCTCGATTTGAACATGCCGGAGATGGGCGGCCTCGAACTTACCCGTAAAGTTCGCAACGAATTGAAGTTGAGCGATCTTCCGATTCTGATGCTGTCGGTGGTGGAAGACAAGGTTACCCAGATTGAACTGTTCCGGGCCGGCATCTCCGACTATCTGACCAAACCTTTTATCAAGGAAGAACTGCTGGGACGTCTTCACGCCCACCTGGAAGTGGCTATCGTCAACCGCCAGCTCAAAGAAAAACTTCAGGAACTCGAACAGAGCCACCAGAAACTCGAAAGCAGCAACAATTCCGGTAACGAACTTCTCCACGTGCTTTGCCACGACCTGGCCAACCCGATCGGCGCCATCCTTTCCGTACTGGACGTGGTCGACGAAAGTCCGCAGCTGTTCTCCACTCTCAAAGACGACCTCCGCAAAGGCGTTCAGCACTGCCTCGACGTGATCGACATCGTCCGCAAAATGCGGGCGATGGATACCGGCAAATTCACGCTTGACCTGAAGGAAGTCGATCTGCGGTCCGCCCTCCAGGAATCTCAGGTTCTGCTCCAGCGCCGGTTGACGGATAAAAACATTTCCGTGGTGCTCGAAATCGATAACGACGTAACCGTGGTGGCCGAAGAAGTCACCCTGATCAACTCCGTTTTCAACAACCTCCTCAGCAATGCCGTCAAATTCTCTTATCCCGGTTCGGAAATCCGCGTCGACATGACCGCGAACGACGACTGGGTAAGCATCCGGTTCCACGACCACGGCATCGGCATGCCTCAGGAACTCGCCGATACCCTTTTTACGGCGGAAAAAATCGTCAGCCGACCCGGCACGTCCGGCGAAGAAGGAACCGGGTTCGGCACGCCGCTGGTCAAGCGTTTTGTCGAAGCCTACGGTGGCGATCTGGAAGTCGAAAGCCGGGAAGAAAGCGCCGATCCCCAAAACCATGGGACCACGATTACGTTGAAACTGCGGCCCGGCGTGGAATAATATCTTTCGGCAACGTTCTCTTGGCGCATGAGTCCGGCGTTCCGTTCCGGTATGCGACGGGGAAGATTTTTGCCGGATTTCCCCCTTTTCAACTGGTATCGTCACGGCCCGGAGATAGATTATTGCCGGACCGTTTGACGGGAAATATCCAGACAGGAAGTGCTTTCATGCTGAGAGAATTATCCGACCAATACCGGCTGGAAGATGCCAACCTCGCCCCCTATGCGATAAAGAACAGTTGCTCGCAGGGACGGCGATATCCGGAAGAACCGCATCCGTTCCGGACCGATTTTCAGCGCGACCGCGACCGCGTTCTGCACAGTCGCGCCTTCCGCCGTCTGGAATACAAGACCCAGGTGTTCCTGAACGGCGCCGGCGACCATTACCGGACCCGGCTGACCCATACCATCGAAGTCGCGGCGGTCGCCCGCACGATTGCCCGCGCCCTGAACCTGAACGAGGACCTGGCGGAAACCATTGCGCTCGCTCACGACCTCGGCCATACGCCGTTCGGACACGCCGGCGAACGCCGGATGAACACGCTGATGGAAGCCGACGGCGGATTCGATCACAATCTTCAGGCGTTGCGCGTGGTCGACGAACTGGAAATTAAATATCCCGGCTACGACGGACTCAATCTGAGCTGGGAAGTTCGCGCCGGGTTGCTGAAACACCGCGATACCCATCCGGTGCTCCTCGACGGCAAGACCCTGCCGCCGTTCCCCTCGCTCGAGGCGCAGGTGGCCGACCTGGCCGACGACCTGACCTACTACGGACATGACGTCGACGACGGCATCGATGCCGGATTGATCGATCAGGATATGCTGATGACGCTGCCGATCTGGCGCCGCGCCGTCGAAAAAGCGCTGGCAGCCAACCTCGAACCCGGCAGCGAACGGTTCATGGCCTACAGCGTCCGCTGTCTGATCGATATGATGGTGGGCGACGCCATCCGCAACTCCCATCGCCTGTTGTGTCAGGCGCAAGTCAATACGCTGGAGGAAGTCCAGTACCGCTCCGGCAAACTGATTTCCAGTTCCCCCGATTTTGTGGAGCTGACCCGGGAACTGCACGATTTTCTCTTTGATAACGTCTATTTTCATCCCGATGTGCTGCAAGTGAATCACGCCACCGCCGACCGTCTTCAGTTTTTATTTGAAACGTATCTGGCCGAACCCGGCCGCCTTGGCGAAAATGCCCGCCGCCGCGCCGGCACCATCGGACTCAAGCGCGCTGTTACCGACTATCTCGCCGGCATGACCGACCGCTTCGCCCTGATCGAGTACCGGCGTTGCCGCGGAGAAGAAGGAGAACCGACCCATGTCCTGGATCGAGAAATATGACGTCCGCATCCCGATGCGCGACGGCGTCCGCCTGGCCTGCGATCTCCGGATGCCGGACCATGGCGGTCCCTTTCCGGTCGTATTGCTGCGGACTCCCTATAACAAAGACATCCAACCGGGCCCGCGTCTGGAAAATCTGACGCTGTTCCTTAACGCCGGGTTCGCCATGGCTATCATGGACGTCCGCGGCAAATACGAGTCCGAAGGCGAATTCCCGGTGCTCTCGCTGGAACAGGAGGGTCAGGACGGCTTCGACACCATCGACTGGCTGTCCCGCCGGCCGTGGTGCAACGGCCAGGTGGTCATGACCGGCGCCTCCTACTGCGGTTATACCCAACTTTATGCCGCCGCTCTGCGGCCGCCCGCCCTTTGCGGCATCACGCCGGGAGTCTTCGGCACCGACGGCTTCCGCAACATCACCCGGCGCAACGGCGTGATCCAGATGTCGCTGCTGGTATGGGCGTTGCGTTATTCCACCGGGCGGGTCGCCAAAAATCCGCTGGTGGACTGGGGCGCGCTCTGCCAGTCCGTCCCGCTGGTCGACATCCCCGCCCGCTGCGGCCTCGACGTCCCGGCTTTTCATCTCTGGCTGGAACACAATACCGACAGCGCTTTCTGGCATCATCTCGGCCATCCCGACGCCATCGCGTCCATCGCCGTCCCCGCGCTGTTGACCGGCGGCTGGTACGATATCTATTCGTCCGCCGTGCTGGAAGCCTTTACCTGGCTCCGCAGCCAGCCCGGCATGCGCGATCGCATCAAAGTGGTTATCGGCCCTTGGCCGCACGGCATGGGCGGACGGGAAACCGGCGAACTGGATTTCGGCCCGAACGCCGAGCTTCAGGTGGTCGACTTGGGCCGGCAATGGCTGGAACGATGCGTCCGGGGCAACGATTTTACCGACTGGCCCCCGGTCCGGCTGTTCGTGACCGGCGTCAACCGCTGGCTGGAAACCGACGATTGGCCGCCGTTGCCGCAGTCCCATTCGTCGCTGCTGCTGGCGGCCGACGCTCCGGCCAACACGCGGCACGGCGGCGGTCGCCTCGCGGCAACGCCCGGCGCTTTGACGGAAGACCATTTCGACAGCGATCCCGCCCGTCCGGTCCCGAATCGCGGCGGCAACATTCTGTCACTCAACGAGCAATTTTCCGCCGGACCGTTTGACCAGCAGAAAATCGAGCAACGTCCCGACCTGCTGATCTACACCGGGCCGGAACTGACCGCCCCGCAGGCGGTAATCGGAACGCCACGGGCGGAATTGTGGGTAAGTTCGTCGGCGCCGGACAGCGACTGGATTGTCCGGCTGTGCGACGTTTATCCCGACGGCCGGTCGTTCAATCTGAGCACCGGCATTCTGCGGGCGCGTTACCGGGAAGGTCTCGACCGCGAAGTGCTGATGCAGCCGGGTTCGGTCTACCGCCTGACGGTGGAACTCGACAGTCTGGCGCACGTGTTTCTGCCGGGACACCGGCTGCGGCTGGAAATCGCCGGCAGTTCGTTCCCGCAGTTTGCCCGCAACCATCAGACCGGCGGCGACAACTATTCCGAAACCGAGTTCCGGATCGCGCACCAGACGGTGTTTCATTCGGACTCCTGCCCGTCGCGGCTGGAACTGCCGGTCTACGAAGGAAAAATTTAAAATTCTATAACTCATCGAGAGGAAAAAATCCATGGCTTTGATGCAGTGCAGTTTCTTTGCGGAATCCCTGGGCGTATGCGCGTCCATGAACGTGATTATTCCGGAAACCGCCGGCGCCGGACAGATCGGCATCGGCAGTTCCCGGTCACAGACCGCCTGGCCGGTACTCTATCTATTCCACGGCCTTTCCGACGACCACAGCATCTGGCTGCGGCGGACGTCCATCGAACGCTACGTGGCCGATCTGGGGCTGGCAGTGGTAATGCCGGCGGTCAACCGGAGCTTTTATACGGATATGCGGCACGGCGGCAAATATTTTACGTTTGTCAGCGAAGAATTGCCGCGGCTGGTCAAGTCGTTCTTTCATATCAGCGACCGCCGGGAAGACACCTTCGTCGCGGGGCTGTCGATGGGCGGCTACGGCGCTTTCAAACTGGCGCTCCGGTGTCCGGACCGCTACGCGGCCGCCGCCAGCTTGTCCGGCGTGGCGGATATTGCGTCGCGACAGCCGGATTGGCCGGAAGATTTGCAGAACATTTTCGGAGATCAACCGGTGGCCGGAAGTAAAGACGACCTATTTGCCGTAAGCCGAACCGTGGCCGCGTCGGCCGGACCGCGTCCGGCGTTGTTCCAATGTTGCGGCACGGAAGATTTTCTCTATGCGGATAACCAACGGCTCCGCGATCATTTGACCAAACTCCGGTATGAGCCCTACGTCTATCGGGAAGCGCCCGGCACCCATAGTTGGGAATTCTGGGACCGGCATATTCAAGAAGTTTTGCAGTGGCTGCCGCTTTCGTCGAAAGCTTCCCCGCGCGGATAGCCCCAAAGGCCGGCGTTCCTTTTAACTTTATTCGCTGAAAATCTTACGGCTGACCGATCAGGCTCAAGCCCAGCAGCAACAGCGTATCCTGGTCGGTGGTCATGCCGATTTCCACGGCGGCGATTTTCCGTTCCGGCTGCGGATTGACCCATTCGAAACAATGGAGATTGAGCTGTTCCGCCAGCGAACTGAGCACCATGACATGCTGCGCGTCGGGCACGGCGCCGAGGCCGCGTTCCCGATAGGTACAATCCATGCTGATCGCGCCCATATTCAACGCGCCGATATTCCGGTAATTGATCAACGGAATTTCCACCTTACCGCCGTCGGCATAGACTACGGTATAGCGGGCCATCGGGTAAGTGGCAAAAACATTGACGGCCATTGCGCTTTGCAGGAAAGCCAGTCCGACGGCATTCCGATTGATCGGAATAGTAAGCCGATTTTGGGTTCCTTTCAGCACAATCACATTCCGGGCTTGGTTACTGAGTTCAAAAGAAACTCCGCTCAACGTTGTGGCGCCGGTCGGCAGCAAAACTTTGCCGACAATGCCGGCGGCGGCGGCTTGCGTTGCGATACTGCTGTTACAGTACTGCGCCAGCGGGTGCGGAATAGCTACCGTACCGTTGAAATCCGACGGCTGAGGCGGCAACATGGCGCGTTGCGCCACCAGCAGCGGGCTGTAGGGAAGGTCCTTCAAGGACGGCTTGCCGACCGACCAGGCGTTTTCGATGGCGGCCAGCGACATCTGGTCGAATTCCCAGGTATAAGTCCAGGAGGTTTCCAGAATTCCCAAGGATTTGCAGTCGGCCAGCGCCTGACCCATGGCGAAACAGTTTTTGTCGTCATACCAGGAACTGCCGAGCACGCGGAACCCCGCTTTCCGGAAGTACTGGATGCCGGGTTTCAGGTCGGTCCCGCCGTACTCCCAGAAATCCATGATGATGTCTTTCGGCAGTTTAGACATTGCGGCGGACACCGATTTGGCATTCATATTGCAGGGATAGTTGGGGAAGTCCTTTTTGTCCATCAGCAAATCGTGCCACATGATGACATTTTTCACCTGACGTTTTTTCAGGTAGTCATAACACCATTGGACGTATTCCGTAAAAATTTCGTCCAGCGGCCGGGCCGAACATTTCGGGCAGGTCCCCATGAACACGGCTTCGTCCATGCCGATATGAAAATATTTCGGATGGAAAATGTCGATGCATTCGTCGTAAATGTCGGCCAGAATTTTCTGCACCTTGGGATTCGACATGCAGAAGGCGTCGATCCGTTCCTTGCCGTTGTATTCGGCCAGATCGGAATGCGCGTTGAGAATGCTCCGGACATGGCCGAGCGATTCGATAACCGGCACCGGTTCGAGATAGACGTTCCGGCTGTCCGCCACCAGTTCGCGGAGTTGGGCCGTGCTGATGGCATGCGGCCAGGCGGTTTCCGGATGCGACTGCCAGCGGATGACGCCGGACCCGGATTCCCCGATGACCGCCGCATTGAATTTGTACCGGGCAAGAATCCGGGGGATCATCCGACGGATCAAATCATACGTTTTGGTCGCACCGTCGATATGGGACCCGAGTTCGATCATGAAGCCACGGAACTTCAGGTCCGGCCAGTCGCGGATATCCTGACACGGCACTTCCAGCCGATGTTCCTTGTTCTTGACGATCAACTGTAAGAACGACTGCATCCCGTAGAACAGTCCGGGCGCATCCGTCCCGGTGATGTTCACGCCGGTTTCGGTGATCTGCAGCCGATAGGCTTCGGCCTTGCCGGACACCGCCTGCGGGTCGATCCGCAACTGGAGATTGTTTTGGTCGTTCCGGGTTGCCGCCGTCAGACCGTAATAATTCTTCAGTTCGCCGGTCAGCCAGGCCGCGCAATGAATGGCGTCCGGAGAGCCGTCCGTGCCGATAACCGGAGCCGTCAGCCGAAACACGCCATGGGAAATCTGTTGTTGTTGCGGCGCGGGAACGATCAGACCGCTGCGGGCGCAAGCGCCGTAAGTAGTGCTGAACTCTTGAGCATGAGCCCGAATTTCCGCGGTAATCCGTTCCCATTCCGCCGGAGTGGAAGCGGAGAGCAACTGTTGCAATTGGACTCGGCATTGATCGATCCATTGCCGTTGGGAAACGGTAAATGCATTCAGCTGGTAGGAATCCAGCATTTTGTTGAGGGTCAAGGCCCGCAATTTACGAAGTCCGTCTGGGGTCGGACGGTATTCCATGGTGATTTCCACCTGGGTTTTAATCCCGGCCAGAGGAGTACAGTTGATGAGGGAAATGGTCTGAAACTTTTTGGGCCGCCAGGTTTGGGGCGACGTATCCCGGACGGACCAGGGGGCGTCTTTTTGATTGTTGGATTTGAACGTGAAAACAAAGTTGCCGAATTCATTGCTGAGCACGAAATCTTTCCGGGCGCGGCCAAATTCTTCTTTTCCGATCTGGTATTCCGGTTTGATCGGAAACAATTTTTGGTCCACGAACAAGTCCAGAACGCCGTGAATGTACTCTCCGCCCGGCGGCAGAAAATAACTGAACCGGAGGACGGCTTTCCGTCCGCTCCAGTTCATGGCATATTCATACGGTTGACCGGAAACTTTGCCCGTCACCGTCAATCCGCCGCGATGACCATCGCGGTGAATTTTTTTGGTGTTGCCAAGCTGAACATTGTTTTTCGCCCGCCAGGTGCTGTCGGCAAAATAACAATCGACTGCCGCGGTCAGCGGAATCCCGTTGAGTCGGAGCACCGGCGCATCACCGGCAACATCAATGTCGACTAACGCCGAATCATCCGCCGCGCCCCAGACCACTGCGCTATTCAACGCGAGCCCGAGGACGAAGCAAAAGAGAAACGAAAAATATTTCATATTCGATAAACCTGTTCTGGCGGATTGCCGGGTTAATTCATCTTACTCTTGTCATTGCCGTTTTGGCCTGACGGCCATCATCAATACCAATACCAGGTTACCTGTTCATCCCCGTTCAGAACTTTGATCGGTTCCACATGGCCGTCCGCCAAGGCGGTATTCATCTGCTTGTTGTGACGCTGATAAGATATCTTGTAGGTGGCATTATGGACGTAATCTTTGTGTGCACCACAGTAATCGCCAAACGGAGTGTTCTTGGTCCCGTCCATGAAAACAACGAACTGGGATGCTTTGGCAATAGATGACAGCCGCCGCCAGGCACATTCCTTCACGCCACGGGCATCGTGCCAATTCTGCTGATAGGAGGCCATCATGTTCATCTGATAGCCGATGCCATTGGGCCGATCACTTCCCAATAACGAAGGGCATTGCAGCACGGCGGCATAATCGGGGTTGGCCGCCAACTTGGCGGAAAACTCGGCAGCAGTCAACGGAGTGGGGTTGATCGTCGGCAGCATTCCGCACCAGTTGGTATCCGCGTTGTTCCACCAGCAATAAACCGGCACGATGAAGTCATCATAGTCCTGCGCGTAAAACTGCATGGACAACCCGGTCTGCTTGAGATTGTTGACGCACTGGATGGCTTTGGCCCGGTTGCGGGCGGAACTTAGCGCCGGCAGCAGCATCGCCGCCAGAATGGCGATGATGGCAATCACGACCAGGAGCTCGATGAGGGTGAAATCAAAATACTGTTTTTTTACGTTCATGGGTTTTCTCCATAGTTGGGTCAAGTTAAGACCGTTCCATCGCGATCATTGCTTTCAGTATACTAGTTTAGCAGATAATCGAAAATCTGTCAATAGGGTTCAAATACAAAAAAACGAAGAAAAGTTCTTTCCAAGTCAAAACGTTGCTAAACTATCATTGCAAAACCGGAACAAAAAGTAGCATAAAACCGCTTCCGGCGCGTGATGACTGGCTCCGCTTCGCTTTCCGGGTCGGTTCCCGAAAGATCCCGGCCGTCCCGCTACCGGACAGCAAGAATCGCGCCGGGCGTCAGCACCGCCGGAGCCGTCAAGGTGAGCAATCCGTCGGCAAAACCAAAGGCGACCGGCGCATTATCCGTCGTGACCGATTTGACTTCCCGCAATTGCGGCAATGCCAGTTCCTTGAGTTCCAGCCGGCCGTAGAGGACTTCCAATTCGGTCCGTCCTTGCTGCCGCCGGAACACCCCCCAGGCGTCGCCGCAACTCCAGAAGCAGCGGAAGGCGTTCGGACTGATCTTCGGCGCAAAGCCGAGCCGTTTCCGGGAAAGGTCGCAGGAGAACCCCGACAGGATCGGAATGAACGCCCACGAGGCCATCGAGCGCGCATAGTTGCTGCCGCATTCCATTTCGTTCCAGGGGTTGCGGTTGGCGCCGTTATAGCGGTCGCGGACAGCTTTGACCATTTTCAACGCCTCCGGAATCATGTCGTACTGCATCATCTGCCCGGCGGCGGCATATTCGAAGCCGTGCATGGCTTCCTGTGCGTAAGGGATCGGAATCCACGGCTGGCGTTTGCCTTCCGGCCAGGTGCAGATCATGGTGCCGGCCTCGTCGTCGACGGCGTAAAGACGGCACGGATTGGCCACGTCGCGGAACGAAGAATGGAAGTTATAACGGTAAAGGGCGCGCAGGGCCGACTTCGCCTTGTCCGGTTCGAACACGTCGCCCAGGCCAATGAGATTGGCATGCCACTGGGCCAGCATCTGATCGATGATGCAGCCGTCGCCGATCTGATATTTAAGTTCGTTGTGCTCGCTGTCCCAATAAGAAGAATAAATGTCGGCATTGGGGTCGCAGCAGACGCACTGGCAGCCGTTCCGATAGGGTTCGAGCAGACTGCGGTTGTTGAGGTCGGTGCGCTGCTGGAAATATTCGCCGTTGAACAGTTCGCGGTTGAGGTACTCGCGGCCTTTCCGGTAGATGCGGCGATATTCGGCGGCGGCCTCGGCATCGCCGCAGCAATCGGCCATGATCGCGCCGGCCGCCAGCGCGGTCAGATAGAATCCGGTCAGCCAGGAATTGGGACCGAACAGTTCCATATCGAGGGTGTGATGCTGGCGGCCCTGAAGCGCGCCGGTCCGGTCGGGATCCCAGAAGTCGGTGTTGTCGGGACTCCAGGCGTATTCGATCGATTTCTTAACTTTGGGCCAGAGGTCTCTCAGCCAGGCGTCGTCGCCGGAAAGTTTCCACTCGCGATAAACCTTGATGATGTTGCCGAACTGACCGTCGGCGCAGGCGCGGAACGAATTCTCCTGCCCGAGCGGAAGCAGAAGGCGGAACGGCATCGCGCCGTCGGGTTTCAGGCTGTAGCGATATTCCAGATCGCGCATGGAGCGCTCGAGCCGCGGGAACAGAAACGGCAATGCGTAGGCGTAATTCCAGACGTGCCCGCAGGAACCTTCGCAGCAGCCGCTCTTGGCGCAACAGCCCTCGAACCCGTAAAAGGAGCCGTCCTCCAGCCGGACGCAGGTCGGCGTTTTCAGAATCGAGACGTTCGCGCCGGCAGCTTCGAGGACCACGTCCGGCAGCGTGGAATCATAGAGCGCGGCGGAAAATTTCCGGGTGTCCGCTTCGAGACGGTCCCAATTCTGCAACGCGTATTCGGCGGTGGCAACGGAGTCGGCAAACTGCGTGGCGTAATAGTTTTTCCAGCGGTTGACCAGTCCTTCCGGGAGCGGATGGTCTTTTCCGTAATTGCTCCAGTAATTCGTGAAGTTCGGCACGTTCCAGGCCAGCACGAAGCGAACATGCCGGGTGGTTCCCGGCGGCAGCGTCAAGTGCGCCGCGAGCGTGGCGTGAGGATCGCCTTCCCGGCGCGGCTGAAGCGGTCCGGGTTGACCGAATTCCCGCCAGAATACGGTCAGATTGTCGAACCAGCCGCCCTTGAACCAATGTTCCTGTGCGCTGGCGGATGCGGCATCGGTGGCAAGCGTCAAATCGCCGTAATCGGGCTCGTCCGCTGCTGCTGCGCCGTTCTTGAGTTGGAGAAAACGTCCGGCGGAACGGGGGAGGTCCGCGTTCACCGGCTGTTTCGGCCACGGATTCGCGGCGGTCAGACCCAGCGTGTAAGTCAATTCATCCTTCGTGGGATTGGTTATTTCCCAGGAAAAAAACGCCGCCGGCAGACTGGAATCGCGGTCGTTCAACGGAATCAGCGGATTGAACGCGGTCAGTTTGATTTTGCCCGGAAAGGCATCGTCGGCAAAAGCGATCTCCGCCCATGGATAGGCGGCCCAAAACTCGGTCTTCCGGAAATGGGGCAGGCCGCCCATGGTCTCCCGCTTGGGGCCGAATCCGAAACTGTCCGGCGACCCGGAAAGGTCGGCCAGAAAGTCGCCCTGAAGTACTTTTTCGGCCACGGTGCATCCGGCTTTTTCGGCCCGAACGGCGAAATGCGAAAAACCGTTCCAGCTCTGTTTGTTGGGACGGTTGAACAGTTCCCAGTCGATCAGCGCGCCGTTGCCGGCGAGGCCCAGCGAACCCGACCCGATCCCGCCCAGCGGGAAAGAAATTTTACGTAACTGTTCGCCGACATAGCGCTGCATTTTCATGGTGTTTTCAACTCCTGTATGATTATTTTTGAATGGTAAATGGAATCACTGCATCTTCGGCGACATCGCCGGCCATACCCTGCTGCAACTGGGCAAAGGCGGCATGGGCCATGGCGGCCCGGTCGAACGCCACCGAGGCAATCGCCGGATGCGCGTATTTGAGTACGCTCAAGCCGTCGAACCCCATCAGCCGGATTTCCCGTCCCGGGAGTTCCCGACGCAGTTCCAGTTGGAGGTCCATGGCGTGAAAATCGTTGGAACAGAGAATCGCCGCCGGCGCGGAACGGCGGCACCGCAACTGGCCGATCAAGTAACCGATGTCAACCGCCGCTTCGCCGTGAAGACGATGGTCGTGCAATAGCGCTTCCTGATACCCGGCCAGCCGTTCCGTCTGCGCCATCAGATTGCTCTCTCCGGCGTGGCGCAACGGCGGACAGTAATAGTAGATTTGCCGGGCGCCTTCCGCCGCCAGATAATCCGTGGCTTCCCGCGCCGCCCGCCGTTCGTCGACGCCGGTAAACGGGAATTGCGGTCCCAGCCGGTTGCAGAGGCAGACAACCGGAATCCCGGTCCGCCGGAGTTCGGCTTCGAATTGCGGTCCCCGGTTGACCGGCAGCATGACCATGCCGTCGGCCCGGCGCTCGGCCAGCCGGGCCACGCACTCCCGTTCGCGCTGCGGATCGCCATAGGAAAGCAACGGCAGCAGTTCGTAGTGAAAAGCTTCCGCCTCGCGCGCCAGCGCCGCGTACAGTTCGGCAAAAAAGCTGTGATCGAAGTCAAACAGAATCACGCCGATGGTCATGGTTCGGCCGGAGACCAGCGCGCGTCCAATCGGGTTGGGGCGATAGCCGTATTTTTCCGCCAGTTTCCGAATTTTCTCTTCCGTGGCGGCGTTGATGCCGCCGCGTCCGTTCAAGGCCCGGTCGACCGTGCCTCGCGAGACGCCGCACCGCCGCGCCAGTTCCGCCGCTGTCATCGTCATCGTCTGCCCTGCTCCGATAGAGTTTCGTCCACGTGCACGAAATGCCGATAAAAAGGATGACCGTTCACGTGCACGGTAGAGAGTATACATGAGCGAATCGGCATTGTCAAGTGGGCGAAAGATTCACTCCGAGTCGTCGGACGATATGTCCTGGCCGCCGTTGCGGAACGTCCCCGGCGTCATACCGTAGTTTTTCCGAAAGGCCCGACAGAAATAGCTGGCCGACTGGAAGCCGGCGGCGGCGGCAATTTCCGGCAGACTTTCGGCGGACGACTGTAACAGCCGCATCGCTTTCTCCATCCGCAACCGGAATAGAAAATCTCCCGGCGATATTCGCATATGACGTTGAAACAGCCGGGTAAAATAGTAGCGGCTCAATCCAGCGGCGGCGCTCATTTCCTCCACGCCGACCGGAGCGGTGAAATTTTCCCGGGCATAGCATACCGCCGCCGCCACCGCAGGCGGCAAGGAACAATTCAAGGTATCGCCGGCATCCTGGACCAGCGCCATGCAGAAATCATAAGCCAGGGCTGAAATCCGCGGCAGAACCGCACGTTTGCCGGCCACCGCCGCCAGAATCCGTTCCGCCCGCGTCAGCGTCGGTGTCCGCTGTCCGTAACAAATGACCGGACCGTTTTTTTCTTCCAGCGCCCGACACAGCCGCAGGCATTCCAAGCCGCCGAGGGTAATAAAAATGAATTCCCAGTCCGGCGACTCCGGCGGCAGATAATAGCGGTGGCGATGCGGCACGTGCACCAGCATGGCCTCGCCCGGATGCAGCGTGAACGATGTCCCCTCGTAATCCAACCGTCCCCAACCCGACAGCGTAAGCTGCCAGACGGCAAATTCCAGCCGTCCCCGCTTCAGACCGTCCCAGGAATAGCTGGTTTCCCGGCGCAATTCATGTCCCGCGCTGTTGACCGTCGCATGAAAGGGAAGCGGTGTGCCATACCAGCTGAGAATCCGGTTTCCCAGTCCGGGAAGTTTTAAATCATAGAGCATAAAATGAAAATATTATGGCAATTTTGTGTTATTGTAATCTTTATTATAGAGCAATATAATTAAATTATCAAGCGCGATCGGAGCGGACGGCAAGCGGATTTCAACCCATCGGAAAAAAGAATGAAAATCAAACTTGGCGGAGAATTTCAGGAACGGGCGCGGCGGAATTTTGTCCGCCTGCACAACCCGCTTACCTACGGATTGGACCATGCTTTCAAACCGGTCGATTACGACTGGCCCGGCGACTGGGAGGGACGTCTGATGTTGGCCTTGACGCTGCTCTCCGACCTGCTCGACCAGCCGTCGGAGCTGTTGGACGGGATGGTCAAAGCGTTGCCGTCGCACCTCAACGATGCCGGATATCTGGGGCCGGTCTATGCCGACGGCACCATCAACGAACAACAGTTGTCCGGCCACGGCTGGCTGTTGCGGGCGCTTTCCGAATATTACCGCCGTCATCCGGACCCGCAGATCAAACGCACGGCCGTCCGGATTCTCGACCGCCTGGTTCTGCCGCTGACCGGTAAATATCGTACTTATCCCGTCGGGCTGGAAGCGCGGCGGCAGGACGGCGGCGCCGCCGGAACGCTGGCCGACCGCAAATGCGGCGACTGGCTGCTGTCCACCGACATCGGCTGCGCCTTTATTCTGACCGACGGCGTGGTTCAGGCGGCGGCCGTATTCGACCGTCCGGAATGCCGTCCCCTGATCGAAGAAATGTTGACCCGGCTGGCGGAGCTGGACCTGGTCGGCATCAAGGCGCAAACTCACGCCTCGCTGACCGCCGCCCGCGGCGCACTGCGCTACTATCGGCAGACCGGATACCGTCCCGGTCTGGAACTGGCCGGGAAAATTTACGCGCGGTACCGTCGGTACGGGATGAGCGAACATTTCGCCAATTATAACTGGTTCGGCCGTCCGGAATGGACCGAGCCCTGCGCTATCATCGATTCCTATCTGCTGGCGTTCGGGCTCTGGCAGACCACCGGTGAAACTCATTATCTGACGGATGCCCACTGCCTCTGGCACACCGGCGTGGAACGGGCGCAGCGGCCCAACGGCGGCTTCGGCGGCGACAGCTGTCCGCGTTCGGAAGATCCGCTTCTGACCGTGAAATTCTATGAGGCCTGGTGGTGCTGCACCATGCGCGGCGGGGAAGGCTTGTTCCGGCGGACAATTCAGTCTGTCATCCGGGATTCCACAACCATGACTATCATTTTCCCCGGCAATTATGAGGCGGAATTCGACGACGGCAGTAAGATCGAAGTCGTCTCCGCTTATCCCGAACAGGCCGATTGCCGATTGACGCTGCTTTCTGGTCCGGTTCCGGAAACGGTTCGCCTGTTTCTGCCGCCGGGCGTGAAAACCGCGTCCGCCACCGTCAACGGAGCGCCGCTTCCCGGTGAAATCATCGCCGGTTTTCTGGTGCTGCACCACCACCCGTTCGAGGTGGGCGACCGAATCGATGTTGTAATGCCGCTCGACGTGGAAAAACGGCCTTCGCTGCATCCGGAATCCCAACAGTTCGGTTGGTGGCACGGCCCGGTGATGCTGGGTTGGGAGCCCGGTCGGACCCCGGTCGAACCACTGACCGCGATCGGCAACGGCCATTACGCCGATGCCAACGGATTGCAACTGGTCCCCTTGAACCGTTTTCTGTTTCAAGCCGGTCTGCCGGAAACCAATGATGCGTTTGCCGCCGATGCCGCCGCCGGCGCCGCTACTGCTTTTCAGGTGTTGTGCTGGTAGGGGGCCACACACATCGCAAACGCTTATTTTGAACCATCTCTCCTTGTAAAGTAAAAGGAAAGCGGCCACATTACTCTTCTGCCGATCGAATCAAAAAACAAAGGGGTGATGCAGATGTTCAAGTTACGGTTCTGGCTGGTGATGGGATTGCTGCTGGGCGGCAGCGGCATAACGGCGTCCGCACTGACGCTGTCGCAAAACGGGAAAACGGACTATACAATTGTGACGCCGGCTGCCCCGATTCCGGCGGAAGTCACCGCCGCCAAAGAGCTGTCCGACTATCTGAAAACCATTTCCGGGGCGGCTTTCCCGATTGCGCCGGCCGGAGTTATGCCGACCGGAAAAGTTATTCTGGTCGGGCCCTCGGCGGCGGCGAAGAAACTGGCGCCCGATCTCGATTTTGCCGCCATGCCGGCCGATGAAATCATTATCCGGACCGTTGGCGATACGCTGATTCTGGCCGGCGGACGTCCGCGCGGAACGCTGTATGCGGTCTACACTTTTCTGGAAGATCAGCTGGGTTGCCGCTGGTGGACGCCGACGGAAAGCACGATTCCCCGTTGTTCGAATCTTGAAGTCGGCAAATTGAACATCCGTTACGCGCCGCAGTTTATCAATCGCGAATCCTTCTATACGGCCATCAATAAGAATCCGATCTTCGCCGCGCGGCTGAAAAACAACGGCAACTTCCAGAAGGTTCCGGATGCTTACGGCGGCCACATTACGTTTGCCCAGGAATTCGTCCATTCGTCCTTCCCGCTGCTGCCGCCGAAAAAATACTTTGCCGAACATCCGGACTGGTACAGCGAGATCGACGGCAAACGGGACGCCACTTCCCGGGAACGCGGCACGCAATTGTGCTGGTCGAATCCGGAAATGCGGAAGGAGCTGATAAAAAACGCCTTGCAGTGGGCGGAAAAACATCCGGAAGCCACGTTTATCTCGATTTCGCAGAATGACAACGGCCGGTACTGCCGGTGCGCGAAGTGCCGGGCGCTCGACGATGCCGAAGGCACTCATGCCGCCACACTGTTACAGGGCGTCAATGAAGTCGCCGATGTCGTCGCGCAGAAATATCCGCATCTGCTGGTGGAAACGCTGGCTTATCAGTACACCCGCAAAGCGCCGAAAACCATCCGGCCCCGTCCCAACGTGGTGATTCGGCTCTGCTCGATCGAATGCGACTTTCTCCGCCCGCTGACCGATAAAACCAACGCTTCCTTTCAGAAAGACATCGCCGATTGGGAAAAAATCTCCCGTCAACTTTACATCTGGGACTATGTGACCAATTTCCATCAGTATCTGCTGCCGCAGCCGAATCTGGATGTGCTCGGTCCGAACCTCCGCTATTTTGCGGCGCACAAAGTGATCGGCGTGTTCGAAGAAGGCGATTACGGCTCCACCATCGGCGATTTTGTTCCGTTGCGGGCATGGCTGATCAGCAAACTGTTGTGGAATCCGCAGGCCGACGAAAACGCGCTGATCGACGAATTCCTTCAGGGCTATTACGGTCCGGCCGCGCCCCACCTGAAAGCCTATCTGCAACTGGTCCAACAAACGGCGTTGCAGTCGGGAGACGAGATCGGCTGTTTCAACAATCATTGTTCCTGGTTCAAACCGGAAGCGTTGCGGCAGGGCTGGGCGCTGTTCGACCAGGCGCTCGATGCGGTCAAGAACGATCCGACGCTGACCGCCCGTATCAAACGCGAACGGGCTTCACTGATTGCCGCCGTCCTCGACTATCGGACGGATGAAAAATGGTATGCGTTCTGGAAAGATCGCGGCCCGAAAGTCGATTCCGCCGAACTGGCCCGGGAAATCATTGCCCTGGCCCGGCAGTATCAGTGCACGCAGTATCGGGAAAACGGAAAATTCGAGCAGTACCAGAAAGATTTGACGACCCGTTTTCTGTAATAAATAGAGCGAAAAATCGGCAGGCCGGAGCGTCGTGCAACAAGGACGCCGCTCCGGTCATCGTGTGGGTTAGACAGCAGTCTCAAATTGTATCTTACTGATAAGTCGCTGATATTTATCGACAATATTTATGGCTACGCCCATTGCCTCATATGATTTGAACATAAAGTCATAATATGTCCCCATCCCTTTAGGCGCAAAGGCAAGAATAGCATCAGCAATCGCTAGTACGCTTTCCATCTGGTTATAGGCTTCCCTCATTTGTGCTGGTGTCACCCCTGCGTCTGCCAGTTTTTTATCCAATTGCGCTTGCCTAATATTTTGATACCCTTCAGGAAGCGCTATCAGAATCTTAAATCCGCATTCTATTTTGGGCGCTTGTTCCACAATTCGACCAATTTGGGGTCAGACCACTTAATATATGAATATTTGGTACAAAAACATGATTTTTCATTGAGAAATGCATTATTAACGATGTTTTTTAATGTTATTTTATTCTTGTAATAAAATTAACCCCGTTTTCAGCATTAGGAGCTGTAAAGAAATTAACTTGACCATTTGCCGGAAAAATCGTGATTTGATTTTTGGGCTGACGGCAAGGAGCATACCTTCCGGTATGGAACGAGCCGGCGGCACGAAAAGCATTCACGAGAACCGGGCAAATGAAAAGGTTACTTCTGATCGGCTCCAAAGGGGCGCTTCTTCAAAAGTGCCCCGCATTTTCCCCGCTATTCACGATTTGAGTTCAACCCGGAGGTCAGCCGCCTTTGTCGATGATGACCATCTTGCGCTGGAAAGTCGGAATATCGAGGTCTTCGCCGTTGTAGATGAACGGCGTACTGTTGACGAAAATACCTTTGGAAATACTTTGCAGCGGCAGTTCGCCTTGTTCCAGCGGCTCCGCGGCATCGCTGAAAAGATCGTTGGCGGAGGTTCGGATGGTATTGACCGAATTCGATGCCGCCGAACCGATTTCCGGCGCGGCTTCCACCATCGGCACTTCGGCCTTGTCATAACGCACCGCCACGGTGGTAACCTGAATACAATCGGCAAAGGCCGGGTCGGTAGCGGCGCCGGTAATCAATTTAACCTGGCCGGGAATAAATTTTTCCACCACTTCGAACGCCTTTTTCAGCTCGCCCATCTGAAGGTCGGGCCCGCCGGTGACGATAATCACCGCCGCATGCGCGTTCTTCAGTTGATCGGCACTGCCCAGGAACGGCGACTGCAACATGCGTTCCAGCGCCAGATGGCAGCGGTTGAGGCCGTCGCTGCTGTTGGCCAGACCGATTCCGAAGCAGCAGACGCTTTTCTTTTTGTTGAGGATCGAACGGAAACTGGCAAAATCGGCGGAGAGCAGTCGCTGCGTCTGCATGATACAACTCATACCCAGCACCGTCCTTGCCATTTCCTGGTCGGCCTTCTTGAACGCTTCCTCGGCCGGCGTATCGGAATCCAGCGCCGAAAACAACAGGTCGTTCGGCAGACACAACAGCACATCGGCTACCGGCAACAGCTCCCGGACGCCGTCATCGGCCACGCGCAACCGGCTATGACCTTCAAACGAAAACGGCAACGTCATCATGAACACGGTGGGAATGGCTTTTTCCGCCGCCACGCTGGCAATGATCGGCGCGCCGCCGGTGCCGGTGCCGCCGCCGAGACCGCCGGTGACGATCAACATGGAGGCGTCTTCGATCACGCCGGCGATGCCGCCGCGTTCCCGCGCCATCGACCGCTGTCCCTTGAGCACGTCGCCGCCGCACCCGGCGCCGTGACGCCAGCCGGCGTCGGCCAACATCTTGCGGTCGGCCTGCGCGGTGTTCAGAATTTCCTCGTCGGTATCGATGACGATCAGCTCGAGGTTGGTGGCCTCGCGCATCCCGGCCAGGGCGGAAACGACATTGCATCCGGACCGGCCGATGCCGATCACTTTAATTTTTCCGGCGGCGCGAGTTTCGTTCGCGGCCGGAGTTTCCGATGTTGTTGCGTTTTCCATAGTTTAAAATTTAATTGCGCTTTTTAAGTCCGTAATATTGCGAAAAACCGGTTTCAGAGCATTGTCGAACGAATCCATGACCCGTTCCCAGATTCCCTTGCGGGTACGGCTTTCCGCCGACCGGACCAGGTAATCACCATATTTGAGCAGTCCCCAGATCGTACTGTAACGCGAGGAATCGAGGTCCGTGGACGCGCCGGTCAGGTCCAGCGGCCGACCGGGACGCACCGGAATCTCGAAAACACTTTTGAACACGTCCAACGCCTGCGGCATCAGCGCCGCGCCGCCGGACAGCACCCCGCCGGTATTGAGCAGCAGGTCCTCTTTGCGAACCCGCGCATTGATAATCTGAAATACTTCCCGCAACCGCAGATCGATGATTTTTTCAATCGAATTGACCGGAATGTTCCGGACGCCGCCGGTGGCGCTCTTGAGTTCCAGCACCGGTTTGCCGGCCTGTTTGAGCTGGTAATAAACTCCTTCGTTGACCACGCGCCGGGCCTGGGCGATATGCAGATCCAGTCCGACCGCCAGGTCATTGGCCACATGTTCCAGTCCCACCGGCAACACGCCGCTCAACAGCATGCCGAAATTGTAAATGGCCACATATTCGGTGGTTCCGGCGCCCATTTCCACCAGCAGCACGCCGTTTTCCTTTTCTTCCTCGGTCAGCACGCCGAACGCGGAAGCGACGCCGTTGAAGACCGGAATGACTTTTTCGTCAAAACCCACGTCGCGGATGGCGGAGAGAAAATTTTCGATCCGGTTTTCGTCGCCGTGAAGCACATGGATGTACGCTTCGAGTTTGTCGGCCACCTGGTCGATCGGATTTTTGATCCGCCGGATGCCGTCGATCTGATAATAGGAGTCGAACGAGTTGATGGCGATATGGCCGCGCGGCAACGGTTTGACCTGCGCGTTCCGAACGGCTTCCTCGACGTCTTCCCCGGTCACCCGGCGGTCGTCGCTGGTGATGAAGACGTTGCCGATCCCTTGAAAAGAACTGATGTCGGAAGCCGTCACGCCGACGAAGACGCGTTCGGGATCGATCATATTGTGTCCGGCCAGCGTATCGGCTTCGTCCAACGCGGCGGACAGCAGTTCGATGACCGCATTGAAATCGGTGATCTCGCCTTTGCTCACGGCGCCATACGCCGAACGTTCGCCGTACCCCTTGACCGCCAGATTGCCGTCCGAGTTCGATTCGCCGATCAGAACGCAGATTTTCGAAGTCCCGATCTCGATGGCAGTAATATAGTTACGACTTTGAAACATCCCTGATTCGTGCTCCGGATTTGCGCCGCCGGGTTTGATGGCTTCATTCCCCTGTGCGGCATGACCTCATTGAATATGCCTTATTTTTTGGAAATTGCTAATCGAATCGCCGGTTTCGTCCGGATTTTTCCATCGCCCGGTTTCTCGACGGGAGGCTTACATCTGGGGCCGCGGGGAAGACCCGATGCAAAGGCCGATGCACCCCGGATGTTTTTCTCCGATTCCGTTTCGGTTAGTAAACGATAAAGACTATTGCCGATACGGCATTGAGCCGTCATATTGAAGATATCGCGGATGAAAATGCATTCCCGATCATGATAGGAAGTCCAACTACAAAAAGGAAAAAAACGAAATGAGCAAGCGGATGAAAAACTTCACTTTGATAGAATTGCTGGTAGTGATAGCAATTATCGCGATTCTGGCCGGAATGCTGCTTCCCGCGCTGGCCAAGGCCCGCGACAAGGGCAAACAGGCGGCCTGCAAAGGAAATGAAAAACAGCTCGGCACCGCCGTCATCATGTATGTCGACGACCACGAAGGGTATTATCTCCCCTCTTATTATTATCTGAACGACAAAGACAGCAGCAACGGCTACAAGCATTGGAGCGGACTGTTGCGCGATGGCGGTTATTGCAACTCCGCCAAAGTGTATGTCTGCCCCAGTTCGCTCAACGGCGGCTGGGCGCCGGCCAACTTTACCTCGCTCAAGAATCAGTACTGGGGCTTGACCGTAACGCCGCCGCCCGGACAAAAAGCCTTGGCCGACGTGGACGACGATCAGGCGCCGCGGATGAGCTATACGGCCAATGAAGTGATTATTCCCCGGCTGAAGTATTCGGCCTTGAGCAAGGCCAAGGGCGGACCGCTGTCGCTGGTCAAAATCAATCAGATCAAAAGTCCCAGTACCGAAATCATGATTACGGAATACACCGACATCTATGCCCGGCTTTACGGCAGTTCCACCACCGGGGGCGTGGCCATTAAATCCCATCGTCCGACCAGCGGTCTGGTGGTTTCGGGCGGCGGCGAATGGAATTCCGAAAGCACGACCGCGGTCACCGGGTTGACGGCGGTTACGGTCGATCAGGCGGTGGCGGCGGCCGCGACGCCCAGCGGCGCCGCTCATATCATGTACTGCAAATGGGATGCGCACGGCGGCAAAAACGGCACCGGCAAAGCCAATTACATTTTTGCCGACGGTCATGTCGACAGTCCGTCGCTGGCGGAAGAGCTCGACGCCAATAACTTCATGTGGGGCAAGCGGGTCTACTGCTACAGTACCGACTATACGATTCTCAAGTCGGATGGCAGCGGGTACGTCCAATAGTCGTTGGTTCACGAGTTTGCTCCCGAATCCGAGTCCGGATTCGGGATTTTTTAATTTTTCGATCTTTGATACAAAATAAAATTCTTTCCGGCAACGTTATATATCAGCAAAAGAAAATTACCCAACTTTGGAACAACGTCCGTCCGGCTCTTGTTAAATCCAAGGGCGTCGGTATGTTATGGCCCCTAACAGAACAGGATGTCGATTTGTACAGCAAATCCGATTTGAAAAAACAGCTTTCCGACATGAGGTTGAGGCCGGACGATACTGTTATGGTCCATTCCTCGATGCGGAGCATCGGCGAAGTCGAGAATCGCGCCGCCGGCGTCCTGGACGCCATGATGGAATATTTCGCGCCGGGCCTGCTGGTGTTTCCCACCCTCAGTTATAAGTTCATCCATGCGGATGCGCCGGTCTTCAAAGTCAACGAAACGCCGTCCTGCGTGGGCATCCTGCCGGAACTGTTCCGACAGCGGCCCGGGGTGATCCGTTCGTGGCATCCCACCCATTCGGTGGCGGCGTACGGACGCGATGCCGCCGAGTTTACGGCCGGACATGAGAAATTCAATACGCCGTGCGACCGTCTTTCGCCGTGGGGCAAACTGGTCGACCGCCGGGCGCGGATTCTTTTCATCGGCACCGGCACCAGTTGCAATACGCTGCTGCACGGGATCGAATTCTGGATGAACGTCCCGGAATGCGCCTATCTGATTCCGCAGGATTTGCAAGTGGAAACGCCCGACGGCCGGATTATCGCCGTTCCCACCCGGCGGCATCAGGGACAGCATTGGCGTTTTTACGGCAAACCGGAAGCTTTTCTGATCGAGCATGGCGCGATTACAGTCGGCCGGTTCGGCGATGCCGTCTGCCACGTGGCGGACGCGGCCAAAGTGGCGGAGCTGATTTCGCAGTTGCTGCGAGCCGAGCCGCTGCTGTTTACCGACGACCGGCCGTTGCCGGCGCTGAATTCGTGGTCCGCCGTCGGCGTGGCCCATCTGGCGGTGCTGCTGCTGCTGAACAATTGCAGCGAGTCGCTACAGTTCTCCGCCGACCTGCTGGACCTGCTGGCCTGATTGCCGGAAAACGGCATCTCCCGCTTTCCGTAATCAATCAATGTTCGGGAATGACCGGAACCAGCGTCTTGAACAAATCGCGGTTGTCCTTGAGCTTGGCCTCGCCGCCGTAGACGCAGAGGTGATTCTGACGCAAAACCGAGTCCACCAGTCCGGCCAGCGCGGCGAAGTCCGCCGGCGTGGCGGACAGCAGTTCGTCGCGTTCCCGCTGAATTTCCGGCCGCGACGTCTTTTCAAAATAGCGCCGGAACCCGAGATCGCCTTCCGAAGACGGATTCAGCGGGGTATCCAGCGACGCCACCGCGCCGATCAGATAACGGGTGAAATCGTTCTCGCTCACTTTGATTTTCCGCAGATAATCCGGGATTTCCCGGAACGTGGCGAGCGTCTCCCGCAACTTGGGATCGCGATAAGAGACGAACAGCAGATTGCCGTCGGACGAAATCACGCAGTACCCGCCGTAAGCTCCGCCGATTTCCCGGAGCCGGTTCCAGAGCCAGTCGCGCGAAATCAGATGCGACAGCAGCCGCAACTTGCCGTTCCAGGCAAAACCTGCCGTTTTAAAGTTGCCGCCCTGAACGACAAACTGCACTTGAGATGCCGCCAGCAGCCCTTCGTTCTGCGGGATCGGAGTCAATTGCCAGGTCTGGAGCGGCGCGGCGGCGGCAGACAGGGTCGGAATAAACGCGGCCAACGCGGTCCGGAACGCCGGAAACTCCGGTTTTCCGCAGGTGGCGGCGGCGGTTAGACCGGGACGGACAAACAACAACCGGGCGACTTCCTGAAGTCGGGCGGCCACCGTCGGCGCCTGGCGGTCGTAATCGGCATTGAGCTCACAGATGAAACGGTAGAAGTCCAGTCCGGTAATCCGGTCGTCCAGCACGCCGCGGCGGCTGTAGTAAACCGCAATCCGTTTCATTGCACAGCCGACTCCGTCGCTCTTGAGTTGGGCTTCCAGACTGGATTGCAGCCGGGAGAGCAGTTCTTTCATGCGGGCGGCGTTGTCGAACCGGGAATGGTTGACGATCTGGTCGAGTAGTTCGACCGCGGCGGGGAGCTGGTCGGACAGGGTTTTGGCGGCCACGGTGAATTGGGGGACGAGATCGCGGTCATTGCGGTGTTCGAGATAGAGATCGATGGCGGCCCAGAAGCCGCCGGTGTCGCGGTTGAGCCGGTTGTCCAGCGCGGCCCAGCCGTACTTTTCGGTATCGACGCGGCCCAGCAGTTCGCGCAGCAGCGCGGCATAGGGCAGGAGTTCCTCCGGAACGCGGCGGAGGTCGAAATAACAGCGGAGATAAACCACCCCGTTGGTAAAGGTGTCGTAATGCAATACCGGGACGCCGTCCTCCGCAGAAACCGTCACGTCGTACCAGGGGGTCTGGGGGTTGAGGTCGGCGCGAGTCAGCATCGGGACTTTGGCGATATCCGCGGGAGAATCTTTCCGCTGCTGGTCGGCAAGTTGCTTTTTGGTGTCGGCGACCAATTGTTCGAGTTCGGCGGGGGAACAGCGTTGTTTTCGTTCCGCCAGCCGGGCGGCGAGTTCGGCGGTCCGGCGGTGTTCCAGGCCGGGTTCGGGATTGACCGCCAGCAGCAGGGCGTGAGGATTGTCCAGCAGCAGACGTTGGACGAGCTGTTGGAGTTTGCCGTCCCGAATGTCGCGTTTGACGGCGGCAAGGTCGTCCTCGTATTCCAATCCGCGGAAGGGATCGCCGGTGGCCAGCCAGTAGTTCAACATCGAGAAACCGTATTTCAGACCTTTGCGGGCGTCGTTGTTCTCGCGAAGGTGGAATTCCAGACGGTTAAGGATACCATCGAGCATTTCGGCATCGAACCCGGTTTTGACGATCGTCTGCAACGTCGAGATTACGGTTTGCCGGAACGGTTCAAGCTGGTCGGGATTGGCATCGCGGGCGATAATCTGGAATACGCTCTGAACGCTGTTGCCGGAGGAAGCCGCCTGGCATTCCTGTCCGATCCCGGCCTGCCGCAACGCCTGCCGCAGCGGCGCGGCTTCATTGCCGACCAGGGCGTCACTCAGAATTTCCAGTTCCATATTCAGCCGGGTATCGCTGCCGTTGCCGGTGACCCAGGCCAGCGACAGATAGCTGCGGCCGATTTTGCTTTCGTTTTCCGGCACCGCATACGTAGCTACCGCTGTTTTCATGGCCGGGAACGGCGGTTGCGCCGCCGCCGGAGCGGCGGGAGACTGGCGCGAATAGGCGGACAAAACGGCATCCAGCGTCGCCAGTTCGCGGTCGAGGTCGGCGTCGCCATAGAGAAAAATCGAGGCGTTCGACGGATGGTAGTAACGGCGGTGAAAATCGAGGAACTTTTCACGGGTCAGATCGGGAATCGCCGCCGGGTCGCCGCCGGACTCGTAGTGATAGGGGGTGTCCGGAAACAGTTCGCGGGCGGTTTGGCGGTAGAGCTCCCGCATCGGATTGGAATAACTGCCCTTCATTTCGTTATAGACTACGCCGTTGTACGTGAGCGGCGCCTTGGTCGAAGCCAGTTCGTAGTGCCAGCCTTCGCGCTGGAAAATGGCGGGCTGGGTATTGATCAGCGGGTGGAAGACGGCGTCGAGATAGACGTCCATCAGATTGAAATAGTCGTGGGTGTTCATGCTGGCGGCGGGATAGACGGTGTAGTCGTCACCGGTCATGGCGTTGAGGAAAGTGGCCAGCGACCCGCCTTTCATCAGGATGTTGAACGGACTTTTGACCGGGTACTTTTCCGAACCGCTCAGCACCGAATGTTCCAGGATATGAGGAGTGCCGCAGTCGGAATCGGGCAGCGTCCGGAAAACGATGCCGAACGTTTTATTGGGGTCGGCGGCGGCGATTTTGAACAGCTTGGCTCCGCTTTTGACGTGTTCGAAGTAGAGACATTCGGCGTTGATTTCCCGCACGAACCGCTTTTCGATCAGACGAAACCCATGCCGCTCGGCTCCGGCTCCGCTTCCCGGCGGTACGGCAAACAACAGCCCCGGCACCGCCGTCAGCAGCAGCGACGGCAACAGCATTCCCCGGCACGACGGATTCATGTTCATAGCGTCAATCCCCATTACCTTAGATGATTATGTAAAAAATCAAATATTGTTTTGCTCAAGCGAACGGCGACAGTTGCCGGAGCGCCGCCGCCAGCAGTTCCGGCAGATCGTCCGGCGTCAAACCCCGGCACCCGTACGGGCTCAATTCCGCCGCATACCCGTGCAGAAATACGCCCGCCGTTGCCGCCGCGAACGGTTCCAACCCCTGCGCCAGCAACGTGCCGATCACGCCGCTGAGACAGTCGCCGCTACCGGCCTTGGCCAGCCCCGGCGTCCCGCTGGAGTTCACCGCGATGCGGCCGTCCGGTGCCGCAATCACCGTCCGATGGCCTTTCAAGACAACAACGGCGCCCGTCTTTCCGGCCAGCCCGGCGGCCTGCTCCAGACGGTCGGCCGAAATCAGTTCCGGCAACCGGAACCCGTCGAGCAGACGCCGCATTTCACCGGGATGAGGCGTCAACACCATAGTGGGGCCGAGACCCATCCGGTCCGGTGCCGCCGCCAGCATGTTGAGCGCGTCGGCGTCGATTACGGTCGGTAAAGTTCCGAGTTGCAGCGCCGCCAGAAAGTCCGCCTGATCCGGTCCGGCTCCCAGGCCGGGACCGAGCACCAGCGCATCGGCTTTTTCCAGTCCGGCACGGACGGCATCGCCGGAATGGACGCCGAATCCGGTCGCGGTCCCCGGCAGCCGGTTGACTACCAGCGAATCCGGCCGGTTGCCGGGCAGTTCCGCCGCGTTCGGCACCAGCAGCCGGATGTAGCCGGCTCCGGTCCGCATGGCGCATCGGGCCGCCAGCAGCGGCGCTCCGGCATAGGCGGCGCTGCCGCCGCAGACCGCGACCCGTCCCCGGCTGTTTTTATGACAGTCGGCCGGAATCCGGTCGAGATAAGGAATCACATCGGCGGCGAAAGTCATGGTTTCGGACGCGGGAATATCGGCAATAAACGCGTCGGGAATGCCGATCTCGACGCACTGGAGGCGACCGCACAATTCGGGGCCGCGACCAAGAAAGAGCCCGCGTTTGGGCAGAGCAATCGTCACGGTCAGATCGGCACGGACGGCGACCGTAGCCACCTCGCCGGTGTCGCCGTCGAGTCCCGAAGGCAAATCCAGCGACGCCACCGGCAGACGGCTGGCGTTGATCCGGTCGATCCATTCCGGATAGGGCGGCCGCAACGGGCCTTTGATGCCGGTGCCGAGCAGCCCGTCGACGAGCACGTCGCCGGGGCGAAAGGCGTCATCCGGCAACATCCCGGCGGGAAAAACGGTCACGGCCCCGGGCAACCGGGCCGCATGGGCCGCCGCGTCGCCGGTCAATTGCGCCGGTGACACCAGCGGATAGAGGACGACGGGCAACGCCGTCAACACAAGCAGATGCCGGGCCGCCACATAGGCGTCGCCGCCGTTGTTGCCCTTGCCCGCCAGAATGACGATACGGCGGCGATGGACGGCGGGAAATTCGTCCAGCCAGCGGGCAATCGCTTCGGCCGCGCCCTGTCCGGCCCGTTCCATCAGGAGATCGCCGGAAATTCCGGCGGCGATGGTGCGGGCATCCAGAGTTCTCATTTGGGCGGCGCTGACGGCTTTCATCGATTCTCCTGTTCTCCGGAATTTATCGGCGATTTTTCCGGCGGCAATACCGGAAATTCCGCAATTTTCGATAAATAATAACCGTTCGAACCAGGAAATTCCACTCCGGAACCCGGGAAAACGAGGGTTGGCGCGCGAAACCGTCTCAAAACGCGTTTCCGGGAAAAAACTTTTTCCGGACGTTCAACCTTTTTAAATTAGGGTCTTCACCAGAATTAGTGGGTAAAGGCGCATAAAAAGAAGGAGAGGCGCGGAAGACTACAGAACCCGTCTGAAATCAAGGTCGCAATCCGGCATAACCGGTCACTGCGTTCCCTCTTATTCCGTTTGCTGGCTTGACTGCATCCGGAACCAGTAGTGTCGACGGCTTTTGTGGATCGGCGAAAAACGTACGCAGGAAACGTTGAACGGTTTTTTCAAGGAATTCAAAGCGTTGGACACACAGTTTGCCGAGCGGATCAAATTCGTTTGCAGCGACATGGGGAAGCCATATCTGAAGGTGATCGCCGCCAAACTGCCGCAGGCGTTGAACATTCTCGACCGCTTCCACATCATGCAGAAATTCGGCAAAGCCATCGACCAAGTCCGGGCCGACGAAGCAAGGCGATTGAAAAAGGAAAAACAGGACCCGGTCCTGACGAAAAGCCGCTGGTGTTTTCTGAAACGCAAACCGAATCTCACGGAGAAACAAGGGTTGAAATTGAGGGAACTGCTGCAGATGAACCTGCGTACCGTCAAGGCATATTTGCTCAAGGAACAGTTCCATCGGTTCTGGGATTATCGGAGCCCGGCATGGGCCGGCAAATTTCTCGATCAATGGATTCATACCGTCAATCACAGCCGGATCGAACCGATGAAAGAGGTCGCCAAAACCTTACAGTCGCATCGGGAATTGATCCTCAATTATTTCCGCGCCAAACGCCGGCTGAACAGCGGGATTGTTGAAGGTTTGAACCGCAAAGTTAATCTGACCATCAGAAAAGCTTTCGGGTTTCGGTCGCTCGAAATCGCCAAAGTCGCCTTATATCACCAGCTGGGTGACCTGCCGGAACCGCAGTTCACCCATAAATTCTGGTGAAGAGGCTATTTATTTTAATCTGAATGCCTTGCAATCTGTTTTTCAGACAGAGAGCATTGCTTTTTTTGTGCACCCACCAGGCAAAAAAGGAGATGCTTCTGCCCAAGCGCGCGTGACTTTTTCCCGTTTGCCGCTACAGTTATAAAAGCAACAATCGTCTCCATCACCAACCGGAACCGCCATCATGACGTTGCCGCCAACATTCGAAACCCTGGCCCACTGGTGCAAAACACCCGTCGATACCGTTATGCTGGACACGCTTCCGCGGATGATCCGGTCGGAATTGTCGGTGCGCAGTTTCGGAGTCAAACTCCATTCCTCCGAACGGCTGGAAGAAGACTTCCAGCGCTATGGCTTCGCCTTTGTCGTAGCCGGGTCCGGACACCTCTACGAAGACCGGCGGGAGTGGCATGTTCAGGCACCGGCCGTGCTGCATCACCGCGCCGGCCACCACTACCGGCAGATTCCCGATCCGTCCTGGGATGAATTTTACATCACGTTTTCGGAGTCCTTCCGTCCGGTTCTGGAACAGCCACCGTGGAATCTTTTCAAAACACCGGTATTCAACCTGCACGATGCCCAATTCATGCTGGACCACTTTCGACGGCTGTTCGACCTGTTCCAGACCATCCCCCGCTTCGGCGCCGTCGACCGCTTCGACCTGGAAGCCACTGAGTTGCTGCTCGACCTCGCCGCCCAACTCCGCGTCGATGCCCAGACGCCTAACGATGTTCTCAGCCAAGTCCGGCATTATCTGGAAAGCCACTATCTGGAAAAAATCGACTACGCCGCCACCGCCGCCCGCTTCGGCTTTTCGCTCCGGCATCTGCGACGTCAATGGCAACAACAGTATCACGAGCCCCCCTCCCGCTACGTACTGAAACTCCAGATGGATCAGGCCCAGTATCTGCTCTCTCACACCGATATGCGCATCGGCGAAATCGCCGACCTGCTACAATTCGCCGACGCCCTCTATTTTTCCCGTAAGTTCCGTCAATACACCGGTCTGCCGCCTTCCGAATTCCGGGCCATGCATCGCAATCCATCCGCTGGTGGAAAATATTAAATTAATTTCCACCGACCGATTGCTTTTATGGAAATTATCATTATAATTTCCATAGAAGTGGCGTTTACAATCCCCAATTCATGGAATCCGGGCAATGAGAAAAATCGCCGTCATCATCGGGATATTCCTGACTTTATCCGTCCACGCGGTCCCCGCCGTCTGGCAGCCTGAAAGCAACCATGACGCCGGAGCGCTGAAGCAACCGGTCGTCCGCATTCCGCCCGGCGGCAAACTCGAACTGACGCTGACTTGCGATGCCGTCCGCCCCAACTATCTGACGGTCCGGCTCTGGGGCTCGGAAACCGGGACCGGAATGCTGTTTCTCCAGGTCGACGGCAAACGGATCGGAGAGTATATGAAAGATCTCCCGGAACTCGACTATTTGACGGACCAGCCCGCCTGCCCCGGACGTTTTTACTACTCGACGTACCGGATTCCTCCGGAACTGACCCAAGGAAAAAACGCGCTGACTTTCCAGCTCTCCGCCACCGGCGGACCGGCTCCCTATAATTCCGATCCGCAGAAGCGTATCAACCCCGGCCGCAATCCGTCGCGCGGCATCTACGGCGTTTATCGGACCGCCGATCCGTTTTTTGTTCCGCCGTCCGCGCTGCCGACCGGGCAAGCTCCTCTCTCCGTCCGGCAACCCGCCAACCATACCGAAACCGCCGCGTGGGACCACCTGAAAGCAGTGCTCGACCAAGGCATCGGAACCTCGTTGCAATGGCAGTATTACGGAGCCGAATGGGAACGCGCCGCCGCCGCACATCAGGCGCCGTCCTGGCTGACCGGAGCCATCGTCGAACAAGGCGCCGGACGCGATGCCGCCTGGCCGGAATCCATCCGCAAAAATCAGTTGGCCGCCCGCATCGGCGGCAACGACGTTGTGCTGCTGTTGCCGGAAATCTATGCCCGCGCCTGGAATTCTCCGTGGTCGCAATATTATCACCGCCCGGAACTGGTCGACCGCGTCCGCCTGGCGCTGGACTACCTCCGCCGGTTACAAGGTGCCAACGGCGGTTTCGACGACCACCACCGCTGGATCGGCGGTCCGCAACGCGGCAACGCCACCAGCTGTCTGGAAGGATTCGGCCTCATGGGCCCCCCGATGGCGTTTCTGCTGCTTGAAAACGAACTGATGCGCCCCGAACTCCTCCGGGAAAAAATCGATGACGACGCCGACCCGGCCACCCCTCAGAAATCCCGCCGGCAAGTCTATACCGACCTTTTCCGGAACGCCCGGAACTATCTGGTCAGCCGCGGCGGTCGGGGCCACGCGCCCAATCAGGACAACATCGATCTGCTCGCCGCCCTCCTCTGCGATCGGGCGCTGAAAACGCTGGCGCCCGAACTGGCCTGGCCGCGTGAAACGGTGGAAAACTATGCCGAAATCGCCGTCGGCCTCCGCCCCGATCCCTACGGCGGATACTGGATCAGCGCCAAGGGCGTGTCCATGGAGCCCAACGGTTCCTGCAACGGCGGCTACTGCGGCAACTACGGTTCGCATGTGCTGGAACCGGCGTTCCGGCTGGCGGACCTCACCGGCAACCCCGAAATCCGCGCCCGCGCACTGCGGCTGACCCGGACCTTCGCCTACTTTCTCTATCCGGCCCTCGACGCCGACGGCCAGGCCGTTTTCCGCAAGGACGGCATCATCACCTGGCGCAACAACAAGACGCCGGGCGTCGAATACTATGAAGCCGACGCCTTCGCCGCCGTCCATGACCGCGATCCGGTCTCGCAACGGGAAATCAGGCTGGCCTTGAACAACGGCTATTTTCAACGGCTCGAACTGAATCCACGCCAGCCGCATTTCGTCGCGGAACTGGCTTATCAGTTGCGGCAGTCGGAGTATTACCGGCAGGCGTTTGCGCTGCCGGACAGCGGGTTTCGTCTGCCTTTTGAAGCCGGACAGCCCGACTTTGCCTGGGCCGACGAACAGGCCGCCTGCGTGGTCGTCAAACATCGGGGCGCCCGCCTGACCGCTTCGCTCAACTGGCGGCACGGTTTCCAGGGCAAACAGCGCAGCCCGCAGTCCGCCGTGGTCAACAATCTCGCCCGGATCAGCTACCGCACCGCCGATACCCTGCGCATCGCCAACGTCGCCATGGAGAGCCGGGACGGATTTCAGGGCTTTTACGTCTGCCGCTACGGCGACTATCTGATCGGTATGAATGCGTCCGCCCATAAAAGTTATCCGCTGGCTGTCCCCGGAAACGCGGCTCTCGAACTGATTACACAACGCCGGGTCGGCGGAACCGTCTCCGTGCCGCCGGGCCATACCGCAATTCTCTATCTCGGCAAGTAAGCAGTATTTGGAATAAAAAAAATTCATCAGGAGAAAATCATCATGAGATGGACCAGTTGGCTGATTGCCGCCCTCTGCGGCGGAAGTCTGGCGCTGCAAGCCGCTGACCAAAGCAAAATTGTAATTCCCGATCCGAAAAGCGTCAAAATGGACACCGCCGTCTGGCAGTGGTCGGCACCGGTCACCGCCGTCACCTCCGGCGAAAACCAGCAGCATCCCCGGGCGTTTCTGTGGATTCCGGAGAACTGCCGCTACGTCCGCGGGGTGGTGATCGGACAGCACAACATGGAAGAAGAAGGCATTCTGGAGCATCCCGATTTCCGCGCCAATCTGGCAAAACTCGGGCTCGCGGAAATCTGGGTTTCACCGTGCTTCTCCCGCGACTTCGATTTCGACGATCCGAACGTCATCAAGGCTTTTCATGAAATCGTCTCGTCGCTGGCGGCCAAATCCGGATATGCCGAGCTGGAATTTGCCCCAGTCATTCCGCTCGGCCACTCCGCCATGGCCAGCTATCCGTGGAATTTCGCGGCCTGGAACCCCGGACGGACGCTGGCCGCAATCTCCTACAGCGGCGCTTGGCCGGGCTGGGTCGACCCCAAGACGAAAAAACCATCCTGGGATAAGGTCTCCCTCGCCGGAGTTCCCGGCCTGGTCCGCATGGGCGAATACGAATGGGCCGAAACCAACGCCAGGACGGGCGCCAAGTATCGTAATGACCATCCGGAGATTCCGCTGGCCATGATCGCCGATCCCGGCGCCGGACATTTTGATTATCATGCCCGGATCATCGGTTTTCTCAATCTTTTCATCCGGAAAGCGGTTCAGTACCGGCTTCCGCCCGCCGCCCCGGAAGGCAAACCGGTCACGCTGATTCCGATCGATCCCCGGCAGGGCTGGCTGGTGGACCGCTGGCATAAGAATTCCGGTCCGGTTTCGCCGGCGTCGCCCTATCTGGAATTTGCCCGGCATCTCGGCAAAACGGCGGATGCCTTCTGGTGTTTCGACGAAGAAATGGCCCGGGCCACCGAACAATACGAAGCCGAATACCGCGGCCAAGCCACCCAGTTGCTCGGCTACGTTCAGAACGGCAGCGGCAAACCGGTGGAACAGAATCCCAAGACGCACCAGCAAGTCACGCTGAAATTTCTGCCCCTCGCCGACGGCATCTCGTTCCGGTTGACCGGAACGTTTCTCGATAAGGTTCCGGAAGGCCGTCCGGAACGCTGGACCGGCAAGAAAAAAGGCGACTTTATCGACCACAGCGACGATGCCGGACTGATTGCCATCGACCGTATCTGCGGTCCGGTGGTCAAGACCGGTCCCGACACCTTTGCCGTCCGCATGCACCGTCTCGGCGACAACCCCCGCCGCATTCGCGAAATCTGGCTCTCCGCCACGCACCCCGGCAATGACAAATATCGCCGCGCGGTCCAGCAAGCCGTTCTCTATATCTCCCCGCAGAACAAAAGTGGCAAGAATCAGGTACTCACCTTCCCGCCGATTCCCGACCAGCCGGCCGGCACCGCGTCCGTCAAGCTCGCCGCCACGTCCAGCGCCGGACTCCCGGTGTTCTATTATGTTCAGGACGGCCCCGCGATTCTGAATGGCGACACGCTGGAACTGGCGCCCCTTCCGCCGCGCAGCAAATACCCGGTTCAAGTAACGGTTGTCGCCACCCAGTGGGGACGCACCATCGATCCCAAAGTCAAAACCGCCATACCGGTCATCCAAGTTTTTCATATTACGACGCCGCAGCCAAAATAATCTGCGTTGCAACCGTTTTCGGGACTGCGATCCCGTTCCGGCAAGGCCACCGCCGGAACGCCAAGGAACGCCGTCCCGATTTTTGCCGAACTGCGACTTGTCATTTTCAAACCGACGTTTAAATTAAACGTTATGAGTAATGACGTACCAATAAAAACCATACCGTTGGCGAAACCGCAGTTCCATCCGGTTTACCGGCTCGCTTTGATCTTTGTCGGAGGCTTGATCGTGTTGCTCGGAATTGCGATCATGCTGTCGGACTATTTTATTTTTCCGGCCCCGGTTTCGGGACGCAAGCCCGATCCGGACATGATTCAACTGCAAGTGACGCCGGACACCCGGATCGCCATGCGTTATTATTCCAATCCGCACGCCTACTATACGATTCTCTACAGCCACGGCAACGGCGACACGCTGAACCGGATTCAGGGGCGCATGAAAGCGTTCGTGCAGCACGGCTACCGCGTCCTGGCCTACGAATATGAAGGCTATGAAGCCAGCGAAGGCAAGTCGGGCGAAGTCGCCTGCAAACGCGACATCCGCGCCGCCTATGACTGGTTGACCGGCGTCATGCAGGTTCCGCCGGAACGCATTATCATTTTCGGCTACTCCGTCGGCACCGGGCCATCATGCTGGCTGGCCACTCAGAAACCGGCCGCCGGACTGGTATTGGAATGTCCGTTTCTCAGTACCTTTCAAGTGGTGGTGGCACTGCCCCTGCCCGGCGACAAACTGCGCAACGACCTCTGCATGGAAAGCATTACCATGCCCGTGCTGATCTACCACGGCACGTCCGACCGCATTGTGCCCTACCGGCACGGTAAGACGCTGTATGAAAAGTGCAAGTCGGCTAAAAAACGTTTCGTCAGTTCCAATCTCGACCACTTGCGCATGGCCGAACTCATGGGCGACCGCTACTGGAAAGAGTTGGCCGACTTCTTCCCGGTCCCCAAGCCGTAATTTTTCTACTCGCCGTCGGCGTAAGTTTCATACCGGACGGTTTCGGACAGCGGTTTCCGCAAGGTTTCATGGCGGTCCGGACTGAGAAAATCTTCCGCCGGATACCCCAGCAACAGTAGTGCCGTCGGTTCAAACCGCGCCGGAATATGGAATTCCCGACGGACGATGCCGGGATCGAACAGTCCCACCATGACGCTGCCGATACCCAGTTCCCGCGCCGCCAGCATCAAATGGTCGCAAAGAATCCCGATGTCCAGATCGCCGGAGCCTTTGCCGTCCCAGGGCCGGATCAACGGGTCGCTGCGATCCTGACTGACAATCAATACGCAGGGCGCGCCGAAAGTCCGATAGGCTTTCTCCACCTTGCGGAGATTTTCCGGTTTCCGAACCACCAGAATCCGCTGCGGCTGCCGGTTGCAGGCCGTCGGCGCCACCCGGCCGGCATGCAGAATCCGGTCGAGATCGGACTCCGGCAACGGCCGGTCGGTAAAACCGCGAGTCGTGCAACGCTGCTTCGCCAGAGTAAGAAAATCCACTTTAACACAACCTTTCCGCTCGTCATTCAACGATAAGACTTGGGGTCCGCCTCGTCGCGAGGGACCGGCACCGATTCGGTCGCCATCCCAGTCATTCCGTCGTTTCCGATCTTCGCGTCGTCGAGTTCGCCGTCGTGTGACAAGTCCGGAATTTCCGCCACATAGTGGTCATCGCCGCCCAGGCGTTGCCAGTAGCCATAAACTTTAACCATAAAGAATAACATCAGCAACGTGAAAAAGATCTGCCAGATCGGAATGAAGGCATACGCCCGTTCCCGCCCCACATATCCGCCCAGAATATCCAGAAAAATTCCCACCAGAGTCCCGTTGATAATCAACGATAACGACCGCCACATGGCATTGGCCGAACAAAACTGTCCATAGAGTTCCCTCGGGAACAGCCGCATGAACATCGGCGGGTCAAGCACCCCGATCAAAGCTCCGATCGGCGCCGTCAGGGAAACCGCATAAGCCATCGCCAGATAAAATGACATCTGCGGCGACGGATGGAAGAAAATCCACGTCATCTGGGCCGGCAGCGTCAGGCATACCTGCAGGATCAGTCCGATAATCACGATCCGCACCGGATGATAACGGTCCGCCAGCCACCCGGAAAGAGCAATCATCAACATCGTCACGATGCCGGCAACCCCGCTGATCTGCCCCACCTGATGCAAGTTCAGCCCGATCGACAGGGAGAACAACAGCCCGAACGGCCCGACGGCACTGACCCCCGCACAAGCCATCCCGACCAGAAAAATATAGATGTACTGCGGACTCGAATGGCATTCCTTGCAAAACGTGATAATCCCGGCCACCACCCCGGATTTACCGCCGACATTGACCGGCGGAGGCGGATATTTTCCTTCCTTGACGTTGAGACACATCAACCCGAATCCGATGAAATAAAGGATGGCGGCCCCCACAAAAATTTCCGAAGCATGACTTTCCGCATATTGAAAAATAAAGAAGTTATACAGAGAGGCCGCCAACATCGACACGATGCGGAACCACGACATGAACCGCGCCAGCAAATGTTCCGGCACCACGTCGTTAAACAAATACCAGAATACCGAATTCACAAACGTATTGAAGAAACTGTAGATCACCATCATCACCGCAATCACGATCAGCGCAAAATGCGCCGCCGTCATGCCTTGAATGTAATGGCCGAAATACCGATAGAGCCAATGCCCGATGCTGTCACCGAATCCCACGCCCAACAGAAAAAGCACAATGACCGGAACGGACAGCAGAATGAAAGGAATCCGGCGCCCCCACTTGCTCCGGAAACGGTCGCTTTTGAAACTGATGATCGGATTGCAAATCGAGTTGATCGTCATCGGCACGGTCGTCAAAATCATTCCGATCACCACATTGGACGCCCCCAGTTCCTGGAACTTCAACGGCATGATGCTCGGCACCACGGTCTCCATCAGCATGTAACAGAAATCGCCCCACAACAGCCAACAGAACAGAATTGCCAGCGAAGCTTTCGTATATGTCAGGGTGCCAACATGATAAGTTTTATTCTCTGCTTGCATAACTTCTGAATTCCTAAAAAAACACTTACGCTAAGGTTACATGACGACAATCCGCTAAATAATCAACCGACAACATATCAACAAAAAATGGCATAAGCAAATCGATAGCAACACTTTTTATTCGGAATTCTTTTTTTCAACGCGAGTAAAAATCTTGGCGGCAAACGCGCCTCGAAAAAACGACCGCTTCAGGCGTTCGCCAGACTCCGCAACCAGGCAATTTCCTCTGCCCAGAGCGTGTCGTCGATGGTTTCCAGAATCAGCGGCAACTCGTCGAATCGGGCGTCGTTCATGATATAGCGGAAAACCGCTTCGCCCATCGTGCCCTGACGTAGCGAATGATGCCGGTCGACCCGGCTGGCAAAAGCCGATTTGGCATCGTTGACGTGCATTGCTTTCAAGTACTTGAAACCCACCACCCGGTCGAACTCCTGAAACGTGGCGTCGCAATCCGTCGCCGTCCGCAGATCATAACCGGCGGCATAGGTGTGACAAGTATCCAGGCACACGCCGACCCTGCTTTTATCTTCCACGCCGGCAAGGATTTCCGCCAGATGTTCGAAACGATTTCCGATGTTGCTCCCCTGCCCGGCGGTATTCTCCACCACGGCGGTCACGCCTTCGACTTGACTCAAGGCATAGTTGATGGTTTCGGCACAAATCCGGCAAGCTTCCGATTCCGAAACCAGACTCAAGGTACTGCCGGGATGAAAATTCAGATATTTCAGGCCCAATTGCGCACAGCGGCACATCTCATCGGTCAGCGCGTTCCGCGATTGCAGCCGCTTGTCCGAGTCGGGGTGCGCCGGATTGATCAAATAACTGTCGTGGGGCAGAATAAATTCCGGAGCAATCCCCGCCGCGGCGCAATTGTTGCGGAAGGCGTCAATCGCGGCGGCCGGCAGCGGCGGCGCCTCCCAGCGGCGCTGATTTTTGGTAAACAGCGCAAAAGCATTCGCGCCGATGCGCTGCGCATTCAACGGCGCGTTTTCCACTCCGCCTTCCGTACTGACATGTGCTCCGATGTGCTTCATAAGTTCTCCCTGCATTCCCTGCCAATATACGCTGTCCAGCGGGTTAAATCAATCATTTTAGCGTCTATCCGGTTGCATGAATTTATCCCTGCCATTATAATCATATTCTGGAATGCAAACGTTTGGGCCGGAAACGCATGAAAATCATTGTTCTCAGTTTATTTTTAGCGTCGTTCCCGGTCTGCAACAGCCCGGGAGGTAAAATCATGGCCGAATCGAAGTGGAACGAATTGACCCCCGACGAAAAACACGTCATCGTCGACCGAGGCACCGAAAAGCCGTTTACCGGCGCCTATTGCGAGCAATTCGCGGTCGGACTTTATCAATGCCGCCGCTGTAACGCCCCGCTTTATCGTTCCGACGACAAATTTCCGTCCCACTGCGGCTGGCCGGGCTTCGACGACGAATTTTCCGGAGCCGTCAAGCGGGTACCGGATGCCGATGGTCTCCGCACGGAAATTGTCTGCGCCGCCTGCGGCGCCCACCTCGGCCATGTGTTTCAGGGCGAAAACTATACGAGAAAAAACCTGCGCCATTGTGTGAATTCCATCAGCCTCCGTTGGGTGCCGGCCACTTCCCCCGACTACGGACGGATCCTCCTGGCCGGCGGCTGCTTCTGGGGCGTCGAATATTATCTGCAGCAACTTCCAGGCGTATTGCATACCGCGGTCGGCTATACCGGAGGCCATCAGGACTACCCCACCTATGACGAAGTTTGCCAGCACAGCACCGGTCATGCCGAAACGGTGGAAGTGATTTTCGCTCCCGCGGTGATTTCGTTCGAACAACTGGTCCGGCGCTTTCTGGAAATCCACGACCCGACCCAATTAAACCGGCAGGGACCGGATATCGGGGACCAATACCGTTCCGCCATTTTTTACTATAATGATTTTCAGCGCAGGACTGCCGAGAAACTGCTCGACGAACTGCGCCGCAACGGATACCACGTCGTAACGGAAGTCGTCTCGGCGCCACGCTTCTGGCCAGCGGAAGAGTATCACCGCAATTATTACCGCAGACACGGACAGCAACCATCCTGTCACATTCCCGTCGCACGCTTCGCCCCGCCCAAATAAAAAAGGCCCGCCGATTAAGGCGGGCCTCGCATACTCACAAGCAAACGCGTAACAAGTTACGCTTTTTTACCTTCTTCCGTCGAGTCTTCAGGAATGCGCATGCCGTAGAAGCTGCGATAGATGAAGAACAGCGACAACAGAATGAAGATCACCGCAATCGTCAGCCGGAACGACGGATTCTTGATGGCAATTGCGATTTCCACGGCCAGCAAACCGAACAGCGTGGTGAACTTGATCACCGGGTTCATCGCCACCGAGGAAGTATCTTTGAACGGGTCGCCGACGGTATCGCCCACCACCGTGGCTTCATGCAGCGGGGTGTTCTTGGCGCGCAGGTCGACTTCCACGATCTTCTTGGCATTGTCCCAGGCGCCGCCGGCGTTCGCCATAAAGATCGCCTGATACAGACCGAAGAACGCAATCCCCAGCAGGTACCCGATGAAGAAGTGCGGATTGAAGAACGCCAGGCCCAGAGCCAGGAAGAAGATGGTGAAGAAAATGTTCCACATCCCTTTCTGCGCGTAGACCGTGCAAATCCGGACCACTTCCTTGCTGTCCTTGATGGAAGCGGAGTGGGCATCGAGCTTGATGTTTTCCTTGATGTAAACCACGGCGCGATAGGCGCCGGTCACCACGGCCTGAGTCGAAGCACCGGTGAACCAGTAGATCACCGCGCCCCCGGCCAGGATGCCGAGGATGATTTCCGGCTGCACCATGCTCAACTTGGCAATCACGTTGCCGGCGTCGATGGTGTTATTCAACAGCAGGATGATCCCGAAGATCATGGTGGTAGCGCCGACCACGGCGGTACCGATCAACACGGGCTTGGCAGTCGCTTTGAACGTATTGCCGGCGCCGTCGTTCTTTTCCAGACAGAGCTTGGCGTTTTCGAAATCGACGTCGAACCCGAAGTTCTTCTTGAGGTCGTTCTTGATGTCGGGCTGGGCTTCAATCCGGCTCAGTTCGTAGACGGACTGGGCATTGTCGGAAACCGGGCCGAAGCTGTCGACCGCGATGGTCACCGGGCCCATACTCAGGAAGCCGAAGGCCACCAGGCCGAACGCGAAGATCGGAGCGGCAAAACCGAGGGCCGGCGGAATGATCGAGGTCAACGCCGGATTCAGAGACATCGCATAGGCGACAAACATCAGAACGATAATCAGAAAACCTTCCCAGAAAGCGGAGAAGTTCCCGGCCACGAAACCGGACAGGATGTTCAAAGAAGCGCCGCCCTGTTTGGAGGAGGTGACGACTTCCTTGACATGCTTGGCGTTCGGGCTGGTGAAAATCTTGGTGAATTCCGGGATCAACGCGCCGGCGACCGTGCCGCAGGAGATAATCACGGAGAGCACCCACCAGAGATCGCCCTGCGGTTTGAGCAGAACATAGCTGGCGGCGAAAGTGACGATCATCGAAATGATCGAAGTAATCCAGATCAGATGGGTCAGCGGAGCTTCGGCGTCGAAATCGCGGGATTCTTTATACTTGGCTTCGCTCATCTTCTGGTTAATGAAATAAGAAATCAACGACGTGATGATCATCAGCACACGCATCACGAAAATCCAGATGATCAGAGTGCCGCATTCCGGACCTTTGGTCGCCAGAGCCAGCGCCAGGAAGGTAACCAGAGCAACCCCGGTCACGCCATAGGTTTCGAAACCGTCGGCGGTCGGCCCGACGCTATCGCCGGCATTGTCGCCGGTGCAGTCGGCCACCACGCCCGGGTTCTTGGGGTCGTCTTCCGGCAGATGGAAAACGATCTTCATCAGGTCGGAACCGATATCGGCGATCTTGGTGAAGATCCCGCCGCAGATGCGCAGCACGCTGGCGCCGAGCGATTCACCGATGGCAAAACCGATGAAGCAAGGACCGACCAGATCGACCGGCAGGAACGTCAGAATGCAAATCATAAAGAAAAGTTCAACGCTGACGAGCAGCAGCCCCACGCTCATACCGGACTTCATCGGAATGGCGAGCGCCATCCACGGTTTGCCGGTCAGAGACGCGAAGGCCGAGCGGGAGTTGGCCTGCGTGTTGATCCGGATGCCGAACCAGGCCACCCCGTAGGAACCGAGGATGCCGAGGATGGAGGCGATCAGAATCACCACCACGTTGCCGGCCGCCATGCTCTGCAGACCGCCGAAATAAAAAATCATGCAGGCGCCGATCAGCACCCACAGGATGGCGAGAAATTTCCCCTGCTGGAAAAGATAGGTCTTACAGGTTTCCCAAATAATCTGGGAAACATCTCCCATACATTTGTGAACCGGCAGGTTTTTGGTCTGTTTGTACTGCACCAGGCCGAAGATCATGCCGATCACGCACACGAGCAGACCGATCACCATCAGCGTATGACCGGTGGTCACATGGCCGAAGAGATCAAAAGTGACCGTCTTCAGGTCGGGAATCTTAATGTCCGCATCGCTGGCACTCACGTTCGCAGCGGATAGTGCGGCCATAAGAGCCGTACCGGCGAACGCCATTTTCCTTGTCATGTTCGTTAGCATCTTCACTCCATTTAACGGTTAAAAATACTTTGGGACACAAAACTTCTATTTTTCCCAGCCGAAGATACTCCCAATCCCGCCGATGAACATGAGGAGGCAAAATCCCGCCATCTGGAAAAGTCCGGTCCACTAAAACCGTCCTTTTTAACCTCGTCTCGATGATCACCTGTGGAGAAAGAAAAGCTCTCTGGGCAGGTAAAAATTATTCGACCCTATACGAGTAGTTGTTTTTTTACAATATGCAAGCATCAAACGGGAACATTTTTTCCGCCAATATTTCTTTAACCTCGAAAAAAACCGGCAATCCGGGTTGTGATTTGCCCGCTCAAGCGCTATTAGTACCGAATGTAATTTTTACGACTGACGAAACCACAGTTCAAACTGATATAACATCGCAAAGAGTGCGGAGGTAATGAAGTGAGCGAAACGGAAAATCAACAAGGCGATCCTGCTGCCGAGTTGTCGGCGGATGATATTTTTACGCAGCGCGTCAACAAGGTGACGGAACTTGCCCAAAGCGGTATCAAACCTTTCGGCGAACGTTTCGACGGCAGTCAAAAAAGCGCCGATCTCCGGGCCGCTTTCCGGCCGGACGATCCCGCGCCCCAGCCCGCCTGCGTGGCCGGACGAATGACTGCCATGCGCGTAATGGGCAACGCCATTTTCGCCGACGTCCGGGACAGCTCGGGCCATATGCAACTGTTCATCAGCAAGAAAGAGATCGGCCCCGACCTCTTCAAGCTGGTCAAAAAACTCGACGTCGGCGACCTCGTCGGCGCGTCCGGCGACCTTTTCGTCACCAAGACCGAAGAACTGACTATCAAAGTTCACGATTTCAAACTGTTGAGCAAATCGCTCCGGCCGCTGCCGGAAAAGTTCCACGGGCTGACCAATGTGGAACAGCGTTACCGTCAACGCTATCTCGATTTGATTATGAACGACGACAGCCGCCGGGTCTTTCAACAGCGGTTCGCCATTTTGAAAGAAATCCGGCGGTTCCTGAGCGACGAAAAAGGCTTCACCGAAGTCGAAACCCCAATGCTCCAGCCGATCCCCGGCGGAGCGTCCGCCAATCCGTTCAAGACCTATTACGAAGCGCTGTCCTCCACGATGTACATGCGCATCGCCCCGGAACTCTACCTGAAACGGCTGCTGGTGGGCGGGTTTGAAAAAGTCTTCGAAATGAACCGCAATTTCCGCAACGAAGGCATGGACCGCCGCCACAATCCCGAATTCACCATGATGGAAATCTATCAGGCCTACGGCGACTGCCGGACCATGATGGACCTGGTGGAAGAACTCGTCACCAATCTGGCCACCAAAATCATCGGTACCCTCCAGATCAAGTTGACCAACGGCACCGTCATCGATCTGACCCGGCCGTGGAAACGGGCGCCGTACCGCGATCTGGTCAAGGCCAAAATGGGCGACGACTGGTTTGAACTGAGCAAGGAAGCCAAAGTTGCTAAAGCCAAGGCCGCCGGCGTGGAAACCGACGTTTCGATGCCCGACTTCGGCATTACCAACGATGTCTATGAAAAACTGATCGAAAATACGCTGATTCAGCCGACGTTCGTCACCCGGCTGCCGGCCGAACTGGTGCCGCTGGCCAAGGCCTGCCCCGATGATCCCTCCTCGGTCGACGTCTTCGAACTGGAAATCAACGGCCAGGAAGTGGCCCCCGGATACTCCGAACTCAACGACCCGATCGAACAGCGCCGCCGTTTCGAGGAACAGTTCGAACGCGAACGCAAGGAAGGCGAAGTCATGAGCGACAAGATCGACGAAGACTTCCTCGTAGCGCTGGAACACGGCATGCCGCCGGCCGGCGGGATGGGCATCGGCATCGACCGTCTGGTCATGCTGCTGACCGCCGCCGAATCCATCCGCGACGTGGTTCTCTTCCCGCAAATGCGACTGAAAAAAAATTGAGTTGACATGACTCCCAACAAGGATTCGATATGAAGGCAAAACTCCTCATTCCGTTATGGACAGTGCTGCTGCTGGGACTGGCCGGATGCGCCTCCTCCTCCGGCGACTGGGAAGGCGACAACAGCATTACGCAAGTCTCCACACTGGACGCCCTGGCCTCCGGCATTTATGAAGGCGGCATGCCCGTCTCCGAGTTGTCCCGCTACGGCGATACCGGCATCGGCACGTTCGACGGTCTCGACGGAGAAATGCTCATCGTCGACGGCAAAGTCTACAAAGTCCGCGCCGACGGCAAAGTCTACATGCCTTCCGCCGGGGAAATGACCCCGTTCGCCGCCGTAACCCGGTTCAACCCGGATACCATCCTGTTGATCAACGATCCCACCGACTGGGCCGGACTCCAAGCCCGGATCGATCGAGAAACCACCAAAAAGAACTTCCCCGTCGTCATTCGCATCGAAGGGGATTTCGAAATGGTCAAGACCCGTTCGGTCCCCAAGCAGATCAAGCCGTATCCGCCGCTGGTCAAAGTGACCAGACAACAGGCGGAATTCACCATCAAAAACGTCAGCGGCGTGATCGTGGGCTTCCGGATGCCCGGCTATGTACGGGGCATGAACATGCCGGGATATCACTGCCATTTCATCTCCGACGAACGCGATTGCGGCGGTCATCTGCTGAATCTGCGGATGAAGTCGGGTAAAATTTTTCTCGCCACCAGCGACCGGGTTACGCTCATCCTGCCGCGAAATGTCGACAGCTTTATCAATGCCGACCTTTCCACGGACCGGAAAAGCGAAATTCAGCAGGCGGAAAACCAACACTGATGCCATCTCAACTCACCCTAAGTTCACGCTTGAAAAGCTATGCCCAACAACACGGTTTATTACCTTAGCCGCCTCCGCCTGATCAACTATCACGGACTGGAGGACGAAACCATCGAAGTCGCCGACGGCGCCCATCTGCTGCTGGCGGGGACCGATCGCAATCACGCCACCGCCCTGCTGGACGCCGTCTGCGCCGCCATGACCGGAATCGTGACCGAAAAAGAACTGGCCGAAACCCTGAATCAATTGTTGACGCCGGCGACCGCCCCGGCCCCGGAGCGCCTCTTTTATTTCCGCCCCGAAGAACTGACCGGCCCGTCCTATGTGGCCGTCGAAGTGGAAGGAACCCGCAATCGACACTATACCCTGGTCGTCGGACGGGAAAGCGGCAAACGGAAAAACGAGGCGTCCGCGTGGGGCGCCATCTTGGAAACGCCGGTCGACCTCATCGACTTCCGGAGCGACGGTCCGGGGACGCCGGTTCGAACGGCAGCGCAATTTCACGATCTGCTGCACGGCAAAGGTTTTTTCCGACGGCTCGACGGCTATCGGCGCAAAGTGATCGAAAAATTTTTTGGCACCCCGGACGCTCAGGCAGCCTGGTGTCTGGCGCTGATGTCCGGCCGCGTCTGGAACCATGGCAGCCTCGTCAACGGCGGTCTGAGCAGCATGTTGTGCCGTCTGCTGCCGCAGCCGGAGCTGGATCCGCTCACCGCAGTCGTCCCTTTTTGGGGCCGGATGTCGATGCAATTGCGGCGCTTCGAACAACTGCAACTGCGTAGTGCCCGCCTGGCCAGTTACCGGGAAGCGCTGGAAGCCGTCAACACCTGGCAGCGCGAACTGGCGTTGACGGAAATCGCGGTCGCCATGTTGAGTCTCGACGCCCTGCGCCGTCAGGAAAAAGAACTGGCGCGGCAACCTTCCAACGCCCCCGCCGCCGAAAAAAAACACCGGAAAGCCGCCCCTCCTGTCGATTGGAAAAAACTGGCGGCGGAAGTGACCGCGCTGCTGATTTCCACCGCCCCGGTCTCCGCGCCACCGCCCCGGCGGCGCGGCCGTCCCGCCCGGCATCCGGCGACCGTCGGAACCGGCATCGCCGGCGTCAAGGAATCTCTGCGCGCATTGTTCGACGAATATCAATCGCTGGGCCTGAATCTGGACTCTGCCAAACGCACGATTCTAGCCGATACCAATTTAGCCACCTCGCTCACCGGCCCCGCCTGGAATGAGATTTTCCATGCCATCGAAACCGAAAATATCCGGTTGCTGCACACCAAGCAGCAGAGCGAACAGGAGTTGGACAACCGGCTCGACCGGGAAGAAGAACTCCAACTGGAAATCATCGAACTGGAAAAATGCCCGGAAGCCCAGCCCGATATCAACTTTTTTACCGACGCCGTCAAAGCGCTCGAAAAACTGCAGATCGATTTTATTCCGCTCTATCAGGGATTGGAATGGCAGGCGGAAACGCCGCTGGCGGAACGGAGCAAACTGGAAGAATTTCTCGGTCTGCCGCTGTTGGGCTTGCTGGTCATCGCCAACGACGATTATTCGCGCGCCGCCGAGTTGCTGCTCCACGAATACCCCGGCATTCGAATCGCCTGCGCTTTCACCAACGAAAAACCGTCGGCCCCTTTTCTCCAATGGATCGGACAATATCTCAATCTGAAAACCAGCGACGAACATTGTCTGGTCATTCTGGAAAAAGAACTGGCCGGCAACGGCATGCCCTCGTTCATGGAAAAAAACGACAGCTGCTGGTATGAAAGCCGGGCGCACTCTGCCGCCCTGTTCCTCTGGGAGCCCGGTCTGATCGGCAGCGAGGCCAGACGGCTGACCCAGACCCGCAAGATCGACGAACGGGAATCGGAACTGAATTCCCTGACCCAGGAAATCAATCAGTTAAAGAAACAATTCAAAGCCGACAGCGAACGGCTGAAGGACCTGGCCGCTTTCACCGCCGCCCTGCAACAACAACGCCGCGAATTGGCCGAAGCTTGGCGCCAGAATCTCAGCGCCGCCCTGCCCGGCCAGTCCGCCGATCCGGTCGAATTGCAAACCAAAGTCGCCGCTATTCTCCAGCGCGAACTGGCTGCCGCCCTGCCGGCAGTCAGCGTTGCAACCGCCGTTGCATCCGAAGCCGCCGCCGGAGGGAAAAAAACGGAACAAATTCAAACGGAATTGAAATCCGTCCAGACCCGGCTGAAACAGCTGCTGGAAACCGCCCGCCGCGACTTCCGTCTGGACGACCCGGCGGAAATGGCCAACGGCCTCTGCCAGTGTCAGGGATGGGTCTTTGCCGAAGAAGCCGAACGCCACGCCGATCAGCTCCGCGGCCGCCTCGCCGCTATTCACGAGCTCATCGACCGGCTGCTCAGCCGCAACAACAGTCTGCTCTGCACCAGTTTCGAATATGACGAACATCGCGCCACGCTCCAGCTGGACGGCAAACCGCTGGCGGAAATCGATGCCGCGCTCACCGTCGCCCGCGATCAAGCCCGAAAAGAACTGGATGCCGCCGCCGCCCAAGTCGTCGAACAGCTGATCGAAAACAAGATTCTGACCACCATTCAGGAACATCAGAGCATTATCCGCGAAATTGGCCGTTACGTCAACGCCTGTATCGAACGGATCGAAACCGACGACGGCCAGAGCTGGACGGTGGAATTGCAGCCGTCCGAAGAACGTTACCGCAATCTCGACAGTATTATTTCCCGCTATGCGTTTTATAACCGCAACTCCGAACAGGCCTTGAAAAACTGGCTGATTCAGGAAGGCGAAGACAGCGAGGGCGAAGGACTGCTCAAACAGCTTCGTCAGCTGCTGGACTGCCGGAACTGGTACCGCTGGCATCTGGTCGGTAAAACGCCGGACGGACAGACCGCCGCCGAACCCGCCGCCGTGCCCAATCCGGCAGCCGTTATGTGCCTGCTGGCAGCGTTCGCATTCCGATGCCGGGAATCCGGCATCCGGTTGCCGGTGATCGCGGCCGATCTGCTGTTCGAACAGATGCCGGGCAACAGCCGGGCCGTGCTGCTGGAACAGTCGTGCGACTTGGGCGTGCAGATTCTCGCCATCGTGCCGGAATCGGAAATTGCCGAAACGCCGGAACTGCCGGCCACCCGCGTGTTCAAACTGCGGGAACGCGTGACCATCGGCCGCGGCCGGAGACGCAATCAGACGGATCTGCTGCCCGGTTTCGAACTCGACTGATCCGAGCCGTTTTTTCGATTCCATTTTGACACCAAAAAATGCGGCGTCATCGCGTTTCCGCCATGACGCCGCATCGACTCACTTTAACGTGAAAACGAACCGATTATTCCGGCAGATTGAACGCCTTGACCAGTTCCTTCACCTGTTCGTCGTTGATCGGATGCAGTCCGCCGACCACCTGGGCGTCGATCGCCGCCTTGGCGCTGTATTCGGCCACTTCCATCCGGTCATAGGCTTCCAGCAACGTCTTGCCGCTGCTCAGCAACCCGTCGTTCCGGATCAACACCACCGGAGTCCGCGGCGAGATCAATTCCGCCACGCTGTCGACATCCCGGAAATGGGTGCCGAATTCCAGCATCGGAATTTCCCGCAGCAGAATGTAGCTTTCCGGAATGGTGCGGGTGTCGAACTTGACTCCCGCCACCCCGAACGCCATAATATTCGGCGGATGGGCGATAATCAACGAATTGATTTTGGGTTGATGGTCGAAAATCGCCTTGAAGAACCAGGCGGCCCGGCTCGGATTCTTGCCGGCTTCCGACTTGTTGCCTTCAATCAACACCACGTCGTCGATCTTGAGGCTGTCGCGGTCGGTGTCGTACGGAGTAATCAGAAAGCTGTCCTTGTTGAGCCGGACGGCGAACGTGCCTTCCGTACTGGTGAACAACTGCTGGCGATAGGCCCGGCGCACCAGTTCGCACATTTTCTTGCGCAATTCTTTTTCTTCGCTGGAATGGTTTTCCGGTACGAATTCGACAAATTCATTCCGCGCCAGCGTGCCGAAATCGATCTGCGTGTTGTTGAGATAGCGCGGCTTGCCGAGCACCGTGGCCTTGTTGATCAGCCGGGCGCAGAAGTCAAGCGTTTCGAACCGCTGAAAAGCCTGCAACAGCGAGTCGCCGGAAGTGACCGCGCCGTGATTTTCCAGCAGAATGGTGTTATGGCCCTGGGCGAAAACTTCGGCAATGTTCTTGCCGAGTTGTTCGCTGCCGGGCACCGCATACGGCGCATAACCGACTTCGCCGCACACTTTGCGGGCCGTTCCCAACACCGCGGTATTGGGAAGCGCCCGCGCAATGCTGAACGACACCAGTGCCGGCGGATGGGCATGCAGAATGCCTCGGATGTCCGGGCGCATCTTATAGATCGCCCGATGGAAGGGGAATTCCGAAGAAGGCTTGTGAATGCCTTCCACCCGGCCGTCCGGTTTCACGCAGACAATATCATCACGGCGCAGCGAACCTTTATCAATGCCGCCGGGACTGATCCACATATCGCCATTGGTGTCCATGATCGACAGATTCCCGCCCGACGTAGTGGTCATGCCGTACCCGTAGATACGCTTCATGATCTCCACAATCTGATCGCGGGGATGCTCCAGATTACCTTTCAACATGATCTACTCCTCTTGGTCTACTACCAATTATTTGATACCGCGAAGCCCGCCATTGCGCGACTCCCGCGGCTGTTAAAGTAAAGAACAACGCCGCCGCCGGCATTCGGAACCGCCAGTCCAGATTGCCCACCGGCACCACCCACAAATAGGCGATCACGCCCAGCAGCAAAAACAATTCCCAGCGATGCCGCCTCCACAGCCACCGGCAGCCGACCACCGCCAGCACCAGCGTTACACCATAAAAAATCGCATACAGCGCCGTTACCGCCGCCGCCGCCGGATGGCCGCGGAAATAAAACTGCGCCGCCGCCGCCACGCCCTGACGCCGCAGCAGATCCAGCGTGCCCCGGTTGCCGGGCGTCACCTTCAGCCGTTCCAGCAACGGCGTGATATCCGGCAATAAGAAATACACCAGATTGCGCGGCGTCCACAGGATGAACCCGACGGCGTTCTCCGCCAGAATCTGACGTCCGAATTCGCCGGCCCGGAAGTTACGTTCGATCGGCGAAGCCTCCGGCGGCAACTGGCTTTCCAGCCGTTCGCACATGGCGCTCCACGGCACCTGATCGCGCCAGGACAGATAGCTGCCGGCTTTATAATCCAATAGATAATGTCCGTCCAGCGTCGTATAGACCGCATAACCGAACCGTTCATAGTTCCGCAAAGTCCATGCCAGCGGTAAAATATTGACCGCCGCCAGAAAAATCGCCGCCGCCCAGAACCGCCGCCGCAACAGCAGCCACACCAGCGGGACGACAAACAGATAAAGCCCCGCCGGACGAATCAACGTCCCGACGCCCAAGCTCAAACCCGCCCACACCGGACGATTCCGGATCAGACTGTACAAGCTCAACATCAGCCAAAACGCAAACGGCACCTCCGTCAGCGCCGACGCCGTGCAGGCCATCAGCCCCGGCGACAACACCAACAGCGCCGTCACCACATACCACCGCTTCAAGTCCAGCCGGTCCGCCAACTTCAGCGTCACCAGCGCCAGACCGAACAGCGACAACAGATTGACCACCAGAAAACCGTGCCGGCCGAACCACAACTCTGCCGCCGCGATCTGAAACGGATATCCCGGCGTCCGCAGAATCGATTCCTCGCCGTTCACCGTATGATCGAAACTGAACCGGAACTGCCCCTTCTCCACCAGCCCTTGCGCCAAGTCGAGATAATCGCGACTGTCGGGAAACGGCTGCGGCTCATGCCAGACCAACAGATACACCAGCAAGGCCGGCAGGCAGGGAATCAGCGCCGCCAGCGCCAATCGGAAGTTCCGATTCCGCCAGCCACGCAACCATAGCTTTTTTCCCGCCTGCAACATATGGGGCTTTTCCGTTATTATAAAAAAAACAAGTAGATAAAATAACATCGAATTGAAAAAAAGACAATAGCGGATCGTCAGAACCCTGTCCGACCAATCATTCTTTTACAATATTGTAATGTCAAACACAAAAATGACATCCAATGTTGCAATTTTCCGTACCGCAATGTCAGAATAAAAAAAATGAACTTCCGGGGAGAATCCCCGTCGCCCGGCGCTTAACCTTCCCAAGGGCTGATGACAATAAAATACTGTCTACGTCGAATTCAAGCTGGGGAAGTGGGGAGCAGGGGTACACCCGAAGCGGTTCGGGTGTCCTCCGCAAACATAGCCATGTTCAGCAGAATCCAGAGACGGCAGTCCCTGGTAATTCGTCACCGCGGGCTCCGCGGGCCGAGTCCAGCGCGGAATCGCTGGTCGCACGAAGTGCGAAATGAGACATCACACCGTCTCACAGCCGCAGACCGTCCCAGAGCGCTTTCAGTCTGGATTCGGTAATTTTCATCAACGTCCCCACCTCCGGCGCAAACACCGCAATCCGCCATTCCTGCAGCGCCAGCGCAAACTCCTGCAAGTCGAACGCCCGGGTAAAGTCGGCTACCGAACTCAAGCTCAACTGAAAACGTTCTTCAAACCAGTTCACTTGGTCGATCTTGTCCACGTCCTTGGCCGGATTGCCCAACATCCGCTCCGTCCGGATCCGCAACGCCCGGAAATAGCGCGGATAACGTTCCAGCAGTGCCGGAAAACCGATGAAACCGGGCCGGAAATAGAAATCCAGTTGCGCCCGGATGTCGTCGGCGGCCGTCTGCGCGACCGGACCGTGGGCCTTGCTTTTCAGCAGATCGACGATTTTATCCCGTTCCGCCACGGCGCTTTCGATCGCGTCCGACGCTTTTTTGACCGTGTCGTACAGCAGTTGGCGACCTGCTTCGAGCCGTTCCCGGAAAACGGCCTCCGTCCGGATTTCCAACCGCCCGCCGTCGGTCATAGCCGTATAAATTGCCGCGTCGAGCAGATCGTCGGCAAACCCGCCGCCGCGGTCGGCCGCAGCCAGCGTCAGTTTGACCGCGTTCGACAGCGGCAGCTTCTTGCGGACAAACTGCAGATGGTCGGCATGAATCATCCGGTAAAGCCGGACCAGACCGCGCCGTTGCGCCCACTGCGCCTCCCGCGGATCGAGAAAAACCTGCCGTCCCACGGTCGTCCCCTCGTCGGCCAGCGCCGGATAGCCGACGGTATGGCTGGCCGCATCGACTTCGACCGTTTCGGGGCAGTCGCCGGGCCAGTCGGACGCACCGGAAACCTGCCAGCCTCCGGCCCCTTTGAAGCGCCGGCTGAGCCGCGATCCGGCTCCGCTGCGGTCGGGCATTCCGGCGGTCAGACTCGAAAAATGACCGTTTTTATCCTGCACCCCGATTTTGAACGTCAAATAGCCGGGCAACCGGATGGCGGCAAAGTCGTCGGGAACGATTTTCGCGCCGATCCGCGCCGTGAAAAATTCGGCCAGACAATCCAGCAGCAGCCGTTCGGTAAACACCGAGCCGTCCTTCACCCCGGCCAGAAAAGCGTCCACGCTGTCGGCCAGCGGATTGAGTTGCACCCGGAGGTCTTTCGGCAGCGCCCGCGCCAGCAGCCGGACTTTTTCCGGGAGCCAGCCGGGAATGGTCCAATCGACCATCCAGTCCGGCAGCAGGCTGACTTGATCTTCCGGACAGAGGATAATGACGCCGTCGTTTTCCTCGCCGGGGTCGTAATGATATTCCAGCCGGAACGGATGGCCGAGAAACTCGAGCGTGTCGGGAAACTCATCCCAGTCGACCGGCGAGGACAATTCCATCATCGCGTCGTCAATCGGCATGGCCAGCGGCGCCGGGTTCTTTTCATGCCAGAGTTCAAGCGTCTTGACCGAGCAGACCTCGGGCGGCACCAGCCGTTCGAAATGCGCCGCCACCGCTTCGACATCCAGCAACGCCTCCGGACGCCGCAATTTCAGTTCGCGGCGGCGGATTTCCGCCAGCATCCGGCAATGTGCGTCCAGCCACGGACCTTTGGTGTCGAGCTCGGCCGGAACCAGCGCGTCACGGATGAAAATGGTCCGCGCCTCCGCCGGGCGCAAACGGCCATAGTGGACGGCCCGGCCGGGATGAATCAGCAGACCGCCGGACGTGACCATTTCCCGCGCCGCCACAAAACCGCGCTGCCGATCCCAGCGAATCCGGTCGAACACGCTGGTACAGAGCTGCGGCGCGATTTCTTCCAGCCAGGACGGGTTGATTTCCGCCGCCTGCCGGGCGTACAATTTGGTGGTTTCGACCAGCTCGAACGAAAGAATCCACTCGGGCTGTTTTTTGAACAGCGCCGAGCCCGGAAAAATATGGAACTGGCGTTCCCGGGAACCGCGATAAAACTTTTTTTCCGGATCGCGTTTGGCCAGATGGGTTGGAATCCCGGCCAGTAGTGCCCGGTGGATATGGTCGTACGAGAGATTTTCAAAAATCAGGTTCGCCGGCAACTGCGGCTGCCAGTCGAGATCGGTTACCGCGTCCCGCAAGTCCTGAAACAGATTGAACCACTCGCGGATGCGGCGGTAATTCAGAAAATTGGCCTGACAGAACCGGCGAAAACGGTTGTTCGAGGGATGCGCCGTCCATTCCTGGTGCAGAAAATTCCACAGATTCAGAATGCCGATGAAGTCGGACCGGTCGTCGTGCCACTGACGATGCGCCTGGTCGGCGGCCTGTTTGCGTTCGGCGGGCCGTTCGCGGGGGTCCATGATGCTCAAATAGGCGGCAATCGCCAGCGTTTCGCCGAGCACCCGCTCGTCCCGCCCCTGAATGACCATCGCCGCCAGATGCGGGTCGATGGCAAACGACGACAGCAACCGGCCGTTCGCGGTCAGCCGGTGTTCGGCATCCATCGCGCCGAGATTGAACAGCGTCAGATAGCCGTCGCGAATCAACGCCGACTGCGGCGGGTCGGGCAACGGAAAATGTTCGATCGGCGGCAGCCCCAGCACCGCCATCCGCAGAATCACCCCGGCCAGCGCCGACCGCCGGATTTCGGGGTCGGTGAACGGATCGCTTTTCGCCATCGTTTCTTCGTCGTAGAGATAGATGCAGATACCGTCGGCGATACGGCCGCAGCGGCCCCGGCGTTGGCGGGCGCTGGCCTGCGAAACCTGTTCGATCTGAAGTTCCTGTACCTGATTGCGCGGATTGAACCGGCTGAGCCGCACCTGGCCGCTGTCGATCACGTAGTGAACGCGGGGAATGGTCAGCGAGGTTTCGGCCACATTGGTGGAGAGAATAATCCGCCGCCGGGAGCCGGGATGAAAAATCTTCTGTTGCTCGCCCAGCCCCATCCGGGCAAAGAGCGGCAGGACGTCGGTATTGCGCCACTGGCGGCCGTCCAGCAGATCGGCGGCCTCGCGGATTTCGCGCTCGCCGGGCAGAAAAACCAGAATGTCGCCGTCGCGGTCGACCGAGTTCAACATCTCCACCGCCCGGGCGATGTGCGACGGCAGATCTTCTTCCTCCTCCGGCGGCAGATAGACGTCCTCGATCGGGTAAGTTCGCCCCTCGACCTCGATCACCGGCGCATGGTCGTAAAATTCGGAAAAGTTGCCGGAGTCGAGCGTGGCGGAACTGATGACCACCCGCAGGTCGGGACGGCGCGGCAGCAGCGTTTTGAGATATCCCAGAATAAAGTCGATGTTCAGACTGCGCTCGTGGGCTTCGTCGACAATCAACACTTCATAGGCCAGCCAGTCCGGGTCGCTGACCGTTTCCGCCAGCAGAATGCCGTCGGTCATAAACTTGATCGCGGTGGCGTCGGACAGCTTTTCGTCGAACCGGACCTGATATCCCACCTCCGTCCCCAACGCCGCGCCGGTTTCCTCCGCCACGCGCCCGGCCATCGACACCGCCGCAATCCGGCGCGGCTGGGTACAGCCGATCAGCCCGTTGCGACCGAAGCCCGCCTTGATCGCAATTTTCGGCAACTGGGTCGTCTTGCCGGACCCGGTACTTCCTTTGACGATGATTACCTGGTGATCGCGCATGGCCGCAGCCAACTCGTCAACCCGCGCCGTAATCGGCAGGTCTTCCGGAAACGTCAGCCGGAGCCGTTCGACGGACGGGGTCAGCGCCCGCGCTGCCGCCCGGCGTTCCAGATACGCCAGCCGGTGTTCCAACCGGTCGGACGGCAGTTTCTGTTTACTTCGAAACGCCAGCTTGCGCCGGAGGTCGGCAATATCGCGCCGGTCCTGCAACCGCCAGCCGGAAGAGTCGGGAATAGGTTCGGATTCCATCACTTCATCAACATCCTGTCACCGCTGTTTCCGGGCATATTCCACCAGTTCGTCCAACGCCTTCCGCAGATGGCCGGAACTTTCGTTGAGGCCGCCGGAACGATTGCGCGCCAGCCACAGCCGCTGGTGATTGCCGATGATCCGCCGGAACAGATCGATCAATTCCGGCAAGTCGACGGCTTTCCCTTTCATCAACAGCAATTTGTTCAGCGCTGCTTCCACCATGAAGCTGCCGTTGCGAAGTTCGTCCAGCAGCAACAGCGCATCGTCGTCCGACGGCAGCGCCGCCGCCAGCCGGTCCCGCAGTGCCAGCGTCGTTTTCAACGCGGCGCGAATTTCCGGCACGGTCACTTCCTTGAGCCAGGCCGGAGCCGGACTCAACGGCGCGCACAAGGCCCGGCCGTACTGCGTATTGTTGCAGCCGGGATGGGCAAAATGATCGGGAATCCGTCCGAAATCCGCCAGATATTCGCCGATCACCCCGGCCCGGTCATGCGCCCACAACAGATCGACCGCCGCCGGAATATCCCGATCCCGGTTGGCCGCCAGATTCCAGGAATACGCCGCCCCGGCGGTCAAGCCCGGCCAGGCCACCGGCGGATACTGATGATGGCCGCCGTCGCCCCAGTCGGTAATCAGATAGCCGAGCGCGCCGTTCTTTTTGCCGTTTTCCGCCGCGTTGACCAGATTGGTCAGACAGTTGGCAGTCCGCCCGGAGAGCGAATTCCACGAGGAGGTGCCGGGGCAGACGTAAAACGGTACGCCCGCTTCGGCAAATTGCGCGGTTTCCTTCGCGAACGGATGGCCGGCCTCATAGCCCCAGTTCATCGCCGTGATGTCTTTGGGCAATTCCTTGATCAGCTCCGGCTGATGGAGAATGATATCGCCCCAGAACATCACCGAACGGTCATAGCGGTCGGCCAGTTTCGCCACCTGCAACAGAAAATCGAGGTAAACCCGCGTCTTGCCTTTTTTCGCGCAGAGTTTTTTACTCCAGCCCTGCCCCAGTTCCCAGGTTTCGTCGCAGCCGATATTGAAAAAACGGCTGGAGAAATTCGGCAGAAACTCGGCATACAGGGAATCCAGAAACTTCAGACTGTCGGCATTCGGCTTGAGTACACCGCCGGCGCGATGTCCCCACGGCGATTCGAAGCCGGCCGGACATTCCGCCAGGTATTTATATTCGTCGAGTTTCAGCCAGCGTTCGAGATGTCCGAACGAATTGAGATTCGGCACCAGCTGAATAAAACGGTCGCGGCAGTATTGATCGATTTCCACGATCTGCTGCGCGGTGAACGGCGAAGCGTCGGCCCAGACCCGTTCGTGCGCGGCAAACGCAAAAGTATGTTCCATATAGAGCTGCAACTGGTTGAACTTCAGCCGCGCCATCATGTCGATCAGCCGGTAGAGCGTGGCCATCGTCGGCACCTTGCAGCGGGAAACGTCCAGCATATAGCCGCGATTGGCAAAGTCCGGCGCGTCGTCCACCACAAAATCCGGAAGAAATGCCCCCGTCTGCGGCAACAACTGCGCCAGCGTCTGCAAGCCGTAAAACACCGCCGCTTCGCTGCCGCCTTCCAACGTCATCTGCCCGTTCGCCGCCGTCAGTCGGTATTGCTGTTCCCGCAACTTCCGGTTCACCGGTTCGAGCGTCAGCAGGATGGCGCCGTCGCCGGGTTCGCCCAGCGTCATTTCGAGTCGTCCGGGGAAAAAGCCGCCGACCGACTCCAGCCACCGGATCACCGCCCGCTGCAACACCGCCGAAAATTCCGGCGACGATTTGATCCACTGCGCCGACGCACTATTGACCCGCACCGATTGAAACTTTGCCTTCCGGGGATACGGCAACAGAAAAAAGTCCATCTTGCAACACTCCTGCTGATTCGCGTCATGACCTGAAAAGAAAAATAGACTGCGCCGGAACTCAAATTTCAATGCCCAAAGTCAGGAAGAAAGGAAACGCTTCTGTAAAAATGTCCCGGGTCTTTCCCGCTACTCAGAATGTACGATTCCCGTCGCAAATTTTAACGATTAAATAAAAATTGATAATTATTATCAATTTTTATTGGAATTCCTCGCCAAAGCTATTATAATGTCGATAAGGAAAGAAGGTGAAGATACCATGGAAAACAAAGAAATCAGAATCGCCCTTTTCGACGCCAAACCGTACGACCGGAAATTTTTCGACGAAGCCAACCGGGAATACGGCTTCGAAATCAAATATTTCGAACCGCGCCTCAGTCCGGATACCGTCGCCATGGCCGCCGGGTTCGACGTGGTCTGCGTCTTCGTCAACGACAACGTGAATCAGGAAGTCATCAACACGCTGGCCGCCGGAGGCGCCAAACTGCTGGCCTTGCGGTGCGCCGGTTACAACAACATCAATCTGTACGCCGCTTTCGATAAATTGCCGGTCGTCCGGGTGCCGGCCTATTCGCCGTATGCCGTGGCGGAACACGCCGCCGCGCTGCTGCTGACCCTCAACCGGAAAACCCACCGCGCCTATCACCGGGTGCGCGACAACAATTTCACCATCAACGGTCTGCTCGGTTTCGACATCCACGGCAAAACCGTCGGCATCGTCGGCACCGGGAAAATCGGCAAGCTGTTCGCGCAGATCATGCACGGCTTCGGCGCCCGGCTGCTGGCGTTCGACGCCTTTCCGGACCAGGCCTTCGCCGCCGCCCACGACATGCAGTACACGGATCTGAACACCCTCTACCGAGAAGCCGATATTCTCTCCCTGCACTGTCCGCTGACCAAGGAAACCCATCATCTGATCAGCTTCGACGCGATCGGAAAAATGAAGCCCGGCGTAATTATTCTCAACACCAGCCGCGGCGCGCTGATCGACACCGCCGCGCTGGTCGACGGCCTCAAGAGCGGCGTGATCGGCGGCGCCGGACTCGACGTCTATGAAGAAGAAAGCGACTACTTCTTTGTCGACAAGTCCGATACCGCCATTGCCGACGACATGCTGGCGCGTCTGCTGACGTTCCCCAACGTGCTGATTACTTCGCATCAGGGCTTTTTCACCGTGGAAGCGCTGACCAACATTGCCGCCACCACATTGAAAAACGTCGACGACTTCGTCCATGGCCGGGAACTGGTCAACGGCATCTGCAGCCAGTGCGACGGCAGCCGCCCCTGCCCCGGAAAAACCCGCAACGTCAACTGTAAACATCGGCAGAAAAAAACGGCATGAGAAGATTCCTCGCCATCGCCCTGCCCCATGAGGTCAAAACCGCCCTGCTCGGCGATACGCCACCTCTGCCGGGCGTCAAATGGACCCGGCCGGAACAGTTGCACCTGACACTGCGTTTTCTCGGCGACGTGCCCGACGAACAACGCAAAACACTGATCGCCGCGTTGCACGATATCCCCATGCCGCCGCTCGAACTGGAGTTTTCCCATTGCGGTTTCTTCCCCGGCGTATTCTGGTACGGTCTGACTGAAAATCCGCCCTTGCGGGCATTGAAAAATACCATCGAACGGCGCTTGAACGAATTTTGCGCCATGCCGCCGGAAGACCGGGAATTCAAACCCCATATCACGCTGGCCCGGCTGAAAGACCGGCCGTCGCGGCAACTGGAACCCCAACTGAGAATCCACTGCGAAACCATCACCGTGCCGAAGTTTACCGCCACGCAATTCCGCCTCTACAGCAGCGTGCTCGATCCCGCCGGCGCCATTCACCGGGTGGAAGCCGTCTTTCCGGCGTAAAGTCAAACAGCGGACAAAAAAATGCCGCGACACGAGCGAATCGGCCGCGGCAGAAACAGAACCCGTTTGAAGACTTAACTCAAGACCGGTTCGCAACCCAGTTTACGGAGCAACTTTTCCGAGGTCTTGCCGGGAATTTCCATCGCCGGCGGCGTCCACTTCAGCCGTTTGACCGAAACATAGTTGCGGCCGGTGTCGAGATAGTTGTCGAGTTTGGACTTGAGTTCGGGGTTCATGAACTTGGCCAGCGGCTGGAAGGCATCGCGGAAATGTTTCAGTCCGGCCTTGGCCTTGACGTCCCACTGCGGGATGTTTTCATCGAACGACGAAATATCGATGTGATGGCGGCAATGCGGCGACCCGCAAGTGCAGTCCAGTTCTTCCGGTCCGATGAACAGACCGTAGTCGTCGGTCACGTGTTCGCCCTTGGCGATGTCGCGGATGGCGATTTCAAAGCCGTAGCCGGTGGACAGCGTATTGGGATCACAACTGTGATTCATGTACCGGGCGATGTCCCAGCTGAGAATCCGGATGCCGTCCGGTTCCACGTGGGAATACTTGAAAAACGTATCGCGATATTCCGGAATCTGCATGTACGGACTGGACGGATGGATCACCATTTCCAGCGGATCGGTGATATAGGTGATCGCCCCGGCGGGAATGAAATCCGTGGCAAAAACGCCGAACCCGATTTCCGCATTAATAAACTTCAACTCAGTCGATGGATGAATCATAAGAAACTCCAATAAAAATGAATAAAGTTCAAGCGACGAGGACGGGGATAAAACGGATGTCAGTTGTCAGCGCTAACCACTCATAGAGTAATGGCAAATCCCTTATCACATTTTGCTTAAGGAATATAAGAATTTATCGCCGGTTCGGAAAATGTCAATCGCTATTCATCATTTTGTAACCCCATCGCCGGACGCCGGATACCATCCCACACACAACGAACCCGGCCCCGACCTTTTCCGACCGGGTTTTAACGCGAAAGGGTCACTTGGCCGGGAACGCCCGAACCATGGCTTCCACCAACGTCGCCGAATTGTCGGCGGCAACCCGGCAGAACCGCTGCACATCGACGTCCGCACCGGCATCGGCATGATCGCTGATACTGCGAATCACCACAAACGGGCACCCTTGTTGGGCGCATACCTGCGCCACCGCCGCGCCCTCCATTTCCACCGCCAACGCTTGGAATTTGCGGTACAGTTCGGCCCCCTTGGCCGCCGATGCCACAAACGAGTCGCCGGTCGCAATCACTCCCACCATCGCCCGGGTCGCGGTTCCGGGGTGAACAGATTCCAGTTTGACCTTTTCCACCGCCTGTTCGGCCAGGGAAACCAGCAGCGGCGAGGAGGGAAACATCAATTCGTTCGCCCGGTCGGTAAACGGATTTTTCGTCGGACCGGTTTGCAGTCCGGCGTTCGTAAAATCCCCGCAATCATGTTGAAACAGCGCTTTGCCGATCACCAGGTCCCCCGGATGCAACGTCGGGGCAAGACCGCCGGCGATCCCGGTAAAAATCACCGCCGCCGGCTGAAAACGATCCAGCAGCAAAGTCGTCGTCATCGCGGCATTGACTTTGCCTTCGCCACTCTTCACCAACACCACCGGACGCCCGGCCAACAGTCCCCGATAAAATTTAATGCCCAGATGGGAAATCGTCTGCTTGTCGGTCAGCTTGGAATTCAGCAGACTGATCTCTTCCGGCATGGCGCCGATGATCGCCAGCGGCCGTTCCGCCGCCGTCGCCAACATCGTCACCCCGCAAAACAAACTGATCGCCAACCATAATTTTCTCATCATCCGGGTTCCTTTATCCGTCATGTGTATTGTCAACCGCTGCCGCCGAAAATACCATAACACTGCCGACGACGAACGCAAGTTTACGCCCGACAGTCAAGGCAGGAAACCAGTCTCCGGGGAAAAAACCATTTTCTTCCTTTCAAACTTTTTTTAATTCATTTATCTATTTGCATAGAAAATAGATAAATAGAATAAAAGTTTTGCGGGGTCAAAGTTGGTTTCGCCCCGTTCCTCACATTTTGAGACGGACGGATGAACCGCAAGATTTTTCGGCCGATAATGATAAAGTATGATTCATAACCTAATCTGAGGTGATTCGATGAAATCCATTTCCCTGACGCCCATCGGTATAGCCCGAACCCCGCATCACCGGCTCGAAGAAATTCCGATTCAACCGGTCTACTGTCGCGGCATCGCCGGACAGATTGTACTGGAAGAATCCTACCGCGAGGGACTGACCGATCTCGACGGCTTCAACTATATCCATCTGATCTATCTTTTCGACCACGCCCAGCCGCCAAAAATGCTCGTCAAACCGTTTCTGGACGACCACGTGCACGGCGTGTTCGCCACCCGGGTTCCGCACCGGCCCAATCCCCTCGGACTGAGTCTGGTCAAGCTGGTTGCCATCGCCGGAAATGTGCTTCAGGTGGAAGATATCGACCTGCTGGACGGCACCCCGATTCTCGACATTAAGCCGTACATTGCCGATTTCGATCGCCGGGACGATGCCACGGCGGGATGGCGGGCCAAGCTCACTCCGGAAGTAATTGCCGCTCGGGCGCGCCGCGAATACCGGGGCTGAGCCGCGAAGCGACGGAGAGTGCCGAAGCCGCCGGACGGCGACGGTAGATCGCCGGAGCCACCCCTTTGAATTTCTTGAAACACCGGCTGAAATAAAATTCTTCGGAAAAACCCAATTGCCCGGCAATTTCCGCCACCGTCATTACCGTGTCATCCAGCAGATGACAGGCGGCGTTGATCTTGAGCTCATTGTAATAACGCATCGGCGCCATGCCCAGCCGGGCCCGGAACAGCCGTACCAGATACGACTTGTTCAAGCCGACCGCCGCCGCCAGTTCTTCCAGCGACATCCGTCCGCAGACATTTTCCTGCATCAGCCGCAACGCTTCCTCGATGGGGTCACGCCCCTCGCCCGCCAGTTCGACGCACCCCCGACCCGCCGCCCCCAGCAGAAACGACAGTAGCCGATACCGCGCCGCTTCCCGCACCAGCGGATTGCCCGACGCATGATCCAGCCGCAATTGTTCGAAAAAACGTCGTCCGGAAGCCCCGATGTCAAATTGCTGCGGCCCGTCGCCGCCCGCCGGCAACAATTCCGAAGGCAAGCCGTCGATCACCACAATATACTGCGAAATAAAACTGCTCCGCCGCGAGCTGACCACGCGGTACGGCCCGCCCGGCGGCAGCAACAGCAGATACCCGCTGCGCACCGCCAGCCGTTCGGCGGCGCAAGTCAGCCGCCCACGTCCGCCGACGATATAGTGCAGACGCCAGTCCCCCGCCGCGTCAGCGGATACGTATTCCCGCCGACGCTGCTGAAACTGAATGTCTTTCACCCGGATTTCCATCGTCCTCCCTGCGGCTCGTCACGCCGCCTCCGTCAGTAATGCAGCACCACCATCTGATGACAGAGCAAGCGGTCCACCTTGGCCTTCACCCGTCCCGCATCGACCGTAAACGGCAACATCTGTCCCTGCGGTTCCAACGTCACCTGTTTGATTTTTTCCGGCACCGCCACGCTGAATTCCACGGCCGCCAGCGGATTCAGTTCTTCGATGATTTCCAGCGGATACTCGGGCGACTTGGCGCCGCCCGGCAACGGAATGCCACGGCCGCCGCGCAGAACGGTATTGGCATAGAGCAGATGCAACACATAGCGTTGCTGCGCGGATTGCCGCATCAACGTAACCCGCCCCTGCGACGGCAGACTGGTTTCCACCTGACTGTCATTGCCCAGCAATTGCCGGATCGCCTTGACCACATATTCTTTTACCGCCACCGCGCCATAACCGCGATACAGCGAAAACACCGGATGCGCAAAATATAGAATCCGGTCCAGCAACACCCCGGCGTCATAACCCGAAGCCGCCGTCTGATACGGCGTATGCTGATGCGAGCAGAAATGCTGATAACTCCGCGCAAAATAGGCGTCGAACACCTGGCCGAGCGACTGACCGCTCTTGACCTTGATCCGCTGCGACGGCGCATACATCACAAACGGCGTCGTCACAAAATCCGGCGCGAACGCCGACGCCGCCTGAATGTAATCCGGCGCCACCGGATTGACGCCGTCGTGTTCGCAATTGATCCCCAGCGCAAAACCGTCGCCTTCGGACCGGAGTCCGCTTTCGCCGGAAAGCACCAGCTTGCCGCCGGCTTGGAGGAATCCCTGCAACCGGACTTCCAGTTCGGGCGTGATGCGGACCGCGTCGGGCAACACCAGCACTTTATATTTGGAGAGGTCCATCCGCGCATCCACAAAGTCGAACGGCAGGTGGGCTTCGAGCAACAACCGGGAAGCGCCCACGTCGGCCGCCGATTCGCTTTCGGCACCGCCGTCCTTGCCATTGGCGGCGGCGCAGGAATACACCGCGATTTGCGCAGCGCTGGTCACGTCGTCGCACCAGGGTTCTTTCGCTTCGACTTCGCGGTAAGCGGCGCCGATAATGCCGTAGGTGCTGGGATCGAGTTTACCGCAGGGATGCAACTGGTCGCCGACGCTGCATTTGGAACCGTTGGCAATCATCGCCGCACATTCGTAACGGAGCGCGTTGGGATGTTTGAAGCCGCCGAATTCGCCCCAAGTGGTATGGAATTTGCCGGTCATGCCGAGGAAATCCAGCGGCAGGTTGCGACTGTAGGCGGCGGACATCGGATAATGATCGTAGCCCCAGCCGCCGGTCGGCAGCGATTCCAATTCGAGATGGCTGAAATACTGGAGAATTTCAGTATTGCCCATCGCCACGTTGCCGCTGTTGTGGAAAATCCGCATTTTCGGATTGTGCCGGCGGGCGGCGGCGGTGGTACGACGATAATAGTTCATCAGCACTTTCCGGGAATAAATCAGCCGGTCGGCTTCCTTTTCCGGGTCGAGACCGTCTTTCAGCATGCCTTCGAGACACCACCGGCAACAGCACTGTCCCTGAAAAATGATGTCGAGAAAAATTCCGTCGGCTTCCGGAAACAGTTCGGCCGCCTCGCCGATCAAGTTGCACAGATAGTCGAGGTACGGCGTATTGAAGCAGAGTTTATGGAAACCGGCCTGAAGCGGACTGGAAGACCAGCCGGCTAATTCGCCGCGCACATTGATTTCGCGCCATTCGGGATGTTCGTAGGCCACCATGTTGTTGATCCCGGCGGTCAGGTAGACCGGCACGTTGACGTTGATCTCCTTGCAGGCGTCCATCTGGGCGCGGAGCAAGTTGAACTTCAGACCGGGATGCATCTTTCCGATCTTGGTCGGATGATACGACCACCCGTGATGACAGCAGGAAAAGCAGGTAATCGAATCGACATGCGCGGCCCGCAACGTGTCCTGCCATTCCTGTTTATCGAATTCCGCCCCGATGCCGTCAATTTTCGGCGAGGTATGAAAATCGAGATGAACTTGACGAAAACGCAATTTTTCCATAGAAAACACCTTTATGATTAAACCCTTGTTTTGGAAGTTTTTTTCTGTTTTCCGGACGTCCGACAGACCGGCCCTGCCGTCGCCCGAGTCACCAGTTCGCCGCGGATTCGAACATGCAGCGGCGCCAGCCACAGCGGATCGACCGGACGACGCAGCCGTTCCACCGCCGCCCGTCCCAGTCCGACGGTGTCGACCCGGAACGTCGTCAGACGGGTGGAATCATACTCGGCGCTGAGATAGTCGTCAAAACCGACCACGCTCAGATCGTCCGGAATGCGCCAACCGGCGGCTTCCAGTTCGCCGAGCAGTTTCATCGCCGGGTCGTCCCGGGAAAACATCACGGCCGAGGGACGGTCGGAACGCCGCAACGCCGTCAAAATGTCCTGAAACTTGCCGCTGTCCACCGCCTCCGGCTGCAATTGCATCGCCGTCGCCAGATTGAAGAACGCCTCCAAACGCTCGTTTTCGTTGACGAAGTTCTGCCCGTCGGCAAACCGGGCGGCAAACAAAATCCGGCGATGGCCGAGGCCCGCCAGATATTCCAGCATCTTCCGAATGCCGTAATAGTTGTCGGAAAGCACGTCCGGCACGCCGGCCATGGAAGTATCCACCAGCACCCGGCGGCAGTTCGGATTGGTGAACAGATAAAGCATCGAAACCACCGAATCCCGCGCCAGCGCGATAATTCCTTCTTCCGGCGTCGGCATGAACGGAATCATCACCTGGCCGCCGACTTCGTTTTCGCTGATGTGTTCGACCCGCAAGTCGATGCCCAGTTCGCCGGCGCAATCGCGAATGCTGTTGTAAATCCGCCGGGCGAAACTGCTGTCCGCCGTATTTTCAATGAACCCTTTGGAAAACAGAACAATCCGTTTCAGTTCCGGAAACGGTTCCGGCTCCGGCTCGACGTAGCGAATGCCGGTCACAAACGAACCCCGGCCCGCCACTTTGCGCAGCAGACCGCGTTTTTCCAGCTCGTCGATCGCCCGGATCGCGGTAATCTTGCTGACGCCGTACCGGGCGCACAACTGATTCAGCGAGTCGATTTTTTCGCCGGCGCGATAAATGCCCTGCTCGATCTTGGCGCGGATATCCTTGAGAATCCGCTCATACAACGGTGATTCGCTGTCCACGGCCAACCCTATCTGTTTATACTGTATATATACATAATATATGCTTTTCCTAAAAAAGCAATACGGACACCGTCGATTTTTCGTCGGATTCCGGGTTGGCGGGAGTTGCAAATTGTGGATAGCGGGAAAGGCGCGGGACGCTTTGTAAACCACGCCCTTTTTTTCCTGACCGTTCTACCACGATGTCCCAACATGATTAATGTCAATAAATAATATTTTTTATCAATTGCCAAGCAATACCAAGGATATATAATCTTAATATACGATATTTTTAATCAAGCACACAAGGTTCCCAAAATAAGGAAACGATCATGATGAAGCCCCTCTCCGTCCAATTGTATTCGCTGCGCGAACTGGCGCAAAAAGACTTTGTTGCCGTGCTGAAAAAAGTGGCCGAAATCGGCTATGTCGGCGTCGAACCGGCGGGATTCTGGAATCTCCGGCCCTCCGAATTTCTCAAAATTATCCGGGATCTCGGCCTGAAAATGTTCTCCTCGCATTCCCCGTGGGCCCGGCCCGGCAGCCTCGGCGAAACCATGGAACTCGCCGAACTGCTGGGATTAAAGAAGATCGTCTGCGGCTACGGGCCCAACGATTTTCAGGATTTGGACAGCATCAAGCGGACGGCCGAAGCCACCAACGGCATGCAGGAAATGCTGGCGCGCAACGGCTTCACCCTGTTCCAGCACAACCACGACTTCGAATTCCAGCGGCTCGACGGCCGCCTCAAATACGAAATTTACCGCGAACTCTGCCCGAACGTCAAATTCCAGATTGATTGTTTCTGGTCCACCAATCTCGGTCGGGAAAACGCCGTCGACATGCTGAAAATCTTCCGGGACGACACCGTCTCCATCCACATGAAAGACGGCATCTGCCGCCAGAATGTCAGCGGCGACCGGATGGTCAACGGCCTGCTCGAACGCCGGGTCGAACTGATGCCGCTCGGCACCGGCGACCTCCCGATCAAGCAACTGGTTGGAATCATTCCGCCGGCCGTGGATACCATCGTCGTCGAACTTGACTACTGCAACGTCGAGATGGTCCAGGCCCTCGAACAGAGTTATCAGTTCATGACCCGGAATCATCTGGCGCAAGGCAACAAGTAAGCAGGAGATTTTTCCATGAAAAAGATGAAAATCGGTATCATCGGCTGCGGCATGATCAGCGATGCCTACTTCAAAGCCGCCCAGAAATTCAAGATGTTGGAAGTCGTGGCCTGCGCCGACGCCATTCCGGAACGCGCCGCGGCCAAGAGCCAGCTCTACGGCGCAACCGCGCTCTCGTCTTCGGACCTGCTGGCCCGGAAGGATATCGAACTGGTCGTCAACCTGACGCCGCCGCTGGAACACTCCAAGGTGGCGCTGGATACGCTCAACGCCGGCAAGCACGCCTACGCGGAAAAACCGTTCGGCGTGGATGCCGACGATGCCGCCAAAGTCATGGCGCTGGCCCGAAAGAAAAAACTCCGCGTGGGCTGCGCCCCGGATACCTTTCTCGGCGCCGGTCAACAAACCGCCCGCAAACTCATCGACGACGGCTGGATCGGCAAGCCGCTCGCCGGTACCGCCATCGTCATGGGGCGCGGACCGGAAAAATGGGGGCAGGCCCCGTTCTTCTACGATTATGGCGCCGGACCGATGCTCGATCTCGGCCCCTATTACGTCACCGCGCTGGTGAACATGCTCGGCCCGGCCGAGAGCGTAACCGCGGTCACTCGGCGATTCGACGATTTCCGGACCCTCGGCGCGGAAGTTTCGGAAGTCTATCAGAAACAGTATAAACCGTTCGCCCGCTACCCGGTCAAAGTCACCACCCATCTGACCGGCGTGATCCAGTTCAAGTGCGGCGCGGTCATCACCATGATCGCCAGTTTCGACGCCTATCGGCACAGTCACGTGCCGATCGAAATCTACGGCAGTCAGGGCACCTTGCAGGTCCCGGACCCCAACACGTTCGGCGGTCCGGTCAAAGTGTTCCGTCCGGAAGTCGGCGAATGGGAAACCGTGCCGATGCCGTTCCGCTATCAGGAAAACAGCCGCAGCATCGGCGCCGCCGACATGGCCTGCGCCATTCGCAACAACCGTCCCCATCGCGCCAGCGGCGACCTTGCCAATCACGTTCTGGAAATCATGCTGGCTTTCGATAAATCCAGTCAGGCCGGCGGCAAAATCACGCTGACCACGACCTGCGAACAGCCGGCCGCCCTGCCTCTCGGACTCGACGACGGCAGTCTGCCGGATTAAGAATCGGGTTACGTGCTCTCGTGTCAGCGCCCATAACAGGCATCCGAAAGGTCCGCTTCGCCAACGCGAAGCGGACCTTTGCTATTCCCATAACGCAGTCCGACCACCTTTTTCGCGAACTTGACAATTTCATAAATTACATTATAATAAATTATAATTACAAAATACAATATTATAATTTTATAATATGAAATTATGAACAAATCCCAAAACAAGACTTTCGAAGTTCTGGAATACGTGCTCGACCATGGCGACCGAACCGTAACCCCGTCGGAACTAGCCGCCGCCACCAAACTCAACGCCCCGACTTGCGTCCGTATTCTGGAAGGACTCATGGCATACGGCTATGTGCAAAAGAAATCACGGCGCGAAGGTTACTTGCCCGGTCCGGCCGTGTTTTCTTTCACCGGCACAAACGGCTTTTACGCGGAATTGCTTCGGGCCGCCGACGCCACCTTGCGGAAAACGGCGGAAAAACTGCATTACCGCGTCATTCTTACCACCGCCGCCGCCGGCCGCAAATTTCTGATCGGCCAGTACGACCCCAACCGGGCCGCGCCATTGGGTCATGCCTATGACGACTTCTATTCCACCACCAGCGGACGATTGCTGCTGGCGTATTTTTCCGAATCGGAACTGGCCGCTTATCTGCACCGGCACGGACCGCCGGGTAGCGTCTGGCCCGAAGCCGACAGCGAAAAACGCCTGCAAACGCAATTGGCAAAAATCCGCACGGCGGCGCATTACCGGTTCACCGACCCGGAAGGCAACATCTGCTTCGCCGCGCCGCTGCTTATCCCGGACCATCCCTGCGCCTGCATCAGTTCCTATGTTCGGAAGGAGAGTGAAGCCGACGCCGCCACCGCCATCCTGGTCACCGCCGCCACCGCCATCCGTAAATTTTTTGCCGGCCCCGCGCCGAGCGCCCTGTAAGATGAAAGCGGCAATAAGACCGCATCACGGCTCCCCGGCGCTGTTCGTCAACGGCAAGCCGGAATTATTCGCCGGTTATTGCAGTTATTTTCCCCTGCCGAAGTTTTACCGCGATTATTCGGCCGGCGGCGGCAATTCCTTCCTGGTGACGGTGTCGCTGTCGGGACGCTGGGTACGATGCAGCGCCGAAAACGAAACGGCCGTCTACGGCGTTCCCATCTGGCAGGGATACAGCACTTATGATTATTCCACCGTCGATGCCAGGATCGCGGAAATTCTTCGGGAAAATCCGCAGGCCCGGATTATCGTCCGTCCTTATCTGGACAGTCCACGCTGGTGGGATAAGCTGCATCCGGAGGAATTGGCTCGCCAATTCGACGGAACAATCCTTCGCGCTTCCATCGGATCGGAACTCTGGCGGAGCGAAACCGCCGTTGCGTTAACCGCGTTGCTGCGACATCTCGAGAACGGACCGCATCGCGAAGCGGTGATCGGCTATTTTCTGACCGGACAAGGAACCGAGGAGTGGTATTATCCCGACTTCAGAGGCGATTACAGTCCGACCATGACGCGGTGTTTTCGCGAATGGCTGCAAGTTCGTTACGGCGTCGCTGAAGATTTTTCCCGGGTCAAACTGCCTTCCCCCGAGGAATTCAACGGCAAGGGTGAGAAATTGTTCTTCCGTTCCGAAAAGGAACGTCGGCTGACGGATTACTCCCGTTTCGTTTCCGAAAAAATGGCCGAGACAATTCTTTATTTTGCCCATGTCGCCAAGCAGGAACGCCCCAATCTGCTCTGTGGCGTTTTTTACGGCTATGTGGCGATGGCGCCGCAGACAATGGGAACGCACGGAATCAATCGGCTGCTGGATTCGCCGGACCTCGATTTTATTTCGGCGCCCAATACTTATATCGAAGCGCGCCGGCTGGGAACGCCGTGGCCCAGCCAGGGCATTCCCGACGCCGTCAAAGCCGCCGGTAAACTCTGGCTCAACGAGAGTGACATCCGCACACATTTGACGCGGAACTTTTATCAGATTCCCGGCTTCTGCGCGGAAAACCATCCCGCCTACGGCAAGGGAGTTCCGGTCTTCGACGGCTATCCATCCCCGGAACAGGGAGTGACGGCCCTGCGCAAATGTTTCGGCTGGGCGCTGACGCAACATCTCGACTGGTACTGGTTCGACCTTGTACGCGGCTATTATGACGATCCCGTTTATCAGCAGGAATTCGCCCGTTTTCATGCCATCGCCGCCAAGGCTTTCGAACTCGACCGCCGGAGCGCCGCCGAAGTCGTCATGCTGATCGATCCCTGGGATTCCGCCCTCACTTCTCCCGCCGGCGAGGAGTTCATGAACAATCTGGTCTTCCATCAGATTCTGCGCCTCTCCATCGCCGGCGCGCCGTTCGATCTCTTGCGTATCGACGACCTGGAAAAAACGGACTTCTCGCAGTATAAACTCGTCCTTTTCGCCGGGATGTTCCGCCTCGACTCCCGACGCCGCCGCCTGATCGACGCCAAACTGAAAAACGCCGGTCGGCATCTGGTCTGGATTTACGCCCCCGGCATTTTCAGCGACGACGAACGGACCGAGGAAGAACATCTCCATGAACTGACCGGCATCAAGTTGCAAGTCAAATATCGGGAAACCACCCTGCGGACAACCTGGTATCGCCGCGACTCGGAATTGACGACTTTTCTGCCGGGGAATCTCGAATTCGGCGCAATGTTGCCGACCGGCCCCGTCGTCAGTGCCGCCGATCCGGCGGCGCAGGTCTATGGTCATCTTTGCAACGGACAACCGGGCTGGACCCAAAAAAATTGCGGCAACTTCACTTCCATCCACTTCGCCGCCCCGGACGTGCCGCCGGAAATTCTGCGCCGCCTTTACGACGATGCCGGAGTTCGCGTCTGCAACCGCAGAAACGATCTCTGTTACGCCGACCGCAATTTTTTGACGGTCATGGCAAACGAAGCCGGACCGCGCCGTCTGTTGCCGACGCATTCGACGTCCGGCGTCCGGGAACTGTTTACCGGACGCGACATCCCCTGTGAAAACGGCGAATTTCTCGACGAATTCGCCGCCGGCGAAGTGAAAATATATCAATTCAACATTGAGTCATAACAAGGATCATCGATCATTATGAACGAATCAGCTCGCGCCGCCGCACTGCAACAGGCGGAATATTTTCTCCATCACGAAACTCAATTCCATTTGGGCTGCCTGCCCACCGAACAGCCGCATCCGGCCACCGTCGGCCTCGACGAAGTCTGCCGCCGCGATACCGCCGCCGGGGTTGCCATGCTCCGGAAGGTCGATCGCGACATTCTCCCCCGGGCCGCCGCCGTTTTCGCCGCTCCGGAATACCAACACCTGACCGCCGTTCTGGAGCAGACACTCCGCCGCGGCGGACGCATCGGTTTTTCCGGCTGCGGCGCCACCGGACGGTTGAGCATTCTGCTGGAGGCCGCCTGGCGCAAGGCCTGCCGCTCCGGACGTTACCCCGAGGCGCAGCAGTATGAAGACCGGGTGTTCAGCATCATGACCGGCGGCGACTATGCGCTGGTGCGGTCGGTGGAATTCTTTGAAGATTACGAAAGTTTCGGACGCCGCCAGGCGCGCGATCGGCAAATCGGACCGCAGGATGCGCTGATTGCCATTACCGAAGGCGGCGAAACCTCCTCCGTCCTCGGCTCCGCGCTCGAAGCCGCCGACGCCGGCGCCGCAGTCTTCCTGGCCTTCAACAATCCCGCCGATATCCTCTGTGAAAAAATCGAACGTTCGCGCCGGGCCATTCGCGATCCCCGGCTGACCGTACTCGACCTTCACACCGGTCCCATGGCCATCGCCGGATCCACCCGGATGCAGGCAGTCACCACCGAACTGCTGGTAATCGGCCAGGCGTTGGAAACCGTCTTCGCCCGGATTGCCGGGTTATCGGGAAACGCCTTGCCCGAACCCGTTGCCGTCTTCGCTACGCTGCTCGACGAACTCGACGCCGAAGCCAACCGCCGCACCCTTGCCGCCGCCATTGAATTTGAGGAAGACGTCTATCGCCGTCGCGGCCTCGTGACCTATTTTGCCGATCAAACGCTGCTCGACATCTTCACCGACACCACCGAACGAGCCCCCACTTTCATGCTGCCGCCCTTCGTCAAAAGCGACGATCCCGTGTCGCCGCAGTCCTGGGCCTTCGTCAAGAACCCGCTCCGTTCCACCGCGCAGGCCTGGGACGCCGTTTACGCCCGTCCGCCCCGCTGTCTGGAATGGACGCTTGCCGACTACCGCGCCATGGGCGCCGACGAACGTCTTCTCGCCGCGCCGCCGCGCATCGGCGCCGACGAACTGGCAAAATTCCCCATCGGCAAAGAAAAAGCCGTCGCCCGGCTCCGGCAGACTACTCCGTCGGTTGCCGTTGCCGTGCTCGCCGATTCCGATGTCGATGCCGCTTTTCTTCCGTCCTTCGCGCGTCGGGCCGCAGACTTCAGCGATCATCGCATCTTGCACATCGGCCGGGAAACCGCCGACGCATGGAATATCGTTTGCCGTGTTCCGGCAACACCGCTTGGTTTGTGGGAACGCCTCGCCGTCAAGCTGGTCATGAATACCTTGTCCACGCTGACCATGACCCGCCTCGGACGCGTTCAAAGCAACTGGATGGCCTGGGTTGAAACGTCCAATAAAAAACTGATCGACCGGGGAGCCCGTCTGATTGCCGAACTCTGCGGTCTTTCCTATGAAAACGCCTGTCGCGAACTCTTTATTTCCAATGCGGAAATCGCCGCCGCCGACTGGACCGGCAAAGCCAAACCCTCCCCCGTACAATATACCGTAAACCGTCTGCGCCAATAAAACGGCAATCGTCACCGGGACGTGATAACCAGACTCCGGATAAACGCCACCGATTCGCTGCCCGAGTCCAAATCGGACGTGTCGCTTTCGATGCTGATGCCGGAAATGAACGCCGGCAGCGGAATCGTCTTGCCGAACGCTTTCCGGAATTCCGCCGCCAGATCGATTTCCGAAGTAATGGTCTGGCCGGGCGGCGGATTGGCGACGCAGACATAGCGTCCGCCGGTCGTGAAATGCCGTCCGGTATGACCGCCGCCGACTTTATCCTGCTGTCCCAGATAAAAACCGATAAAGGCCGGACTGTTCGGAATGAAGATGCTGTCGCTGGAATAGCGCTGGTCGCCGAAGAAAACATAGACCATCAGCGGTTCGTTGTGAACGCCGGTATCCCAGTTGGCCTTGGGCGGATACTGCCGGACGCCCCAGCGCAGCGTGAGCGTCTGAAACCCGCTGATTCTAAGACCGTCCTTGACGATCAGCCCCAGCGCCGGTTTGACGGCATGAATCGTCAGCCCGTCGGCAGTACATGACAATTGGAACTGAGCACTGTCGGCGGCGCCTTTTTTCAGCACAAACCCCTGTTGTTTCAGCCAGGTCTGCGCATCGGTCCGCGGGTTCTGCGGAAAATCCCAGACCGCCTTGCGTGACGCTCCCAGTAAAACACCGGTACTACTGAACATCAGGAAAACGGCAAGCCATCGGCAGATTGCTTTCATCGCGGTCGTATCCTTTCGGTTATCTACGCTTAATATAACCGCTCCGGTCCAAAGTAAAAATCCCGGTTAAAGCGTCTCCGGAAACTCGTTTTGAGACTTTCATCGCTTTCGTGACCGGCATTGAATCGAAATGACGCTGACTTGTTTTGACGTGAAAAATTCATTGTCAATCGTCCATTCTTCGAGTATATTCTCATAAGCAATGTAATCATTATGAAATGACATAAAAGACCATGACGAAAATCACTCAAGTCGACCGTTACATGCAAGCCCGCGTGGCAGATGCCGATGGTCTGGTCTGGTTTGCTCCGGCGGATGCGCCGCTTCAGCTCGATGGATTTCATTGGTTTTCCGAAGACAAAGTTTTCCGTCGTCTACCGTTGCATCCCCGCTATCCCATTCCGGAAGCCGTGGATTTTCTGGCCGGATGCACGGCCGGTGGGCAGTTGCGATTTCAGACCAATAGTGGTCGTGTGGTAATCAAGGCCAAGTTGCGCCAGTCCAGCGATATGTTTCATATGCCGCAGACCGGGCAAAGCGGTTTTGACCTCTACATCGGCGAAGTCGGTCGCCAACGTTTTTACGGAGTTACCAATTTTCCATACGGCGAGGTTAAGATAACCTGCGAGTTATTCCGCAATAGCACACGGCGGTTGCGAAATTTCACTTTGAATTTCCCCCTTTATAACGGAGTAAAAGAGTTCCGCTTGGGACTGGAAGCGGATAGTCGCCTGGAAGCGCCGCCGGCCTGGCGTCAAGCAAGGCCAATTGTCGTCTATGGTACGTCGATTACGCAGGGCGGCTGTGCGGCGCGACCAGGAACCTGCTACACCAACATTCTCAGTCGACGGCTCAATCAACCGTTTCTCAATCTTGGTTTTTCCGGCAATGGCAAGGGTGAACCCGAACTGGCGCGGATCATCGCGGAAATTCCCGATCCGGCCATGTTTATTCTGGACTACGAGGCCAACTGCGTTGACGTGTCCACTTATACTCGGACGATGCCGGAATTCATCCGAATTCTGCGCACGGCGCAGCCGCTGGTTCCGCTCCTGATTCTCTCCAAAATCTGCTTCGGCCCGGAAGCCTTGGAGGATGAACCCAATGATTATAATTTGAGCCGCAGTTACCGGGAAGACTGTAAGACCATGCAAATAGAATTGGTGGATAAATTGCGCCGCGCCGGGGACCGTCATATTCATTTCATTGATGGCGCCCAACTGTTGGGCCATGACTACGATGAATGTACGGTGGACGGGATTCACCCCACCGACCTGGGGTTCTATCGCATGGCCGCAGGGTTGGCACCGATTATCGAAGCGCTGCTGGTATAATCAACGCCGATATTCATCACCTTGACGGCGTGATTTTGACCAGAACCACGCCATGTGCGGATACGGTGGAATTGAACGACTCGCCATACTGACCGCGATCTTGATGTTGCCAGAGATCTCTGACCTGTGCCTTGCCGCTGATTTTAAGGTCCTGCCAGTGCCAGCGCCCCATCCGCCAACCGGCAGCCCCGAATAACCGGCGATTCCGCGCTGGATCCGGACCGCAGGACCGCGCCGATTCCGGCAAGCACGGAATAATGGTAAAATTTCATCCTTTTCATGCTCCGCAAACCGCCGCCGCGAGACGCCGTCTCCAGTGCTATTTTTGATGTCTGCCGGCAAGAAAAATCATGGCGCCTGATAGTTATCATCGCCGCCCAACGCCATGAATTTGCGATAAACCCAGATCGCAGGAATAAGACTGAGCAAGGCGAAGCCACTCCCCATCAAATAAGTCAAACGGTAACAGTGATGGCTCAGATCAAGCACCCCACCGATAAGCGGCGTAATCATGACCGTGGCAATGGAACCGATAACACCGCCGGCCGCCGCCAACTGTGCAAAACGATCTTTCGGTAACATCCGCTGTCCCAGCGATGCCGTACCGGTAAAAAACATCCCGGAAATAACGCAGTGAGTAATAATCGCAACGGCAAAAGTCGTCTGATTCGTAATCAACAGACCACTCAGCAAGCCGGAAATGGCGTACAGAACCAGAATGCCGATGCCCAGCCGTAGCGGATGAATGCGGTCGGCCAGCACGCCGATAAACCATGACAAAACCAGTGAAATAATAAAGGTGAACGCAATATAATGGCCATAGTCCGTCATACTGATATTCAAACTCTGCGCCTGAAAGACACTAAACAAATTGACCGGAGTAAAAACCAACCCGGACAAGGTCAGAAACACGAAATAGACACAGTAATATGGCTGGTGGAAACAGTCCTTGAAATAAATTCGGATACCGTCAAACGCGCCTTTTCCTCCCGCCTCCGGCGGTGGGTATTCGCCTTCCTTGACTTTAAAACACATCAACAGAAAACCGACGCCATAAATAAGTCCGATAATCACGAACATCAGCACATAATACTTTTCCGCTTTCCCCAACAGCCAGAAGTTGAAGATGATCCCCGCCAGCAAGCTGAACATCCGGAACAGCCCGTAGAATCGCCCCACTAACGTATCCGGCACAACGTCATTGATCAGCGCCGTAAAAATAGTATTGGCAGTTATGGTCCCCACTTCGAAAGCAAGCCAGCAGATGGCCATGAAGCCGATAATCAAACTATTCTGTCCGGGCGACGAGGACACCAGCAGAAGATGCAGCTTGGTCCCCAGCAACGGGCAAAACGCCAGGCCGATCATGGACAAGGAGGCGATCGGAGTGGTTACCAGCAGATAGGGAATGCGGCGGCCCCAGCCACCGCGCTTGCGATCGGAGTGATAGCTCACCAGTGGTCCCAAAATCAGGATGATCAAGCTGGGCAGCGTGCCCATGCAAAGGGCGTTGACCATATCGGAGGCGCCGAAAGTTTTGAACAGCAGCTGGGTTATATTATAGACCGAGCGCTCTTTCATCGACCAGGCAAAATCCCCCAACAGCAGCCAGCAGAACAAAATAATGATCCCGCTCAGAGAGTAAGTTAACGTTCCGGCGGTCCAGACTTTAGTCCGCCTGGGCACTGCGGTATTTTCAGCGGTTGAATTCATCTTGTGCTTCGACTACGGTTCCATGTTGCCGGGAGTATGGCGATGCTTCAGGCACCGGGCGTAATATTCGTCCCAGGTTTCCATTTTAAATTCTCGAATAATCTCGTCAACGCTGCGGTTGACGCTTTCCGACGTCAATAAAACGGCGCCGATGTGGCCGGGATCGAAGATCGTCACGTCACGCCCGTATTTGTCTTTGGCCGCTTGGAGTTTCTCCCAGTTGCCATCGAGATGAATTACTTTACAATCGAGATTGATCGTGGCGGTAACCCGAGGAAAATAGTTGGTGGAGTGTGCAATTTTTTCTCCCACCGGATTGATCACCGTGCATTCATCGCCGGCCACGGCCCCGATAAAATGAGCGCGACAGTAATAAGCCCAGTAATTCTGAACCAACCCGCCGTGATACATCGAGGAAAAAACGATTACATCCGGTCTTGCTTGTGCATATTTTTCCAGTAATTCGGTAAAATTGAGGTCAAAACAGATTGCCAACGCCACCGTGCCGAAGTCCGTTTTAAAGATTGGCGCATCTTTGCCGCACAGAATGTCGCCTTTGCTCTTTTCGGTTGGCACCACGTGGTTTTTATTGTAAATACCCACCACTTCGCCGCCACGACCAATCAACTGCGAGGAATTCCGGTAAGTCCCGTCGGGCAAACGCCGCGCCGCGGAATAGACCAGATAGCAGTGGTTCTGCCGGGCCATGGCACGAAAAACGTTCAGCACCTGATCCCCGCGAACTTCGTAATAAGCCTTGCGTTCCGCCATACTATGATCGGGAAAACGGTCACATGCTTCCGGCAGCACAATCAGATCGGGCTTGTCCGCCAATACCGGCTCCAGCTGTTGCCGCCAATGCGCAATCATATAATCAACGGCCGCCTGGCCCTGCAATTTGATATTTTTGCACGGCAGCGGGCCCAGCGCACAGACGGTAATACGGCGTGCCTTGCCCGGTGTCGCCATCGCGCCATGGTCGGCAAGTACCCCTCCCCCGGTCAGCAGGGCCAACAAAACCGACATCGCGCTTAGCGGTTTAAATGTAATCGTCATTCGTGAGTCGTCCTTCTTTCCAGGTTGTTTTTAGTGTCCCAGACGTTCATCGGTCATGGTCGAGTGACGCTGACGGCTGATTTCCCCCAGCAACGGTTCTCCCCGAAACAGGCGGCCAAATTCTTCAAGAATAAACGGAACAAAGCGTTCTCGGCCGGTATAGCCGGCGTTGTGCGGCGTATAAATCACGTTGCCAAGCTGCAAAAAGGGTGAATCCGCGGGCAACGGTTCCTGATAAAACACATCGAAGACGGCGTTGAACCGACCGGTTTGAAGTTCCGCCAGCAACGGCTGTTCCTGAACCAGGCGAGCCCGTCCACCATTAATCAGCGTCGCGTTCGGCTTGATCAGTTTCAATTCTTTTGCCCCGATCCGGAACAAATTGTCATGGTTGACGCCGGCCAGCAGGTGAATAATGTCCGATTCGGCAAAAACCTGTTCCATCGAGGCTTTTTCCGCTCCGAATTCCGCCAGTGCCGACGTACTGGAGTGGTTCGAGCACACGAGAATCCGACCGGGGCGCAGCGGAGCCAACATATTGAGCAGATGGCGCGTGGTGTCACCCATGCCCCAGATGCCGATGGTCATATGCTTGATGTCATGCATGTTGCGCGCCTGTTCCCAGTTCATGGCATTTAACTTACCCCATTGGGTATAGGCCATAACGTTGCGTGCAGACATCAAAGTCGCCAGCAGCGACCATTCGGCTACCGACTCCGCCATAATATAGTTGGCGGTCGTAACGCGCACCCCGGTGTCGAACGTGGACTGATCAACCACCATAGCCACGGATCCGGCGGCATGGCCGATCGCCTTCAGTCGAGTACAACCTTTCAGAAATTCCGCATTGCAGCACGGACCGCCCCACGTCGTAATTATGGCATCATAGTCCGGTACCAATTGACGCCAGTCGGTGTCCAGACAATCTTTCTGCAATGCCGGAATATCAACATGGAAGTCCAGCTTGCGCGCGATTTCCATGCTCATGGAGTTCCAAAATGTTTCGGCATAAACTTTATACCCGGTCAAAAACAGAATCTTTTTAGCACTCATTTTGCGTTACTGCTCCCGCTATTAATTTTTTCGTTATCGATTGCCATGTTCTGCTCCAGGGTAACTTTGCCATCCCGCCTGGCTATGATTTTTCCGCCAGGCGCCGCCCGGTTGAAAAAGACTCGCCACTGCGTCCCTTCGCGGCTGACAAATTCCACCCCGACCTCATTCGCAGTATTAATACCCTGCCCTGCCACCGGGGCAGCATCTTTTCTGCCTACCGTCAACAGATGGAGAAAATCGGTTCGCTTGGCTGGCGTACTCGCTTTTTCCTCCAGCCGCCATTCGCCCATGACCACATTCGGCTTGGCATAGATTTTGGCTTCATTGGTCACCGGCCAATTACGGCCGTTGGTAAAGAAACGCTGAGTCGGACCGCCAATCAAAACGGTTTCCGTTTTTTCCGGACTGAGATTCTGAACGTAGAGCGCCCCCCCGCCGTTCTCCGCCTTATAGAAGTAATCGCCTACCTTTTCCGGCTGATGGGCGGTATGCAGCAACCACCGCTTGGTCTGACTTGCCGTAACCGATTCGACGCGATCGAAGATCACGAAATAGTCCGGATAAATGAAGAGAAATTCCCGAATCGACTGCCGGCATTTGCGCGCGTCATAACTCGCAGTCGCGTCGCCGACCACGTAAGTATATTGCGAGTTGGTTTCATAGTGCAGACATTTACCTTGAACCCGGTTATTCTGTCCGCCGTCGCAATAGACGGGTTGATTGGGTTTGACCGGTTCCGCGGTCGGCCCCCACGCCTTCCAGAACACCGGCATCGGTTCGTCCGGCAGATCGATCAGAATCGCGTTATGCGCTACCGTCTGCGGATAATAGTAAGTATGATGCAGCGTCTGAGTCCGATTGCCCGTGTCCAGCGCCTGGAAACCGTATTTGTAGATTGTAAAATGGTTTTCGTCATAATGCTGGTGCTGCGTATACTGCGAGCCGGTGCGAAATACCGCAAAGGTCGATTCCGGCGTATATCCGGAACGCATGATCGCCAGACCGAAACTAGGAAAGTAATAGGACTTGCGCCCCTTGAGAATCGCGTCAATCGGCGCTTGGGCGACTTTGCCCTCGGCCTGAAACCCGGTCAACAGCAGCGGCATGAACGGATACCAATCGACAAACTTTTGCTGTGCCGGCGGCAACAGATCGATCACCGCCCGGGCCTGCGCTTCCACCTGCGGATAGTCTTGTCCGTAAAAGTGAATCAACTGCGCCATATGCGCATACATGTGTCCTAATTCCATCTGATTATTGGTGTGTTCCGTATCGCCAATCCCATAGTGCAGGAAACCGGCGTGATGAGGTAGCGGAATGGACGCCCAGACAAACCAGTTGATATAGTCTTTCATGTGGGCGTATTGTTGGGAAAAATCCTGGCCGAATGCGGCCCGCCCGCTGTGGTAAAAGAAAAAACTCGACCAGGGATATGCCACAAACGAATACGAAGCCGCCAGCGCCACCAACAAGCCGGTGCCATGGGAAATTTTATCGCGATAATTCATTACTTCGCAGAAATTGCCGTAACCTTTGACTAGAAATTCAGCGGCCAGCCGGTCATTGATGCCGGCCCCGGCAAAGACGATCCCGGTCGGCCACAACAGACTGGTGGAACCGTAATGCCCCGTATCCGGCCCCCCTTGCGCCCGAACATATCGGGCTTTGCCGCCGGGCTGAATTTCCTTGACATATTCCAGCAGTGCTTCCCCCAGACTTTTCCGCTCGGCGGGGGATAATGCGTTATAAAGCCAGTCGTAAGCCGCCAGCGTATTGAGCGCCACATCGGAATGCCAGTCGGCAGCCACCTGATGATGTAAACACCAGGAAAGATATTCCACTGCCATTTTCAGGTATTGAATGCCCTTGTCGCGATATTGCGGCTCGCCGTTGATTAAATAGAGTAACGCGGCGGATGACGCTTCCCGCGAACCGTTCCCGTAAACCAGGTCCCCGCCGAGATAGGCAGGAGGAACGAATTTCACCCGACCGTCCGGCTGTAACGTGAAACGTTTCTCTTTGAACTTCAGTTTCGGCGCCTTGTCCGCCTTGTCCACTGCGGCGCAAAGCTGCCGATAGGCGTCGTGTTTCGCCCCGCCCGCCTGGGTCCGGATCGTCTTGACGATGTCCTGATTCAAGAACAGCCGAGGATGATCAGGCCGTAAGTTTTTATTCCAATCCGGCAAGGTTTCTCCCGCCGTCAGAGTCACACTGCTCAGGAGTAACCCGACGATCATCGCATTCATCTTCATCTTAACCTCAATATTGCTTTTCAACTGCATTGAAAACCACAAAACGATCGCCTTGTTTGAAGTTGATGTTCTCCTCCGCCGCCAACGTAATCATCGTCTTTCCGGACTGCACGTTAACTCCCGCGATACGGTACGCCCCCGCCGCCTGCGGAAAGATCAGGTAATTTCCCGCCGTCAGCACTTTCATTGCCGTCATTTTCACTTCAATAGTCTGGTGCGGACCATCAATGGCAACAACTTTACCGTTAGCATTTTCCGCATTTTCGATCATCGCCTTGCCGGCACTCAAACTTCGTCCATTGCCCAGAAAAAGAGCGCTAACCTGCCGATTCTTCATCCGGACTACGCCATAGGCCCCATCCAATCTGATTGCCGGGTAATCTTCAAGTTCGACCGGTTCCTTGCCATGGTTGACGATTATGACATCACGGTGATCCCCAAAAGTCACGGTCAGCGCTTTCCCGATACCGCGACGAAGAGTCAACGCTTTGACCTGCGTAATCTGCCCCGGATCCCGAGAAGCCTCCAGAACCGCGGCAAAATTGCTTTCCGTGGTTGCCGCTTGGGCCAGAAACACCGCGATGCGGCTTTTCCGGTCATACGGCTGGTTGGGGTCCCGGGTCCCCGGCGCCTTGGCAATGTAGAGTCGCTGATCGTTGTGATCTTTGCACCAAAACAGCCGCGTGTTTACTTTCGACGGCGACCGCCAAGTCATAATCAGATGTTCCGGCGCGGTTGCCGTTTTGATTTCTTCCAACCATTTACGGCCGGTTAGATCGGCATCGCCACCGGAGAAGGTGGTTTCTTTCCACTCGCCGTCGGACAGATTGGTGGCATACTCCGCACTGTCCCCGTGAATCGCGTAAAGGTGATCCCTGCCGCCTTTGACCCAGAAGAAGTCCGCCACATAATAGCGGTCGCCGCCCAATGGCAGCAGCAACATGGTCCGGCGATATTCCGTGGTCCGGTTCGGATAACATTCCGGCGCCTCGGCGTCAATCACTTTGACGTCGGTTGCGGCATGGTAATACCGGAGACGCGGATTGCGCTGGTCGGACTGCGGTTTGCCATCGACAATAACTAAATTGTGCGCTAGGGCGGAAATCATCCATGGCCGCAGCGGATGCGTATAGCGCATGTACCCCAGATCGGTGATCAGTTCCCGATTGAAGTCGTAATAGCTGAAATTCAAAGCCGAATTATGCGCGTGTCCGCCCGTAAACGGGCCATAATTGAACAGCAAAGCCGTGTCGTTTTTGCCATTGTCCGGCCGTAGCACGCCCCAGCAGGGACCGGAAATCAAATGGCTGACATAGAGTCCCGCCCGTTGCTCTGGAGTGGCTTTCGGCAACTGTGTCTGACGTTTGAACAGCGAATATTCGCTGGTGTCGGCGGCGGCCAATCCTCCTTGCAGCAAGGCTAGATGTTCCGGGGTGGGGAAATGATAGTAGGTGAATTCCAGCCAGGCCTGGGGCAGTTTTTCGCCGAAACAGGAATCATTGGTCGCCGGCAGATTGCCGTCCGGCATGACCGTTTTACTTTCGCAACTGAAAATATTCCGGACTCCCGGCACCGTTTGAAAAATATTAAGCCGGTCATAGCGGTCAACCTGACGATATTCCGGAGCATCGCTGTACCCCTGCAGCGTTTCAATCAATTGGATCAGCGGATCGTTTGCCATCACCGCGTAAGAGGCGGAATTTTCATTCCAGAAGCCATCGCGATGATAGTTGTGCTCGATAAAGGCTTTGAACCCTTCCGATCCTTCCAGAACCCAGCTCATCAACGGATGATCGCCGGTCATAGCGGCACAAAGGGCCGCCGCGGTCAGGTGCGCCGGAACGGCATTCGAACACCAATCGCTGGTCGGCGCATGCGCCGTGATCAACCACTGATATTCCCGGAAAATTCCGTTTTCAATCTTTTTTCGATCCGCGGCGCTGTACAGTCCGCTGTTGACGGTCAGATCATAGGCGATCGCCAGATTCGCCACCAGGCAACTGTCCTGAAATTTCCAGTCGGCGACTTTACTGGCCATATTGCATTCCCGTGGGGTGGCATACGCGGTGGTTCGAAATCTGACGACGTATCCCGGATATACTTCGGCAAATCGCAACAGCAGTTGCCGCACTTGCCGGGCATACGCCATTTCCCCCGTCAAACCATAGACATAGCCCAGATTTTGCAGCTTGTACAGTCGCGCAACTTTCAACCAGTTGATCAGCCCGGTGATATGCTGTTTGAGGTTACCGTAATACGGTTGCTTGCCTTCGTGATATTTGATGATTCTCGTCCGGCCGTGAGAATCGGTCGCCGTGTAACGGTGATCTTCCGGATACGCGGCGGACGGCAACACCTGCCCGCATTTGCTGCAGGTTACCGTCTGACCATCCGGATTCAGTCCTTTGCTCCAGGCGCGGTCGGCATGTTCGCCGCATTTCGGACACGGACATTGCAGCCAGGGGTTTTCCGCCGGGATCGCGCTATCCAAGTTCTGCGGGTCCAGCGCCATTAAAATTTTGCTTTTGTCGCGATACGAAGCTAATTGCCGTTTCGCCCAGTCGAACTGTTGAACATTGGTCCGGCCGCGTTCAATATCGGCGGTTTTGATCGGACCGGCCGGATGCTGGACCACTGCCGCGTGGTCGGCATAGGCCGGTTGCGGGGTCCAATTGAGGGCATCGTTATCCCCTGACATTTTGAAATTGCTCAACGTTATTTCAATATCGGCAGCGCTGAGATTCGTGCCGATCCAGATTTGCAGCCGGGTAATCGCGGCCGGATCGCCGGGGCCGAGGGAAGCGGATTCCCAGTTCAATTTGCCATCCTGATAGCGGCTCAATGAAAACGTCCGGGGCCGACTGGTCAGCGGAAAATTCCAGGAGAAAAAGGCCCAGGTCGGTTTGCTTTCGTTGTTATTGAAAAAGCGCAGATAAACGGCCTGCGTATTTTGCGGGAATTTGCTGCTGGCGTCAAATTCCAGTTTTTTCCCCTTCAAATCCAGCGGAGTCTTGAAATAGATCGAACTGTAAAAGTACTTATTCCCGTTTTTGGTCGGCGTATGCCCGGCCAGCGATACATTTTTGCCGTCCGAGGTAACGATCAGTTTGCCATCTTCCGCCTTGACGGTGGCCGAGGCCAGAATCGAATTCAAGTCTTCGGCCGACAAGGTCAGCGACAACAGCAATATCGGAGTACTAATCATGGCAATTATTTTTTTCATAATCGAGGGCGTCTAATATTTATCCATTCGTTGGTGAAAAGAGGCTGGAAGAAGCGGCGGCTCAATTTTTTACCGGTACGCTTCATCCAGCTCGAACAGAAAAAACAATACTTTCCGGTTCTCTACCTTGACGATCCGCCTTACGAATCAGTGTCTGGCGCCGGCCCAGAAGTCTTCGTCGTTGACATACGGAGGCGAAGGATTCTTGGCGTTATCGGTCGGCAACGGCTTGGGCGACGGCAATTTCAACAATTGCATCAGGCCCACGTGCCCATCGACATAAAGCACGTTGACCCCGCCGGTATGCCGTTTGGTAACGCGGGCAAACGTATTGGCGGTCCAACCATCGATGGCAACGGATTCGGAGGCCGTATCAAGATAGTCCATCATCATCATGGCCAACGATGCTTTCCGCACACTGCCGATGCGCAGCGGCATGTACCGAATACTCGCCCCTGACCAGTAACCCATCACATGCATGGAAGCGCCGTAGTTGAACTTGACATAGCCCGAGCCGTTCCCGGCCGACAACCAGGCATGGCTGGCCTGACGTTTTTCCGACGGACAGATAAATAAGTTCGAATCCTTGCCGATCGCGGTCCGGCTGGAATTGGTATCGGTCAACTTGGTTTTACCGATATACGGCATCACCTGATTGTAGACGTTATCTCGCCACGTTGTTGCAGCCCAGGTGACAAAGTCGTCGTAATCAGAACTGTAGGTGGTGATCGAGATGCCCAGTTGCTTGAGATTGTTCATGCAACTGGCGCTTTTCGCCGTTTCCCGCGCCTTGTTCAAGGCCGGCAGCAACATTGCAGCGAGAATTGCAATGATAGCAATAACCACCAGCAATTCTATTAGTGTGAAGTTTTTTTTCATCGTCTCTATAACTCCCATATTACATAATAACGCTGAAACCGCTTTCTGTGAACCCGACATCCTTTAATCTTTTGAACTTTTCTCCTCTTTGAATTTTTGTGTTTTAAGTAAGGGCTGACTATAAAACAGAAATTTTTTCCGGCTGACGGCAAGCCGGAAGATCAATTTCCGGAACTTCTTTAAGCTGACAATTCAAATAGATCCGTTGCGCTCCGGCGCCTGGAATTGCCAACCGGCGAATGCATTCTTCCAATGCCATCCGACCGGCATTCTTCCAATCCAGATAAATCGTGTTGACCGGATCGTAACCCGGGACAAACAACGATTTACCGTCCACGCTTAACACCATCCGTTCCTGAACCAGCTTACCGCCGGTCATTTCCGTAAAACATTTGGCCGCAATATCGTAGTCGGTACCGCTGACAAAATAATAGCCGCAATCGCTTTCGCTGCAATCCGCCTGGACGTAATCGTGCAACAGTTGAATTTCCGCTTCGCCAAAATTACTCCAGTTTTCGAGAAATACCTTGCCCCTCCACTTGTGGACCGGCAGATCATGTGAAATTACTTTTACCCGCCGACATTTCCGTTCGGAAAAGAACCGGCAGGCGATCTCAGCCGCCTGAAACGGGTCCAGTTCGAAGGCGGACAGCATCCCGTTATAAGTATTGTGCATCGACAAACCCACGGCCGGAATCGCAATCGGCATCCTTCTCAACCGCAGGTCATAACACCCCAGAAACAGCGCCGCATCACAGCCTTCCGCCCGGCTGGTTACAAATTCTTCCGTAATGGTTCCAATGGAACTGAAATTCAACATCAACGCAATATTGTTGTTTTCGGCATATTCTTTCGCCCCGTTGAGCGCCTGCGCACAATAGCTGCTGTCGAAATTATCGGTTTCCAGAAAAACCGCAATCTTGCGAAAACCATTCGCCGGAACCATCTTCCGCCGGGTCCGTTCGACTACATAGTTGCCGGAACCATGATGGGATTCAATCAAACCCTTGGCGGCCAGTTCTTCGATCCCGCGGCGCACCGAGTTGAAGGAAATGCCGAACTTCTGTTCCAGTTCCCGCAGTGACGGCAGTTTGGAGCCGCTCGGGTATTGGCCGGACGCAATCATGGTTTCAATATAGTTGACCATGCTCTGATATAAGTCGGTATCAATTTTCTTCATATTTAACTGTGTCCATCTGTGTGCTATTGATAAATCTGTTTAACACAATTATAATGAATGGTAACGCAGTTGTCAAGAGGATTTCTTTTTAAAGCAAGGGTTTTTCATGAACGACAAAAATATTCTATTTCGAGGTAAAATGAAGTGCGATCCCGTCATCGCATTCGCCTGCGCTGAACTGCGGAAGTACGCGCCGCTTTCCACGGCCCCGGAATGGACCCGGATTCCGACGGTGGAACTGAGCATAACTCAGCTAGAGATGAATCCGGCCAAGGATGAGTTCTGCCTCAGTTGCGAGCAAAACTGTGTCAAAGTGATAGCATCACACGCACGGGCGCTGCTCTATGCCGTCTATACATTATTGGAAGAATTGGCCGGCTTGCGCTGGTATCACGTCGGCGAGACCACAATAACTTCGCCCAATGGTCTTGCCGGACGTCGAGTTTTCTCCCATGATTTTTGCGACCGCGGCCTGATGCTTGAAACCGCGTACACGCCTGCCGATGTAATTGCCGTGATCGACTGGGCCGCTAAAAACCGTATCAACAATATCATGATTCCTTTTTATAGCTGGGACAAAATCGAAACTGAAGTCGCGCCGGAATTGGCCTGCCGTGGCTTAAACCTGACCTTGGGCGGTCATTCCTACTTCCGATTCCTACCCGCCGAACATTACTTTGCGACTCATCCCGAATGGTATGCGCTGATTGACGGCCGCCGTCAGGAAAAAAGCCAGCTCTGTTTTTCCAACGCGACGGCCCGGCAAACTTTTTTCGCCAATGTCGCGGCTTACCTGCACCAACATCCGACCGTTTCCCGGCTCTCCATCTGGCCCGCCGACAACCGCTTCTATTGCCAGTGTCCGACTTGCCGGGGAAAAAGTTTTCTGGAACATTATGCCACCCTGATGGCGGATTTACAGGATTCCCTGCAAACCCATGGCATATCCGCGACGATCGAATATCTGGCCTATAATGCGGCCTTGTCGGAAACGATGTTGCGCCCGCCGGACGATCCCGATTCGGCGGCGAAACTTGATACCTTGCTGGCCTATTGGGGACGAGATTATGCGCATTCGCTGGCCGCCCCGGCCACCCCCGCCGACCGACGGGCGCAGAAGATTGTTTTAAACTGGGCTCAAGTTCACCGGTCCCGCCCCAGTCAACTGCGGGTCTTGGAATACTATACCGATTTCTGGATGTTGTCATCACTCTATCCGCCGCTGACCAAAGTAATTTTCCCCGACCTCAAGTTCTATCGGGAACAAGGTGTGACCGGAATCTTTACCCTGGGCGTTGCCTGCAATTACGGTTTCTGGAAAGATCGCGGTTATCCTTGGCGATGGCGTCAGGGACTCAACCTCTATCTATTTGCCAGGGCGGCGATTTTTTCCGCGGCCGACCCGGTCGAGTTGCTGAATTCATATTATAATAATTATTTCGGTCCGCATGCGGAAGACGCGCGACGGGTTTACGAATTTCTGGAACGGGTTCTGGCTCCCCTCTCGGCCTTTAACATTCCCCTGTTCCGCTTGCGGGCGCTCGACCTCTGGAAACAGGATCCGGTTCCGGGCGCCGGGGGCCGGGCGGAGAACGTGCTGGACTGGACCCCGGAGCGCCCACCGACGGCGGACGAAACGAGGAGGGACGAGTATTTCGCCCGGGTCAAAGCGGAATTCGATGTTTTCACGCCGATCAACCCGGATTCCTGTCCCGGCTGGTCCGCGTTGACGGACTACTTCGATTATGCGCGACAAAAAATCAATTCTCTATACTGGCAAACTTCCGCGCAGCACTGGATTCGCACCGGACAAACCGGGCAAGCCGTCGATTGTCTGTCCCGGGCGCTGGAACTGGAAGCGGGGCTTTATGGCGAGGATACCGAAGTGTGCCGCGCTTGGCTTGCCCGTATGAAGGCGAAAAATACGATCCATTTTCAAGGATAATACAAGGGAGTAAAGGATGAATAAGAATTTTAAACTCGCGTTAATTGGTCTTGATACCAGCCACGCCCTTGAATTTGCTCGCCGGATTCAGGCGCCGAATTATCCGCGGCAAACTCCATTGACGGGTTTTCAAGTCACCCGCTGTCTGCGCTTTGTCACCCCGTTTCAGAATGCGGACGGACTGGATAAACGCCAGCGGCAACTGGAAGCTTGGAACATTGCGGTAACGGACGACTGGACAACTGCGGTTGCCGACTGTGATGGTCTGCTGGTCACCATCAACGACGCAACTTTGCACTATCCTTATTTTCAACGTAGTCTGGAATTACAGAAACCGATTTTTCTGGATAAACCGTTGGCCGATTCTCTGGTCCATGGTCGAGCCATGGTTGAGGAGGCGGCAGCTGCCGATGTTCCCTTTTTCTGTTCCTCGGCGCTGCGTTATGATCCGTCGATCGTGGCCGCCGCGGGCCAAATGCCGGCGCCCGCCACCGCCACGGTCTTCGGTCCTCTGGGGACGGCGGCCTCCGGCAGTTCCTTGCTCTGGTATGGAGTCCATACTTTCGAAATGTTGCAGCGCTTGATGGGACGTGGTGCCGTGACGGTAAAGGCAACGGCTAAACATCAGGGCTGGGTGATCCAGGTCGTCTATTCGGATCACCGTCTGGGCATCGTCGAATTGACCAGGGAAGATTACCGTTACGGCGGTCAACTGCGGGATCGAATGGGACGACAGGTTGAATTTGCCGTCAAGGATTGTGCCGTTTTTTATGATGCGCTGATGACTCGGATCGCCGGTTTTTTCCGGACCGGTCAAAGTCCGTTGCCGGCGGCGGATATGTTGGAAACCATGGCGCTGCTGGATGCCGTCGACCGGTCCGTAAGTACAGGAGAGATTGAACATGTTTAAAAAGCTCGGACTGCGGTACTTGGCGTTGAGTCTATGCTTGCTTGCCATCCGCGCCGGGGCCGTACCGGCCCCCGCCACGTTGCTGGTACAAGATGGTACGGCGGCCGCAGTAATCCTGTATCCGGATTCTTCAGTCGGCCAAACCCAGGCGGCCAAACTGGTTGATGCCATCGCCCGGGTGACTGGCGTCAAATTGCCCTGTCGCCCCGGTACGCCGGCCGAACCCATTCCGAACCAGAATGCAATCATGTTGGGCAACGTTTTTTCGAATCCGGCCCTGCGGGTGCTTTATGCTCGCCGTCTAATCGTCGTCGATGCTTTCTGTCCCGGTCCCGGCGGCTATTTTCTGACCACGGTTGACAATCCCTGGGGGGATCATCATCATGTGCTATTAGTCGGAGCGTCCGATGATTCGGGTTTGGCGCGGGCGGTTGATGCCTTTATCGCTCATTTGCCCCAAGTTCCGCCGATCGTGCGTACCCTGGCCATACCGCCGTTCTTTCAAGCCGTTTACGCTCCGGCAATGATCAAAGCTTTTCCGGCATGTGCCATGCCCGAATTACCGCCGGATTATCTGGTTCGGGGCATGGAAACCGCACGGCGGGCGCTGATTCGCGGACAGTATATGTCGCTGCCCGGTATTCTCGCTGATATCGTCACCCGCTATCAGTTGACTCATCGAGCCGAAGACGCACAACTTTTTGTCCAAATCATGGATTTGTATGTCAAATCGGTCCGTCAGGGCGGCTCATGGGGGTTCGACAATGATTTTGCCGCGGAAAACGTGATCCCCGGCTGGGATGTCATCGAACATGATCCGTCGTTGACGGCGGCGCAACGACAGCAAACCGCCCGACTGCTGGCCGCCTGGATCCGCGAATCGATCTGCCGAGCAGTCAAAGCGGAACAGGCGGGACGGTTTGTCGCTCACAACCATCTTACGTTTCCAGGCTTGGGTCTTTTCTATGCCGGTCTCTATTTCGGCAAAACGCCGGGCGTGGCGGAACGCGATGCAACCGCGTGGAGCAATACCGCCGATCGGATTTTCCGCTTGCAGGCCAACTCGTTCAAAGTCTATGAAAACTGCAGCACTTACCAGTGGTACACCATATCGCATTTATTGCAATATGCCGCCGCCAAACCGGATTATACCGTGATCAACAACGGCAATCTCCAACGCATGCTCCAATATGCCTTATTGACCATGGACAACATGGGCTATCAGGCGCCTTACGGCGATGCCGGTCCGTGGAACGGCGGTTTTACGGAACTTTATTGTCTGGAACAGATTTATGCGCTGTCCGGTGCGCCGGAGGCCGCTTGGGCCGCACACCTGAAACATACGTTAACTCCTAAAATCCGCTTGGGTGGGTTTAACAGCGGGGCATTCGGCAACAAGCCGGATTCGCTTACCGGCATAAAAGTTTTTCCGCTGGCGGAGCCCTACTACAATTCCTTGCCGTTTCCTGGTCGTCCCGCGCTGGTACAGTGCTTTGACAAACTCACGTTTCGCAGTCAACTGGACTCTCCCGGTCTTTATTTGCTGCTGGAGGGACTGGGTAACGGTGAACATCATCATGCCAACGCCAACGGGATTCTCCGCTTCAACTGGTTCGATCGGATCTGGCTGGCGGGCAACGACTATTTTCACAGCCAGCAGAAGTTTCATAACACGTTCCTTTTTCTCCGCAATGGAGAGGCTTTTGCCCTGCCGGAATATGCCGAATTGCTGGGACATGGGGAAAACAACGACTGCGGTTATTCCACTTCGGTAATCCGTAACTTCGGGCCGATCGATTGGTATCGTACGATCATCTGGCTCAAGCCATCTCGCGCCGTGCTGATAATCGACCGGGCGGCGGTACGACAGGATGGGGCATATCAGTTCCGGCAATGCTGGCAGACGGTAGGTCAAGTGGAGCACTTGGCGTCCGGAGTTAGACTGCGGCAACAAGGACAGGCGCTTGATCTCTTGCCATTGATCGGCAGTACGATTAAGGTGACCGAGTCGGATGCTGAAATCGGCAAAAACTGGCAAGGCTATCCGTTTGCCCCACCAATGGTACGGACACTTACTTTCACTCGGCGCAAAACTTTACATGCAGGAACGGACCTCTGGCTGGCAACCGCTTTTCAAAAGGCGGCAATTACCTCCTGGCAGGGGAATGAACTGGCGGACAACAATGGTTTGCGGTGGATCCGGGATAAACAGGTAATTACGTTGCGCCGCGATCATGATGCGCTGATTTTGCGCGTCGCCCGACGGCAATATCGCCTGGTCAGAACGCTGGAAGTGTTGCCGGATTCGGTTGCCGATATGGACCTCCCCGTCTGTTCCGTGCCGGTGCCAGTCCATGATTCATTGCCCCTTCCGGTATCGCCGACAACGGTCTGGGACTACACTGACGCAAATCTTGATTTTACTCGACTGGTGACGATAAAAACCGGATTGACATCGTATCTGCTGGCAGCCGGAACCGCATCCGGCAACTTAGTGTTTTATGATGATGCGGGCAAACCAGTGCGACGTCTCGAGTTGAAGGCCGCGATCAACGATTTAAAAACCGTCGGACTTGACGATCATCGGAGCGAAACGGTGTTGGTGGCGGCGGCGGACGGCAAACTTCGGGCCTATAATTCCAACGCTGAGTTGCGCTGGGAAAAAACCTTCGATTTTTATCGTCGCTTCCCATGTGTGAATGTGTTGGCCGTGGCCGATCTCAACAGCGACGGCAAACCGGAAATTCTTGCCGGATGCGACAACTGGCGCGTTTACGCGCTGGACATGCAGGGCCATGATTTGTGGAATTATGAAGTCATCCATCCTTGTCGTTCTTTGGCCGTGGCCGATCTGACCGGACAAGGACAACTCAATGTACTCTGCGGGACTAAATACTATTACCTGTCGGCGCTCAACAGTAAAGGGCAGCGCCGGTGGATGGTACGCTTCGGCCCCGGCTGTAACGCGCTGGTCGTGGCAGGTTCCGTTGCAACGCAACGACACGTGGTGGCGGGTTCCGACGACGGCGGCATTTATTTCTTCGACGCGGCCGGCAAACTGCTTAACCGTTATCTCACCGGGGCCGAAGTCCGGCAGGTGGTGGGCCATACCCCGGCAGGCGAAGATACGGTGTTTGCCGGCTCGGTCAACGGCTGCTGTTATCGGTTCAATGCCGATGGCCGAATGGTCTGGTTTTATCAAGGGGAAGACCCGGTTACGTTGTTACGGGCGGGAGATTATGGGATTCTGTTGGGGGATGCGGCAGGTCGAGCTACAGTACTCGATTTTTCCGGTCGCGTTAAACAGCGTTGGGAACTTGGCGGACCGCTGGTCGACGCAGTTAACCTTGGGGCCGGCAAAGTAGTTATAGTTACTTCCGCCGGGCGGCGGTTAGCGGTTATGATCAAATAAATTAGCCTCGAAAATCAAAGTAATAGATTGAACGCAAATGAATAAGAATGAGTTAAACATACATGAATCCGAGCCGTCATTTCGCCTTTTTACGCGGGTTGTTTCGATTCTGGGACAGGCTCGCTCTAATGTGGCGCGTTGCGTCAATCATGAAATAGTCTTGGCATATTGGTTGATCGGCAAAGAAATCATTCAAGGTCAATCTTGCCCCGGCATCCAGTCGGCCATTCTCGATGGCCGGGAGCCGGACGGCTTAACTCTCAAACACCTCCGCAATGAGCTGCCGCTGGACTGGGGGCGGCAAGAAAAGATGCTTCTTTCGTCGTGAGCTTGACATTAGAGCGTAAAATGATTCCGACCGGCATATCTCTTTGAATCAGCGGTGGCAATCAGAAAAATGGCGTATATATTGCATTTAAGGAGCTGTAAAGAAATAAACTTGACAAGATACGTGGATTATCCCGGAATGATTTGGGGGCTTGCCGATGCGGAGCATAGCTTCAGCTATGTAACAAATCGGCAACGCACAAAGCAACCGGGAGA